>Ga0207753_1000225_pt1 | contig 22958 bp, 22 predicted proteins | sample PonA233FremontCA_2_FD_187273 | JGI IMG/M metagenome (GOLD analysis project Ga0207753, IMG submission 187273) | Salt pond sediment microbial community from Fremont, CA, USA - Pond A23 Sediment 3 (SPAdes) | ecosystem: Environmental > Aquatic > Non-marine Saline and Alkaline > Saline | place: USA... | reverse complement strand
ATCTCCTCGTACTCGGTCCGAGAGAACAGTGTCAGTTCGTGATCAGTCGACTCGAAAGCCGTACGCACCTCACGGCCGACGTTGCCAGTCGCACCGGTGACTGCGATTCGTGCCATACCGGTTGGTCGACGGCCACACCTATGGCCAACATGGCCTGATAAATTGTATATCACGATATAGAATTGGTGTCGACAGCGACCAGTCGAGACGAAACCCGTATCCCCGCAGACTCGCAAGCAGTCACTAATGGAGTGCGACAAGTGCGACAAAGAGGCAGTGATGCACGCATCGTATTCGGGAGCCCACCTCTGTGGAACCCACCTCTGCCTCTCGGTCGACAAACGCGTCCGTCGCCGGATTCGGGAGGACGCACTGCTCTCGCCCGAAAGCACACCCGAGGACCCCGAAAAGTGGGTCATCGGGCTCTCGGGCGGGAAAGACAGCGTCGTGTTGACCCACATCCTCGATGAAACCTTCGGCAAGGACCCCAGAGTCGACATGATGGCGCTGACGATCCACGAGGGGATCGAAGGATATCGGGACGAGAGCGTCGACGCCTGTGTCGAACTCTCCGACGACCTCGATATGCGCCACGAGATGGTCACCTACGAGGAGGAGTTCGACATCCGGATGGACGACGTTGTCGAGGACGACCCCGAAAACATGGCCGCCTGCGCCTACTGCGGGGTGTTTCGCCGGGACCTCTTGGAGCGGTATGCCGACGAGTTCGGCGCGGACAAACTGTTGACGGGCCACAATCTCGACGACGAGGCCCAGACCGCGCTGATGAACATCCTCGAAGGTGATGTCAAACAGATCGCCAAACATTTCGACGCCAGCCTCGGGAGTTTCGAGGACCGACACGAGGGGACCGATTTCATTCCGCGGGCCAAACCCCTCCGGGACATCCCCGAAAAGGAGGTCGCGCTCTATGCGCATATAAAGGACTTGCCTGCCCACATCACCGAGTGTCCCCATTCCAGCGAGGCCTACCGCGGTGAGATCCAGCAGTTGTTGTGGGATCTCGAAGAAAATCACCCCGGCACTCGCCACTCGATCATGTCCGGCTACGAGGAGCTCGCCGAGTTGACAGCCGACCGCTACCGCAGCGACGAAGGTGCGGATCTCAACAGCTGCGAGCAGTGCGGCTCGAAAACCGGGAGCCGCGTCTGTCGGAAGTGTCGACTGATCGAATCCATCAACGCGGTGTAACTGTCTGAGGGGGCGACACAACCGAGAGTTCCGCCACTGTAACCGCTGTTTGAGCCAGACGTGCTTTTATACTCTCGCCGCCGGATCAGTCAGTAGGGTCACCCGTATCGACCCGGATACACCATGGAACTCAACGATTTCGTCGCAGCAAACGAACCCGGAGAAACCGGCGAGCGCTTCGAGTTGGAGAACAGCAAGCTACTGGATATCGATGTCGACGGGACGGTCATCGCCAAGGTCGGCTCGATGGTCGCCTACGATGGCGAGCTGTCGTTTACCGGGAAATCCTCCGCCGAGGGCGGCCTCACGGGGATGATCAAAAGCAAAGTCTCCAGCGAGGGGACGCCCGTCATGGAAGTCGAGGGACAGGGCCACGTCTATCTCGCCGACCAAGAAAAGAAGATCCAGATCCTCGAACTCGATGCCGGGGAGTCGATTTCGGTCAACGGCAACGATGTCCTCGCGTTTGAGGATCGCGTCGACTACAAGATCAGCACGATCGGCAGCATCGGCGGCGCGTCGGCGGGCGGCCTGCTGAACGTCTTCCTCACTGGGCCGGGGACCATTGCGATCACGACCCACGGCGATCCGCTGGTGTTGGAACCCCCGGTCCGCACGGACCCCGATGCCACTGTCGCGTGGTCGAGCAACCTCTCGCCGAGCCTGAAAGCCGACCGCAGCCTGCGTGATTCGATCGGCCAGTCGTCGGGCGAAACCTACCAGATGAGCTTCGAGGGTACCGAGGGCTTCGTCGTCGTCCAACCCTACGAGGAAGGCACGCCACAAGCCTGAGCCAGTGGCTCGATAATAGCGTCTTGAAAAAGCGGGAACCAACTGGAGGAGTCGACCTAGCGGATGACGTCGAGCCCGTTGGACTTTTCGAGTTCGTCGGTACCGCCGTCGGACTCCCAGGAGGTTTTGTTCTGGCTCGAGACGTTCGCACTCGCATCAAACGACTGGTTCTGCTGTTGATCGAGGCTCTGCCGGGATTTGTCGGCCTGTTTCTGCGTCGTCGGGCCGAGGACCTGTGCGCTCTGGACGCCGGTCATGATCGCCATGACGCGGACTTTGCCCTTGTAGTTGTCCTGGATACGAGCCCCCCAGATCACGTTCGCGCTCGCCTCCAGACGTTCGGTGATGTTGTCGGCGATCCCTTCGGCCTCCTTGAGTGTGAGGTCCGGACCGCCAGTGATGTGGACGAGTCCACCGGATGCGCCGCGATAGTCGACATCCAGCAGTGGGTGGTTCATTGCCTCGTTGACCACTTCCTGTGTCTTGTTTTTGTCCTGTGTCTCGCCGACCAACATCACCGCGACGCCGCCCTGATTCATGATCGACGACATATCAGCGTAGTCGAGGTTGATCAGCGACGGTTGGGTGATCGTCTCCGAGATGCCTTTGACGGTTTCGGCGATGATCTGGTCCATCACCGAGAAGGCCTTGCCGATCGGGAGGTTCGGGACGTAGTCAAGCAATCGGTTGTTGTCGAGGACAATGATCGAGTCCGCGGTGTTGCGGAGTCGTTCGAGGCCCTCTTCGGCCTTTACTGTCCGGGCTCGCTCGACGTTGAACGGTGTCGAGACCATGCCAACGACGATTGCGCCCTGCTCTTTGGCGATCTTCGAGACGACGGGTGCGGCACCGGTGCCGGTGCCGCCACCCATGCCTGCGGTGACGAACACGAGGTCGGCTTCGCCGAGGACCTCCTTGATCGTTCCCTGGGCCATCTCGGTAGCCCGTTCGCCCATTTCGGGGTCGCCACCGGCACCGAGCCCGTTGGTCAGGGATTTCCCGACCAGGATCTTGGTGTCGGCCTCGATCATCTTGAGGTGCTGTTTGTCGGTGTTGATCGCGATCGTATCGGCACCGTCGACGCCGATGTTGTACAGTCGGTTGATGGTGTTGTTCCCGGCACCACCGGCACCGACGATCACGATTCGTGGGTCGCCGAACTCGTCGTCGTCATTGAGTGCGGCGTCCATGTCTCGCTGCTCGGCCTCGGCGTTTTCGAGCGCGTCCTGAACGATGTCTTGCACTATGCTTTCACCCAGTTGCGCTCGGTGTTCGATCGTCGCGTCTCTGCCTCGTCGTGTTCATTGAGCATATCGCGGACAGCCGACCGGATGGCCTCACTCCGGTTCGGAAATTGGCCGGTGTCGACCATTTCCTCGACTTCCTCGATCTGCTGCTTCGGAATTCGTAGTGTCACACGCTCCATGCTTACATTCCCCGGTAAGACAGTCGATAGTATCACGCCAGTGAGGCGTGCTACCGTCGGCGGGGACCGTTTCCGTCCGACCGACGTACACTGTAAGACGACTGTCTTACGCAACCGAACAGTATCTCTGAATGTATATAAAAGTACCGGCAGTTGTCTTACACACAGCGTAAGACGCCGTTAGGAGGCCCGTAACGTCTGTTTTCGTGTGTTATGCGTTGTCTAACACGTCAGCTGCCGGTGTCCGACGGCCGCAGCCCGGGCAGAACCCCCAGTCGGACTGGATCTCGTCGCCGCACTCACAGAACAGTCTGTGGGTGGCCTTCTCGCCGCAGTTGGCACAGTAGACGTGATCGTCGTCGACCGTCTCGCCGCACTGGGCGCAGTTGGTGGCGGTTGGCTTCGGGGAAGCTGTTCGGCCGGATGTCTTACGATTTGTCGGCTCGGCCTCACGGTCGACAGTGACGCTGTCGGCGGCGAGGCCCTCCAAGGAAACGTTGACGTTGATGTCGGGCACGCGAGGCTCCGGGCGGCGCTCTGGTCGGTTCGACTCCCGTTCGGCAAGCAGTTGGTTGAGCCGGTCGGTCACCAACTCGTCGATGGTCACGTCGCCGGTTTCCGGATCGGTGTCCGACGGTGTCGACCCACGTTCCAGCGAGTCGAGGTGGGTGCGGAGCGCCTCCCGCATTACCTCGCTTTTCGAGGCCTCGAGGGCCTCCAGCCGACTGACGAGGTCGTCGTCGGCACGGAACGTGATCTTGCTCATCGGGTGTGTCTAACACAGTACAGGTATTTGAACGTTCGCTTGTGGCAGACAGTTGTCAGACACGCCCCGAACAGTAACCCTTAATTACGCCAATAGGGTACGATTTGGTGACCGCCCTTAGCTCAGCCTGGTAGAGCAGTCGACTGTAGATCGACTTGTCCCCCGTTCAATTCGGGGAGGGCGGACTGAATTTTACCACCGTGAGCTACAGCGAGCGGTGTTGAATGTGAAGGACAACCGACCCCAGCGGAATGCGGATCGCTCTCTCACAAGCCATTTAGCCCCTGCTCACGTCGATCCGGTATGGACTACGAATCGAACCTCGATCGAGCAATCGAGGAGCTGCCGGATCTCGGCGGCTCCGACGAGCGACTGGACGTCCCGGACGCCGAGGTACAGAAAGACGGCGCGTTTACACGGTTTACGAACCTCTCGACGATCGCCGACGCCCTAGACCGCGATCCCGAGCACCTCCACAGTACGATCCAGCGGGAGCTCGGGACCGCCGGACAGTACGAGGACGGCCGGGCCCGCTACAACGGCTCGTTTTCGTCGACAGAACTGAACGCGGCGATCGAATCCTACGTCGCCGAGTACGTCACCTGCTCGGAGTGTGGCCTCCCGGACACCAAACTCGTCACCGAAAACCGGACTCAGATGCTGCGGTGTGAGGCCTGTGGTGCGTTCCGGCCGGTCGCCAAACGCCGCCGGACCGACGACACGAGCGACACCCCCGACATCGAGGAGGGCGAAACCTACGAGGTCGAGATTACGGGTACAGGCCGCAAGGGCGACGGCGTCGCCGAGCGCGGCAAGTACACGATCTTCGTCCCCGGTGCCGAGGAGGGCGACCAAGTCGAGATCTACATCAACAACGTCAGCGGCACCCTCGCGTTCGCGCGGCTGGCCTGATCGGGCCACCACAGGGATCGGTGTTTTCAAGCCCGTCGTGTCGTAGTTCTCCATAGTGAGTTCCGTCGCCATCTGTTTCGATCTGTTCGGTACACTCGTCGAAAGCGAGCGGCCGGACGACCCCGCCAGCGCGGTCGCCGACGCCCTCCACGACCGCGGTGTTGCGGTCCCAGACGACTGGACGGCAGCCTACAGCGAGCCCCATATCGACGCCCCCGAGGGGGCGGAAGTCCCGCTACCGGCCCACGTCAGTGCCGCGCTGGCCAGCCGCGGCGTCGACGCGCCGAACAACGCCCCGCGTCGGGCGGTCGTCTCGGCGTTCGATCCGACCGTCGACACCCCCGAGGGCGCGGTCGAAGCGGTCGCGGCCGCCCACGATTACGGGCCGGTCGGCCTGCTGTCGAACTGTTCGGTGCCCGAGTTGGTCGGGCGGACGCTGATCCGGTCGGCGCTCTCCCGCGATTCCTTCGATCAGATCGTCTCCAGTGTCGCCTGCGGCTGGCGCAAACCCGACCGCCGGGCCTTCGAGACGGTTGCCCGCCAGCTATCAGTGCCCGTCGACCGGCTGGTCTATGTCGGCGACACACCCGCAACCGACGGCGGCATCGAGGACTGCGGGGGGACGTTCGTCGACGTAACCAACACCCCACTGTCGCGGCTCCCCGACCGTCTCGACGAGGTGTGTCGGACAGCATGAGCGTAGAGTCCGACGAGACGAGGAGGCGTGGATGCCGGTAACCCTCGCTGTGGTCGTGCTGATCGTTGCCCTCCTCGACCGGCTGGTCGGCGAGCCGCCCGCCCGGCTGCATCCGATCGTCTGGTTCGGTCGACTCGTCGGGCCCCTCGACCGCCCGTGGCAACGACCGCGAATGGTCGGCACGGTCGCAGCGGTCGTGCTCCCGCTGTTGGCGGCGGTCCTCGTCGCCGGAGCGGTGTGGCTCGCTGGAGTGGTCCATCCGGTAGCCGGGGGTGGCGTCGCCGTTTTCGTGCTGTTTTCGTCGACCAGTCTCCGGCTCCTGTCGTCGACCGCCCGCGAGGTGATCGCGCTGTCGGAAACCGACCTCCCGCGTGCCCGAGACGAACTCAAAGCGTTGGCGGGCCGCGACGCAGGCGAGTTGTCGCCCGAACTGGTTCGGAGCGCGGCCGTCGAGAGCGCCGCCGAGAACCTCGCCGACGGGCTCGTTGCCCCGCTGTCGGCGTTCGGGCTGGCCGCGGTGGCCGCCTCGCTGGGTGGGTGGGCAGGTCCGGTGCTGCCGGTTGCGGCTGCGGCTGCCGCGTGGATCAAAGCGGTCAACACGATGGATTCGATGGTCGGCTACCGTTCGAAACCGGTGGGTTGGGCGGGCGCGCGGCTCGACGATCTGGCGATGTGGCTCCCCGCCCGGCTGACTGCCCTCCTCATTGCGGCTGCAGCGGCGAGTCCCGACCCCCTGTTGAGTGGTCGACGCTGGGCGCGGATTCCAGCCTCCCCCAATTCGGGGTGGCCGATGGCGACGCTGGCGGCGGCGCTGCAGGTTCAACTGACGAAGCCCGACACCTACACGCTCAACGCCGTGGCCGAACTGCCGACGACTGCTGCGGCCGAACGGGGCGTCGATCTCGTCGACCGGGGTGGCTGGCTTGCTTTTGGTGCAATGGCGGTGATCTGCCTTGTCTGACGGGCCGCTGGCAGCGCTCCGTGGCGCGGTCGCGTTTTTAACCCGGCTGCCAGTCGGCGGCGGCGAGGCGGCGTGGAACGCGTTCCGCGAGCGCCCCTACACGATCCTGCTGGTCGGCTACCTCATCGGCGGGCTCGCGGGACTAGTGTTTTTCCTGCCGGTCCAGCCGACGACCGTCGTCGCGGGCTATCTCCTCGTGCTCTACGGGCTGACGGGCGTCACTCATGCCGACGGACTTGCCGACGTCGGTGACGCGATGGCAGTCCACGGCGACCGGGAGCGTCGACGCGAAGTCTTGAAGGATTCCGCGACTGGGGTCGGTGGAATGCTCCTGTTGGGGCTGACGCTGATCGTCCTCGCGCTCGGTGCGCTCGGCTTCGCGGGGACGGACGCGATGACGTCCTTTCGGCTCGTGATCGCCGCAGAGGTCGGTGCGAAACTCGGGATGGTGCTGGTGATCTGTTACGGCCGCCCGGCCCACGAGGGACTCGGTTCCCAGCTCGTCGGGCGGCTCGATCGCGCCGACTACGGACCGGCGGTACTGGTGGCGGCTCCGGCCGTCCTGCTGGCACCGGGCGGGTCGACCCTCGCACTGCTCGGGGCTGTCGTCGCCGGACCACTGGTCGGCGCGGTAATGCTGACGTGGGGCTACCGCTCGTTGGACGGCGTCAACGGCGACGTAATCGGCGCGACGAACGAACTCGCCCGCGCGGTCGGTCTCCATCTGGGGGTGGCCGTATGGATCGTGTTCTGAGCGGAGGCCGGTAGTATGGAGGGCCTACTTATGTGCGGTGGCGAGGGGACGCGACTCCGACCGGCGGTCGACGACACCGAAAAACCGCTGGTGGCAGTCGACGGCGAACCGATGGTCGACCACGTCGTTGAGGCCCTACAGGCGAGTCGAGTCGAGAGCGTCGTCGCGGCCGTCTCGCCCGCGACGCCGGAGACGGCCGCCCGACTGGCCGACCGAGAGGGGGTTCGGCTCACCGAGACGCCCGGCGCGGGGTACGTCGACGATCTGATCACTGTCCTCGAAACCCTCGAACAGCCGGTCGTCACCGTCACAGCCGATATCCCGCTTTTGACCGGGCGGCTCGTCGACCGTGCCATCGAGGCGGCCGATGGGAAGTCACTGGCAGTCTGTGTGCCTCAGTCGCTGGTCGAGCAGGTCGGTGCCAGCGTCGGTACGACGGTCGACCACGACGGCGAACAAGTGGTCCCGACGGGGCTGAACGTCGTCGGTCCGGGGCCGGATCGACGTGTCGTCTGGGAGGCCGAGCGGCTGGCGTGTAACGTGAATCGACCGGCGGATATCCGGTTTGCCGAAGAGATGTTTGTGGATAGAGAAGGTCGCTTTTCGAATAGCCCGATTTGACTTCGGAAACGGCAGATTTCGCTGTTAATGGAAATATAATTTAGGGTGATACCCGTGTTAGTATTCGCATGGACCCCCAGAGTCTCGATACACTCGACCGCGTACCACACGGTGGTGCGTCGGACCCGCAGCTACTCGATTTTAGCGCAAACACGAACCCTGTCTCTCCCACAGGGGCCGCAACAGTCTACGAGTCGGCGTTTTCGGCGGCTCGTCAGTACCCGGTCGACGACTACTGTGAGTTCCGCGCCGCCGCCGCGGAGTATATCGGTGTCAGCGGCAGACAGATCATCCCGGCCCCCGGTGGGCTGGCCGGAATGCGGCTCCTGTTTTCGGCCGTTATCGACGACGGCGACAGCGTCGCGATTCCGACACCGAGTTTCGGCGAGTATGCCAAGGAAGTACAGCTCCAAGGCGGCGAGCCGACGTTCGTCGACCACGACGAGATCCAGACAATCGACCCGGAACCGCACGAGCTGGTAATCGTCTGTAATCCGAACAACCCGACTGGCACCGCCTACTGCCCGATGGGGCTTCGAGCACTGGCCGACCGGTGTCGGGACGCCGGGACGACACTGCTCGTCGACGAGGCCTTTCTGGACTTCACCGACGATCCGTCGCTGGCCGGCACCGAGGGCGTCGTCGTCGCCCGCTCGCTGACGAAGATCTTCGGCCTCCCGGGGCTCCGGGCGGGCTTTCTGGTGGCAACCGGCCAGCTCAGAGACCACCTCGACGTGGCGCGGCTCTCGTGGACGCTGAGCACGCCCGCCGCTGCTGTCGGTGCGCACTGTCTGGGCGAGGCCGAGTTCGTCGAGGAAACCCGCCAGCGCGTCGGCGCCGAGCGCCAGCGAATGGCCGACCGACTCGCCGAGCGGTTCACAGTCACACCCTCGAGGGCCCCGTTTCTCCTCCTCGAAACCGACCAGCCCGTCGCAGAGGTCGTCGATGAAGCCCGTTCGGAGGGGATCGTTATCCGCGATGCGACGACCTTCCGTGGACTCGACTCCCACGTCCGGGTCGCGGTCAAACGGGAACACGAAAACGATCAGCTACTGGCGGCACTCGGCGTCTAATCGCGGTGGCTGTTCGCCGGGGTGGTACTTCGTGAGCGGTCGACACCGCCCAGATCAGCCAACTCGTTGAGGTAGTCGACCATGTCGCCGATCGCGTCCCGCTGTTCGGCCGTGTCGTCGGTGAAGAGATCCTCGTCGGCCGATGCAGACCGCCGAGCGTGTCGTCAACCTCACCAGTCGTCGGCTGGGCCCCCTCAGGATTACCCTGTGGCATAGCAACCGATAGGGAACACAGAATCTTATTGGTTTTCGTACTATTTTCAAATGTTATATTTTGGTTGAGAAGCGGTGTATATTACAACTCGAACAACCGAGGGCCGGCAGATGTGGATCACGGTCGGCGATGCTCAGTGGAGCGTCCCGTCGCGATGCTCGACGTCGTAGGCGAACAGCGCGTAGCCAACGTCCTCGGGTGAGTAGCCGGTCTCGACAGCAATTTCTCGGATCGGCTCGATCATCGTGACGTAGTCGGCGGCGTCGAACGACTCCTTGCGGCCCTCGACGAAGCCGAACCGTTCGAGCGTTGCCCAGACGCGAGTGTCGACGATCGCGTGCCGCGAGGGGTCGAGCGCGGTCAGCACACAGGAAGCAGTCGGGGCCTTGAAGCCGCTGAGGCCGCCAATTAGGTGAATCTTCGAGAAGTCGCCGTCGACGCGCCGGACGTTGGTGGTGACTTCCTCACAGCGGGCTTCGGGATTTCGGTCGACGTGGTAGGCGCTGCGGGTCGAGGATTCGTAGGCGATCTCGTACAGTTGCTCGCGGGTCAGGTGGCCCTGCTCGCGATACTGTTGGCCGAATTCGGCGATTCGCTCGGGGAGGACACCCTGTGTCTCGGCGTACGACTCCAGATACTCGGCGATGAGTGGCTCATCGATCACTGCCATATCGGCGGGAGACACGACAGTGCGGAAAACGTTCGGGTTCGAGCGGCCGATTCGGGGTCAAGTCGCCACAGCAGCCGGTTAGTCGACGACTAACTCGACCGGATACTCGGTGATGTTCTCGTAGCCGTCGTCGGTGACGATCACGATGTCCTCGATGCGGACGCCACCGACCGCCGGATCGTACAGCCCCGGCTCGACGGTGATCACCTGTCCGGCCACCAGATCGCCACCATCGGTTGAGAGCCGTGGTCGCTCGTGAACATCGAGGCCAACGCCGTGGCCGGTGCTGTGGATGAAGCCGACCTCGGTCGACGGATCGGCGCGAAGCGTCGGCAGGCCCGCCTCCTCGTACACCTCGCAGGCCGCCGCGTGGACATCCCCGCCGGTGTTTCCGGGTTCGACCGCATCGAGGGCCGCCGCCAGCGCCTGCTCGGTGAGTTCGTACCACTCCTGAAGCCGCTCGTCCGGCTCGCCCTTGCAGAACGTCCGGGTCATATCGGCGTGGTACTTCGTCGACTTGTTCCGGGGGAAGACGTCGACGATGATCGGGTCGTTCGCGTAGAGCGGGCCACTGCCGCGATCGTGGGGGTCGGCCGCGCTCTCGCCGCAGGCGACGATGGTCTCGTCGAGCCCACAGCCGTGTTTTAAAAGGGTGATCTCGATGGCCTCTTTAACGCGCCCGCTGGTTAGGGGCTCGCCGTCGAGTACCAGCTGGCCGTCGTCAGCGACCGTCGACCGCTCGATCAGGTCCTCGGCGGCGGTCATCGCGGCCTCGTTGGCCCGTTGGGCCTCGCGGATGTGACCGAGTTCAGTCGGCGTTTTTACGGCTCGGATGTCGACCAGTACGTCGTCGGTGTCGACGACGACCTCGATTCCCTGTTTGCGGAGCCCGTCGGCTCTGCCTACGGGAAACCGCTCGGGAACCGCAACCGATTCGACGCCGCCCGCCGACAGGAAGGCCGCCGCAACCCGATGACCCGCCTCGACCGGTCCGTAGGCGTCGACTAACTCCCGTTTGTCGTAGGCTACCGGGCGATCGACGCGATCAGCACGGCTCTCCTTTCGAGCCCGACCGTATTCGAGTCCCGAGACGAGCACCGAGAGTTCGTCGGGGGTATAACACGTTATAAACGGGTCAGGGGCGTCGAACCCTGAAAGGTACCGCTGGTTCGAGTCAGTGCTGGCAGCGTCGATGAGGTAGGCGTCGACGCCGAGATCCGAGAGGTGGGCATCAAGTGGCGACAGGTCCGGCTCCATACGAGCAGTTGTCGGCGACGCCACAAGTAGTTCGCCCCTCGAAACGGGGACGTAGGAACGACTCGACCGTGTTAGCCGCAGCAGGCGACCGGCGGTATCGGGATGTCTGACATACGTTGATATGGCTGGCTGCCAAACAGTCTGATAGAATTATGCTCGCAATTCTGTCTGTCCCACAGGACAGTCACCAGCAAGAAGTATTTCAGTGGTCGTCCCCGACACACCCCAATCGGAGATTCCGAACATGAAACTCGCAACAATCGGCGTCGGTAACGCCGGCAGCAAGCTCATCGACCGGATGCTCGAATTCGAACAGGAAACCGGGCGAGATCTGTGCCGACACGTCCTCGTGATCAACACCGCCCGGACGGACCTCGCCAAACCTGACCACGTCCCGGAGGACCGCCGGGTGTTGATCGGCGACACCCACCAGAAGGCCAAGGGCCACGGCGTCGGCGGCGACGGCGAGGTCGGCGCGGAGGTCGCCAAAAACGACATCGACGAGATCCGCCGGGTGTTCGACGACGTCGAGATCCACGAGGTCGACGCCATCCTCGTCGCCGCCGGACTGGGCGGCGGCACCGGCAGCGGAGCCGGTCCCGTCGTCATCGACGAACTCCAAAAGATGTACGACGAACCCGTCTACGGCCTCGGCGTGCTCCCCGGCGAGTACGAGGGTGGTCGACCCGCGCTCAATGCGGCCCGCTCGCTGCAGTCCTTTGTGACGAAGGTCGACAACTTCATCGCCTTCGACAACGACGCCTGGCGCTCCCGCGGTCAGACCGTCGAGGAAGGCTACGAGGAGATGAACCGCGAACTCGCCACCCGGATCGTCACCCTGCTCGCAGCGGGCGAGGTCGACGAATCGGACGTCGGCGAGAACGCGATGGATTCGAGCGACATCATGCGCACCCTCGACACCGGCGGGGTCTCCTCGATCGGCTATGCCTCTACGGATCTCGACAAGCCCGAGGGGCTGCTCTCGAAATATAAAAAGAAAGACGACGACGAGATCAACTCGATGGACGCCGCCAAAATCAAGGGGCTCGTCCGTCGGGCGGTTAACTCCCGGCTTACGATCCCGTGTGAGGTATCGAGCGCCGACCGCGCGTTGATCATCTTCGCCGGCCCCTCCTCGATGATCTCCCGGAAGGGGATCGAATCCGCCCGCGAGTGGCTCGAACAGGAGGCCGACACCGTCGAGGTGCTTGCGGGTGACGATCCCCGCGAGGACTCCGATACGCTCGCGGCGGTCGTGTTGCTGTCGAACGTCACCGAGACCCCGCGGATCAAGGAGATCCAGAATCAGGCCGTCGACGCCCAAAACAAAATCAAGGAGCTCGACGCCGTTCGGGAGGAGGAAATCGCGTCGCTGATCACCGACGATGACAATGAACTCGACCCGATCGTCTAGGGGCTGCCGACCGACGCCGCCGACAGGGATCGAGCAATGAAGCTCGCGCTGCTCGGCGTTGGCAACGCGGGCACCCGGATCGTCGACCAGCTGCTTGCGGCCGAGTCACAGACCGACCGGCCGCTGACCGAGGGCAACGTCCTCGCGTTCAACACGACCCCCTCCGCGTTCGCTGACACCACCCACATCGACGGCGAGCGACAGGTCGTCATCGGCGACATCCATCCGGACGTGACCCGTCCCGAGGATATCGCCGACAGGAGCGGAGAGGATCGTCGGGAGGGGGTCGCTGGCGATCCCGAGCTCGGCGTCGAAGTCGCCCGTGACGATCTGCCGGAGATCCGGCGCTCGCTGGATATGGTCGACGACACCGAAGTCGATGCGGCGATGATCGTCGCCGGGCTGGGCGGCGGCACGGGCTGTGGGCTCGGCGCGGTGCTGCTCGAAGAGCTGGCGTCGATCTACGAGATCCCGATTTACGTCCTCGGCGTGCTGCCGACCAGCGAGGAGTCCGACCAGCGGGCCTGGACCGCCGCGCGTGCGGTGCGGACGTTCGTCCCACTGGCTGATGCCGTGTTTCCGGTCGACACCGAGTCGTGGCTCGCCAGCACAGAGAGCGACGGCTACGGCGAGCTCAACAGGGCGATCGCGACCCGGCTCGTCTCGCTGTTCGGGTCTGGAGAGCGCGAGTCGACGGCCATCTCCGAACTCCGAATGGACCCGAACGACCTCAAGCGGACCCTCGATGTCGGCGGGCTGGCCACCGTCGGTTACGCCGAGACCGAACTCGACGACGTCTCCGAGGGGTGGTACCGGCGACTCCGCCGACTCTTGGGCTTCGACGTACCGGACCCCGAGCCGCAGACCGACGCAGTGTCGATCAAAAACCTCGTCCAGCGGGCCGTCGACTCGAAGCTCACGCTGCAGTGTGACATCGAGACGGCCGACCGCGTGCTGCTGGTGCTGTCGGGACCGCCGAAAGAACTCTCACGCAAGGGGTTCGAGACCGGCCGCTATCTGCTCGAGGACGAAACCGGGACCGTCGAGATTCTGGCCGGGGACGAACCGCTGCCGGAAGCCTCGCGAATCACGGCGACGATCCTGCTGTCGAACGTGACCGGCGTGCCGCGGATCGAGGCCCTCCAACGGCGGGCGGTCGAGTTCCAGCGTGAACAGGACGACCTATCAGCGACCGATCCGGACGCCCTATCGGCTGATACAACCCTCTCGGCAGAAGACGACCAATCGTCAGAAGACGACCCATCATCAGAAGACGACCCATCGACAGGAGATGAACAGCCGCCCAGCGACGACCACGGCTTCGACTTCCAGGATGCCGAATTGGTCGACCAGTCGGACGTCGAAGGGGAGTCCGCACCTTCTGAAGACGAATCCGGAAAAGACGAAACCGAGGAAGAACCCACGCCCACGGACGACAACGCTGCTGCCGACGATACGATCGACGACGACACTGCTGCCGACGACACTGCCGCCACCGAATCCGAGTCCACCGCAGACGAGTCGGCTGCCGAAAACGAACCACAAAAACAGTAACTAACGCCGCAGCCGATCCGACTCCGGTATTCTGATAGCCTTTCGCTGGGACCACGGGGTATGGACGTTCACATCTCGACCTCGACAGTCGCGGGCACCGCCCGGGCACCGCCATCGAAGAGCTACACCCACCGTGCGATCCTCGCGGCGGGCTACAGCGACAACGCGACCGTCTACGACCACCTCGACAGCGCCGACCCCCGAGCGACGATGCGCGCGGTCGAAGGCTTCGGCGGCAGCGTCGACCGCCCCGAGACCGAGGGCCCCCTCGAAATCACGGGGTTCGACGGCACGCCGGCGGTCCCTGACGACGTGATCGACTGCGCCAACAGCGGAACGACGATGCGACTCGTCACCGCGGCGGCGGCGCTGGCCGACGGGGGGACGGTGCTGACCGGCGACGACTCGCTCCGTTCCCGGCCACAAGGTCCACTGCTCGAAGCACTCGACAGTCTCGGCGTTCGCGCCGAGAGCACCCGCGGCAACGGACAGGCCCCGCTCGTGATCGAGGGACCGCTCGCGGGCGGCGCGGTCGACATCCCCGGCGACGTCTCTTCGCAATACATTTCTGCCCTCTTGATGGCTGGCGCGGTCACCGAGGAAGGAATCGAACTGAACCTGACGACCGAACTCAAAAGCGCACCCTACGTCGACATCACACTCGAAGTCTTAGAGGACTTCGGTGTCACCGCCGAACCAGTTGGCGCGACAGGTGAGGGCGGTATCCGCTCAGCAGGCGCGGAGGGCTTTGTCGTCGACGGCGGCCAGCAGTACAGCCCCGAGGGCGGTACCTACCACGTCCCCGGCGACTTCTCGTCGATGTCGTACCTGCTGGCTGCAGGGGCAATCGCCGCCACGGACAGTGAGTCGGTCGTCGTCGAGGGAGCCCAGCCGAGCGCCCAAGGCGACAGCGCGATCGTCGACATCCTCGAAGCGATGGACGCCGATATCGAATGGGACCGCGAGGCGGGCGAAATCACCGTCGCGGGGTCCGATCTCACGGGGACGACCGTCGACGTCGGCGATACCCCCGATCTGCTGCCGACGATCGCGGTGCTCGGCGCGGTCGCCGAGGGCGACACCGTCATCGACAACTGCGAGCACGTCCGGTACAAGGAGACCGACCGGGTGAGCGCGATGGCCACCGAGCTCGAAAAGATGGGCGTCTCAGTTACCGAGGAACACGACGTGCTGACGATCCACGGCAGCGACTCGACGCTCTCGGGAGCCGCAGTCGACGGCTACCACGACCACCGCGTCATCATGTCGCTGTCGGTCGCGGGACTCGTCGCCGAGGGGACGACCACGGTTCGGGGAGCCGACCACGTCGACATCTCGTTCCCCGACTTCTTTGCGGTGCTTGAGGATCTTGGCGGCGCGGTCGACCGGAGCGAGTAGTCGGGCTCGCTAACGGTCGGCAACGTCGCGCAGTCCATCCGACTCGTTGCTGTCGGAGTCGTCGCTGGTCGACCCGAGTGTCGACTCGCTCACCCCGGCTGGGGCCGATTCGAGGCTGGTCAGTACGGGTATACAGCTCGCTACCGAGCTTCTCAGTCCCGGCTCCCATCCCCCGGCGGGCCGCCGTCGGCATGTGAGTCCCCCGTCGTGTCACCGCTGCTGTCGGCCGTCACGGCCGCCGCCTCGCGTTTGTCGGCGAGCCGCTGTTCGAACCACCGCCATTCGGCGGAGAACTGATCGGTCTCTTTGAGGTCCCAGACATCGGCGTCCGTGACTTTCGGCCCGACCCGGAACGACTGGAACATGTTTAGTGCCCAGATGCCCAGCCCAATGATCAGCAGGACCGCACCGAAGGTGGCCAACTGCTGGAGCACCTCGAACTCCGCGGGGTAGGCCGCCCGGCGGCGCGGGAGACCGAGGTAGCCCAGTGCGAGCAGCGGCGTAAACGTCGTAAACACGCCGACGATGGTGAGGTAGGCGTGGATCTTTGCCACCTTCCGGTTGTACATCCGGCCCGTCAAAAGGGGGAACCAGAAGTAGCCCGCCGCGAACGCCATGAACGTGATGATGCCGACGACGATGAAATGGAAGTGGCCGACGACGTAGTAGGTGTCGTGCAACACGAGGTCGACCGGAATTGACGCGAGGAAGACGCCGGTGACGCCGCCGATAATGAACGTGCCGATCGAGCCGATCGAGAAGATCATCGGCGCGGTCAGTCGAATCGAGCCGCCCCATAAGGTGGTAATCCAGTTGAACGTCTTGACCGCCGAGGGGATGGCGATGGCAATCGAGACGGCCATAAACGCCGCCCGGAGTCGGGGATCGATACCGGTGGCGAACATGTGGTGGGCCCAGACGCCGAACGAAAGCACGCCGATAGCAAGGGTGGAGTAGACGACGAACTTGAAGCCGAACAGTTTGCGACCCGCGAACTTCGGCAGGATGTAGCTCACGAGCCCGAAGGCCGGTAAGACGAGAATGTACACCTCGGGATGGCCGAAGAACCAAAACAGGTGTTGCCACAGGATCGGCCCACCCTCGGCGGTAAAGAAGGCGGTGCCGATGTTGCGGTCGGCCAGCAACATGAGCAGCGCGCTGCCCAGCAGCGGAAAGGCAAAGAGGACGATCCCGCTGGTGGTGAGGATCGTCCAGGAGAAGATATCGAGACTCGACCACGTCACCCGCTCGCCGCGCATGGTAAAGATGGTCACGATGATGTTGATCGCCCCCATCACGGTGGCGAGACCGCTGAGATGTAAGCCCAACAGTAGCAGGTCCATCTGGGGGTTTGCGAGCGTCGTCGACAGCGGGGCGTAGAGCGTCCAGCCGCTGGCTGGCGGTTCGAGAATCAATAAGACAGGGATGTCGATACCGAAGGACAGCAGCATCTTCCCCAGCACCTCGGTGAGCAGGCCAGCCCGCGCCAAGAGGAAGGCCATCGGGATAAGCCAAAAGGCGATAGCGTTGATCCGGGGAAACGCCATGTCCTCAGCGTCCAGCAGGATCGGGATGAAGTAGTTGGCGAAGCCGAAGAAAACGGGCGTCACGAAGAAAAACAGCATCGTCAGCCCGTGCATCGTGAAGACGGCGTTGTAGGTCTGGGCGTCCCAGATCGTCAGCGTCGACGTGAACAGTTCGGCCCGGATCATCATCCCGTCTGTTGCCCCCCACGTCCCGGCGGCGATTCCGAAGATGATGTAGAGAATCCCGATATCCTTGTGGTCGACGGTCGTCAGCCACCGGAGCAGCCCGTCGGGTTTGTGCGCAAAGCCGGACTGCTGGCCCGGCAGGAAGGCCGAAAACCCCCCATCCGAGACGAGTCGCCTGTTAGTCGGGTCGGAAGCAGTCGCACGACGAGCCAACAACACCGCCGTACCGACGAACATGACCGCAAAGAAGGCCAGCAACGCGAGTGCTATCCGCACGGTCGACCACTCCCGCGATACTGTGAACACATATCATGCCGCTACTGTCTCGGGGTTGTTAGATGTGTTTGGATGATGTCATGAATGTCGGTCGACCTGATAGCCGTGTCGGACGACCAGTCAAGGAGAGTTACGGTCGAGGTCGGGCTCCGGCCGGTCGGGAGTTGGCTCAGGGGAGTTGCCGAACCGGTCGTAGAACGCCCCCAGCAGGAAGCCGTAGGCGAGGTGGGCCAACAGCGTGAAGCCGGCGAACACCGCCAACAGTGGGCCAGTGATGTCGCCGCGGCCGAGTATAAAGAAAGCGATCCAGAGGACTGCACCGAGGATCATCCCGTTGGAGGGCGAGTCGTCGAACGGGAAGTAGGGCTCGATGGCGACGAACAGCAGCGGCCAGATGACCGTGCCGACGAACGCGAAGGTGATGAAGCCGATGAAGGTGTTGCCGGGCATCCCGACGTAGCGGGCGACCGCGTCGAAGGCCCGAACCTGTTCTCTCGTTTCGACCTCCAACATGAGAAAGACGACCGACATCACCGAAATCCCGGTCGCCCCGCCGAGGATGCCGCCTGCGATCCGGTTCACGCCAGCTCACCCAGGGTCTCCATACACCTCCATCAGCACCGCAGTCGACATAAAACTCGGTTTGCGTCGGATTCGGCGACTGTATTATGAACCGATCAGCGAATCAGAACCCACAGATCAGTCAACACTACGTAGCTCGCGTCACTACGAGCAGCCATGATCATGGTCGACAGTCGTACCTTTGAGCCGGTTCGGATAGTAATTGGAGGCACCAGCCGATGACACGCAACTACGCACCCGTCTCGCCGCCCGTCGCGCTGACAATCGCTGGCAGCGACTCCGGCGGCGGCGCGGGCATCCAGGCTGATTTGAAAACGATGGAAGCCCACGACGCCTTCGGGACCTCGGTCGTCACTGCGACAACCGCCCAGAACACCACCGGCGTCCAAGACGTGAACGTCCTGCCGACCGACCATATCGAAGCCCAGTACCAGGCCGTCGTCGACGATTTCGCCGTCGAAGCGATCAAAACCGGGATGCTGGCCACGGCACCGGTGGTCGAGACCGTCGTCGACTGTCTGGCCGACTACGCGGGGCCGGTTGTCGTCGATCCCGTGATGGTCGCGGCGACCGGCGACCGCCTGCTCAGCGAGGACGCTGAAGACGCATATAAAAGACTCGTCGAGCAGGCGACGCTTGTCACACCGAACGTCGACGAGGCCGAGATCCTGACCGACAGCGAGATCGACGATGCGTCGGCTGCCGAGTCGGCCGCCCGCCAACTGGTCGAGCAGGGCGCAAGCGCCGCGCTGGTCAAAGGGGGCCATCTCGACGGCGAGGAAGTCGTCGACACGCTCGTTGTCGCCGAGGGCGACGAGACACGCACAGAACAGTTCAGCCACCCACGCGTCGAGACCGCCGCGACCCACGGCTCGGGCTGTACGCTATCGAGTGCGATCGCGGCTCGTCTCGCAGGCGGTGACGCGCTGGCCGCAGCCGTCGGTAGCAGCGTCATGTTCATGGAGCGGGCAGTGCGCTATGGGATCGACGCGGGCTCGGGTCTGGGCTCGGTCCACCACATGGTTGGGCTCCGCGAACAGGCCGACCGGGTGGCAGTGAGCGAGGCCGTCGAGTCGGTCGTCGCCCGGCTGGTCGACCGGAACGTCGAGACGCTCGTCCCCGACATCGGGATGGGTGTCGTCGGCGCGACGCGCTACGCCGAGACGCCGGCCGAGGTCGTCGGTGCCGACGGTCGCCTCAGCCGGACCCGAAGCGGAATCCGCCCGACTGCAGGAGTTCGGTCCGGTGGCTCGCGGGGGCTCGCCGGACAGCTTCTGGCAGCCCGTGAGACGTGCCCCGGGCTTCGGTTCGCGATCAACTGCCGGTTCGACGAGAGCGTCGAAAGCGCGCTGGCGGCGGTCGACGGGCCGGTGATCGAGGCAGCAGCCGACGATGAAGGTGACACCGGGAGCGTCGAACGCGTCGACCACACGGCTCCAGTGGTAGGGATCGATGAGGATAGCCTGCCGGACGGGGAGCCGCCAGCGGCCGTGGTCGACCGCGGTGGCGAGGGCCGGGAGCCCGGCGTCGTGCTGTTTGCGTCGGATTCCGAGACGCTGCTCGAACGAACGCTAACGCTGTACGAGGCACTGATTACGGAGTAATCAGTTGGTCGCTGTAGGATAACGAGGAAGTAAAAGCCGAACCGAAGTGAGAAGCAGTCTACAGCGAGACAGCCGATTTGCTGACAAGCGAGTCAGGCACTCGGAGCTCGGTGACCGTCGAGGCACCAGGGGCGGTTGTGAGTGTCAAAGTGACCCGTTCGCCACCTTCGAGGTTGCTACCAATAGCGTCCGCGGCAGTGAAATTGAGGACGTAGCGGTCGCTCCGATCGGTAATAACGTTGTCACTTGTCTGGGATGTGACATTACTGATGCCGCTTGCTGTGTCACCGACGACGCCAGTATTAACTTCATTGTTCGTGACGAACTGGTACGTTACGTTCTCCAGTTGAATGTCGCCAGCGCCCGGTGATTTCGTCACAGTGACGTTTACCTCCTCAACCACGTTAGGGTCGGCAGACGTGTCGACGTTACCCGTTGCACTCTGAATCTGGAGTCGGTCGCTGACCTGCTGTGTCGACTCTTCGCCGGTCGCTTCCGCCTGTGTTTGGAGGAGCCCGGCCGTGTTAATTAGTACACCTGCGGCGATTGCGGCGACCAGAACCATCGCAATAAAGACGATGAGGGTGCCGATTCCGACTTGACCTCTGTTTTCTGTGAACATTGTATCCATATAGTCTGTAGTAGTTGCGCGCTACAGACGCTATGTGATGCGAATAGGTGACGGTAATTAAACTCGTCTCTCTAAATATTTGTTTTGATATCAGAGAGAAGATTAGATGATAGATCGGAGGTCGGCGGCGAAGGCGGCTGGCTCAATCGATAGCTGCGAGAGGGGTAGACGAGCGGCGAGTTCGAAGCCCGCCTGACAGGGACTCTCGCCTCTCAGCGGACGAGTCGACTACAGGAGCCACAGAGGTTTTCTTCCTTCACGTCGACCTCACGGACGGTCGGCGAGAAACTCATCACGCATTTGGAGTTGTCACAGTGTTCTAAGCCGAGGGTGTGGCCGATCTCGTGGACGACTTCCTTGCGGACACGGTCGGCGAAGACGGCGGTTTCGGGTTTCGTCGAGATACCGCCGTCCGAGGAGGTCTGGAGGCGGTACGTCGAGATAACCGAGCCGTTACCGTTGAGATAGGCAAGGCCGAAGACGTAGTTGCGGCGGCGGTAGTAGAGATCCTCGGCGGTGACGCCGATGTTTTTGTCGCCCGATCCTACGCGGCTGACGAGTTCGATCAGGTCCTCGGCGCGGTGTTGGTTCCGGTTGGGGTCGAACGCGCCGTCGGGGATGGGTTGGCTGTCCTGAACGGTCACGTCACAGCCATAGACCGACCGCAGGCTAGCTGAGGATTCCCGCTTGACCTGCGCGGGGACATCCCCGATCGGCACGATGTCGACAAGCATGAAAAGCGGTATGGAGGGGTTGTTATTAAGTCTCACGCCAGACCGGCGTTCCGTCCCACGATTGGCGGCGGCCGGCATCGCGTTCGGCGTCTCGGTACGTTTTTTTCAGTGCCACGTTTCGGTTCGGCTGATGGACGTAGATACGGTCGTACTCGACATCGACGGCGTACTGCTCGACGTGGCCGACTCCTACCGGCAGGCGGTCGTCGACAGCGTCGACCGCGTGTACGGCACAACCGTCGACCGCGAGGCCATCCAGGCGTTCAAAGACGCCGGGGGGTTCAACAACGACTGGCTGGTGACCGACGCCGTCGCCCTGTTCGTGCTGGCCCGACAGGCCGGCTTCGAGAGCAACATCGAGACGTTCACCGACGGGATCGCCAGCCACGGCGGCGGTCTGGAGGGTGCTGAGAGCGTCCTCGCGGCCGAGTTGCCGAACGCGACCTTCGAGGCGATTATCAAACAGTGGGACCCCGACCAGCTCCGCGAGGTGTTTCAGGCACTCTACCTCGGCGGCGATCTCTACCGTGAACTGGAAAACGACGAGCCACCGTTCGAGACGGCGGGCTACATTCACGACGAGCCGGTGTTGGTCGACCCCGAAACGCTGGAGACGCTGACCGACCAGTACAACGTCGGCGTGGTGACGGGTCGACCCGCCGCCGAGGCGACGATTGCGCTGGACCGTGTCGGACTGGAGGTGGCGGATAGCCACCGGTTTACGATGGACAACTGGGAGGAGGGAAAACCCCACCCCTACGCGCTCACGACCCTCGCCGAGCGGTTCGGCTCCGAGTCAGTGGTGTTTGTCGGTGATACCCTCGACGATATCGAGACAGCAACGAACGCCGAAGCTGCTGACGCCGAGACGACTTACCGCGGCATCGGTGTGCTGACCGGCGGGCTGACCGGTGTGTCGGGGCGCGAGAAGTATTCTGACGCTGGGGCGGCTGCGGTGCTCGAATCGATCAACGAGCTGCCGGACTACTTGTGTTAGCCGCAGACTACCGCCTCATCGATACCGGGTCGGTTCGCCGCACACGCAAGCCTTAGGGCCGGACGGTCCCCAGATCGACCATGCGAATCGCGTTACTTGGCGGCACTGGCGATATCGGTCAAGGACTCGCCCTCCGGTGGGGGTTCCACAGCGACCACGAGATCGTGATCGGCTCCCGAGATCCTGAAAAGGCACGCGGGAAGGCCGAGGAGTACGAGGCCGAGATCGAAGACCGCGGCGTCGACACCAAGATCACGGGGTTCGAAAACGAGATGGCTGCCGACCGCGCCGACGTGGTCGTGCTGGCAGTCCCGGCCTACCACATCGCCGACACCATCGAGGCAGTCGAAGGCTCCCTCAGCGAGGGCGACATCCTGATTACGCCAGCGACGGGGATGAAACGCGACGAGGGCGGCTTCCACTACCACAAACCCGGCGCGGGCAGCGTGACCAAGATCGCGGTCGACGCTGCCCCCGAGGGTGTGCCCGTGGTCGGTGCGTTCCACAACCTCGCCGCAGGGCGGCTGACTGATCTGGATACTGACTTGGGTATAGACACACTACTTATCAGTGACGACGAGTCGGCGAAGTCGACGGTCGCGTCGCTCGCCGAGGATATCGACAGCCTTCGCGCGCTGGATGCTGGCGGGATCGCCAATGCCGCCGAGGTGGAGTCGGTGACGCCGCTTTTGATCAACGTC
>Ga0207753_1000224_pt1 | contig 22966 bp, 20 predicted proteins | sample PonA233FremontCA_2_FD_187273 | JGI IMG/M metagenome (GOLD analysis project Ga0207753, IMG submission 187273) | Salt pond sediment microbial community from Fremont, CA, USA - Pond A23 Sediment 3 (SPAdes) | ecosystem: Environmental > Aquatic > Non-marine Saline and Alkaline > Saline | place: USA... | reverse complement strand
CAGCAAGCCGAATCAATCGCCATTCCCGCGCCCTCTATCCCCATCACCGAATCGAGCACCAAACCCCTGCCCGACCAGAAACGCATCCAGATGCAACGCCTGCTGCTCCCGCTGATAGTTGTATTCCTGCCCCACCGGACAGGCCCGGCGCGCCAGGCATGCCAGAGCCCATAGTCCGGATGCACCAGAATCCCGATCGGCGACTCCGTCACCGCCTCCGCCCGTTTCGCCCAGGCCACGAACGGCGGCCACGGTGGGCCATCGTCGGGAAAACACGCGGAACCATCGAAGCGCGCGGCGATGTCGCCGATCACCCGTCGGCTCCAGGGATCGAGCGGATGCGGCCGGCCATCCGTTGCCTCGGGCGAGCGCGAGAACACCGGCCACATCGATTCGCCGGTATTCCCGAGCAGAACAACCGTACGCGCCGGCCGCCCGTCCGGGAGCGGGGGCACGCCATCGTCCGCCTCCGGGGAGAACCCCCCGCGCATGATCAGCCCCAGCGCCCCTGCGCGTCGCCGAATACGGGTGTAATCGTCGTCGGGATCCGTCATGGCAGGAGCATAGCGGCAGGGATTCGCTCCGGTCAGCGGTCGCCGATCCGTGGGCGGCGTTGAATCGTCTGAACTCGTACTACGACACCGAGTATCTGCCCATCATTCCCGTAGGCCCGGCTACTGGCGTGATCGCGTGCCCCGTTGAAACGGATTTCACGCGCGCCTGGCACTACGCCCGCCTTTCGCAGGCCCGATGCAGGCACACGATCACCGCCTGCAGCACCCACGCGCAATGGACACGTTCCTCCTCCGAAAGCGCGACATCGTCATCTTCTTCAGTAAGGGCGTCCACCAGATACTGGGCCACGTGGGGTTCGCATTGACGGGTCTGCTGCGCCAACTCTTCGGCGGGCTGTGCCTGGACCCGATCGATTGCAGATTGCCGTACCTTGCCGGGACGGGGAGTAACGCGGGAGAACACCTCCACGATCACATGGAATACAAATAGCCCGACCCCGGCGGCGTCCTCGCGGAGTTCGAATATATGGACATACGCGAAATTCACCAGCGCCTTCCGCTCCTTCTGATGCCGCTTCTGCATCCTGCCTATCGGACCGACGCCTCTGGAGGCCACCTCCTGCCACGTTTTCTCCATGAGTTCATGCGATACGTATGCCACTGCCCTTCTCCAGACCATTGCGCGAATCGATTCAACGGGTTGCCCGCCTCACCTCCACCGCCCACAACGTGATCAGCGTTCCAGCTCGGCCAGCACGCTGCGAAAACTCTCCAGTCCAGACTCCAGGTTCTCGACGATCTCCTGAGCGATGTCATCGGGCTCAGGCAGGTTGTCCAGATCACCCAGCGAATCGTCACGCAGCCAGAAGATGTCCAGGCTGGTCTTGTCGCGCTGGAAGATCTCCTCCCGGCTGTATCGGCGCCAGCGTCCGCCCGGGTTGTCCTCGCTCCAGGTCTCCTCGCGCTTGTGGCGCTCACCGGACCGATAACATTCGATGAAATCACGCAGGTGTTCGTCGCGCAGCGGCTTTTTCTTGAGCGTGTGGTGGATGTTGGTGCGGTAGTCGTAGAACCAGACCGCGTCCGTCCACGGCTCCGCGCGGCCGGGCCGGCCGTCGAAGAACAGCACGTTCGCTTTGACGCCGTGGGCGTAAAAGATCCCGGTCGGCAGACGCAGAATGGTGTGAAGCTCGGTCGTCTCGAGCAGCTTGCGGCGCACGGTTTCACCGGCGCCGCCCTCGAACAGCACGTTGTCCGGCACCACCACGGCGGCCTGGCCGTTCTCCTTGAGCATCGTGCGGATGTGCTGGACGAAGTTGAGCTGTTTGTTCGAGGTCGTGGTCCAGAAATCCTGCCGGTTGTAGACGAAGTCCTCCTTCTCCTGCTCGCCGGCGTCGTTGGTGACGGTGAGCGTACTCTTCTTGCCGAAGGGCGGATTGGCGAGGACGTAGTCATGGCGCTTCGGGCTCTCCGCGAGCAGCGCGTCCGTCGGGGAGATCGTTGGCTCATCGCCGATGTCGCCGATGTTGTGCAGGAACAGATTCATCAGGCACATGCGCCGCGCGGCGGGCACGATCTCGTGGCCATGGAAGGTCTCGTGCTTGAGCGCCTTCTTCTCCTCGCCGCTCATCTCATCGAGGTAGTGTTCCTTGATGAAGTCATACGCGGCCAGGAAGAAGCCGCCGGTCCCGCAGGCCGGATCGGCCACGGTGCCGCCCGGCTTCGGCTGCACGCACTCGACCATCGCGCGGATCAGCGGGCGCGGCGTGAAGTACTGGCCGGCGCCGGACTTGGTGTCCTGGGCGTTGCGCTCCAGCAGCCCCTCGTACAGATCGCCCTTCACCTCGGCATCGAGCATGACCCAGGTCTCGGCGTCGATCATCTCGATCAGCCGGGCCAGCTTGGCGGGGTCCTGGATCTTGTTCTGCGCCTTGGTGAAGATCTGCCCGAGCATGCCCTTCTGCTGGCCCAGTTCGCGCAGCAGCTCGATGTAATGGGCCTCCAGCTCCGCGCCCTTGCGCGCCTTGAGGCTGTTCCAGTCGTACCCTTCCGGGATGCCGACGTCACGATTCCACGGCTTGTGGCGGTACTCCTCCGCCATCTTCAGGAAGATCAGGTAGGTGAGCTGCTCCAGGTAATCGCCATAGCTCACGCCGTCGTCGCGCAGCATGTGGCAGAAGTTCCAGACCTTGGCGATCAGATTCTCGGCGTTCATCGCGTCTTTTGCCCTTGTTCAGTGGTCCGTCGGCTCGATGTCCATGGGCGGCAGCTCGAACAGGAGATAGACCAGTTCGCGGTTGACGTAGTAGTTCTCGCGCCCCAGCCGGTACTTGTCCAGAATCCCGCCTTTGGCGAGGGCGTCCAGATAGCGCGTTGCCGTTGCCCGCGAGACCCCGAGGTCCTGCTCGACAAAGGCCACCTTCGTATAGGGGTGGCGGAAGATGTTGTTGATCAGGTCCTGGCTGTAGAACTTGTAGCCCTCACGTATGGCATGCTTGTGCTCTTGCAGCAGCCGACCGATGGCCTCTACGAGCTCGGTGGTGTGCCGTGCGGTGACGGCGATGCCCCGCAGGAGGTACAGCAACCAGCCCTCCCAGTCGCCGGTCTCGCGCACCCGCTGCAGCTCGGCGTAGTACGTGCCTTTGGTCTGGCTGATGTACCGGCTGAGATAGAGGATCGGTGAATCGAGCAGCCCCGCACGCACCAGGAACAGGATATTGAGGATCCGCCCGGTCCGGCCATTGCCATCGTAGAAGGGATGAATGGTCTCGAACTGGTGGTGTATGACCGCCATGCGGACCAATGGGTCTTCGGGACCATCGGCGTGCAGATAGTCCTCGAGTTCGGTCATCAGCGCCGGCACCCGGTCGGGCGAAGGCGGTTCGTATACGACCTCACCGCTCTGCTCGTTGCGCAGCACGGTCCCCGGCGTCCTGCGGAAGCCGGCATCGTTGCCCTCGAGCGTGGCCTGCACCTGGAGGATGGTGTTCGAGGTCAGCAGCCCGGTCTCGCGAACCGCCCGGAACCCCACCTCCAGACCCTTCGCATACCACGCCACTTCCTTGCTGGCGGGATCCACCGACGCGGGCTGGATCTGATAGCGGTAGAGGGCATCCTGGGTGGTGATGATGTTCTCGATCTCGGAGCTGCTCTGCGCCTCCTGCAGAGAAAGAGTGGACACGAGCAGCCCCTCGTTCGGGATGGTCCGCGCCACGCCCTTGAGCTCGGCGAGATAGCGGTGCGCGGGCACCAGCGCCCGCAACACCGCCGGTGTCTCCAGCGACTCGGCGGGCGGGAAATGGCGGTTCGCGTCCGTCGTCATGGCAGTCCCGCGGTCAATGAACGGCTGAGAACGCTCAATAATCTTGTTTTTTGAGCACGTCGGAGGCGATCTTCTCAGATCCGGGCGGTTTTGAACAGCAAGCATGACCAGCGTGCAGGTGGCAAACGGAGGCGCTGGAGACCGCAACACGGTGCCCCAGATTCATTCGGCATGTTTGCCTGGCTCGGCCGGAGGGTCCGTCTCGGTCGCTCTTATCGTGATCCAACGGCCTTCACCCGCGCTGGCAGCCGCCACCTTTGCAGAACTGCTAACAAATCCTTAGGGGTTGCCGCTTTCACCTGCTCCACGAGCCGGCCAATCTTCATCAAGATGCACCGAGCCCGAGAGTTCTCGCCGAGGCTGTCGAAGGCAGTCAGCCAATCTGCGCCGGCGACGTGCAATTTTTGCACATTGCTTTCTTCCTCCAACTCGTCCTCCCGAAACAGGTTGCGGGTGTGACGACCGCTCACATTACGATCCCGGTCGAATAGCTGAGCCATCTGTTGCTGACGCAGCCAAACGGTCTCGTTCTCCAACCCGACCTCCACCGACGGCGCATCATCCATCGAATATCACGATCTCGCTCATACAGGATCCCTGCTGGTCATGCGTTTACCTGCCCTCGCCCCGTGGGAATCCCCAGCTTGTAGGTGACAACGGAAATGCAACTCAGGTCGCCATGGAAGCCCCATCTTTTGGGGATGTCCATTTCACTCGTAAAGTCCCTTGTCCACCACCATAGGCGTCTGACCGTATTTACCCAGCGGCAGTTGTTGCACGTTCTGCAACAACTGCATCGTGATCTCATAGCCGTCAAATGTTTGGGTTGCTCACGTACGGACAACTCAATGAACGCGCGTTTCTCCGTGCCTTTTAAACTACTTGAGATCTCTCAGAAGTGAGCGCAGCCCTGAGCAGCGCTCATTCACAGTGTGGTTACCAGCTCCCCGATGACACGCAAATCTACCGCCGCCTCTTCTTCCAGCTCGATATTGGAGTAGCCAAACAGTCGACTCTCAGGCTTGAGTACGATACGAGTGTGGTACCACTGGCCGTCCTCGTCGACCGCCTTTTCGCTATGGTATCGCTTCACGGTATAGCGCCCGCCGGTGTCATCGTCCTGGATGTCCCGATGCGATACCAGAACGATCTTGCCTTCACGCGTCCCGGCCGGATTGGCCCGGAATACGCACCATGAAGCGTTGGGTATGCGTTTGTTCATGGACTCGCCGATCACCCGAGTCACGAAATACCCTGGCTCCGCCTTCAGCCAGTCCGGCCGCTGGATCCAGTCACAGTCTTCAACGGATTGCAGGTCACTGAACTCGCCTGCCGCCACCGCCAGGTCGAATACCGGCAGGGCATTTTCGTAGGGTTCCACTTCCTCGGGGGCCACCAGCGGGTAAGGCAGGCCCTCATAGTCGGCCGCGCGGATGACCGGGTTGGCGGATGGCGTTTCGATCTGCTGCCGGAACCACTCATTCGTCTCCGGGTCCGTGGAGAACACGAAACAGCCCTTCATGCCGCGGGTGAGCAGCGTCCGGTAGGTATTTTTAATGATTTCATCAGCCTGGCGCTCGGCTGCGTCCGGATCCTCCTTGTAGAGCTTGCGAATGCCTCGCACCGACCGGTCGTGGGACGAACGCTGGCGACCATCGGTCTGGATCTCGCCATTACGCACCACCAAGTCCGGGCCGATGATCACGCCGACATAGTCGAGTTCAAGTCCCTGAATGGTATGGATACAGCCGATCTGCTCCACCGAGCGCTCGGCTACCGCCCAAAGGCTGCCATCCTTGGTCAGATTCCACTGTGCAGCGAAATCATGCTCCGGCAGCTTGATGTCCATGGCGGCCGGGTCCTTCTTGCTGTTCCAGTCCCAGCAATACCCGGCGATCATCCGGGCACGATTGTTCGCATTACGGGACAGCACCGCCTGGCGCAGGGCCTGGGGTGAGTCCACCACCTGGACTTCATAATCGAGCGACTCGATGTCCTCGTTGGCCGTGTCGCGTATCTGGAGTAGCTGATCGACAAAAGCGAGGTAGCCGTCCGAGCCGCCACACCGGAACTGCGAAGCCAGCCCAAGCTCTGTGACCTGGGCGCCCAGATGTTCGGCCCAGCGGCGGATCTCGGCCCGCGTTCCGACGTCCTTCAGCGTGACTCGCTGTGCTTCATCCACAAAAAATACAGACAGCCGGGCGGCCTGCATGATCTCCTTGACCTGGTGCTCGCCAAGGTTGCCGTAGAGGCCACTTTTCTCATTAAGCCGGTGCGCTTCGTCTACCAGCAGCGCATCGAACGTATCAGGGTCGGTTTCAGTGAACGCGCCCGATCCCCGGAAAAGGTTGCTGATGCGGCTCTTGCTGAACGACCCGGTGAGGTGGGCTTCATAGACCGCACGAGGGGCCGCGTTGCGGGAGACGTACTGGGTAACGAGTTCGCGGTCGGTTAGGCGTGCCAACAGGTTGACGGCCAGCACCGACTTCCCGGTCCCCGGCCCGCCCTCGACGATCAGGACCTGTCGCTCTTCCTCCTGGGCGCGGTAGACCAGACCGATGGCAGTCTCAAAGGCCACCTTCTGATCATCGATCATAACGAACGCGTCATTGCCCCGCAGCATATCGAGCACGGCATCGGCCAGACCCCGCGACGGCCGGATGCGGCCGTTCTCGATGCGATACATGATGTTTCGCCGGTCACCATGGCGGACATGCTGCTTGAGGAAGCCGGCCAGGCGTTCAGCATCGCGCGATATGAACACGGGCGCTCGGGCCGTGTGGTGCGCATATACCGGGTCATTAACCGCACTGCCATCATCCAGATTGTGGAGATAGGCACAGGGGGCCAGCCGGATCGATTCGAGGCGAACGGTTTCGTTGTAGTCCTCTATCAGGGCGGCGTACGTCCAGGCCTGATAAGACGGGTGACTGGTCTCCCGCAATCCTCCCCCCAGCGGGGTGCGGACGATCCCGTCTTTTTCCAGCGCCTCCACCTGCTGCCATTGCTTGAGCTCGACGATGACAGCAGTTTCTTCATTCTGAGCGCTCTCTCCAGTGAGAATGAAGTCGATGCGCTTGCTGGTGAGCGGGATATGGTATTCAAGTGATACGCCAGCATCCTCTGGAATATCCGGATCGCTCAACAGATTCGACATGAACTGCAGTGAATTCCGCCACGACTCCAGCTCACTGGTCGCCACCGACCGGGAAAGTCGCAGCCGGAACTCCAATAGGATCTTTTCGTGAATGCGGTTGAGGCGAACATCCTCGATGAAGGTGACCTTGTTGGCGTTATAGACAATCACGGATTAGTGTCGTCTGGATTCTGATATGCCGTGTATTTTCGCGCCGATCCCCGCGCCTGGTCTGCAGGGTAACGTTGCTCGTTTATGGCCATCTTCTCCTCGAACGCTTTCGGAATATCAATGTCGAGCTTGTCCGCCAGACGCAGCAAGTAAATCTGGACATCGGCAACTTCATGGGCCGCCGCCCTATATTGCTCCGGTGTCAGTTCATACGACTGCACTTCGGTCAGCCACTGGAACAGATCGAGCAGCTCCCCCGCCTCACCGCACAACGCCATGGAGAGGTTCTTGGGCGAATGGAATCGATCCCAGTCGCGGGCTTCCGCGAATGCCCGAGCCTTGGCACGAAGGTATTGGAATTCAGACATAGAATACCCTTGGAGGTAAATTCGCCTGGAGCAGCCCGCCCGGCTGACCGTCGACCAGCAGCAGATAGTCCATCGGCCCCATGTCCGTGGGGTACTCGCGCACCGCGACACCGCACGCGGCCGCGGGACTCAGCTCCGCCATGCCCTGCACCACCCAGCCGGACGCCCGCAACTGATCGTCGATGGGATTGCGGGCGCGCTGTTTGGGGGCCTGGTTCTGCATCGGGGCTGGTCCAGAGTGCACTCACGGCCGATCATCGCATTCCGGCTGCGCGCACGATAGTGCGCAGCGCCTCGGTCGTCGCGGTCACGGGTTAAGCGTTTTATCGTCCGTCTCGATACTTCGCCCATTTCTCCTCCAGCAATCGCGGGTCCGCACGATCCGGAAGTATCGTGTCGCCGGGAGGCAAGCGTGCGGAATGATGGCGGCGCACCGCGGGTCCAGGCCCAGCGCTTTCGAGGCCCGATGAGAGTGCCGTGGCGGTATCAGTTGTTGCATTTTGTGCAACAACTGGAGGTCCTTCTCCGGTCAAAAACTTGCTGAACTACCGAGGATTCCTCGGGCGTTGCCGCCTCCACGGTTGTTGCTTTTAGTCGAAGCGACATGACGCCTGCGCTCAGTAGCCGGTGCCGCGAGACCGACAATGAACCAAGGAAAGCGGGTATGCGGCCTCGGGTTGCTACGGCATCTCCGTCAACGGGCTTTTGCGTCCCGGGAATACGTGTCATGAGTCCGGCGATTGTCGCGACAGGGCGCGGATCTCATCGCGCAGAGCGATCACTTCATCCCGGAGCACGGCGACCTGTACAGCGCCCGCGACTTCTGCGTCGCTGCTGTCGGCGTCGCGGCCAACGAAGAAGGTCGCGAGCGCCGCTGTGACGTAGCCGAAGACACCGAAGACGTAGAGCGCCGGGAAGACGCACAATACACGCGCTTCGGCAGTCCGCGGCCAGTACTCCGAGCCCATCGTCGTTATGAGCATTGCGCTCCACCACAGCGACTCGATATAGCTGTGCGGGCCGCCGGGTCCGTGGTTCTCGACGGCGTATATCCCGGTGACGCCGGCGAACGCGACCAGCACCGTGAGCGCGAGCACATCGCCGAAGCCGCGTCGGCTCAGGCTTGCGCCCAGCGCCTTCATGCCGCGGTTCAGGGAACTGACGACCCGGAACAGGCGCAACCCCCGCCCGGTCCTCGCCAGGCGGAGTAACCGGAATGCACGGAAGGCGCGGAAGATGCGGAGCGCGGGCAGCAGCAGCGCCAGCCACACGAACGCCAGAACCAGCATCGGCGTTTCGGGCCAGTCCTGCAGACGCCGGAGCAGTTCGTATCGCGTGTCAGCTCCTCTGTGTCGGCGGCCTTCGCGTCGGGATTGTTGTTGGTATCCGCATTGCTCATTGGATGTCCCCGTGTGTGATCTACGCCGGAAGTCTTTCCGCGGCCGAACAGATAGCATCGGGCGCGCGAGGTGCGGACGCCAGCCGCAGCTATTGCAACCTGGTCCGGAACTTCTCCATTACGCACCTTAAGGACACTCTGATTAAAACCGGCCGGCCGATTGAAGAATGATGTAGGTCGGGCGTATAGAGCCTGTGTAAGAACCCCGCGCCGTAGCGAGGAAGTGGCACAGCGAGGCGATTTTGCCGATCATTCGAGGTACATAGTCGCTCTTATGTGACAACAAGGATCGGCAAAAGCGCCCGCTGTGGCCCTTCCGCAGTAGGCGTCGGGGTTTTTACGCAGGCTCGTACAGCCCTACAGATCCAACGCTTGCGAGTGTCGGGCTATAAGCACTACGTACAGGACTCCCGATAATCAGACGTTTGTTAAAGTCGGCTTTTTCGGTTTCATAAGCACGTTCGGTCTACTTCGCGTTCTCGATCATTCGGATCGTTTTATCCTCTACATCCTTTGCTACCTGATTCAGATCGGGATCATCTGATAGTGCAGAGAGCATCCGGGTTGGCTTGATCAAACCGATCCTGGTGGTGCCGTTTTCGGTATATACCGAAATCCGGCATGGCAAAGCCATATTGAGCTTCATGTCCACGGATAATACTTTGGCGGCCTGATTTGGGTCGCATACATCGAACACTTTGCAGTCGTCTTCGAAATCGACGCCTTTACTTCGAAGCGTTTCGCCGAGATCCAGGACATGGAGCACGCCAAATCCGAGCTTCTTCACTGCCGCTTCGAGGTCGGAGGAGGCCTTTTCGAATGCCTTGTCGGTTTCCACTACGTAGTACATATCGCTTGCTCCTCTTGTTGGGGAGGCTCAGGAAAGGTCGCCTTCACCGCGTAATTGTGCGCGGTTCCCGACGGGCACCTGATGCCGAACGTTTCCGGCGGTAACGCTGTTATCCATAAGTAGCAGGGAAATCGGGTTGTCACCAGATATGTGGCGTGGGCGCGGCCTTCCGGGGCGGATGCAGACAGGCAGATGGAGCCGATTCAACCGTGTCGGCAACGCGGAAAACGGTCGGGATGGGCCTGCCGGCGACCTGTGCTCCGTGTGGCGTGCGGCTGGATGGGGCATTTTCCGGAAGCCCTGCAGTTCGCGGAGCGATCTTGCGGCGGATCGCATCGCCGGTGACAATCGCCGCCCTATGACACAGACACTTCCTGAATGCGTAGAAGTCCCCGCACCCGGCGAGCATCGCTGGACCGTTATCTGGCTGCATGGTCTCGGGGCGGATGGGCATGACTTTGAGCCGATCGTACCGGAGTTGCGAATGCCGGCGGGCCACGGTGTGCGGTTCGTGTTTCCGCATGCGCCGCAACGGCCCGTAACGGTGAACGGCGGGATGCGGATGCGGGCGTGGTACGACATCGCCGGGGTGGATCTCGCTTCCAAGGAGGATGAGGACGGTATCCGTGATTCGACGGAGATCGTGGAGGCATTGATCGCGCGGGAGAAGGAGCTCGGCGTGCCGGCGGAGCGGATCGTGCTGGCCGGTTTCTCGCAGGGCGGTGCGGTGGCGCTGCACGTCGGGTTGCGGCATGCGGAGCGGCTGGGCGGGATCATGGCGTTGTCGGCGTATCTGTTGCTGGCGGACCGGCTTGAGGCCGAGGTAAGCGCGGGGAACCGGCTGACGCCGATCTTTCAGGCCCACGGGCAGCAGGATCCGGTGGTGCCGTTGACGCTGGCGGAATATTCACGGGATCGGATCGGCTCAGTTCGGCCAGCCCCGGACTGGCATACGTATCCGATGCCGCATTCGGTCTGTGGCGAGGAGATCGGCGATATTCGGATGTGGATGGTGGACACGGTGGGGGTCGGGCAGTAGCGCGGGTCCGGAGGGCAGGTCGGCGAGTGTCGTTCTGTAGGACGGTTTCCCCGGCGCCGGGTGCGTTTCGGGCATGCAGCGGATTTCGCGGCCGGGGAATGCCGGCATTGCGCGGTGATATGCCCCGGGCAAGTTCCAGATCTCCATGAACCGCGCAAACCGGCCTGCATTTACGTGGGGATTCCTGTGACGCCTTTCGCGAGTGGTGGGTGGCGATGAGCACCGTTGGCGACGATCGCCCGGTCGCGGGGGTCGCGCTCGTGCGTGCTGCGCGATGGAACGCGTTGTTGTTCGATGGGGCGCGGCCGGTGCTGTCGTCGGCGCCGGTCGGCGGCGGGGATGTGGTTGCCGAGCGGGTCGTGAACCTGTGTGTCGACGGGCCGGATGTGGTGGCGGCGTGTGACGATCCCGCGGGCACGTTCGCGGCGATCGCCCGGGCGCAGGATTGGCGGGGTCCGACCGTCGGGTTGATGACGGGTGTGCCCGCGGGCAATGCCGGGGTCGCGCATGAGGTACTCGGCAACGTCGAGTGGCTGGCCGTGGCGACGGTCGGGTTCAGTAATGCGCATCGCGCCGGTGGACCGGCGGTCGATCATTCCGGGGCGGGTACGATCAATATTATCGCCGCGACCTCGCTCGCGTTGACAGCCGCGGCGCGTGCGGAGGCACTGGGGTTGGTGGCGGAGACGAAGGCGGCGGTGCTTGCGGATCAGGGGATTGTCGCGGCCGGTGGCGGCACGGCGACGGGGACCGGGACGGATGCGGTGGCTGTCGTGGGTGCGCCCGGGTTTGAGGACTCGCCTTATACGGGGTATCACACGGTGTCAGGGCGGTGCCTGGCTGCGGCGGTGATTCGGGCTATGGGGTTGTCGATGGAGGCCGGGCGGGGTGAGTGAATTTCGGTTGCGGTTCTGCTCTGGCGTTGTTTGATTTTTCTCGCAGAGGCGCTGAGAGCGCGGCGTGCAGGGAGAACGGCGGGGTTTGTTCGATTATTCGGTTTCTTTGCGGCTCTGCGTGGGATCGTTTTTTTGTGGGGCTTCGGTGAAGCGTTGGGGGTTGGCTGCCAGGTCGGGAATCGTGTGGTCGGTTCGCGAGCAAGCTCGCTCCTACAGGTGATGGGGAGATTCTGTGCGGAGGGTATGCCGGCTGTTGCCTTTCGGCAAAAGCCGGCCTACTTGTGGTGCTCCCGGACGCGCTCTGCGTGAAAACGCCGTCTTTGTTGGATGTTGCCGATGAGGCGGGGTTGGTGCATCGATGCGATGTTCGATTCCCGGATTCCGCTTCGCTGCATCCGGGCTACATGGGTAGTGTCTCGTTGAGGCGGTTGTGTCCTCGTTTTGTTGCGGCGCGGACTTGGTCGGGGGCGGTGCCGCCGAGGTGGTTGCGGCTGGCGGCCGAGCCTTCGAGGGTGAGGACTTCGTAGACGTCCTGCTCGATCGCGTTTGAGAACTGTTGCAGGTCCGCGAGCGGCAGATCGGCGATGTCGCATTCGCTTTCTATGGCGTGGCGGACGGTTTTGCCTACGATTTCGTGGGCATCCCGGAAGGCTACGCCTTTTCTTACGAGGTAGTCCGCCAGGTCGGTCGCCGTCGCGAAGCCTTTCTTTGCGCGGTCGGCCATGTTCTCCGGTTTGATTTCGATCGCGGGGATCATGTCGGCGAAGGCGCGCAGGGAGCCGGCCAGTGTGTCGACGGTGTCAAACAGCGGTTCCTTGTCTTCCTGGTTGTCCTTGTTGTACGCGAGCGGTTGGCTCTTCATGAGCGTGAGCAGGCCCATCAGATGACCGTTCACTCTTCCGGTCTTGCCGCGCACGAGTTCCGGGACGTCCGGGTTCTTCTTCTGCGGCATGATCGAGGAGCCGGTGCAGAAGCGATCCGGCAGGTCGATGAAGTCGAACGCGGGCGAGGTCCACAGCACCAGTTCTTCGCTCATGCGTGACAGGTGCATCATCGTGGTCGCGCCCCAGTGGCAGAACTCGATCGCGAAGTCGCGGTCGCTGACGGCATCCAGCGAGTTCTCGGCCGGGCGCTCGAAGCCGAGCAGATCGGCGGTCATCCCGCGGTCGATCGGGTACGGCGTGCCGGCGAGCGCTGCGGCGCCGAGTGGCATCACATTGGTGCGTTTGCGGCAGTCCATCAGCCGATCAGCATCGCGCATCAGCATCTCGAACCAGGCCAGCATGTGGTGGCCGAAGGTGACGGGCTGCGCGGTCTGCAGATGGGTGAAGCCGGGCATGACCGCATCGGGGTGGCGGCCAGCCTGTTGGAGCAGGCCCTCGCAGAGGCGGCGCAGTTCGGTGGCGAGGCCGTCGATGGCATCGCGCAGGTAGAGCCGCAGGTCGGTGGCGACCTGGTCGTTGCGTGAGCGCCCGGTGTGGAGTTTCTTGCCGGCATCGCCGATGCGCTGCGTGAGCGCATGCTCGATGTGCATGTGCACGTCTTCGAGGGCATCGCTCCATTCGAAGCGGCCCGCTTCGATATCGCCCTGGACGCCATCCAGCCCTTCCAGTATGGCGTCGAGCTCCGCGTCCGTGAGGACGCCGACGGCGGTCAGCATGCGCGCATGCGCGCGCGAGCCCATGATGTCGTGGCGGTACAGCCGACAGTCGAAGGTCTGGGAGGCGGTGAAGGCCTCGACGAAGGCGTCGGTCGGTTCGGTGAAGCGGCCACCCCAGGGTTTGGCGCCACTGTCGTCACTGCCACTCATTACGGCTCTCCCATCGGCGAGCGGCAAGTATAAAGGAGTGGTCGCAGGGCGTGCAGTTCGACCGCGGATGTGCACGCCTGGCGGCGGGCGTCTATGATGGCTCCATGAGCGCACGCGAAGCTGGCACACGGCCGTTTCTGCCGGACTTCTGCGAGCAGGGCAATCTCCTGCGTACGATGGTCATCGCGCAGTTGCTGGCGTTCGTGCTCGTGGCGGCGACCCCGGGCGACTGGTTCGAGCGGCTGCGCTCGCTGGCGACGATGTCGCTGTTCATCCAGTGGGTGGCGATCGTCGATATCGCCCTGCTGTGTGGACTGCAGGGGTGGCTGGCCCGGCTCGATGATCGCGTGGCGGCGGTGGCGGCATTCGGTGTGCTGCAGTTCGTGACGCTGTCCTTCACCTGGATCGCGCACACGATCGCGGGCCTGATCCTCCTGCCCCTGGGGACGATGGATCTGGCGACGCTGCTGCTGGAGAACGGCGTGATCAGCGTGATGGTCAGCGGGATCGCCCTGCGATACTTCTACGTGACCGCGCAATGGCAGCGCGATGTCGAAGCCTCGGCCGAGGCGCAGGTGCAGGCGCTGCAGGCGCGCATCCGGCCCCATTTCCTGTTCAACAGCATGAATACGATCGCGAGCCTGACGCGGTCCGCCCCGGCGACCGCGGAGCGCGCGGTCGAGGATCTGTCCGAGCTGTTCCGCGCCGCACTCGCCCACAAGACCTATGTGCCCCTGTCCGAGGAACTGGAACTGGTGGGCAGTTACCTGCGCATCGAGGGCCAGCGCCTGGGTGAGCGCCTGGTGGTGGAGTGGGATCGCGACGCGGAGGCGGATGACGTCGAAATCCCGGCGCTGTCGCTGCAACCACTGGTCGAGAACGCGGTCTATCATGGCATCGAGCAGTGCACGGCCGGTGGCCGCATCCGGATCGTGACCCGCAGGGACGCCGAGGCGGTAACGGTGACCATCACCAATCCCCTGCCCGCGTCCCCGCGACCCTCGAAGGGCCATCGGATCGCGCAGGACAATGTGCGCCAGCGCCTTGCGTTTGCCTACGCCGAGGGCGCGCTCATGGATGTGCGGGATGACGACGGCGATTATCGGGTGACGATCCGGATCCCGCTGGCAAGGAGCGAAACGACATGAAAGTGCTGGTGGTAGACGACGAGGCGCCGGCGCGCGCGCGCCTGGCGCGGCTGGTGGAGGAACTGGACGGATTCGAGGTCGTGGGCGAGGCCGGCGACGGCGCGGAGGCGGTCCGGCGCGCCGAAGCGACCGAAGCGGATATCGTCCTGCTCGACGTGCGGATGCCCGGCATGGACGGCCTCGAGGCCGCGCGGCACCTGGCGCACACGGATCCGCCACCGGCCGTGATCTTCACGACCGCCTACGGCGACCATGCCCTGGAGGCGTTCGAGGCGCGAGCCGCGGATTATCTGCTCAAACCCGTACGTGCGGACCGGCTGGCAAAGTCGCTGGCGGCGGCGCGGCGCCCGACCCGGGCGCAGCGGGCCGAAGGGCCGCACGCCGATCAGCCGCGCGAGCAGCTCTGTGCCCGCCTTGGTGGCGAGCTGCAGCTGGTGCCCGTCTGCGATGTCCTGTACTTCCTCGCCGAACATAAATATGTCACCGTCCATCACCGTTTCGGCGAACTCCTGATCGAGGACTCGTTAAAATCGCTGGAGCAGGAGTTCGGCGACCGGTTCATGCGCATCCACCGCAATGCGCTGGTCGCGGAGGTTTGGATCGGCGGCCTTCGCCGCGGCCCCGACGGTCAGAACCGGATCTGGTTCAAGGTCAGTGATGCCACCCTCGAGGTCAGCCGACGCCATCTGCCGGCGGTACGCCGGCGCCTGAAACATGCCGGCGCACAGTCCGGCCGGTGACTGCCATGACCGCGACAACGCTGCGTATCGCCACCCGCAAAAGCCCGCTCGCCTGGTACCAGGCGGAGTTCGTGGGCCGCCGCCTGCAGGCCGCCCATCCGGAGCTGGAGATCGAGCTCGTGGGGATGAAGACCGAGGGCGATCGCGTGCTCGACCGCTCGCTCGCGGCGATCGGCGGCAAGGGGTTGTTCGTGAAGGAGTTGGAGGAAGGCCTTCTCGACGGGCGCGCCGACATCGCCGTGCACTCGATGAAGGACGTGCCCGGTTATTTCCCCGAGGGCCTGCACCTGCCCGTGATCCTCGGGCGCGAGAGCCCATTCGACGCCTTCGTCTCCAACCGCGTCGACGATCCGCGCGAGCTGCCCGAGGGCGCGGTCGTCGGCACCTGCAGCCAGCGCCGGGCCAGCCAGCTCCTGTACGCCCTGCCGCACTGCCGGATCCATGAGTTGCGCGGCAACGTGAACACGCGCCTCGCCAAGCTCGACGCCGGTGACTTCGACGCGATCGTGCTGGCGGTGGCCGGGCTCGAACGCCTCGGGTTCGAGGAGCGGATTACCCGTCCGCTGGATTCGCAGCTGTGCCTGCCGGCGATCGGCCAGGGGGCGCTCGGGATCGAGTGCCGCCGCGGCGATCCCGGGGTCGAATCCCTGATCGCGGCCCTCGATGACAGCAATACCGCCGCCTGCGTGCGCTCCGAACGGGCCGTCAGCCATCGCCTCGGCGGCAGTTGCCTGTCACCGATCGCGGGCTACGCGGTGATCGAAGGCGCCCACATGCACCTGCGCGCCCGGGTCGCGGCCCCGGACGGCAGCGCCCTGATCGCCGGCGAACGCGAGGGACCGGTCGCGCAGGCCGAGGCGCTGGGCTCCGGGTTGGCCGATGAGCTCCTCGGGCGGGGTGCCGGCCGGCTGCTCGCGGCCGCGGCCCACTGAGCGATGCCCTCGCCACTGGCAGGACTGTCGGTGCTGGTGACCCGCCCGCGCGAGCGGGCCGCCGACCTGATCGAGCGGCTCTCGGCGCTGGGGGCGCGGCCGGTCACCTGCCCCGTGATCGAGATCCAGCCGGTTCCGTGGTCCGGCGCAGGCGACGCCGGGCGCTATGACATCGTCCTGTTCACCAGCCCGGCGGCGGTCCAGCACGGCAGCGACGGGATGGATCTGCGGGGCACGTTCGAAGTGGCCGGCGTGGGCCCGGCGACGATCGCCGCGTTGCGCGAGCGCGGTTTCGGCGTCACGTTGGAACCGGTCGATTCGAACGACAGCGAGGGCCTGCTGGCCCATCCGGCACTGGCGCCGGGGCGCGTCTCCGGGCGCCATGTGCTGATCGTCCGCGGCGAGGGCGGGCGCGGGTTGCTCGGCCGCAGCCTCGTGGCACGTGGCGCCAGGGTCGATTATGCTGAGGTGTACCGGCGGGCGCGGCCCGCCGGACCCGCGCCGGTCGAGGCGGCGCAGTGCGATATCATTACGGTCACCAGCAATGAAGGAGTGACCAACCTGATTGCCATGATCGAGCCCGCCACCCGTACGCGCATGCTCGCCCGCCCGCTGGTGGTCGTGAGCGAACGGGGTGCAGCGCAGGCGCGCGAGGCCGGATTCACCGGACCGATCACGGTGGCCGGCGGCGCCGACAGCGACTCGATCATCGCGGCGGCCGAGCGGCTTGCCACACCGTCATCGCAGGGGAAAACGGGGTCCGCATGAACGATCAACGTTCGGACGATGACCGACACACCGGTAGGCCCGATCCGCACGAGGGCGAGGAACGCACTCCGGCACCGGATGGGGCCGCGGAAACCGAGGGCGGGGTCGAGCCGGAGACAGGGTCGGCCACGGCATCGGAGTCGGGCCATCAAACCACGACGCCCGGGGAGGCCGAGCCGGAGGACGCGGAACGCGGCGGTGACCCGTCTAACGGTGAGGCCCCCGTGGAAGGCGATGCGGACAGGGATCCGGCGGCAGACGACGACGGCAGCGGCTCGGGTGATTCGGGTGAGGGCACAACCACCGCCGTGCCACCCGAACGGCGCGGCGGCCGATGGGTGCTCGCGCTGGCGCTGTTGATCGCGCTGGTCGCCGCCGGGGCCGCGGGTTATCTCGGCTGGCGCCTCCACAAGCTCGAACAGCGCGTCGCGGACATCCCTGCCGAGCGCGAGAAGGCGATTGACCCCCTGGCGGAGCGCTCCGCCCTGCGGAGCCTCGAAAACGAGCTCGAGAGCCGATTCGAGCAACGCCTGCAGTCGGCGGTCGACGACAAGGCCGAGGCGCTGATCTCGGCGCGCGATGAGGCCCTCGGCGCGGTGCGCGAGCGGCTCGCGACGGTCGAGTCGGGTGTGGCGGATATCCGCGAGCTCGCGACCCGCGATCAGATCAACTGGCGCCTCGCCGAGATCCGCTACCTGCTGTCGATCGCCCAGCGCCGGGTGTCGATCGACCGCGATACCCGCAGCGCCATCGCGGCACTCGAGGCCGCTGATCGGGCCATCAGCGGGTTCGGCGATGTTCGGCTGCTGCCGCTGCGCCAGCGCATCATCGAGAACCTCTCGGCGCTGCGCTCGGTGGACACCGCGGATCTCGAAGGGATCGCGTTGCGGCTGCAGAACCTGCTCGCGCGCGTGCCCGATCTGCCCGCGGCCGGCAGTGTAACGACCGTCGAGGCGAGTGAAAGCAACGCCACCAGCGGCTGGTGGCAGACGCTGGTCAACCGCCTGGATCGGTTCGTGACGGTGCGCCGGCGCGAAGCCGGCCCGGAACCAGGGCGCCCGCAACCTTCGACGGGACTGCCGGAGGCCGACACCCTGGTGCTGGCGCTGGAGCGTGCGCGCAGCGCCGCACTGTCACGCGACCCCGCGGCGTACCAGCGTGCACTCGAAAGGGCCGAGGGGGCCCTGGACGACGGCTTCGCCGCGGACACGCGCGCGACCGAGCACTTCCGGGACGGCCTCGCCTGGCTGCGCGAACGACCGGTCGAGGTCGAGATGCCGGACTTGGGACCGACGGTGGATCTGGCCGAGAGGCTCTCGGCGCGTATCGAATCGAGCCGCGACGGATCCCCGGCGGCAGGCGACGAGGCGGAGGACTGATCGATGCGTCTGCTGTTCATTGCTGTCCTACTGCTCGCGGCCGCCATCGGCAGCGCGGTTATGCTCCAGCAGTATCCCGGTTATGTCTATCTGGAGGTCGGTCAGTGGACCGTCGAGACCACACTGGCCTTCCTGATCGGCGCGCTGCTGCTGGGCTTCGTGCTGCTCTATATCGTGCTCCGCCTGCTCGGTCTCGTCGTGCGCGTCCCGCGCGCACTGCGGCGGGGCACGTACGGCCGGCGCACCGAGCGCTCGCGGCGCGGCCTGACGCAGGGCCTGATCGAGATGGCCGAGGGGCGCTGGGCGCAGGCGGAGAAGATCCTCACCCGCCATGCCCCGGATTCGGACAGCGCGCTGCTGCATTATCTGGCGGCGGCGCGGGCGGCCCAGCAGGTGGGCGCCTACGAGCGCCGCGATAATTATCTCAAGGCGGCCATCGAGGCCAATCCGGAGGCGGATATCGCGGTCTCGCTCACCCAGGCCGAGCTGCAGCTGGCCCACCATCAAACCGAGCACGCGCTGGCGACGCTCAACCGCCTGCGCGGGCTGGCACCGCAGCACAGTTACGTCCTCAAGCTGCTGGCGCGGCTGTACGCCGAAACGGAGGACTGGGAGAGTCTCAGCGAACTGATCCCGGAGTTGCGCAGCCGCAAGGTCCTCACGCGTGAGCGGATCGATGTACTCGAACGCGCGGCCGCGCTCGGCCAGCTGGCGGCGCGCGGGGGCGATGGCGTCGGGCTGAAGGCGATCCACGACTCGCTCTCACGGCGGATGCGCGACGACCCCGATATCGTGCTGGCGTACGCCGAGCGCCTGATTAAGGCGGATGGCAACGAAACGGCGGAGAAATGCGTGCGCCACGTGCTCGGGCGCCAGTGGGACGAGCGCCTGGCGCGCTGTTACGGCCTGATCCGCGGCGAGGAGCCGCAGCGGCAGCTGGACCACGCCGAGGCCTGGCTAAAGGAACACGGGCGCAGTCCCATGCTCCTGCTGACGCTGGGCCGGCTGTGCGCGCGCAATCGCCTCTGGGGCAAGGCGCGGATCTATTTCGAATCCAGCATCGGCGTGGAACCGCGTGCGGAGACGTATTTCGATCTGGCGAGTCTGCTCGATGAGCTCGGGGAGTTCGGCCCGGCACGCGAGCAGTACCGGAGCGGTCTGGCCAAGGCGGTGGAGAGCCGCGAGGGCGAGCGGTCTTCGGGTCGCCCTTTGATTTCACGCGAGCGACTGCTGGCGGGCGCGACGGATCTGCCCGAGCAGGCGCTGCTGCCGACCGCGCGCTCGGGCGGCTGAGCCCGCGCCCCGTGCCGGCCTGACCGCACGGAATGGCGCTCAGCCGGGGTCGACGCCGGCCTCGGCCATCCCCTGGACCGCGTCGGGCGCGTAGTCGAAGGAATCGAAGAACAGCGCATCCCGTGGCAGCCCGGCGGCGCGGAAGGTGTCGCGGCCCGCCTCGATCATCGGCGGCGGGCCCGACATGTAGACCTCGTGAGCGCTCAGGTCCGGATAGCGATCGACCACCACCTCATGCACGAAACCCGTGGCGCCGCTCCACTCATCGGCCGGCTCCGGATCCGAGAGCACCGGTGTGAAATCGATCCAGTCATGGGCATCCGCCCAGCCCTGCGCGAGCTCGGCCATGTACAGATCGCGTCGGGCGCGCACACCCCAGAATATATGCAGTGGCCGGTGGTTGCGGCTGGCGATCGCGTGCTCGACCATGCTCTTGAGCGGCGCGAACCCGGTACCGCCCGCCATCAGGATCGCCGGCCGGTCCGATTCCTCGCGCAGATAGAATGAGCCCAACGGGCCCTCGAAGCGCAGCACGGCCTTGGGCTTCATGTCACCCAGCAGTTGATCCGAGAAACGCCCGCCCGGCACGCGCCGCACATGCAGCTGCAGGTACTCGTCATCGTGCGGCGGGTTGGCGAGCGAGAAACTCCGTCGCTTGCCGTCCTTGAGCAGGAGATCGATGTACTGGCCCGCCAGGAACTGCAGGCGTTCGGCCGCCGGGAGCTTGAGCTTCAGGAGTTTGACGTCGTGGGACAGGTCCTCGGCCGCCGCGAGCCGCACGGGCAGCGTGCGCACGACGATGTCGCGGGCCTCTTCCACCTCCTGGACCTCGACCTCAGCGTCCTCCTGCGGCTGCGCCTGGCAGAGGATCACCTGACCCGCCGCTTCGCCCTCTTCCGTCAACGCGGGGGGGCGGCCACGCGCATAAGTGAACGAGCCGCTGACGATCTCGCCGAGGCAGGCCGCGCAGGTGCCGTTGCGGCAACCGTACGGCAGCGCATACCCCTGGCGCAGCGCGGCATCGAGGACGCTCTCATCGGGTTCGACCGGGATCTCGTGGCCACTGGGGCGGATAACGACGCGCTTCGCCATCGGGCTGTGCTCAGGCTGGGTGGGTGAATCGGCGATTGTGGCCGATGAGCGTCGCTTGCGGAAGGGCGAAGTGTGGGGGAACGGGGTATGGGGTTATCGGGTTCTCGGGTAGGCGCGGAGGGCGCCAGGGAAGGAGACCACCGCGCTTTCAGGCTTCGCGTCGGTCGTGCTTGCGCGCAACGGTTCCCGAGTACCGCCTGTCGGGCAAAAGACCGACCGGCGGGGATCCCCGAAGCCCCATCGTGCGTCAGGCCGGCTTGCTGCGCTTGCTGTTGAGCCAGCGGATCACCGGCTGCCACTGCTCGCGGTCGGTGGCCGTGGCGTAGGGCGCCAGTTCGCAGATGCCGAGCCCGCGCTCCGCGGCGCGGATGTAGTTCATGTTGTCGCGCAGCGTGGTGAGGATGGGCGCGCGCTGGCGGCGCAGGCGCTCGTCGAGGTCGCTGTAGACACGCGTGTAGGTGCGGGCGCGGTTCTCGATGAGCGCGAATTTCGCCTGCTTCGACTGGATCCGTTTATTGCGCCGCATCTCCTCGAGGAATTTTTCCGCCGCACGCCAGTCTATGGGTGAAGGCAGCACCGGGACGATGAAGGTGTCGGCGCGGCGCATGAGGTTGCCCAGATCCGCGCCGTGAACCGCCGCGGGTGAGTCGAAGATCGCGAGATCGGCACTGCGCGGGAGGCGTGCCCCCTTGGTAGTGGCATCGACGCCGCGGATCGGCGGCCGGCCGGCCGGGCGCTCCTCAAGCCAGGCCAGCGATGAACCCTGGGGATCGAGGTCGGCGAGGACGACGTCCTTGCCCTGGGTGGCGTAGTAGCTCGCGAGATTGGTCGCGATGGTGCTTTTGCCCGATCCCCCCTTCGCGTTCAGAACCATGATCTGGCGCATGGGCCCCCCATCGGGTTGTTTAACGGTCCCGATAGTGGCGCAATTCTTCGCGTGTGCCAAGTTCGACGGGGTCGGGCCTGGTACTGCCCGGGATCGAACGTGGTAGGACTGGGTAGGTGGGCTTGGGTTCTCGCCAAGGCGCTAAGGGCGCCAAGGCACGCCAAGGGAATAACGGGTTCTGTAGGAGCGGGCTTGCCCGCGAACCGATGTCGGAAGGTGCACGCGCAGGTGAATCGAAGCACCCCAAAAACGGGCCTGGCGGCCCATTTTGCGCTCCGGAACAAAGAAAGCGGTTCGCGGGCAAGCCCGCTGCTACAGTCTTTCTTCGCGTCCCTTCGCGACCTCCGCGCCTTGGCGAGAACCCAAACCCACGCTTGATAAGCCCGAAGACATCACGAAGTCCCTCCTCGTTTCGACGTATCGATCCCCAACTGATCCCAGATCTCGTCCACGCGGGCGACAGTGGCCTCGTCCATGCGGATCGGGCGGCCCCATTCGCGGTCGGTTTCGCCGGGCCATTTGTTGGTGGCGTCGAGGCCCATCTTCGAGCCGAGGCCCGCGACCGGTGAGGCGAAGTCGAGGTAGTCGATCGGCGAGTTGTCGATAAAGGTCGTGTCGCGGCGCGGGTCCATGCGCGTGGTGATCGCCCAGATGACGTCGTTCCAGTCGCGGGCGTTGACGTCGTCATCGGTGACGACGACGAACTTGGTGTACATGAACTGCCGCAGGAAGGACCACACACCGAGCATGACGCGCTTGGCATGGCCTGGATACTGCTTGTTCATGGTGACGACCGCGAAGCGATAGGAGCAGCCCTCGGCCGGCAGGTGGAAATCGACTATCTCGGGGAACTGCTTTCGCAGCAGCGGGGTAAACACCTCGTTCAGCGCGAGCCCGAGCACGGCAGGCTCGTCCGGCGGGCGCCCGGTATAGGTCGAGTGGTAGATCGGATCGCGGCGGTGCGTGATCCGGTCGATGGTGAAGACCGGGAATTCCTCGACCTCGTTGTAGTACCCGGTATGGTCACCGAACGGCCCCTCCGGCGCGATGTCGCCCGGGTGCAGGTGACCCTCGAGGACGATCTCGGAACGGGCGGGCACCTCCAGGTCGGAGCCCATGCAGCGCACGAGTTCGGTGCGGCTGCCGCGCAGCAGGCCGGCGAAGGCGTGTTCCGACAGCGCGTCCGGTACTGGCGTGACCGCCGCGAGTGTCGTGGCGGGGG
>Ga0207753_1000222_pt1 | contig 22986 bp, 22 predicted proteins | sample PonA233FremontCA_2_FD_187273 | JGI IMG/M metagenome (GOLD analysis project Ga0207753, IMG submission 187273) | Salt pond sediment microbial community from Fremont, CA, USA - Pond A23 Sediment 3 (SPAdes) | ecosystem: Environmental > Aquatic > Non-marine Saline and Alkaline > Saline | place: USA... | reverse complement strand
CGGCGGCGGCACCGCACGTGTCGGCCGTGCCCGCTTCGACGCCGAACCGGCGGAGTTCGTCGCGGCGTTCAAGGAGGCAGTATGACCGGTACCGACCGACAGGCGACGCGGCGGGCACGCATCGAGACGGACCACGGCGATCCGGAGCGCGCCGAAGTGATCGCCCGGGCACTGACGCCCGACAACACCGCGGAGATGGCCTCGACGGTCGAGGGATCGCGGATCGTCACGACGATCGAACGCGAGACGACAGGCGGCCTGCAGTCGACAGCCGACGACTACGTCGTCAACCTCCAGGTGGCAGCACAGCTTTCAGCCCAGGACGGGGACACGTCCACGACAACAGATAACACATGAGTGAACGATCAGTATCCAGACAGAAACAGGAAAAACGGTGGTACACCGTCCAGGCTCCCGAGGCCTTCGACAGGGAGGAACTCGGTGAAACACCGGCAGACGAACCGGACCAGGTGCTCGGTCGCACGATCGAGACCACGCTCGGCGATCTGAAAAACGACGCCAGTGGAAACAACACGAAACTGACATTCAAAATAAACGAGGTCGCCAGCGACACGGCCTACACGGAGTTTATCAAACACGAACTGACGCGGGATTACCTGCGCAGTCTCGTGCGCCGTGGCTCCTCGAAGATCGAGGCCTACATCACCGTGCTGACGACCGACGACTACCGCGTCCAGATCCAGCCGGTCGCGCTGACGACGAAATCGGCGGACGAGAGCCAGGAGAAGGCCATCCGGCGGCAGATGATCGATCTGGTCGAGGAGTCCGCCACCGAACGGACCTTCGCCGATCTGACCGACAGCGTCGTCGAGGGTCGTCTCTCCTCGGCGATCTACAACGAGGCGAAGACGATCTACCCGCTCCGCCGCGTCGAGATCCAGAAGATGACCCTGGAAGCGCGACCGGAGGAGGTCGCAGCCGAAGAGGAAGCAAGCGTCGACGTCGACGAGGAGTAACCGCTTTCGCTTTTGAACGGAAACAGGCCTCACAGCACCCCTTCCAGCGGTGTGGACGAAGCGTCAAGACAATCAAAGCGACGACGCTGACCGATACAGATTCGTTGGCAGTATTGGATGTGCACTGCTGTATCGAGTGGGAACACGAACACGAGGGCTGGACCGCGGTTGCCGGAATGTGGGCGACCTGCGGACCGCGGCTGCTGATACTGGTGGCTGTAAATTCGGTAAGATATGTGCCACCCCGGGTGGCCCAATTTTTCAGTTTCTTACAGCCACCAGTATGACGACAGCCGGAGTGTTGCTCAACGTGAAACATTGGTAGGAGACTCTTCAGAGGGTGGGACTCATATACTGTAGAGAGGCGTTCACCAGTATGTCCCCGCGCTTTACCCACAACAACGACGACAGTACGATACAGAAGAGTCAGAGTCGACGTCGATTCCTTCTCGGGATGGGCGCCCTGACAGCAGCACTGGCCGGCTGTACCGGCAATGACGATGAAGAAGCAAACGACAGTCCGACAGACACGTTCGATCCGGCGAACGAGCTGGCGTACGGCGAGTGGCTGACAACCGACGAGGATAGGCTCCTCTTCGCCTATGCCAACCTAGACGAGATACCCGAAGGAACCGTAGCGAGCGGTTCTTCGGACCCATCTGTCGACGACCCGCTGATTCTGTATCCGCTCGCAATTAGCGGAGTCGTTATCGGGCTCGGTCAACTCCAGCTTCCGTACGCTGGGCTTGCGCAAGCGATCAACCCTGACGCATCATCCGATTCGACGGTGAGCGAACTCACTGTCGTCAACGGAACGGTCGTCGCCGAGGGAACGTTCGCGACCGACCAACTCGACGAACGGTTGACCGAACCCACGGACGAAACGTTCGGTGTTGCCCACGAGCAAACCGGTACAATCGGCGACTACGACCGGTACGAGCCCGTCGAGATTCCAGATGCGGTCGAGAGTGCACCCGTCGTGGCCGTCACAGACGAGACGGTCGTCGTCAGTCAAGACGCCGACCCACTGGAACAGACGATCGCCGCTGGAAACGGGAACCAGTCCCGAATCTTCGAAACCGACGAGACCGTCACGGATCTGCTCGAACAGGCCGGGACTGGTGACCTCGTGGTCGGCCAACTCGGAGTCCCCTACGAGCAACTCACTGCCAACGGGCGCATCGAACCCGACCCACAGTTCGAGCCACGTACCGGTGAGGATGTAATCGCGTCGGTTGCCTTCGACGGGGAGGGTGACAGTATCGACTCGGAGTTCGCCCTTGCAGCAGACGACCTCACTGAAGACAGAGAAGAGACAGTCGAGACATCCTTTGGAACAGCGGCCGTCGACGGCTCGAAATCTGTCGATGTGAGCGACGACCGCATCACAGCAACTGGGAGCTACGATGTTGAACAACTCACCGAGGAGCCGGCACAAGAAGAGCTTTCGCAGGCAGCGGCTGCGGAACTGGTGCCGCCAGAGGCGCTGACGTTCCAGTATGAGCCCCCGCGCGGCGAGGCAGGGATCGGCCAGATCTGGGTAACCATTACCGAGGATACTGACGCGGCAGCGATCCGGCTAGAGGCTGACTCAGGCGGAGCGAACGAGTTCCAGCCACAAAGTGGCCCTATCGAGGCTGGCACCAGTGTCGTGGCACCGGTTGATCCGGGCGGCGATACGGTAGCCGTCTCTGTGGTCAACGACGAGGGTGCGACCGGCGAACTCGCGACTCAGTCCGTACCCACAGACGCGCTTTCGGACGCAACAGCCAGTCAGGCAATCCCAGAGGACGCGCTGTCGTTCAGCTACGAGTCACCTGATGCTGGTAACGTTGGGGGTCTGACGATTGAGGTGGTCAAAGATACAGACGCGGACACACTCGTCGCACAGCCACAGGAAGGACTCCGTGCATCCACCGCTCGTGCGGGGTCGCTGAACAGCGATGAACCGGTCGGTGCTGGCACGACTCTTGAAACAAACGTGGAGCCAGACGGCGACGAAGTCATTGTGTACGCGACTGTCGACGGTGCCACTGGTGAGGTTGCCCGCTGGCAAGGTCCCGAGTGATACTGTCGGCTGTAAGAACGTGAGTAGTTCCGATTCCCGGGGTGGGGAATATCTTCACGAATTTCCAGCCGACAGTATGAACAGTTGTGTCCGTTCCTTTACAAAACAGGTTTCCGATTACAGGATTTCTATAATACTATATCACAGCATACGACGACATTATCTAAAATATTAAGAATCAGAATTAAGTGGATATCCGCAGAGAACCCAAACATGGCAGCCGAAGAACCACGGACAGATGCGGACAGTTCGGAGACAACAGAGGAAGAGACAGGAGGCTCGCTTTCGATCGGGAGTCCGGATTCGTCGCGACGGAAGTTCATGGTCGCGGGGGCGACCACCTGGGCCTCCGTCGGGCTCGCAGGGTGTAGCGGTGGCGGCGACGGCGGTGACGGAGACGACGGCGAGGGGGACGACACTGGCTCGGCCGACGGCTCGGACGACGGCAGTGAGCCCGAACCACAGCCGGAGAACTACGTCGTGACCGACGACATGATCGCCGGCAGTGCGGATACGAACCCGACCGCGGAGACCGCCGGCTACGTCTCCTCGTGTGCACCGACGCGGCGGTTCACCCCCGGGATGCGACCCGTCTGGTACGTGGGCGTCCACGACCCATCGACGGGTGATTACGTCGGAACCGACACGCTCGATTCAGTCGTGATAAGCACGGACAGCGACGTAGTCGGCGATATCGAGCTGTCGTATGTGGATCCGGACAGCGAAGATGCCGACGAGGAATCCGCCGGCGAGTGGCACGGCAGCTACGACGGCGGGCTTCCCGAAGATATCGAGACGGGAACGGTCACGTACACTGTGGATATCGCACCCGAGGGTAGCTACAACCCGGTCAGCACTATCTCCAGTGAGTTCGAGATCATCGAACTCGAGGCCTCCGCCGCGAACTACGTCGTCACCGACCAGACGTACGCGGGCGGCACGATGGGTGGCCAGACGGACAAGTACACGCAGGGCTGTCTCGAACAGGACGTCTTCTCCTCGAACTACACTGTCCACTTCGATGTCGGGATCTGGAACGGGACGACCGGCGAGATGGCTGGTCCGGACGACATCAACTCCGCCGAGATCCAGTTCCCGAACCACGATTTCGGTCCGGTCGCACTCTCTTTCGCCCCGGCGAACGACGACGACGAGTCAGACAACGAGTGGGACCGGACGGATTCGGAAGGGAACATCTCCGAGGACCACGCCTGGAACGGCGCGTTGCGCAACATGCCGTCTGGGCTCGTGCCGGAAGGTGAAAGCACCACGAAACTCATCTACGAGGTCGCGATCGAACCCGCGAACGAGAACGCGTCCGTCGAACCTGTCGGTGTCTACCGGAACTACATCACGGTCGTCCCGGCCGACTCCGAGTCGAGTTCGAGCTAAGGGGCAGTAACCGCGCTATTTTTTCGACGCCTGCGCCGTGAGCCACTGCGATAATCATAACGCTTATCGCGGGTTGTGAGTAACGAATAAACTGAAATGGCTGATCGGCAACCGGCTGGTGACGACGAGTCCGACCCACCCGTCGATGGGATCAAAACTACCGTCGACAAGGTCGTCGCAGCCGGACAGTTGCTCGCATCGCCGCGCAAGTGCAAGATCTGGCACGAGGCGTGGCTGGCCAAGGGCCTGACGATAAAGGATATCGCGGCCGCCACCTCGATCCCACAGAGCACGGCCTACGATCTGACCCGGGAGATGGTCCAGGAGGGGAGTCTCGGTGCCGCCGGGACGACCGACAACAACGCCACGATCATGAAACCGACCCAGATGCAGGTGTTCGTCTCGGAACACCCGGAGTCCGCCGGCGCGGAGTTCAACATCCACAGCACGCTGATCGGGGTCGTGGGCCGGGCCTACGACTCCGAGGACGTGGAAACGTTCCTCGAACGGAACAACTACACGCTGCTCGTCGAGGCGATCACCGGCGTCCTGCAGATTCTGAGCGATCCGGACACCGAGGCGACGAGCCTGACCGATCTGTACGACTGGATCGACGGCGTCGACGCACACCTGATACAGGGCCACATCGCCGCGGTCATCGAACGCGAGGCCGAGGCGCGGCTCACGAACTGGGAGTTCCCGACCGACCCCGTCATCGCGCCGGAATGACAGCACACATGTGGGTCGATGTTGTACCACCCAACTATGGGAGATAGTGACATCAAAACCGAGCGGGCAGACCAGCAGCCGTCAGCGACACTGGCAGTGAGCGAGGAGGCCTACGTCGGCGACACCGTCGCCTTCGAGGGCCACGGCCTCCCCCCGGAGACCGACGTCGACCTCGTCTGGCACACCTGGGACGGCTCCTGGGGCGTCCTCAACGGCAACGATGTCACCGGCACACAGTACCAGCCGACGACCGAGACGGTCGCGACGGTCACGACCGACGCGGACGGCCAACTCGACCACGAGTGGACGATTCCGGACGATTACGGCGGCGACCACACGGTCGAACTCCGGATCGACGGCGAGACAGTCGCGGAGGCAGAGCTCACGGTCGTGCCCTGGTTCGAACTCGACCGGACGACGGCAGAGATGGGCTCGTTTTTCGAGCTGCGAGGGTACGGGATCGGGCCCGACGACATCCACAACAACTACCAGCTCACCTGGGACGGCACGCCGACGGGGTTCGTCACAGGTGTGCAAAACGACGGGACAGCGACGGCCCGGTTCCGTGCGGTGGGGCCGCCCGGCGAGCACATCGTCCGGGTGTACCGCAACATGCTGGGCGTCCCCTTCCTCCAGAACAACACCCAGTCCGCGTGGGGCCCGGTCGCGGGTGGGCGCCAGACGAAGTGGACCGTCGAGGTGACCGAACCCGACAGCCGACCCGAGACCATGTGGGTGGACGATATGCCGGCCGAACAGCCGCTCCCGGCCCACATGCTCGACCCCGACGAGCAGACGGAGGCCGAACTGTCGGTCACGCCAACCTCGGGCCAGCCGGGGACGGAGGCGGTCATCGAGGGGCGGAACTTCCCGGCCGATACGGCGGTCGACCTCGTCTGGTACACGAACGAGGGGATCCCGTTCGCGGGCGTCGAGGTGACACCGGCACCGCGGCCGGAGTACCTCCCGACGGTCGTGACCGACAGCGAGGGGGCGTTCGAGGTGGATATCACGGTGCCGACGGACATCGGCGCGACGAAGCCCATCGCGGCGGAGATCGACGGCCGCTTGGTGGCGACGACCGGCTTCGTGATGCAGCCGAAAATCGAGTCGTTCTCGCCGCAGTCGGGGCCGGCCGGCACGGAGATCGAGATCGAACTCTCCGGGATCGGCTGGCCGAAATACGAGTGTACCCCCTACTTCGTCTACGACAACCGGCCGCTGGGCTACATCTGTGCCAACATCGGGAACGGAACGAACGTCCAGGAGGTCGTGCGCGCGAAGTTCCGTGCGTACGGCGATCCCGGCCTGCACTTCATCGACGTCTACCCGGGGATTTTCGCCATGGAGGACGACAAGCCGGATTTCGTGCTGAAACCCCACCTCTCCTACCTGGACAACCACCCGGTCCGGCCGCTGCCGGCGATGCATTTCGCCTTCGAGATCACCGAGTAGTCACCGTCGGCTGGTGAACTCCCGGTCGTCGGTGTCCGTCTGCCACGGGAGGAGCCGCCGCTGGAGCTGGCCGATCCCGTAGGTGATCACGACGCCGAGGGCGCCGATGACGATGACCGCGCCGTACATATCCGACAGCTCGTACAGCCCCCAGGCGCGCCAGACGAAATAGCCCAGCCCCTGATCGGCCGTGATGAACTCCACGGAGATGATGATCAGCAGTGCGGTGCTCAAACAGAGCCGGATCCCGGTAAACAGCCCCGAGAGCGCCCCGGGGAGCAGCAGTTCCCGGAACAGTGCGTACCGCGACTCGACGCCGTTGTCCCGGGCGACGTCGAAGTAGACCGAGTTGATCTCTTCGACCGCCGTCATGGCGTTCCAGACCAGGACGAAAAAGCCACCGACCGCGCCGAGGAAGATGATCGTCCAGCTTTTCGAGTCGATCACGAGCAACAAAAGCGGCAACAGGGCGATCGACGGCATCGGATACAGCGCGTACAGCACGGGTGCAACGACCGCCTTCACGCGTTCGTTGAGCCCCATCGCGAACCCGACGCCGACGCCGGCGGGAACCGCGATCAGTGAGGCCAGCAGTGTCCGCCACGCCGTCGCCGAGATGTGCGCACGGAAGGAACTCTCGCCGAGCAGTTCCACAGTCCGCCGGCTGATCCCCGCCGGCGCCGGGAGCGCTGCTGTGCTGATGACGCCGGTGACGGCCGTCAGCAGGTGCCACGTCGCGAGCACGACGAGCACGGAGACGGCCTGTCGCAGACGGTTCAGTCGCGTCGTCATGTGTGCTGTTGCCAGGGTGTGAGGTAGTTACCGATCTCTTCGATCCCGTAGATGAACACGATCCCGATCAGGTTGATCAGAAAGAGGGCGACGTACATCTTCGGGATCGTGAACAGCCGCCAGGAACTCCAGATCACGTAGCCGAGCCCGGAGTCGGCCGCGATGAACTCGACAACGACGATGAGGATGAAGCTGACGCCGAACCCGAGGCTCAGTCCCGAGAAAATCTGTGGGAGCGCGCCGGGGACGATAACTTCCCGGAACAGGCCGACGGTGCCGGCCCCGTTGTCGACGGCCACCTCGAAGTAGACCTCGTCGATCTCGTTGACGGCGTCGACAGTGTTCATCGCGACGAGCAGGAAGACGGCCAGACACATCGTCAGGATCCGCGACAGTTCGGTCAGCCCGAAAACCGAGAACATGATCGGCAACACGACCACCTTCGGCACCGGATACAAAACCGCGACGTAAGGGAAAAGCACTGTCCGGAGCCGTTTCGACCACCCCATGAGGAGGCCGAGCCCGACGCCGGCACCGCCGCCGACGACAAGCGAGACCAGGACCCGGGTCAGACTCGCCCGGAGGTGGCCGAGCATCTCGCCGTCGACCAGCGTCTCGACTGCCGTCTGGCCGATCACAGAGGGCGGCGGATAGAACGAGACGTTGATCAGGCCGACGTACGCCACCAGCTCCCAGCACACCACGAGCGCGGCTATCGGTTTGAGGCTGATCCGAGTCCGACGGTACGACGCGACCCGTCCCCACATTGCTAGTGTCGTTCCCCCATGGACTGTTCGACCTCGCCGCTGATCGACCGCCACACCGTCTCGTAGAGTTCGTCGATCCGCTCCGTGGGGAGCCGTTCGCGCGTCCGGGGTCGGTCGAGGTCGACGTCGACGATCTGTTTGATCGAGCCGGGTCTGGCCCCCATCACGCCGACGCGGTCACCGAGCCGGATCGCCTCGCGGATGTCGTGGGTCACATAGACGACAGTTTTCTTCGAGTCGCGCCACAGCGAGAGGAGTTCGTCCTGCAGGAACTCCTTGGTCTGGGCGTCGAGCGAGCCGAAGGGTTCGTCCATCAGGTAAATCTCCGGATCGTTCGCGAACGCGCGGGCGATCCCGACGCGCTGTTTCATCCCGCCGGAGAGTTCGTGTGGGTACGCCGACTCGAACTCCGAGAGGTCGACTTTCCCGATGTACTCCCGGGCGATCTCGTAGCGGCGCTCCTTCGAGACGCCGCGCATCTTCAGCCCGAACGCGACGTTGTCGATGACCGACTTCCACGGGAAGATGCCGTGTTCCTGGAAGACCATACTGGTCATCGGTCGGTCCGCCGGTGTCTCCTTCTCGATCTCGACGCCGCCGTCGTCGTGGTCGAGCAGCCCGCTGACGATCCGCAGGAACGTCGACTTCCCACAGCCGGAGGGGCCGACGAGACAGAAAAACTCCCGGTCGTACACCTCGAGATCCATCCCCTCGAGGGCCTGTACCGAACCGGAGCCCGTCTCGAAACAGTGGCCGAGGTCGCTGACCCGGATACAGACCGAGCTACCGGCTCTCGCCCGGTCCGCGGCCGACCTCGCGCGGCGGTCCTGTTCGCCCATTGCGGTCATCTCACTCACAGAGCGACGGATCCGGGAAGTCCTCCGGCGGGATCATCTCGCCCACCGGCGGCCACGGGTTCGGTGCGTTCCCCCGCCACTCGGTGATGGTCTCGACCGACGGCTCGGCCTCGGCGCTGTCCAGTTCGCCGACCTCCTCGAGGGCCGCTTCGAGTGGCTGTTCGGTGATCAGCTCCGACGCCGCGACGGTCTCGTCGGCGAAGCCGCGACAGACGTAGTACTCCTGCATGTTCATCAGGCTGTCCGCGTTGACCCGCCCGTTCTTGTGGGGCAGGGACGGTACCGACGACCGGATCGCTCCGGCAGGGACGTCGATGGCGTCACTGATGATCCCCGCCACCTCCTCGTCCTGGTAGCCGCCCATCTCGTAGTAGTCACGGAGCCCGAGGAGGTAGGCTTCGAGCCACCGCCGGGCGACGTCGGACCGGTCCTCGGTGAACTGCGAGCCGGCGAGGTAGACGCCGATCTGCATCTCCGGGGCGAGCTGTGAGCCGTAGATCAGCTGTCCCGCGCCGGCCTCGCTGCGCATCTGGAGCCCGATCGGATCGGGGATCGAACAGACGTCGATATCACCCTCAGCCATCGACTGGACCATCTGCCGGAACGGCATCTGCTGGATCGTGACGTCGTCGAGATCCAGCCCCACCCGCTGGAGCAGTCGCCCGAGCAGGTAGTCGAGTGACCCGCCCTGGGAGTTGACGGCGTAGGTGAAACTGTCCGGGAGATCCGTGACTGACATCCCCTCCGAGTACAGCTCGTCACGGACCCAGAACCGGTTGGCCGCCGGCTGGTTCGACCAGTACTGGGTCTGGTCCGCGATCACCTGGATCGGCTGGCCGCCGTTGATCGCGTTGGCGATCCCGCCGGTGATCGAGCCGGTGGCAACGTCGAGATCCCCCGACGCGAGGCTCGGCACCGCCGTCCCGAAGTCCTGGATCCGCTGGATGTCCAGTTCGATGTTCCGGTCCTCGAAGTAACCCATCTCGTCGGCGACGAACACCTCGGCGACGGCGGCAATCGGGAGTGTGCCGAACGCGACCTGGTCTGTTCCTCCCGACTCCCCGTTCGTGCCGCCGCCGGAACAGCCCGCGACACCGACCAGCGCCGCGGAGCCGGCGGCGGCGAGAAACCGGCGCCTGTTCGTCGATCCGGACCGTGCGTCGCGTCGTTCGAGAGGGGACCCAGCCCTCTCGTCGTCACCTTTTTTGCTCATTTGTATTATGGAAAACGGAAAATGGACAAATAAATCTTGTCTTTCAGGGGTCAACCGGCGGCCTACTCGGTGATCTCGAAGGTGAAATGCAGTGCCGGCATCGGCCGGACCGGGTGGTTGTTCCCGTACGAGAGATGGGGCATCAGCTCGAAGTCCGGCTGGTCTTCCTGGATGTCGTAAAACGAGGGGTAGATGTCGATGAAATGCGTGCCGGGTTCACCGGCCGCCGGGATCCGTGTCCGGACGACACCGTCGTCGTTGTCGAGCCCGCAGACGTAGCCGACCGGGCTGTTGTCGTACACCAGGTAGTAGGCGTTCTCGTACCGTGGCCAGCCGACGCCGGAGAGTTCGATCTCGATCTCCGTCCCGACCGGGCCGCTCGTCGGCGAGATGCTGTGGACGTCCGGCTGTTGCATGAAGCCGACCGACGCGACGGACTCCCCGTCGACCTCGGCCAGGATCGACCTGGTTGACCCCACCGACGTGGGGATCGTAAACTCGTGTTCGAACGCGCCCTCGCCGTCGGTCTCGACTGGACCCAGCACGTCCTCCCGTGGCTCCGGGGTGATCGGCACGTTGGTCGGACAGTGGCCGTCATGGGTGTACCAGACGAGTTCGACCGCCGTGTCGGCGGGGAACCCGTCGCCCTCGATAGTCGCTTCGGTGCCGGCCTGGCCGGAGGTCGGCGTGATCGACAGATCGGCCCCGGTCGACGCCTCCGGCTCGACGACGTGTTGGGCCAGTGGCTGTTCGTCGAAGGTGGTGTCGGACCACGCGGTCGGGAACTCCGACTCCGGTTCGGTCACCTCGACGGTCCACATCGACTCGCGGTCGTTACAGACTTTCCCGAACGGCGACTGGGTGTTGTTCTGGAGGAAGGGCACCCCCCGGTAGTTGCGCCAGACCTGGATCGGGTGTTCGCCGACCGGGCCGACGGCGCGGATCTCGGCGGCCGCGGTGCCGCGGTTCTTGATCCCGGTGACGAAGCCGACGACCTGGTTGTCCCAGGTGATCTGGTAGTTGTTCTCGAACTTGTCGGGGCCGAGGCCGTAGCCCACGACAGTGAACGTCTCGCCGAGTGGCGCTGTCGTCCGGTCGAGTTCGAAGTGCTGGTGGATCTCGAGGGTCGCTTCCGCGACGGTCTCCTCGCCGTGGCGGATCTCGATGTCGTGTTCGCCGCCGTAATCCTCCGGTACCTCCATCTCCTCGTCGAACCGCCCCGACTCGTCGGTCGTCACGGTCCCGAGCACGTCCGTCCGTGGCCGGTACTGCGGGCCGACGACTTCGTTGCCCTCCAGGATCCCCCACGAGCCCTCGACGGAGTGCCAGCGGATCTCGTACTCCGTCTCCGGCGCGAGGTTCCGTCCCTGCAGGCTCACCGTGTCGCCGACGTAGCTCTCCGTATCGCTCAAAACCAGTGTTCCGGTGTGCTGCTGTGAGAGTTGTTCCGACATTTTCGATTATGAAATACTCGGAACGTAATATAAATTTTGTGGTACTCACATTCTCAGGGGAGAGCGCCGCTCCCGCGTTATTTAGTCACTTCAAATGTGAAGTGCATCGCCGGGAGCGGGCGCATCGGGTGGTTGTTCACGTGCGAGAGGTGTGGTTTCAGTTCGAAATCCAGTTCGTCTTCGCGCACCTCGAACAGGGCCGGCACCGCCTCGATGAAGTGCAGCCCCGGTTCGCCCGCGGCTTTCAGTTCGGTCCGGATGATGCCGTCGTCCTCGTTGAGTCCGCAGACGTACCCCGCGGGGCGGTTGTCGTAGAGGAAGTAGTAGGCGTTCTCGTACATCGGCCAGCCGATGCCGGAGAGTTCGATCTCGATCTCCGTCCCGACCGGGCCGCGGGTCGGGCCGAACGATTCGATCTTCGGCTGGATCATAAAGCCCGTCGCCGCGACCGAGCGGCCGTCGACCTCGGCGAGGATCGGCCTGGTCGACCCGAGCGTCGGCGGGATGGTAAACTCGGTCTGGAACCGCCCGTCCTCGTCGGTGGTCACCGTCGGCAGCATGTCGGGTCGCGGTTCCGCGGCGATCGAACCGCCGTAGAGGATGTCCCCGCTGTGGGTGTACCAGACGAGATCGACCTCGGTGTCGGCCGGGAACCCCTCCCCCTCGATGAAGGTGTCGGTGCCGGGCTGGCCCGACTGGGGCATGATCGAGAGTTCGGCGTCGGTCTCCTCGTCGATGTCGGGGAAATGCTCCACGAACGGCGTCTCGTCCCACATCTGGTCGACCCAGGAGACCTTCGGCTCGGTCTCCGGTTCGGTCACCTCGACAGTCCAGGCCGACTGGCGCTCGCCGCCGACCGATCCGAACGGTGACTGGGTGTTGTTCTGGAGGAACGGCACCCCCCGGTAGTTGCGCCAGACCTCGATCGGATGCTCGCCGACGGCTCCGACCGCCCGGATCTTCGCGGCTGTCGTGCCGCGGTTCATCACTGCCGTCATGAATCCGACGTTCCCGTTGTCCCAGGTGACCTGGTAGTTGTTCCGGAACTTGTTCGGACCCAGCCCGTAGCCGGCGACGGTGAACGTCTCGCCGAGCGGTGCCGTCGTCCGGTCGATCTCGAACCACGGGTGGATCTCGTAGGTCGCCGTCGCGACCCGCTCGCCGTCGGTCGTCTGGAGTTCGATATCGTGTTCGCCGCCGTAATCCTCCGGGATCTCCAGTTCGGTTTCGAACTGGCCGTCCTCGTCCGCCTGGACGGACTCGATCCGCTCGGTCCGGGGTCGGTACTGGGGGCCGACGATCTCGTGTGCTTCGAGCACCCCCCACTTCCCCTCGACGGAGTGCCAGACGAGTGTGTACCGTTCGTTCGGGACGAGGTTACGCCCCATCAGCCGGACCGTGTCGCCGACGTAGCCGTCGAGATCACTCAGCTTCAGCAGACCGGTGTGACTGGGCTGCTGGTAGCCGCCGTCAGAAACGGGATCGTTCCTGTTCATACCCCTAATTGTAGCACATACCCACTTACGTTCACCGGTCGTTCCGACACTTCGAGAATGGGTGACGGGGTTCCCGTCGAACGACAGAGACCGTCGTCTCTCCGGACGTGACAGAACAGAGACCGTCGTCTTCGTGGACTCGAACAACGGAGGTCGTTGAAAAGCGGCTGCTACGCCAGCAGCGGGATGTGCAGCGCCGCGTACAGCACCGAGAGGCGGAGGAACAGTCCGCCGACGAGCACGAGCCCGAACTTGGTCGTGTAGGCGGCCTGCCCCAGCCGCCCGCTCAAGTGGTGGCCCGTCCGGTTCAACACCACGAGCGTCGCCGAGAGCGCGAGCGGGGCGACCAGGCCGACGGCGACGACCATTACCCAGAACTCGAGGACGAACGTCTCGGTGAGTATCTCGTAGCTCTGCGTGGCGATGCCGCCCTCGTTCGAGAGGTAAACCAACAGTGCGCCGAGCACGGCCAGTTCCCCGACGATCAGGACGTCGTCAGCGAGGCTGAACTCGTGGACGCCCGTATCGGTAACGCCCCGCGACAGCGCCGTGACGATCAACGTCGCACTGATCCCGATCGACAGTCCACTCGTGAGGAAAAGCAGCGGAAGCAGTGTCGAGTGCCACAGCGGAACCACCGGCTGGACAGCGCTGAGCAACAGTGCCGTGTAGACGATAAGCGTCACAGCCAGCGCCACGCCGACGATGTGCATCGACAGCCGCGTCCCGGTCGAGGGGCTGATCCGGTTGACCAGCCGGTCGATCGGGCCGAGGTAGACGCCGAAGCCGCCGTCGTCGCCAAAGCCCATGAAGACGATCTGGAGCAGCGTCATCACCACGAAGAGGATGATGACCCAGACGCCGATCGACATCCAGGATTCGGGGTTCGCGAACCGCCAGATCTCGATGACGTTCAGCGGTTCGCCCAGGTGAGCGAGCAAGACGAGTCCGCCGATGCCGATGGCGACGAAGCTGACGACCATACCCGCCAGGGCGGTCATCGCGTGGCCGTCGGTTTTGTCGCCCGGCGCCGAGGAGACGACGGCGTCGTACGCTTTCGCACTGATGCCGGTCGTCTCCATCGGGTTCGTCTTCGAACCACGGAACCGCAGGTAGTCGGCCACTGCACCGGTGACGTAGGCTCCTCCCGAGAGGCCGCCCAGGAAGAGGTAGACACCGACGAGCCAGTCCCAGTAGACGGATGGTGAATCGTACATTGTTTTGTATTCCTTTGTTGGTAATTAGTGTCTGCTGGTCTCTTCGAGGCCGACGTCCTCCCGGGTGGTCGGACCGGGGACGTCGACGGTTTCGACGCCCTCCGGACTCTCGCCGATGTAGGTAACCATCGGGTTCGAGGCGTCAGTCCGGAGTTCGAACGTCCCGGCGCCGTCCTCCTCGGTCCGCTGTCGGAGGTACGACTGTGGGTCGCCCTCCTCGTCGTTGCGGTCGCCGAAGTGGATCGCATCGACCGGACAGACGTCCTCGCAGGCGGTCGTCGTCTGGTTGCCGTTCTCGTCCGGGTCGGTGGGGTCGACCATCCGGTGTGAACAGTACGTGCACTTGCTGCAGGAGCCCTCCGGCGGCGGGCCGGCCATCCAGCGACCCTCCTCGTCGTGGGTTTCGCCGACGAACTCGACGCCGTCGGGCTGGTCGCTGTGGACGAAGGAGTTGACGTGGTACGGGCAGGCCACCTCACAGTACTCACAGCCCAGGCAGGTGTTGTAATCACACAGCACGCGGCCGTCGTCGGCGAGAAAGCGGGAGTTGTTCGGACAGACGCTCACACACGGGGCGTCTTCACAGTGCATGCAGGGCCGCTGCAGCGACTCCACCTCGTCGACCTCGTCGTCGGCTGCGTACTCCTTGTCCTCGCGCTGGTAGCGGAAGACCTCCATCCAGAAGTCGCCCTCGTGGACGGCGTTTTCCTCCTTGCAGGCCTCCATACACTGGAGACACTTGATACAGGTCTCGGTGTCGATGACCATCCCGACGCGTCGGTCGTCGTCACCGCCGGTCTCCTGTGCCGCGACCGTCCCGTCGCCGTCGCCGACGCCGAAGCGGGTGGTCGCGTCCTTGAACCCGGCGCCGCCGGCCGCTGCAACCCCCCCGGCCGCACCCAGCGCCATCAGCACCGACCGCCGGGACTGTGACTGGGCACCCAGCGCCTGGGCCTTCATATCGATCTGCTTGTACTCCGGCACGTTCAGGTCGAACTCCTCCTCGACCTCCTCGCGGTAGCGTTCGTGAAACTCCGCCTCCGCCAGCTCGCCGTTGCTCACCTTCCGGGCATCGCGGGCCATCCGCTTTGCCAGCTCTTTGTCGAAGTCCTTGTCGGTAAGCCGCTCCTCAGCCTTGCGATCGATGTCGTCGTATTCGTGTTTTGTACTCATTGTGTTCCGATCTCCGTTGTTGCGTGCCCCACTTGGTGTGTCGACACCGACCTGGGGTCTCTACCGTACAATAGAGAATTGTCGTACACCGTCGATAGAGATGAGGCTTAATATGATGGGGGGTTTAAATCGGGGCCCATTTCGGCCGTCACCTCGGCGCCGGAGCCTCGCTCCGGTGTAGCGACTAGCTGTTGGCTGAAATACAGAACCGCTGGACGGGACTTCTATTTCGATACAGCGAGAGAATCCCGGCGTTCACGCCGCCGAGGATGTCATTCGGTCGCGGGTTCGAACTCGAAGTCGGTTTTCGGTGTACTCACACACGTGAGCAACGCCCCGTTTTCGATCTCTTCGTCGTCGAGATACTGGTTGCCCTCCATATCGACGACATCGTTCGCGTTGCCGTCGTAGCTGGACTCACACTGGCCACAGACGCCGACCTCACACTGGAATTTGAGGTTGAAATCCTCGTCTTTCCCGGCATCGAGCAGCGTCTCGTCGGTCCCGACGCCGACAGTTTCACTACCACTGCCGACGCCGAGGTAGGTAACGTCGAACGTATCGCTCCCGCCACCGCCGGATTCGACGTCCGCGAGCGGATCGCCCTCCGCGTCGGGCCGTTCGTCGAAGGCGAAATCGGTCTTCGGACTGCTGACGCAGGTGAGAAAGGCACCGTTGGCGTTGTCTTCCTCGTCGAGGGCCTCCTGGCCGTCGATCTCCACGAACTCGGTCGCGTCACCGTTGACACGGGCTTCACACTGGCCACAGACGCCGACCTCACACTGGTAGGGCAGATCCAGTTCCGCTTCCTTTCCCGCATCGAGGATGGTCTCCTCACCGCTGATATCGAGTGTCGCCTCGTTTCGCAAGAACTCGACACTGAACAGATCCCCGTTGCCGTTCCCGTTCCCGTTCTCGCTTCCGGTGTCTCCGTTGTTGTTCGCCAAACTCTCGTTGACGTAGTTGTCGGGTTCTTCCTCGGTTTCGGTCTCGAAGAGGCCGGCACAGCCAGCCAGGGCGAGGGTCCCCCCTGCGGCCACGCTTTTCAACAGCAGCCGTCGGTTTGTACTCGATTCGCGCGGACAACTCCCGCAGTCGCCGTCCCTGCCGGACGGACACTCGCCGTCGGCGGACTCGGTCTGTCGGCTACCCATACCCCTCGCTTCCGACTCGATAGACATAAGCTCTACCACAGAATATGAAGGTATTTTTATATAGTGCGGAGGGGCTGTTCCGGCAGCCGCGGGATCCGTTTTCGGGGGTCATCGCCGACACCGATATAAACGTCTTGAATTCGAAGGATCCGATTCATACAGAGGGCGCTCGTATATACCGGCATGTACCGGGACATTCTGGTCGCGACCGACGGTAGCGAAGGGGGCAAACGGGCAGTCGACCACGCGCTCGGGCTGGCGAAAGCGCTCGACGCGACACTGCACGGACTCGCGGTTGTCAAGGAGGGTGCCACGACCCGGGACCAGATCCGTGCCGACCCGGAGGGGGAGGCACAGGCGGCACTCGACTCGCTGAAAGCCGCCGGCGACGAGCGTGGAGTTGCGATCACGACGGAGCGACGGTCGGGCGACCCCTGCGAGACCATCGTCGAGTACGCCGACGAACGTGATGCGGGACTGATCGTGATGGGGACGACGACCGGGACCCGTCTCGACCGTCTCCTCCACGGCAGCACGACACAGTGTGTCTCGAAACACGCGTCGGCACCCGTGATGTCGATCGGCGAGGAGGCCGACCCGCTGTTCGACGAACCCGAAGACGCACAGTTCCAGTTCCACTGCCCGAAGTGTGATAGCTCCCTCAAGATCGACGCGGAGACGAAAGACGCACTCGTCGAAAAGGGCTGTATCATCTGTGGGGCGTCGGTCACCGAGGAGGCGTTCACCGAGACGGGGGTGAGCGGGGCATGACCATCGCCCAGCAGATCGCCATGACCGACGAGGAGATCTACGACTTCCTCGGCCAGCACCAGACCGCAGTGATGTCACTCGCCGGCGAGGAGGGGCCGTACTCGATCCCCGTCACCTACCGGTTCGATCGCGAGTCGGAGACGTTCTACTTCCGGCTGGTGTATCCGAAAGCCAGCGAGAAACGGGAGTTTCTCCCCGACGTTCCCGAATGCCGGCTCGTCTCCTACGAGGAAGAGGACCCGATCTACCAGAGTGTCATGGCGAAAGGGACACCCGAAGAGATCACGCCGGAGGATATCACGCCCGAACTCGTCACCCAGCTCGGCGAGACGAGCCGGCCGCTTTTCGAGATGTGGGAGTCCTCGCGTGCGAACCTGGACATCCGGCTGTACGAACTCGATCCCCGGGAGCTGACCGGCCGGCGGATTCACACCGAAAAACACGAAGAGTAGTACCGGCCACCGGCCGCGTGTCGGCTGTGTGCACTGTTCTCACCCGCTGGGAATCGAGGCGGTTCTTTTCTCGACGTGGGGGGTAGAGCCGGTATGTACGACCGGATCCTGCTGCCGACCGACGGAAGCACCGGCACGGCACACGTCGCCCTGCAGGCGATCGATCTCGCCGACCAGTACGGTGCGACGATCCACGCGCTGCACGTCATCGACACCGACGTGCGGTCGCTGCTCTCGGAGGTCGGCTCCAGCTACGACACGCTCGAACGGCGTGGCGAGAAGGCGGTCGGGATGGTCGAACAGATGGGACAGGCCCACGACGTCGCCGTCGAGACGGCGATCCATGACGGTGACCCCGCGGAGACGATCCTGGGCTACGCCGAGGAGATCGGCGCCGACGTGATCGTCTGCGGGACACACGGCCGGTCGGGCGTGAAACGCCACCTGCTCGGCAGCGTCGCCGAACGGCTGGTCCGTCACGCCAGCCAGCCGGTCCTGACGGTTCAGCTTCCGGCCTCCGACGTCACCGTCGAGACGGAGCGCCAGGCCCGGGACCTCGCCAGCGAGCAACTGGACGCGAACAGCTACGACGGCGAGGTGACCCACGCCGAACGCCAGCTCAACGTCTGGGTCGTCGACGGGGAAACCGACGACGGCGATGTACTGATCTACATCGATCCCCAGACACGGCGGACGAGCCTCATCGAGCGGTGAGACGGCAACAGTTTTTGTGCGGTGGGTGTCACTAGAGAGATAATGACCGTACTGGTTCCGTACGACGGCTCAGAACAGGCCCAGTTCGCGCTCGATGCGGCCGCAGACAAGTTTCCCGACCGGACGCCGGTACTGCTGCACGTCCTCGAACCGTACGCCGACCACACGGAGGCGGGCGGCCACGGCTCCGAGCAGACCGACAGGGCCCGGGACGACGCACAGGAACTGCTCGACGAGGCGGTCGACGCGGTCGAGGGAACCGCCGAGACAGCGATCCGTTACGGGCGCCCGGTCCACGAGATCATCCGGTACATCGAGGAGAACCCGGTCGACCGGGTCGTGATCGGGAGTCACGGCCGGGAAGGGGCCGAGCGGCTCCTGCTGGGCAGCGTCGCCGAAACCGTCGTCCGGCGGTCGTCGGTGCCGGTGACGGTCGTCCGGCAACAACTGATCGACGCCGGCTCCCCGGACCACGTGCTGGTGCCGTTCGACGGCTCACAGGAGTCCCGGCGCGCGCTCACCCACGCCATCGAGGAGTACCCCGACACCGAGCTGACGGTCCTGTACGTCACCTATCCGACCACCGAGGGCTCTCTCCCTGGACCGGTCCCCTCGGGCGACAACGCCGACCAGAGCGACGACGAATCCGGCGACGTGCTCGACATCGCAGAACAGACCGCGGCCGAGGCCGGCAGGGAGATCGAAACCGACACGATCAGTGGTGATCCCTCCCGTGCGATCGTCTCCTACGCCGAGGACGAACTGGTCGATCACATCGTCATGGGGAGTCACGGACGCGACGGGCTGACGCGCCTCCTGCTGGGCAGTGTCGCCGAGACTGTGGTCCGGCGTGCCCCGACCTCCGTCACTGTCGTCCGGTAGCTGCAGGATCGCGCCGTCTTTCGGCGAGCGGACGCAGTGAGCCTACTGACCGGAGAGTCGCGTGCTGCCGGCCGGGCTCCGGTAGGTTTTGTCGCTGGCAGTCGGATCCGAATCGACGAGTTCCCGGAGCAGCGATACCTCGACTCTTTCGAGCACTTCGCCTCTCGAACCGAGGACCGCGATCTCGCGGGGCCGCCCCGATGCGGTCCGGACGCTCCGTATCCGGAGGTTCTGTGTCCGAAAGTACGACGCGAGTTCGTCGACGATCGCCCGGTCGCCGGTTAGATTGAACAGTGTGAGATCCTTCCGGTGGTCTCTGATGAACTCGATCGTCGTCTGCAGGTCCATTGGATAGACAAGGACGTCTGTGGCATATAAACTTCACCCGAACTCTCATCGGTGAATATTTCGCTCATCAGGAAATATCCCGGTAGCGTCGATGTACGGATCAAAATCCGGATCCAGCCCACGAATACAGCCACAGTTTTAATAGTGTAGCACTGACCGTATCAGTAATGGGACGGTCCTCGCGGTGGGAAACCGATGCGGCGTGTACGCCGGCCAGCCAGGACCAGTTACGGCTGCTCGTGGTCGAGTCCGACGCGGATCTCTCCGACCGACTCGAATCGCTCGGGAGCGATTTCGAGACGACGAGGGCGGAAACGGTCGCCGCCGCAGTCACGACACTCGGGAGCAACCCCGTCGACTGCGTTGTCGGCACCGACCGGGTAGCGCCGCTCGACCTGCTCGACGCAGTCCGAGACCAGTATCCGGCACTCCCGGTCGTACTGGCTGTCCGTGACGGCTCGGAGCAGTTCGCCAGCGACGCCGTCGCCGCCGGTGTGACGGAGTACGTCCCGCTCGATGGGCAGTCGCGGACCGTCGAGCGGCTCGCGGACCGGATCACGGCCGCGGTCAGGGGCCGTCGTGGACACGTCGACCGGGGGACACTCGACGGGCTCGAAGAGCAGATCGAGCACTCGGAGGCGACGCTGTCCGAACTGTACGATCTCACGAGCGAGGGCGATATGACCATCGAGGAGAAGATCGAAGCGGTGCTGTCGGTCGGCGTCCGGAACTTCGGCTACCAGCTCGGCTACGTGACACGGGTCGACGACGACAGCCAGGAGATCCTGGCGTCGGTCGGCGACAGCGACGTGGTCTCCGCCGGCCGCGAGGATCCGCTCGAACGGACCTTCTGCCGGAAGACAGTCGACAGCGAGGAGCCGGTCGTCCTCCCGGATGCCACGGCTGCGGAGTGGGCGGCGGAGCCACACGAACAGTTCGGGTTGCGCTGTTATGTCGGCGCGCGGATCGTGGTCGACGGCGAACTGTACGGGACGCTCTGTTTCGGTGGCGAGGAGCCGCGAGACGAACTGATCCTCGAAGCCCAGCAGTCGACGGTCCAGACACTCGCAAACTGGGTCGGCTACGAACTCGAGCGGGCGCGACAGAAGCGAAAGCTCACCCGGCAGAACGACCGCCTGGAGACGTTCGCCAGTGCCGTCAGCCACGACCTGCGGAACCCGCTGAACGTCGCACAGTCCCGGCTCACACTGCTCGAACGCACCCGGGATTTCGAACACCTCGCCCCCGCCGTCCGGGCCCACGAGCGGATGGAAGAGATCATCGACGAGACGCTGACACTCGCCCGTGAGGGGGAACTCGTCGAGGAGACCACCGCGGTCTCGCTCGAATCGATCGCCTCGAAGTGCTGGCGTGGCGTCGAGACCGGCGACGGCTCACTGACTGTCGCGGCGGACGCCGAGATCCAGGCCCACCCCGAGCGTGTCCAGCGTATCTTCGAGAACCTGTTTCGCAACAGCGTCGAACACGCCGACGGCACCGTCACCGTCGAGGTCGGACCGACGTCCGACGGCTTCTACGTCGCGGACGACGGGCCGGGGATCGAGCCCGAGGCCCGGGAGCAGGTCTTCGACTACGGCTACACGACCAGTGCCGGCAACGGGTTCGGGCTCTCGATCGTGGAGACGATCACGTGGGCCCACGGCTGGTCCGTCTCGATTACCGAACGTGATGGTGGTGGGGCCCGCTTCGAGTTCACCACCGACGGTGTGACTGACGTCCCGGCCGTCAGGTCGGAGGCGTTCTGAGCGACGGAGATCGCGACCGCGGTCCCGAGTGCAAGTCCGAGAGCCTCCTCGACGGGGAGCTGGCGATCGAACCGGACAAAGCGTACTGATATCCGCTGTGGCCCGACACCCCTGGGAATGATCAGTCGAGGACGACCGAGCACCCGCGTGGCTGTGCGCTGACACACCGGAACCTCCGGGCAGGCATCGAGATGCTGGGGACGGCGCTCGACGATCTCGTGACAGTCGAACCGGAGGTACTCGTCGGCGTCCCCGGGATATACGAGCAACTCTACGAACAGGTCCTGGACAGACAGGACGAGTTCGGCGGGCTGCGGCAGGCGCTCTCGAACGGCGTCGCCGAGAGCGTCAGCGCGGCCCGAGACGCCGGCCGGAGCCTCCCGACACAGCTCTCGCTCAAGTACCGGGTCGCCGAGCGCACCGTCTTCTCGACGCTCCGGGACCAGTTCGCGCTCGCGAACGTCGAGTACGCGCTGACCGGGACCGAGGCGATCGATACCGATCTCCTCGAGTTCTTCCGCGGGTTCGGGGTCCCGGTGAGCGAGCTGTACGGCGCGACGGAGCTGACGGGGCTGGCGACGTGCAACCGCGCGGGCAGCTACCGGGCCGGCAGTGTCGGCGCACCGTTGCCCGGCACCGAGATCGCCCTGGCCGAGGACGGCGAAGTGCTCGTCCGGGAGCCGAACGTGATCGACCGCTACTGGGACGACGCGACCGCCTGGCGGCAGACACTCGGCGAGGACGGCTGGTACCGGACCGCTGACATCGGCGAGTTCAACGACGAGGGCGCACTCGAAATCCACGGACAGAAGTAGCCTACGAGACGGCCGACAGCGTCCGGCGGTCGCGGTCCGCGACGGTGAACGATTCGAGGAGCTGTTGCAGGTCGTCGGACTGTGTCGAGAGTGTCTCCACGTTCGTGCGCACTTCGGAGATCGATGCGGTCTGTTGCTGGGCTGCGGTGGCGGCGTTTTCGGCCTCGGCGGTCGTTTCCTCGCTGATCGAGGCGACCTCGTCGACCATCCTGACCAGTTCCTGGGTGGTCGTGGCCTGTTCGTCGGTCGCGTCGCTTATCTCCTGGATCGTGCTGTCGACAGTCGTCACCTCCTCGACGATGTCCTCGAAGTTGTGCAGCGTCGTCTCGATCGTCTCCACGCTCTCGGTGACCTGTGACTCCATCGCACGCACGTCGGCGACGGTCTCCTCGGAGGCGGCCTGGACGGTGTCGATCCGGCTGGAAATCTCGCCGGCGTACTCGCGGGTCTCCTCGGCGAGGGACTTCACCTCCTCCGCGACGACCGCGAACCCC
>Ga0207753_1000220_pt1 | contig 22997 bp, 26 predicted proteins | sample PonA233FremontCA_2_FD_187273 | JGI IMG/M metagenome (GOLD analysis project Ga0207753, IMG submission 187273) | Salt pond sediment microbial community from Fremont, CA, USA - Pond A23 Sediment 3 (SPAdes) | ecosystem: Environmental > Aquatic > Non-marine Saline and Alkaline > Saline | place: USA... | reverse complement strand
CCGCGCCGTCGTATAGCATGTACTCGTAGATCTCGTCCGTCATCGCCACGAGGTCGTGGGCGTGCAGCACGTCCACCAGCGCGGTGAGCTCGTCGCGCGTCCAGACTTTGCCGCTCGGATTGGCGGGTGTATTTACGACGACGGCCTTGGTGTCGGGCGTCACGGCCTCCTCCATCGCCGCCCGGTCGAACGTCGACGCCGGGCCACCGAGGGGGACGTAGCGGATCGTGGCCCCTGTCATCTCCAGAATGTTGCGGTGATAGCCGTAGAACGGCTCGAAGAGAATCACCTCGTCGCCCTCTTCCAGCAGTGTAAAGGCCGCCGAGACGAACACGCCGGTCGACCCGACCCCCACGACGACTTCTTCGGGCGTGGTCGCGGGCACCTCGTTATGGGTCTGCGTCTTCTCTAAGATAGCACGCCGGAGGGGCGCAATGCCGGCGTAGTGCGAATAGATCGATTCATCGTCCCGGAGGGCCTGGTGGGCGCGGTCCCGGATGGGCTGGGGCGTGGGCAGATCGCATACGCCCTGCCCTAAATTGATGCCGTCCACCGCCTTCACCCGTTGGGTCACGGAGCGGATATCGCTTTGCTGCAAGGCGGACGCCCGGGTGGCGACGGCGGGATCGGCGGTCAGATCCATGAAGACGGAAGCGGTGAACGAAGGAGAGCGGTCGACGGCATCGCCAAGAAAGCGGTCTCGGGGGCCGTATGCAACCCTACACGCCCCCTCCGGCGGTACGCGTCGGGGAACCAGGGCCGGAAGCAACCGAATCAAATGTCGCGCTCTGGCCCCGTGCTCGCGGCCTGTGCTTCGCCCATCTTCCCCCAACCGCTCTCTGCCCCGTGCCTGCCTCATCCCCCCCAAGCCACTTTCTGCGCGAGGCCATCGACATGGCTGTTCAGAACGTGACCACCGGCCAGGGCGGGCCGTTTGCGGCCCTCGTGGTGCGGGACGGCGAGATCATTGGGCGCGGGACCAACGTGGTGACGACCCTCAATGACCCGACGGCCCACGCAGAGGTGACGGCCATCCGGCGGGCCTGCGACACGGTCGAAGATTTTGAACTGCCCCGCTGCACGCTCTACGCCACCTGCGAGCCGTGCCCCATGTGCCTTGGGGCGGCGTACTGGGCGCGGCTCGACCGCGTGTACTACGCCGCGACCCGCGAGGACGCCGCGGCGGCCGGGTTCGACGACGACCACATCTATGAGGAACTCACCAAGCCCCCCGAAAATCGCCGTATCCCGATGACCCAGCACCTCCAGGACGAGGCGGAACGGCCCTTCGAGGCGTGGCGCAACTACGAGGACCGTGTAGAATACTGACGCCTCCGAGACCCACGGTGCATGGCCGTACTGCGTCTGCTCTCTTCAGACGCATCCGAGCACGAGAGCACCGTATTGGGGTGTTTTTTGCGAGGGACATTTGTGGGGGCCGTCTCCGCGTCGCGTTTGTTCTTGTCAGTTATTCCCTCCTGCACCATCGACCGCCTCCACCACACCGACTCTTCTGCGCCTTCCGCCCTGGACCACGCCCCGTCTCAGGCGGCCCTTCCGCCCACCGATGCGCAGGTTCGGGCCGGCGCACTGTTGGCCCCAATTGCCCTGCTCTCGTTGGGTCCCCACCTCGCCCTTTGGGGCCTTCCCGCAGCCCCATTCCCCAATGATCCCGGCTCCATCCTGGGATTCTGCACCGCGTTTGTGCTCGGGGTGATTCTCCACGAGGGACTGCACGGCCTAGGCCACGTGCGGGGACGGGCGTCGTGGAGCGACGTCGAGTTCGGGATGCACTGGAAAGCCCTCACCCCATTTGCCCAGTGCACGATCCCCACGCGGGCTCGCACCTACCGCGTCGCCATTGCCCTGCCGGGCCTCGTGCTGGGCGTAGGTCCGCTCGGCCTTGGACTGCTGACGGGGACCTGGCTTCTCACGTTTTACGGGTTCCTAATGCTCGTGGCGGCGGCCGGCGACCTCCTCATTCTGTGGATTCTTCGGGGCGTGCCGGCCCAGGCCTGGGTGCAAGACCATCCCCAGCAGGTGGGCTGCTTGGTCGTGGCCGGTCCCGAGGCACAGCCACCGGCGTCGGTGTCCGTGGCGGAGCTGCCGGACGACGAGACGGGCGGCCGTGAGCTATCGTTTTCGCATCTCCTGATGCTAGCCGCCCTTTCCGCCGTCTGTGCCGCCGTCGGGTTTCTGATTGCACTCGGCTGATCGCATCCTGCCTGAGGATTCGTCTCTGCCGGCCCGTCGACGCGACGGCGCCCCCGGATCACGCCATCACGACGAGGTTTCCTCGGCACTCGTCTCCCCCTCGATGAAGGGCGTGAGGCGCACGTCGGGCACCTCGGACAACGTTGTAGCCTGGAAGGTAGCCTTCATCCGGTCGCGCTCCTCGGTCCAATGCGCGTGAAGGGGGCACGGCTCGGCCTCGCCACATCCCGGCAGCCCCAGCACACATTCCTCGAACAGGTCGTCGCCGTCGATGGCCACGACGATCTCGTAGAGGCTGATGGCGTCCGCAGGGCGGGTGAGCGCCACGCCGCCCCCCGGTCCCCGCTTCGAGGTCAGCAGGCCCACCTCGTTGAGCTGCTGAAAGACCTTCGTCAGAAACGAGAATCCGATGCCGAGCTCGTCGCTGATGGTTTGAATCGAGATGTACTCACGGGGGGAGGACGGGGACCGACCGTTCGCCTTGTCCGCTTCGCCCCCATCGTCTGCCTCCCTCGACCCGAGATATAGCATTGCACGGAGACCGTACTCGCAACTTTTGGACAAGAGCATGGAACGAAGCCAGTAGGAAGGCGCAAAACGAGAACCTGCTGTGGCCCAAAAATACCAGCCGGCCGGGGCCGAAAGTTCCGCCATTTCGGATCAGAGATTCTGTTTCCAAAGGCCAGGGTCCTCCTAGCGAAAAGGATCCTGTCGGGCCCTCTGCCCCGTGCGCGACGTCGCGGTACGGGCCAACCGGACGAGCGGCCGGCCCCTTTTGCGTAAGGGACCGTGACTCAGGAACTACCTGAAGGGAGGGCGCCCACCAGCAACACACCGTACCCGGCCTTCGACAATACGTCGAGGATGGCGAATCCAAATAGGGCAGTCTCCAGCGTCACCCACCCCAGCCCGAGGGGCGCGGCAATCCACCACACTGGGTAGAGCACCGAAAGGCCCACCAGCACATTGCGCAAGCGCATGAACACGCGGCGGCGCTGAACAGGGATCCTTTCCCGCCGGGCTTGGACCGGCACGCACCTAAAGAGGCCCCACAGGACGACGCTGTATGCCCCCGCCCCGAGGGCGTACCACGTCCACTGCACTGCCGGCGTGACGGACGCTCCGGCGAAAAGGGCACAGGCCATCGCCATTGCGTTGGCTGCGGCCAATCCCACCAGAAGCACATTCCGACGAGGGATGGCGCGTGGGAGTGCAACCAGTGCCGTGTTGAGGACGAGCAGCGTGGCTCCTATGATCGCGTCCGCCCAGCGAGCCCAGTAGAACACACGTCCGCTCGCCAACACCGTCACGCCCTGCCCCAACATCATGGCCACGTACGACAGGGCCGTGACTGCGGGTACCAGAAGGGCCAGCAGATGGTGCCAAGGATGGTCGTCTGTCATCCACCAGTGTACCGCAAGGGCGAGTGCCCCGACCATCAGCCCAATCCATCCGAGGGGGAGCGCCAGGGGAACCGGTCCGTTGTGCATCGAAGCCAGCACGGATGTGTCGGAAAGGGTGTGGGTTTTGTGAATACAGAGCAGTAGAGGATGTTTTTATCTGAAATAGAGAACCGTCACCACGCTTCCCTGATCAAGTACTGGGCGATTTCGGAAGACACTGGCCTGAAGACCTCTTTCCTTGTCACCAGACGTTTCACACTCGACGACTCTTACTGATGAACATCACCGCTGAACACGCTGCCGGCAACTACAAATCCGTCGTAGACAACGGACGGGACCACGATGTTGTGCTGGACCTGCCCGCAGCCTTGGATGGCGACGATGAGGGCCCCACTGCACTGGAGCTCTCGGGGATGGCGCTGGCCGGATGCATCTCGACGATTTGGGCGAAGGTGGCCCGTAACTCGAACGTCGACTACCGGGAAATCGAGGTGGAAGTCGCCCTCGACCAGTCCGATGGTGCCCCCACGCTTACCGACTCCGAGGCAGTCGTCCGGGTCGATAGCGATGCGGACCGGGGCCGACTCCAACGGGTGCTGGATAAGACGATGGAGGCCTGCCCGGTGGGCCGCCTTTTTGAGCAGGCGGGCGTGGAGACCGAAACCACACTGGTGACGGAACCACTTCCCTCCAATGGAACGCCGTAGATGGTTCCGCGCTTCCTCAGCCCGTCTCCTTTAGAGGTAATTAGGCCCGCGCCCGACTTTCAGGCGCGGGCCTGATGGGCGCTGTGGGCCGTACGGACCCGGCGTTCGCCTCAGTCGGCCGGGTGGGGGCGAGGATGCTTCTGCGTCCCTTCCTTCCCTCCCTGGCCTGACCGAACCGCTCCGTACAGATACTCGATCACGTCGTCGGCGTCGTACTGCGGATCGTCCGCCGAGCCGAGCGGCAGGTTCTCCAGGGCATCGCCGCCCGTAAAGAGCGGCGGCTCCGGGCCATCGGCGCGCCGCTGGGCGTGACCGATGTTGGCGAGCAGCGCATTGCAGAGACACGCGCGTCCCTCCGCCTCATCTGGATCGCCGCCCCGGCTCTCATAGGTCTTCACCGGCTCGGCGGGACACCGCCCCATGAGGCGCCCCTTTCCGTCCAGGTACGGCTCGCGCAGGTAACCGAGGTCGCACACGCGCCGGCGCTCCGCGTAGACCTCTTCGTCGGCCAGCGTGTCTTCGGCGGTCAGGACTTTGAACGGAAAGCCAGTGGAGGAGACACGCCCGTCGGTGCTCACCGAGAGGTCTCCGCGGTGAAGGCGACGGATGAGGCGGCGCGTCGTACCCTCGGGGTAGCCCGACTCGTCGGTGAGGGAGAACAGCGACCCCACCTGAATACCCGCGGCCCCGACGCTCCGGGCAAATCGCAGGCCACGGGGCGAGCCGTACCCGCCGGCCAAGAAAAACGGCTTCCCGAGCGCGCGCACGGACTCCAGATCGGCCTCGTCTCGTTCGTCGTAGAGCGGCGTGTGGTCCTCCGCGTAGTTCTTGTTGCGGGGCGGGGCGTTGTGGCCGCCCGCCACCGGAGTCTCCACCACCCACCCGTCCACGTGGTCGTCGGGTAGCTTGGTGTCCAGGATGCGCGCCAGTACGTCCGACGATACGATGGGCAGGAATAGAGGCCGGCCGAGCGTAGGCGGGTCGTCGAGCACGTCGGCCGGGTCGAACCGATAGGCAAACGATCCGTCCACGTCCGGCGCCTGGCTCGTGTCCACGTCCAGCCCCAGCTCGGCCGCTTCCCCCGCCGCGAGCTTCGGAATCTGGCGCGCCTCCTCCATCGGGATGCCTGCTCCGATGGACACGATGTCCACGCCAGCCAGCAGGGCGCCGTAGATGCAGGGCAGCGTGTAGCGCTTCAGCTTGGCAAGCAGGTTGAGCCCCACGAGTCCGTCGTGCCCCTCCTTCGCCAGGCGCACTTCGGTGAAGGTCGTCGCCGCGAGGATCCGCTGTGAGCGGACCGACGGCTCGAAGCCGTGCATTTTGAGCAGGTCGTACGACTCGTCTGGCGCCCGCCCCTCGGGCTGATAGAAGCGGTCAAGCAGGTCTTCGGCGATCGCCGTGTCGGGGTAGTCCGCCAGGACACGACACCGGTCGTGCGGGTCGCCGTCCTGCAGCTCCCGCACCACGACCGTGTCAATCCCGGTGCCGGACACGATGCCGATTTCTCCGCGCTGGGCCACGTGGCGGGCCAAACGCCAGGTGGAGACGCCAATGCCCATGCCGCCTTGGACGATATTGGGGGGGGACATGCGGGGGAGAGAAGACGCCGTCGAGTGGGACATGTGCTGTGCTACACTTGTTCAAAATCAGACGAAACGGTGTCGAAACGGGCCGGCTGGAAGGGCTCGATCCAATCGGAGAGGGTGCCAGTCCGGACGTACCGGGCGGTTTTCTGGGCCGTCATCGGCGTCAAAAGAATGCCGTGCCGGTAATGGCCGGTGGCCGCCACGACGCCCGGCACCAGCAGCGAGACCCTGCGAATGGGGGCGGGGCCCGCGGCAATTGGAAAGGGGATTGGGTCCCAAGAGGCCACCTCACACACTCTCGGAGTAGGTCGGCTGCTCGTCGGTGGGATCGTTGTGCAGATAGGCATCGAACGCCGAGGCGATGTTGCGCACGAGAAGGCGCCCCGACGGACGCACCGTGATCGTGTCTTGATCAAGGGAGACCAGCCCGTCCGCCGACAGGGGACGCAGGCGGCCGAGGGCGCCTTCAAAGTGCCGGTCGAAGTCGATTCCGAACCGAGCCTCCACGGCTGCCTTGCTCAACTCCATGTTGCACATGAGCTCCATGATGACGTGGCGCCGCAGTCGATCTTCCTGTGTGGGGCGATACCCGCGGTACACCGTCAGCTCCGAGCGGTCGATCGCGTCGTAGTAGGCGCGCAGGGCCTTGGCATTTTGGGCGTAGAGGTCCGAAAGCTGGTGGATGCCAGACAGGCCGAAGGCATAGACGTCGGCCCCGGCACGGGTAGAATAGCCCTGAAAGTTGCGGCGAAGCGTTCCCTTCCGCTGTGCCACCGCGAGTTCGTCGTCGGACTTCGCAAAGTGGTCCATCCCGATGAAGCGGTAGCCGCCGGGCCCCGTCAGCGTCTCCAGCGCTTGCCCAAAGAGTCGCAGCCGCTCCGTCGGCTCTGGCAACGCTTCCTCAGGAATCAGGCGCTGGTGCTCAAGCACGGACGGTACGTGTGCGTAGCTGTAGAGTGCAATCCGGTCCGGCGCGAGGTTTAGAACGCCCGCCAGCGTATCGGCGAACGTGTCGGGGGTCTGGCGGGGCAGGCCGTAGACGAGGTCGATGTTGATGCTGTCGAAGTCGTGCGCACGGGCCCACCGGACCGCCGTGCGCGTCAGTCGCTTCGGCTGGACGCGGTTGATGGCCTCCTGCACCTGTGCATCGAAGGTCTGCACACCCAGGCTGAGTCGTGTAAACCCCACCGATCGGGCGGCGGCAATGTGCTCCTCCGTGAGGCCCCGCGGATCGGCCTCGATGCTGATCTCGGCGTCCGACGCGATCCGGAACTGCTCCCGAAGATGCGCCCCCAAGTCTCGAATTTGGGCAGGCGTGAGCAGCGTCGGCGTGCCGCCGCCCCAGTGAATCTGCGTGACCGGCCGCCGCGAGGACAGCCGCGGGGCGAGCAGGTCGATCTCACGCTTCAGGTACCGCAGGTACTTTTCGATTCGCGCCGGATCGTGGGTCACCTTCATGTGACACCCGCAGTAGTAACAGAGCTGCCGGCAGAACGGCAGGTGGAGGTAGAGCGACAGCGGATCCTCGGGCGAGACTACATTCGAATGCTGCACCATTTGCCGAAACGCCTCCTGGCCCACGTCTTGGGTGAAGTGGGGCGCCGTGGGGTAGCTGGTGTAGCGGGGAAGCGACTGATTGTACTGGCGGAGTAGATCAAGGTCGGCGTCCATGGCGGGGAGACAGAAGAGGTTGAAGATGCTCGCGGGAGAGACCACACGCAGGGAGGGGGAGTGCATCCCTCAAGGGTGGATGTCGCACTGGCGGGACCGTGCGCTGAGTAGCATAAGAGATCTCGATCCTCCTTGACAGTGCAAAAGGTTACTAATCAGAAAAGATCACGTTTTTATCCGAAATAGACGAACCTGGCGCCGATCTTTGCGAACAAGAATTGCCGATTAGAGGCAGGACCTGCACGCGTGGGGTCCTACTCCGGCCGTCGCCCTTCATTCCCAGTTGGCGTTGCCATGAACGAATCCATCACCATCGTCGGAAGCGGAATTGCCGGACTCTCGGCAGCGTGCCATCTTGCCGAAACCGGGGCTGACGTGACCGTCCTGGAGCAACACGACGACCTGGGCGGCGTGGCGGGAACCTTTGCCTCCGACGGCTTCCGGTTCGATTCCGGTCCCTCCTGGTACCTGATGCCGGACGTTTTCGAACGGTTCTTCGAGACCTTCAACCGGTCGGTTGAGGACGCCTACGAGCTGGAGCAGCTCGACCCCAGCTACCGAATTCTCTGGAAGGACGGCGACCAGCTCGACGTGCCGGCCGATCCCGCCGCCTTGGCCCCAAAGCTAGAGGCCTACGAGGACGGCGCGGCCGACGCCTTCCGGCGGTACCTGGACCACGCCGAGGAGGTCTACGAGCTGGCGATGGACCGTTTCGTATACCCGCGGCGGTCGGGGCTGCTCGACTGGGTGGACCCCGATGTGCTCCGCTCCGTGCGGGCGCTTCCTCTCCTCCGCTCCATGGACCGCTACGTCCAGCAGTATGTGAAGCACCCGAAGCTGCGCCAGCTGCTGGAGTACAAGCTCGTCTTCCTGGGCGGCTCGCCGTACAACACGCCCGCCCTTTACACCCTAATGGGACACGTCGACTTTAATCAGGGCGTCTACCACCCCGTGGGCGGGATGCAGTCAGTCGTCGATGCCCTCGCAGACCTGGCCGCCGACCTCGGCGTCACATTCCGGACCGGCACCGAGGTGACGGGACTCCGTTCCCGCAACACACACGTCCGGGTGTCCACGGACGACGAGACGCACACTGCCCGGCGCGTGGTGGCCAACGCCTCCCCGGCGCACGTGGAGCAGACGCTGCTCTCCCCCGATCAGCGGGACCACGATGCAAAGTACTGGGAGAATCGCACCTACGGGCCCGCCGCCTACCTACTGTACCTAGGGGTGAAGGGCGACGTTGCTCCACTCCGGCACCACACCCTGGTCCTCCCCCCCAACTGGGACCACCACTTCGAGGCGATCTTCGACGATCCGACGTGGCCGACGAATCCCGCCTACTACCTCCACGTCCCGTCGAAGACCGACCCATCGTTCGCCCCGGACGGGCACCACTCGGTGTTTATTCTGGTGCCCATCGCCCCGGGTCTGCGCGACGGCCCCGCTCGCCGCGCCTGGATGCGTGAGCAGGTGCTCGACGACCTCGCCCAACACGCCGGGGTCGACCTCCGCGGGCGCATCGTGACGGAGCACGACGCCTGCGTGTCCGAGTTTGCAGAGCACTTCGGGCAGCCGAAGGGCAATGCTCTCGGCCTGGCCCACACCCTCCAGCAAACGGGTCCGCTCCGCCCGTCCCGCCGCGCGAAGAGCGCCCCCGGCCTTTATTACACGGGCGCCGACACGAAGCCCGGCGTCGGCGTGCCCATCTGCCTCATCAGCGGCGAGCAGACCGCCGGGGCCGTGCTCACCGACGCGGCGGCCTGACCCCATTCTCGCCTCCCCCTATTGAACCAATCGCATGTGTCCATGGCCACGCTGTCGACCGCTTCGTCCCCCCGTGCTCCTACGCGCCAGGCCCCGGCGCACTCCCCTGCGTCCATGGCCGTCTGGGGCTCGCGCATCACCCTCGGGGCTCTGGCGCTGGGGGGCATTGGGGCGGCCCTACTGAACATGTCCCTGTCGATGACCACGCAGATGGTGGGCTACCTCATCGGCATGGTGGCACTCAATCTGCCGCACGGCGGCTACGAGCACTTCGAGAACCTGCGCCACCGCCGGGTCTCGTTCAGCCTGCGCTACATCGTGCTGTACCTCGGCTTCCTCGCGGCCTTCGTGGGCTTCTTCTTCGTCGCGCCCGTGGCGGCACTGGCACTTGCGTTCTCGACTGCTGTGGTCAAGGGTGGACACGGCGGCCTGAAAGTGATGGACGCGCTGTGCGGGACCGATCATCTACAGGCATCCTGGCAACGCGCTCTCGCGGCGTTTGTGCGGGGCGGCGCGGTGATGCTGGTGCCGCTGCTGGTGTGGCCGGGCGTCTACATCGGGTTTTCGACCTACATGGTACACATCTTCGGCGCCACGGGCCCCCTGCCCCTCGCCACACATCTCCCCACCGTGCAAGCCGCCGTGGGGGGCGTTTACGGTCTCGCCGTGATCGTGCACCTAAGCGGGGGCTTTCTCCGGAGCGGAGGATCGGCCGCGTGGTGGACTGATCTGGCCGAGACGACACTACTAATTGTCTACTTCACGTTCGTGCCCATGATGCTGGCCGTGGGGCTGTACTTTCCGCTCTGGTACACCCTACGACAGACAGCCCGCACCACGGCGATTGCCCCCAACACGCCCGCCCCGGACCGCCTCTCGCTGCCACGCACCTGGGCCACGATGGTGATTGGGGCCCTCGCCACGTTCGGCCTCATGGCTGCCCTCTACGCACTCGTCCCTAATCCGCTCGGCGGGGCGTCGCTGCTGGCCGGGGCCGTTGCCTTCTACACCGTGTTCGTCTGCATTCTGGCGCTGCCCCACATCGTGGTGGGCGACTGGCTGGACCAGGCCCGCGGCATCTGGTACGTGCCGTAACCCCAACGTCCCTTCCGCATCGACTGCCCGCGCACCGTTGCTTGTGTCCCCATGAACTCGGATCAAATCATCGTCCGCGATTCCATCATCTTCGCCGTCGCTCTGATGTTCGTGGCCGCGGGGCTGGCCGACGCGGTGCACCTCCTTACTGGTCTCCCGTGGTGGGGCGCCGCTCCCCTCGGCGTGGCCCTCTGGGGCACTGCCGCCGCCTTGCTCTACCGCCGCGTTCAGCGGCAACTGGCCGATGCGCCCAATGAACCGGCCGCCTGACCCCCGCTCTGCGTACCGCACGTAGCCTGTTGGACCTGCCGCTGTGTCGACATGAGCACGACCGCTTCTACGATCACGACGCATACCGTTACCGTACACACCGAGGGCGACCGCCACAAGATCGAGGTCGAGCCGGGCATCACACTGCGCCAAGCTTTGCGCCGCCACGGCCTCTCGCCGCACAACGCCGTTACGGATGTTGCCAACTGCGGCGGGCGGGGCCACTGCGGCCTCTGCGCCGTTGAGGTTCTAGAAGGCGTGCCTCCGCCCACTCAGACGCTCGACGGCACCCTCCACAGCATGGGCATAGGGCGCCTCTCGTGCCTCATAACGGTCGACCGCGACATGGCCGTCCGGCTGTAAGCCTCCGCCCTGCCTCTTCGGGCTACCCAAACGGACGAAGGATGCGTTCGACCTGCCCGGCGTAGCCGCCGCCAAAGAGATTGAGGTGGTTTATGAGATGGTACAGGTTGTACACCGCGCGGCGCGTGTCGTAGCCAGACGCGAGGGACCACGCGCCCCGGTAGGCGTCGTAAAACGCGTCGTCGTACCCTCCGAAGAGTTCCGTCATGGCGAGGTCGGCCTCGCGGTGGCCGTAGTACGTGGCGGGGTCGATGAGGGCAGGGTCGCCCACGGCCGTCACCATGTAGTTGCCCTGCCAGAGGTCGCCGTGCAACACGGACGGCTCGGGGCTGGCGGGGAGGATCTCAGGGAGACGCCGGTAGAGCGCCTGGAGTGGGCGGTCCCAGTCGGTGCGCCAGCGGTTGCGCTCCTGGGCCATTGCCACCTGCGGGGCCAGTCGCTGCTCGCGGAAAAACGTGGGCCAGTCGTCCGTCCAGTCGTTGGACTGCGGCAGCCGCCCGATAAAGTTGTCTCGTTCAAACCCGTACGTCTTCGCAGTGTGGCGGTGCAGAGCCGCGAGTCCCTCACCGAATCGTTCCCAAAAATTGCGTCCCTTCCGCCCCGCGTTGATCCATTCCATGACGAGGAATCCTGGACGGTCGTCCGTCGGGGCCGCCGTATCCCGGACCGCGGGTACGGCCAGCGGACTCTCGGCCGCGGCGAGCGCATCCAGGCCCGCCGCTTCGCCCGGAAAGGTGCGCGCCACCTCTTCGTCGCCGTACTTCAGGAAAAACGGGGCAGCGTCGGTTTCCAAGCGACAAGCATTGGCAATACAGCCCCCACTCACGGCCGCAACCGCGTTGATGGTTACGTCAAGCCGCTCTTCCAATGTATCGCGCAGCGCATCCGGAAGCATTCTGGCGGGCGTAACTGGAAGGGAGAAGAGGGGGGTGATGGACGATCCAGACGAATCCACGCCCCCGTAGCCCGGGGTCTAGGACTCGTCGCTCTCACGTTCTACTTCGACGGATTCCGCACGTGCTCTTCCAGGTCGTACTCGTCCACGAGCCGGTGCAGGAGCATGTCGGAGGTGCGTTCCACGATGTCATAGACCCGCTCAAACCCCTTCCGGCCGCCATGGTAGGGATCGGGCACCTGATAGTCGTCCGGCTCCGGATCGAACTCGCGGAAGAGCCGCACCTTGCCGCCGTACTCGTCGTCCTCGTCGAGGTGGAGCACGTCGTTCAGGTTGCTCTTGTCCATCACGAAGATGTGATCGAACCGCTCCAGGTCTGCGGCCTCGAACTGCGACGCACGGTGCTCCTCCAGCGACAAATCGTTGCGCTGGGCCGTTTCCCGCATCCGGTCGTCCGCCGTGTCGCCGATGTGCCAGCTCCCGGTGCCGGACGAGGCAATCTTGAAGTGCTCTTGCAAGCCCGCCTCTTCAACCTTGTCACGGAAGACCACCTTGGCGAGGGGGCTCCGGCAGATGTTGCCGAGGCACACAAACTGGATGCGAATCGGATCGGACATGGGGCACCTAGAGAACTTGATTGTGCGGGGCATGAACGGGAAATCGATGGTCCTTAACGCGGCGAGAGCCCCGGTGTGCCGGATCGCCGGCCAAGACGCGCGACACTTTCAAAAACCTCTCACGCAACGGCGCGTGTAGACGCGGCGTGTCGCCGTGTTTTGCCGCGCCCAACCTTTCCTATGCCGTCCTCAAGCGCTCCTTCTGACGACTCAGTTCTCAGTGTCACCGCACTCGCCCGCGGGCTCAGCGACCTCGTGGAGGCGCACTACGACGACGTGTGGGTGGAGGGGGAGCTCTCAGACTTCACGCGAGCCGCGTCCGGACACTGCTACTTCACCCTCAAGGACGAGGACGCGCAGATCCGATGTGTCATGTGGAAACACCTGACGCAATACGTCTACTTTGAGCCGGAGGAGGGGATGCAGGTCCGCGTGAATGGTCACGCCTCGGTGTACGAACGGCGGGGCGACCTGCAAATTCAAGCGCAGGCGATGCGACAGGCGGGCAAGGGCGCCCAGCAGAAGGCGTTCGAGGAACTGAAACAGAAGCTGCAGGCGGAGGGCCTCTTCGCCGCCGAGCGAAAGCAGTCGCTGCCGGCCTTCCCCGAAACGATCGGTGTCGTCACCTCCGGCCAGGGCGCGGCCATCCACGACATTCGGACCGGACTAGAGCGGCGATTCCCGCCGGCCGAGCTGGTGCTGTGCCCGGTGAAAGTGCAGGGCCTCGACGCCCCCCAGGCCATCGCCGACGGGATTTCGACGTTCAACGACGTGCCCTCCAGCGACGCTCAACGGGCCGATCTGCTCATCGTGGGACGGGGCGGCGGCTCCACCGAGGACCTTTGGGCGTTTAACGAGGAGGCGGTGGCCCGTGCTATCGCGGCCTCCGACCTCCCCATCGTGAGCGCCGTGGGGCACGAGTCGGACGTAACGATTGCCGACCTCGTGGCCGACGAGCGGGCCGCCACGCCCTCCACGGCCGCCGAGATCGTGGTGCCGGACCGCCGCGACGTGGCCGAGCGAGTGCGCACGCTTCACGACCGCCTCCGCACACGGGTAACCCGTCGCCTGCAGAATGCCCGCCAGCGCGTCGATGCACTCGTGTCTTCCCGCGCCTTCCACGTTCCGGTCCGCCGTCTTGAGCGGCACCAGCAGCACCTCGATACGCTCGTGGACCGCCTCACGCGAGGCGGCGAGCGGTGCATTGAACAGGCGCGCACGCAGTTCCAGCGGCTCCAGGACCGTCTCCAGGCCGCCGATCCCGAACAGCCCCTTCGGCGCGGGTACGCGTACGTGTCCCATGAGGGCACCCCCGTTCGCTCCGTAGAGGCCCTGTCAGAAAACCGCCGCGTACGCATCCATCTTCAAGATGGCCACCGGGATGCAAAGGTGCTCCCGATGCCCTCCTCCGAGGACGACTGACCCCCCTTCCGCTCCCTCATTTTTTGTCCTCAGAGCGGAAATGTCACAGCATCGTATCGCGCGTCCGTTCGTCCGTTTGTTTCTTGAAGGGGTGCTGGTTGACCAGGAACCGCCTCATCCATAGCCTGTACACCGCACGAATTTTGACTTTGGTATCTCTTCGCCTCGCGGTGGGTCTTTGCTAACGGTCCCCTCCACCACCCCCCACACGCGACTGGCCCGATTGTCAACGTCTCTTCGCCCATGGCTTCGGACCCGAGCCAACTTACGATCGAGTTTCAGCCGGAGCAGCGCGTAGACGTCATCGACGTGAACCAGCATGTGCAGAAAGAAGCCGCCGGCTTTCTGCAAAACCACGAAGAGGCGCTCTACTGTTCCTACCACACTACGGGCGGATACCTTGAGGAAACCATCTGCAACCGCCTCGATCGGTGCCAGGATCAGATTCATGAGTTCATTGCTCCCTTTCGGGAGCTCTTTCCATTTGGGGCCAACTACCGACACGACCAGCTCCACCTCCGCAAGGAACTCAGTCCCGAACAGCGACGCACCGAGCCCCGAAACGCCGACTCGCATCTTACCTTCATCGGCTCTGGGCTCGAAAACTGCGTCACGTACCCCAGCACGCCGTCCCGCCCGGTGTTTTTCATCGACCTCGACGGGATCAACAAAGACAACCACGACCGCCGCGAGCGCCGCACGACCATCATCGGGTACGACAATGAGCGGCTCGTGCACGAGACGGAGTTGGAGGTACCAGTCTCCGACCACCCCATCGACTCAGTGAGTCTGCGTGACCCACGCCTCGGCCTTTTCAAGCGGCTCCACGAGATGCTTGCCGAACACGGCGTCAAGACTGGGCGAGTGCTGCTCGACCTCGTGCCGGAGGAGAATCACGCCGGCCTCACGGTTAACGAATACGAGACCCTCCTCATGAAGCGCGACCTGGCCGAGGTGCTTCAGGACCCTCTGCGGTTCATGGCGCGGAAGGGGCGCAATATGCTTCGCGACCCGAGTGCCATTCCCAGCAAGGCCAAAAATTACGCGAAGTACGACCTCGTGCGTCTGGTCAACAAGGTGGTCGATACGCTTGGGCTGAGCGAGTCGCTCGTTGAACGCATTATCGACAAGTGCTTGGCCGTGCCGGCCGAGCGGTTTCTCCGGATGAAGCGGTCGGTGAGCCTACTCGTGACCGAGGACGCGGCCAACGGCGAAGGGACCATCGAGCAGGGCCGCTACCAGAGCCCCATCCTGGTACAGTGGCGCAAGTCCGAACCGCAGACGCGCCGCCTCCGCGCCCGACTGACCCGGTTCGAGTGACCCCCCGAGTTGCTATCCGCGTCAGATCAGCGAGTGGCTCTGCCCGCCGTCGACGTTGAGACAGGCCCCCGTGATAAGGCTGGCACGCTCGGAGCACAGGTACGTCACGGTGTCCGCCACCTCCTCGGCCCGCCCAAAGCGCCCGATGGCGATGTTTTCTTCGACGAACTGCGCCATCTCGTCGGGCTTCTCGTTCACGCGCTGATCCCAGCTGCCCCCCGGAAAGCGAATGGACCCCGGTGCCACGCTGTTCACCCGAATTTCAGGGGCAAGCTCCTGGGCCATCACCTTGCTCACGCTGATGAGGGCCGACTTGGTGGTATTGTAGAGCGACAACCCGCCCCCTCCCAACTCACGGCCGAAGATGGAGGAAATATAGCAGATCGACGCGCCGTCGACCTCCTTCATGTGCGGAATAGCGGCCCGACTCACGCGGACGTGCGACATGAAGTTGAGGTTGATGAGATCGTCCCAGTCCTCGTCGGAGAGTTCCTCAAAGTCCCCCCGGCGGTTCCCCCCTACATTGCCCACGTAGATGTCGATGCGCCCGAACCGATCGGCTGTCTCCTGCACCAGACGCTCCGGCTCTCCCGCCTCCGTCACGTCCATCGGAAGGGCCAGCACCTCGGCCCCTTCCGCACGGATTTCCTCCGCCGCGTCTTCGAGGTCCGCCTCGGTGCGTGCACAGATGGCGATGTGACAGCCCTCACGGGCCAATTCCAGGGCGATATACTTGCCGATGCCCCGGCTCGCCCCCGTGACAATGGCGGTGCGGCCGTCGAGTCCAAGATCCATGGCTTCGAAGAGAGAACTGGTGAGAGAGTCTGTCCGAACACGCACAGGATAGGCACTTCTGGGCCCACCGTCCATTCTGCGCCCTGGACTGAGAAGGGTTTCAAGGCATCTGGACAGGGACTCCGCCTACGCCCTCCCCTTCGCGGCCTCGTCGCCCGGATCGCGAACCAAGCGGAACCGAAGCCTTGGCGGCGTCTTGGTACTGTGCGCTCTCCTGTTTGTCTCTCTGCTCTCTCCACCTATGTCCGACTCCTCGACCTCCCCCGACCGCTCGTTCGAGGACACCTTGGAGCGCCTCGAAGAAATTGTCGACACTCTCGAGGACGATCCTCCGGCCCTCGAGGAGGCCCTCGACGCCTACGAAGAAGGCGTGGCCCTGGCCAACGAATGCCTCGACCGGCTCGAAGACGCGGAACAGCGCATGAGCGAACTATCGATCGACGAGGGCTCTTGATTCCCCTGGGAGACGCTCTCGAGGGCTCGTCTATCCCTATGACTGTCGGCGGGCAAACCGTCCAGCCTCGGGTGCCCAGCGGCCCTTGGAGGTTCCTGACGAAACGGGCCGACGCCAACCAACCCAGGGCCGGACTGCCGCCCCCCTTGGACTCAGAGGCCCATCCGTCGCCCCCAAAGACCTGTCCGTTCAGCGCAGTGGGCCCCAGTGATTCGAAATAAGGAGGGTGTTGGAGGGGATTAGGGACTGCCTCCGTTGTACCTCGCCCAGTCCCCCGACGCGATCCGCTCCCCATCCGGACGTCCATTGAACCAGTACACCCAGGCCGCCCGCTCGGGGGGCGCCCGCAGGTCGACCTGCCGTCGAACAAACAGGGAGTCCGCCTCACGGTCCGCATCGTATCCCTCGTATTGATCCAGGATAGACCATGCCCGCGGATCATGAAGGCGCAGAAGCTCACCGTACACGATGTTCTCGCCAGGCACCGCCCCAGGAAACGATCCCAGGTCGTATAGCACTCCCTCAAAGCAGCACGTGCCCACAACCGATACACGATCCGCTATGCCCAGGCGGCTGCATCCCCCGAACGCCTGCATGAGGGTGCCGTACGTTGCCAGATGCAGGGGTGAGACAGACATGAGTGCGTCGAAAGTCCAGGAAATGACTCTCCAAACTCGCCGACGAACTCGTCCCTCACTTTCTTTCCGAAATGCCCCCGTTTTTCGGATCTTTTCCTGAAAGAACGCGGTTCCCTCCAGGGAAACGTGTGGAGGTTAGCGTATGCCACTCCGATCGCCGACGCCTACATGGACCGGTTCCTCTGCATCGCGGGACGTCTTAGGGGAAATCGTCCAGAGGCCCGTACGAATCGGTAAGCGACTCCGAACACCTACCCTCCTCTGAATGTCCTGATGCCCCTCCTTAGGCAGGACCCTCATGCCTCGCGAGCAATGCTCAGTACCCAACGATGTACAACACCGAAGGCGTAGACGCCGTTGCCACCATCACGGAGTTGCGATCGGAGACCTCCGATCTGATTGACCAGGTCCAGTCGGCTCGCAACGGCGTACTGATCCAGAAGAATAATGAGCCCCACGCCGTACTCATCTCGTGGGACACCTACAAGGCCATCAAGGAGAAAATCGATCTCGACAAGCTATAACCTCGCCTTGTCGCCGATCTCCTCCGGCACGGCGGCCGGGGGAATTTTTGACTTGATTAGTCCTCGGCCCCAACAAGTCCTCCGTTCAGGCGTCCCCCTGCCGTCGGCTACGTCTCTCCCCGCGTCAAGGAGCGCGTCCCACTGTAGAGGAGTCCTACGCCAAGCACCTTTATGAGGTCAATGACCGCGAATCGGAGGAATCCTTTGTCAATCGACTCCATCCAGGAGCCATGCCCGGCCGCGTAGTGCAGCCACACGACGCCACATGTGAAGATGATGGCTGCCCCCACCATAGAAGCCAGGGTGCTTCCCGAGAAGGCCTTCCACCGCCTCGAGAGGGCTCCGATCACCGCCGCGGCGGCCGGATACGAGAGCAGGTAGCCCGCCGAGGCCACGCCGAAGAGATAGCCCACCCCATATCCGTCCCCCGCAAAGACCGGCAGAAAGAACCCGAGCATCAGGTATAGGGCCTGCGCAAACAGGCCGTTGCGCCAGCCCAGGTAGAGCCCGCTGGCGTAGACCGCCGCCGTCTGCAGCGTAATCGGCACCTCCCACAGATAGATGCGAAATTGCACCTTGGCCGCGAGGGCCGTCAGCAGAGCAAATCCGACGACGCCCACTGCCTGGAGCAAAACCGAGGCGCGTTCTCCCCGAAGTCGATCAACGAGAGCCGTGTATGGGGAGCGGAGTGAAAGGAGCTGAGACATATGGAGGAGGGATCGCGTTTACATTCCGAGAACTGCGGGACAATTCGCCTGCAAGTATACGAAGGCCGGTCCAGAACGTCCAGGTTTCTCGACGCCCCCTTTCGGAATTTTTACGCTCCGCAGGCCTCATCCATGGACTGAATTCTTTAGAAATCACCGCAGAAGTCGTTTCGCCCGCCAGATCCCTCCCGTATGCTATGTCCCTTCCTTCCCTCCACCGTCCCCGTCGCCCATGAAGCGCTTTGAGGAACTATTCGACGAGCTCACCGACAAGGTGGCCCGCCAAGATCCCGATTCCGGAACCGTGGCGGCTGTCAATGAGGGCCGGCACGCAATCGGCAAGAAGGTACTAGAGGAGGCGGGGGAGGTGTGGATGGCCGCCGAGCACGAGGGGACCGACCGTACCGCCGAGGAGATCTCGCAGCTCCTGTATCATCTTCAGGTCCTCATGATTGCGTGCGACCTTGATCTTGAAGACGTGTACGAACATCTGTAACTGCACGGGAGCACGGAGATCCGGGACTCATAGTCTGTTCTATCCCTCCGGTCCCAAGCCCCGAGCCCGAAGCCACTTTCGCTCATCACCAATTGCACCGCTTGATGCTACAGATTGCTCTTCCCAACAAAGGCGCCCTGGCGGACGGGGCCGTGGACTTGGCCGACGAGGCCGGCTATCACTGCCGCCGTCGGGGCCGTGAACTCTCTGTGCGCGACCCCGACCACGGCGTCGAGTTCGTCTTCTTGCGTCCTCGGGACATTGCCACGTACGTGAGCAAGGGCATCATTGACCTGGGCGTCACTGGGCTCGACCTTACGTACGACAGCGGGGCCGACGTGACGCACGTCCTGGACCTCGGCTTTGGCGCGGCTCGCTTCTGCTACGCGGCCCCCAAGTCGACGGACCTCACGCCGGACGACTTTACAGACGAGACCCGCATCGCGACCTCCTACGACACCCTCGTCCGCCGCGACCTGGAGACGCGCAGCGTGGACGCCCGCGTGATCTCGCTGGACGGCGCGGTGGAAATCTCTATCCAGCTCGGCGTGGCCGACGTGATTGCGGACGTGGTGCAAACAGGCCGCACCATCGACGAAGCGGGTCTCAAGACCATCGGGGATCCCATCCTGAACACAGAGGCGGTGCTGGTGGCCCAAAACGGCAGGACCATGGAGAAGGAGGCCGCCCAACGCTTCGCGGAGCGTGTAGAGGGCATCATCGTGGCCCGTGAGTACGTGGTGGTGGAGTACGACCTGCCGAAGAAAAACCTGCCGGAGGCCCGCGAGATTACGCCCGGCATCGAGTCCCCCACCGTCTCCCCGCTTAGCAAGGAGGGGTGGGTAGCCGTGAAGGCCATGATCGAGCGCGACTCAGTCAACGAGGTAATGGATGAGCTCACGGAGCTCGACGCCCGCGGCATCATTATTACCGACATCCGCACCTGTCGCATCTAGGCACTGTTTGAGAAAAGATCTGTTGGGAATGTCGAGATTCTGGCTCACCGATTCGACTGCTCAAAATGGCCCGTCGACGCTTCGAACTGTCCGACGATCAATTTGAACGGATCGAGGACCTGTTGCCGGAGGTTGATGGGCGCGGGCGACCATACGAAGACCATCAGAAAGTCGTCAACGGCTTGTTTTGGATTTTGCGGACCGGGGCTCCATGGCGCGATCTTCCTGACCGATACGGCGAATGGCAGACTGTTTATGATCGGTTTCGGACGTGGACGGAAGACGGCACGCTCGATCGGATCATCGAGCGGCTCCAGAAAGACCTCGATCTCGAAGACGAGATCGACTGGGAGCAATTCAACGTGGATGGCACGACGGTTCCAGCCAGTCGCGCCGCCGCAGGCGGACCGACCGACGATAAAAAGGGGACCGGATCCAGCGAGACGAGGACGTAGAAGGAACTCCTCCAAGCCCTGCGCTCGGGTATGGGCGAGGAGGCTTCTCTTCGAAAATCCACCTCGTGACCGATGGACAGGGCCTTCCGCTCGGTACAGTCGTAACCGGGGGCCAGCGACATGAATCAGCGTTCTTTACCGACGTGATGGACGAAGTTCGGATCCCTCAGCCCACTGGACGGCCTCGAACCCGGCCTGAAGCGGTGGCAGGCGATAAAGGCTACGATGCCGACTGGATCCGGCAATGGTGTCTGCAACGGAATATCGAATCGGTAATTCCCGCCCGAAAGAACACGCGAGAAGGTCCAGGACGGCCTCCGACCTGCGACGAAGAAAAATACAGAGATCGCAACGTGGTCGAGCGCTGCGTTGGCCGCCTGAAGGAATGCAGGCGGATTGCAACCCGTTACGAAAAGAAGGCCAGTCACTACAAGGCGATGCTGAAGTGGGCCTTCGTGGCCGAATACCTGAGCCGATAATTCTCAAACAGAGCCTAATACTACAGTTGCAGTTAGCTGGTATCATGGGAGGCGTTCCCGGACCTCCGCCGGTAATGGCATTTCTGGGCCTGACGTTGATGATGGCGTCGCCACAGGGACCATCGGATCACGGCAGCAGCGAGTGGAGCTTCCTTCCAGAGCAATCGCTCCAACAGACGGCTCACTTCCGGCACGGTAAGCGGAATTAGCTCTTCCAGTTTTGAGGAGGAGTCCTCCCCGTGGTGACAGTCTTTGAGATCCCCTTTTTCCGTTCTCTTGCGGCAAGGACCGATAGAAACGCGTGGGCCAGAAGCGACAGGGTAATGTGCCGATGCCAGGCCTCGTATTTGCGCACCTCGTACTCGTCGAGTCCGCAGGTGTCCTTGGCCTGTTCAAATCCTTCTTCGATTCGCCAGCGCGTTCCGGCAACCGGAACGAGCGATTCGAGGGACGACTCCTCTCGGGGCGCGAAGACGACGTAATAGGCTTCTTCATCTGGACCGGAGGTCGAACGCCGAATCAGTAGCGCGTGGCTCCAGGCCCGTTCCTCATCGGTCAGTTGGAGTCGCCAAAGCGGGATCAGGGCCCAGTCGTAAATCCGATCCCCCTTCGATCCTTTTCCGGCTGAGAGCCGCTGGAAGGCCTCTTTCGGGAGGCCCGAAGCAATCTCTGTGGCCGTCTGCACCTGTCCTTCCTCCCAGATCGGACCGGCCCAGAGTGACTCGTTGGACGGAACCGCAAGCACGAAAGGCTGCTTTTGCTCCTCAAGCCACCGCCTGAGCGCAGAGCTGGTCCCGTAAACGCTGTCGCCAGTGACCCAGCGGCGAGGAACTTCCTCCGCGAAGGCACGCTCCAGCATCTGCTGGGCCAGTTCGGGCTTTGTGGCAAACTTGACGTCATCTGGGACACCCGCCTTGCGGCGCCGCTCTTTGTCCAAGGCCCACTCCTTGGGCAGATACAGCTCCCGATCGAGGAAGGCGGTCCCCGATTCGGTAGCCTGACAGAGAAAAACACCGATCTGACAATTGTCGATTTTCCCAGTCGTGCCTGTATACTGGCGTTTTACTCCCGCCGACTCGGTCCCCTTTTTGATAAAACCAGTCTCGTCGATAATGAGAACTCCGTCGGGGCTCCCCAAGTGCTCGACTGCGTATTCACGCAGGTCATCCCGCACTGCGTCTGCGCTCCACTGGGAGCCGTTTAGAAGACGCTGAGTGCCATAGGGCGTAGCTTCACCGAGAGCCTCAGCCATTTGCCAGCCATTTTTGCGCTTCACCTCCGAGAGGAGGCCGCGCAGGTAGCCAAGAGCCCGCTCTCGGGGCTCGGATCGCGCAAATCGCAGTGCGATTCGCCCGTGGAGTTGCTCAAGTTCTTGATTCCAAGCCGTCGCCGTCTCAATCATCGTCGCCAAAGGCAGAAAGTGGAGGATGAGAACCGCCGAATGTACGACGCCCTGCCGCTGAAGTCAAGTGCAACTGTAGTACTAGGCACTGTCTGACAAAAAACCGGTATCAAGCAACTGAGTCGCAAGTGGAGCTATTCTGATCTCAAGCCATGGCCCGCCGTCGCCGATACGAACTAACCGATGAGCAATTCGAACGGATCGAAGAGGCTCTTCCTGAAGTCGATGGAAGAGGCCGGCCCTACGAGGACCACCGGAAGGTTGTAAACGGAATCTTCTGGGTTCTTCGGTCCGGTGCCCCCTGGAGAGACCTACCAGAGCGGTACGGGTCCTGGAAAACGGTCTACGACCGGTTTCGCCGGTGGGCTGAAGACGGAACGCTTCAGTGGGTTGCCCAGAAGCTCCAAGGAGAACTTGACGATGAAGGATATATCGATTGGGAGCAGTTCAATGTTGATAGCACGACAATCCGTGCCAGCCGCTCGGCAGCTGGAGGACCGACCGACGATAAAAAGGGGATCGGACCGCCCAAGAAGACGACGGAATAAGTCCGGCTCTCGGGTACGGACGGGGAGGTTTCTCCACCAAAATACATCTTGTCGCCGATGGCAACGGACTCCCGATAGCCGCTTTTCTTACGGCTGGCCAACGTCACGAATCGGCCTTTTTTACCAATGTGATGGACCAAGTGCGAGTACCAAGACCCGTCGGGCGGCCCAAAAAGCGGCCTGAGGCAGTCGCTGGAGACCGGGCCTACGATT
>Ga0207753_1000218_pt1 | contig 23009 bp, 20 predicted proteins | sample PonA233FremontCA_2_FD_187273 | JGI IMG/M metagenome (GOLD analysis project Ga0207753, IMG submission 187273) | Salt pond sediment microbial community from Fremont, CA, USA - Pond A23 Sediment 3 (SPAdes) | ecosystem: Environmental > Aquatic > Non-marine Saline and Alkaline > Saline | place: USA... | reverse complement strand
CTCGTGGACGCCAACGACCGATCGATCGTCGGCTTCGTGATGGTCAGCCACGCGATGGTTCACATCTACGAGCTGTCGGTGCCGATCCTGCTGACGGTGTGGCTCGCGGAGTTCTCGACGACGGCGGCCATTCTTGGAACGGCGGCGGCAGTCGGCTACGGGCTGTTCGGTGTGGGCGCGCTCCCCGGCGGGTTGCTGGTCGACCGGTTCGGCTCCCGGCGGCTCATCGTCGCCTGTCTCGTCGGGATGTCGGTCTCCTTTCTCGCGTTGAGCATCGCGCCGACCGTCGCCGGGATCACCGTCGCCCTCGCGCTGTGGGGCCTCGCCGCGAGCGTCTACCATCCGGCGGGGCTGACGCTCATCAGCAACGGCGTCGACGACCGCGGGCGGGCCTTCGCCTACCACGGAATGGCTGGCAACACGGGGATCGCTGGCGGGCCGCTGCTCGCCGCGATGCTCCTGCTAACCTTCGAGTGGCGACTGGTGGCGGTCATCCTCGCGGTTCCGGCCGCGCTCGCAGCCCTCGTGGGACTGGTCGTCTCGTTCGATCCGACCGCCGCCGTCGACGTGGCCGACAGCGAGCGGACCCGCCGCTCACCGGCGAGCCTCGCGGAGTTCGGCACTGAGACGCGTCGACTGTTCACCGTCGGTTTCCTCTTGGTGTTCTGTATCGTCGCGTTCAACGGGCTCTACTATCGCGGTGTATTGACCTTTCTCCCCGAACTGCTCGGCGACTTTCTGACCGCCACCGTTGGCGATATCGGCCTCGGGTTCATCGATCCCGGCAGCCCGGTGGCCGCCGAGTTCGATCCGGCGCGGTATCTGTACGCCGGGCTGTTGACCGTCGGCATCGGCGGCCAGTATCTCGGCGGTCGACTCACCGACCGGATCGAACCCGACCGCGGGCTCACGGTCATGCTGGGCGTACTCACGACGATCGCGCTGGTGTTCGTCCCGCTCGTTCAAACCGGGGTCGGGGGACTGGTGGCCGGGAGCTTCGTCCTCGGCGTCGCCCTGTTTGCGATCCAGCCGTTGTCGCAGGCGACGATCGCCAAATACTCCGTGCCGGAGTCCCGTGGCCTCTCGTTTGGCTACACGTACCTTGCAATCTTCGGGATCGGGGCCCTCGGCGCAGCGATCACCGGCGCGATCCTCACCTACAGTTCGGTGCCGGTGATGTTCCTCGTTCTCGCAGGCTTTTCGGTAACGGGTCTCGCACTGGGGCTGACGCTGCTGGGTCGACAGTAGTACCGCTCCGGTTCGGTCGACGACCCACTGCCGCTCACCGTCGACCGTTCGCTGGCGATTACACAGTAATAACGGCCGTCGACAGGTCGGTCACTGATCTGCCGAGCCAAACCGACACAACAGTACGCTGAACAGATCATACATGCAAAATAATATATGGCATATTCTGCGAGACACGATGAAAACCTACGCCATCCACATTGGATTGATATGATTGCTCTGATACACAAATCTATTGTCTCAATTATTTGTATTGTATTTTAAACCACACAGACACTTTATCGATAATGTACGACAGCCAATAACACCCAAGTTTTAATAACAATTTAACATCGTTTATTTCTAAAATGGCTTCAGAGGCGTTCCAAAGCCCATTTAAAATTCAAACAACCATAATAATTCCTTAATTTCTAAGCTGGATTAATAATTTAACACCCAGATATATTCTGCGAGCCAGCTTGAGAGACGTGTGTCATTCTCACAACTATTATATTATCCTGATGTTTATCCGCAGCGCAGCTTATTACCGTCTCGCTGGTGAGATTCGTCAACAAATATGAGCTCGGAGAAAGTATTGGTGGCCAGCGGCTCAACGACTACCTCGTAGTAGGCTGGGTAACGGCTCGGCGACCCCCGCGTTGATAAATGACCGCCCGTCCCGAGTCGTCGACGGGCTAATACGATCTGAAACACCACACAGGTGTTTCAAACGTCCCCCGGAACCCTGTTTCGAGTCGGTGGCGGATTTGAAACAGACAAGCTGTGTTTCACAACTCCCGCGCTCTATCGGCATGAGGAGGATCGCTCCCGGTCGACCCGACCGGACGAGCAGTGGCGACATGTGGGACAGTAAGTAATGGACGATAACCGCCGGAATACCGATGTAATCCGTCGAGTAGCTCTGTAGATGCCGATGCCAACGGGAGGGTATCAGCTGGTCCTCTACTGGCCCAAATAGTCTGAATAATTATTTATGTAGTGTTTACACACCGATTACCAACGTGCGTGTATGTAGGTAGTTCTTGGACACTCTCTTTCCGACACTCGTTTATTACGGGCCAAACAGACTGTTATACCCCATCTCGTCGATCATCGGTTGGTAGACAGAATAGTGAGATGAATTCAAAGTAGTACGCTCACAACAATGAACAGATCAAATACCTATTGCAACAACTCGTGCGGCAAAGGTTCATACGATTGGATGCAAGCTATCGGATATGAACCGCAGCACGCTCAAACGGGCACTGGAAAAGGCCGATCTCACGGCCTACGAGGCCGAGGCGTACCTCACGCTCGTCGACTACGGTCGCCTCGCCGCGGTCGACGTCGCAAAGAAGTCCGACATTCCCTCGTCGCAGATCTACGAGACGCTCCGCTCGCTCGAATCGAAGGGCTTTGTCGACACCATCGATCAGGACCGGCTGCACGCCGAGCCATCCGATCCGGTCGACGTGCTCACCCATCTGCGTGAACGCGGGGAGCTGTTTACCGACGCCGCCGAAGAGCTCGAAAACCGCTGGGAGCAGCCGGACCTCAAAGACCACCGGGTGGGTGTCGTCAAACACGCCGACACGGTGATCGAACACGTTCGGAATCGGATTCGGGAGACCGATGTGGCGGTCGAAGTCGCGCTGACCGCCGACCAGTTCGAATCGCTCCGCCGAGACCTCCGCGCGGCCGCTAACCGGGGGGTCGTCGTCCATATCGCCGTCTACTACGAACCCGACCTGACGGAACGTAGCGAGTCGTGGGAGCTCTCCGGACGAAACCTCGAACTGCGGGTGGTCGAGATTCCGGGGCCGTTTATCGCCGTCCTCGACCGGAGTCGAACCTACTTCGCACCGAACTCACGGGCGACCGAGAACTACGGGATTCTCATCAACGACGACATTCTCTCGTTTATCAACCACTGGTACTACCAGACCTGCCTCTGGTATCCGTGGGAGCCGCTGGTGCCGAACCGCGACCTCCCGAGACCGTATGTCAGCCTCAAGGAGTTCATCCGGGACATCTCCCCGCTCCACAACGACGGCGTGACCATTGCGGCGACCATCGCCGGAATCGACGTCTCGACCGGCGAGTTCCGAACAGTCACCGGGACCGTCACAGATATCTACTATCCGGATATGATCACCGACGACTCGCCGTCGATCGTCCAACTGTCGACGTATGCGGTCGTCACGCTCGATACCGGAACCGAGGCACTCGCTGTCGGCGGCTGGGGCGCAGTGTTCGAGGATATCGAAGCCCAAAAAATAACGCTGGAGGCGATCTCCTTCGACGAGGCCGGTCAGTCGTAGTTCGTTGTGATGCCGAGAGCGACCGTCTGGTCGCCGACCTGTACCGAATACTCGCCCGCATCGTTCTGCCTCACTCCGTCCTCGCCGACCTGCCCCAGTTCGGTTGCGTCGAGTTCGATCTCGACGGTCTCGGCCTCGCCAGCCGCCAGCGAGACGCGCTCGAAGCCACGGAGCTCTCGGACCGGGGTGATACGCGAACTCGCGTGGTTGGTGACATACACCTGGACGACCTCGCTTCCCGAACGGTCGCCCACGTTTTCGACCGGTACCCAGAGCGTCGTCGACTCGTGGGGGCCGATGGCGTACTCCGAGAGGGTGAGGTCGCCGTACTCGAAGTCGGTGTAGCCCAGTCCGTGGCCGAACTCGAACAGTGGATCGTACGACGAGGGGTGTTCCTCCTGGCCGATGGGGGTCGGGTGCGGGAAGTGGTTGAACCGCGCCTTGAGATGGCCCTCGGATTTCGGGATCGAGATGGGGAGTCGACCGCTCGGGTCGTTGTCACCGAAGAGTGTCTCGGCGACGGCCTGTCCCCCCATCGTCCCCGGATAGTAGGCCATCAGCAGCGCCGGGACGTGTTCGGCCATCCAGTCGACGATGAGCGGTCGACCGGTGACCAGCACGCCGACGACGGGCGTTCCGGTCTCGTGAATCGCCTCGACGAGCTCGCGTTGGGCTTCGGGGAGGTGGAGAGTGTGGCGGTTAGGGAACTCGTCGGGTTCGGTGCCGGTGTCGTCGCTCGGGCCGAACTCGTGGAGATACCACGGCTCGCCGACGGCGACGACCGCGACATCCACGTCCTCGGCCGCCTCGACAGCCGCCTCCACGTCCAGCGTTGCGTTCATCGCCGACCCCTGCTCGTAGACGACGCTGCCGGACGTAGCCGCCTCGATCCCCTCACGGATCGTCACCACATCGGTGCCCTCGGGGTCGGGAACGCTCCAGCCGCCGAGTTGGTGGACAACGTCGTCGGCGTTCGGCCCGGCGACGAGCACGTCGGCGTCGTCGTCGAGCGGCAGGCAGTCGTCGTTTTTCAGCAGCGTCATTGAGTCGCGTGCCACATCGAGGGAGGCCTCGCGGTGGTCCGAAGCACCGACCACGTCCCGTGCCTCGCTGGGGTCGACGAAGGCGTCCTCGAAGAGGCCCAAGCGGAACTTCTGTTCGAGAACACGTTCGACGCTGTCGTCGACGACGCTTTCGGCGACTTCGCCGTTTTCGACCAGCGAGACGAGGTGGTCGGCGTGTTCGACGGCGTCGACCGAGGCGATATCGAGCCCGGCTTCGCGGGTCTGGTGGACCGATTCGCGGTGGTCCGCGGTGATCTTGTGGTCCTCATCGAGCATCTTCACGCCGCCCCAGTCGGAGACGATGGTGCCGTCGAAGCCGAGGGTGCCACGGAGCAGATCCGTCAGATACCGCCGCGAGCCGTGTGCGGGCTCGCCGTCGACGGCGTTGTAACAGGGCATGACGGATTCGACATCCTCGTCGAGGACATCGAGGAACGACGGCAGGAAGACGTTTCGCAAGAGGTACTCCGAGATCTCGACCGGCGCGGCGTCCTCGCCACGCGCGGGTTCGCTGTAGGCCGGGAAGTGTTTCGCCGTCGCGATCACCGACGACGAATCCTCGATGCCGTCGCCCTGATACCCTCGCACTTTCGCGGCCGCCAGCTTCGCGCAGAGATAGGGGCTCTCGCCGAACGTTTCGAAGGTGCGGCCCCAGCGTGGGTCGCGGGCCACGTCACAGGTCGGCGAGTAGTTCTGGTGGGCCCCGCTCCGGCGGACCTCGGTGGCCGTAATGTCGGCCCCCTGCTCGATCAGCTCGGGGTCCCACGTCGCCGCCGCGCCGAGTCCGTTGGGGAAGGCCGTTCCTTCGGCGACGTAGGCGTGGCCGTGGACCGCGTCGACGTTGAAAAGCAGGGGAATCCCGAGGCGGGTCTCCGAGAGCGCGGTCTCCTGAAGCCGATTGACGGTCTCGACGATATCGTCGAGCCGCATGTCGACGGCCCCGCCCCAGCCGAAGGAGGCGACCGCGCCGATGTGGTGGTCGGTGATCTCTGCTGCGACATCGTCGACGTCCTTGAACTCGCTGAGGTGGCCCGCCCACGTCCCGACCAGCTGCCCGATCTTCTCTTCGAGCGTCATCCGGTCGAGTAGGTCGGTGACACGGGTCGAGATCGAGACAGTCTCATCTCTGTACGGGGGTTGCGTATCGCTAGTCTGCATCGTCAGAACGATTCAACTATGTATATTTATAATTTCGCATGGTCTCGGAACCTGCGCTGATCACGTCGACGGGGTCGAAGCTCGTCGACAGCGTGAATCCTGACGGCCCTGAGTAGTCAAAGACATACTGTACTACCTGTTACTCGGCTGCCACCAACTGTGTGATTGTCCATGAACATCCGGAACACTTATTACAGGTAAAATTACACTGGAAACGTACGCAATGTCACGAACTAATGACGACTATAGCGGTACGATTAGCCGACGGCACGTTCTCAGACTGACCGGTGTCTCCGGCGCTGCAGCCCTCGCGGGCTGTACGGGCGGTTCGTCTTCGGATGGTGGGGGTTCGGGCGGCGACTCCTCGTCGGGCGATGGCTCGGCCAGCGGCACCGGCGTGGCGGACATCACCCTCACTGGTGCGACCAACGAGGGCGTCCCGGCGAACATGCACCTGAACCCGATGGCGACCCAGAACTACGACTGGACCGCCGGCAACCACATCTTCGAGCGGTTTGCGGCCTACAACTTCTCCACCCAGGAGTTCGAGATGGCCGGACTCGAAGACTGGTCGTTCGACGACCAGACGGTCACCCTGACCATACGCGAGGACCTCAAGTGGGACACGGGCGACCATGTCACGGCGGACGACGTCATCACCCAGTTCAAGCTCATGGAGAAAACCGAGGCCACGCTGTGGGATTTCACCGACAGCGTCGCCAAAGGCGAGGACGACAAGACGGTCGTTCTCACGCTTTCGCGGCCCTCGAACCCGGAGATCATCAAACACACCCTCGCCAACAGCGACCTCCGAATTCACGGCTACCAACCTGTCTACAACGAGTTCCTCGATCAGGACGCGGCGGCCGTCCAGCAGTTCGAGTGGGAAGAAGATGTCCACGGCAACGGCCCCTTCAAATTCGACTCCAAGAGCAACCAGGCCTGGACGCTCACCCGCAATGAACACTTCTACGATGCCGACAACATCAACTTCAGCACCTACGAACTCCTCTCACGAGGGGACAACAGCGCCCTCCAGCAGGGGCTGATGGGCGGGGAACTCGATGTCGTATCGAGCCTGTTCGTCCCGCCAACGATCGCTGGGAACCTCCCGGAGACCGTCGAGGAGGTCACCCTCCCGGCGAACTGGGGCTACGGGGTCATCTTCAACCACAACGACGAGCACTTCGGCAAGCGGGCGGTTCGACAGGCGGTCGCCCACGTGATCAACCGCCAGCAGGTCGCCGACAACGCCGGGCCACGCACCAAGCGGCCCGCCCCGAAAGTCACTGGCATCGCACCCGCTGACCAGGAGTCATGGCTCGGCGACGCCTACGACAGCTTCGAGAGCTACGGGCCCAACGCCACCCAATCCGAGGAAGCGACCGCGCTGCTCGAAGAGGCTGGCTACTCGAAATCGAACGGGACGTGGCAGGACGGCGACGGGAACGCTCTCGGCGGCAGTTACATGACGCCAGCCGGCTGGTCGGACTGGACGACCGCGACTAACACGGTCGTCGACCAGCTGAACGCCTTCGGCTTCGATTTCGAGATCAACTCGATCCCGACAAGCGACTTCTACAGCGCCTACACCGAATCCAACTTCGCTATCGGCGCGTTCTACTGGATGCCCGGCGGCGCTCGGTCGTCGTTCCCCTACTTCCCGCTGCGGTGGCAGCTGAACAACCCCGACATCGGTGGCGGACACAACTTCGAAGAGACCGAATACACGATTCCGGCGATGAGTGGCTCCGGCGAGATGACGATCAACCCGTTCGAGGAGATCCGCACTGTCGCCACGACCCAAGACGAAGCACAGGTCAGAGAGACCGTCCAGCGGGTCGCCTGGCACAGCAACCAGAACCTCCCGATACTCGCCCTCGTCGAGAAACAGGACCAGTCGTGGCTCACCAGCGACGGCTGGGACATCCCGCCCGCAGACGACGCCGCCCGCGGTGTGAAGTGGCCCTCCCACTGGCTCCCCAAACAGGGCAAGCTGAACCCCAGCAATCAGTAGAGTGCCAAAGACACAATGGTCAACTACTACGTTCGCCGAACGGCACGGGTGTTCGCCACGATCTTCATGGTGGCGTCGCTGACGTTCGGCCTGATACGACTACTCCCCGGCGGACCCTACACACTGCTGCGCACCCGACTGCTGAGACAGGGGGTCCCGGCAGCCGAGGTCGACGCCCGGATCGCCAACCTCCAGAACATCCGTCCGGATGCGCCCATCTGGGAGCAGTACATCGACTACATGATCGCCCTCGCCCAGGGCAACCTCGGGATGTCGATCTCGCTGAACGAACCGGTCGTCTCGATACTCGCAAAGTCGGCCCCCTGGACCGTCTTCGTCGTGCTCGTGTCGACGATCCTCGTGTTCGTCATCGGGATTTTCCTCGGGTCGCTGCAGGCCTACTGGGAAGGCTCCCGGTTCGATCAGGTGTTTTCAGGGATCTCGATCAGCCTGATGTCGGTGCCGTTCTACGTCGTCGCCGTGCTGGCGCTCTACATCTTCGCCTACCAGCTCAACTGGTTCCCCACCGCGGGGACAGTTGGCAGAGGGATCGAACCGCAACTCAGCGTCGCGTTCGTCCTGAGCGCGCTGGAACACGGCGTGTTGCCGATCTTCTCGTACACACTCGGGGCGATCGGCGGCCAAGCCCTCGCCATGCGCGGCAACAGCATCCAGGTGCTCGGCAACGACTACGTGCAGGTGGCTCGCCTGCGTGGCCTCTCGGACCGGCGGATCGCAACCCGATACGTCGCCCGAAACGCCATTCTGCCGATGTACACTGGATTCCTGCTCCTGCTTGGCTTCCGCCTCGGCGGCACGGTCATCTTAGAGCAGATCTTCTCCTACACCGGGCTTGGCTACTACCTCATCTCGGCGCTGAACACCAACGACTACCCGTTGATGATGGGGACGTTCCTCGTCATCACGGTCGCACTCGTCCTCGGCGTCTACGTCGCGGACCTGACCTACAGCAAGATCGACCCGCGGATCAGCGCCGGAGGTTCGGATGAAGCCTACTGAAACCGACGGCGTCGACTGGCGATCCGAGAGCACCGCCGCACCCGAGTTGACGACCCGCGAGCGACTCCGGGAGACCTACGACGAGCAGATCCGTACCCCGCTGTTCGTCGCGTGGGCCGACTGGCGGACCCGGTTCGGGTTTCTCATCCTCGGCGGCTACCTCCTGATGGCACTCGTCGCCGTCTTCGGGCTCTGGCGGGAGCCGTCGACGAGCCAGGCACCGCGCTATCTGATGGCCTTCGAGAACATGCAGTACCCCCTCGGCACGACCGCCTCGGGGACCGACCTCGCCGCACTCATCATCCACTCGACGCCCGAAATCCTGCTGATGATCACTGCCGGGGCCGTGTGGGCGACGGCCGTGGCTGTCGTGATCGGCACGGTTGCCGGCTACAAAGGCGGCCGCGTCGACAACGCGTTGATGTCGTTTTCGGACCTCGTGATGGCGATTCCGGGCCTGCCGCTCGTGATCATTCTCGCGGTGACGTTCAGCCCCGAAAATCCCATCCTCTTGGGCATCGTGATCAACATCAGCTACTGGGCCGGGCTCGGTCGGTCGCTCCGCTCGCAGGTGCTGACGATCCGTGAAAACGACTACGTCGAGGCCTCCCGAACGATGGGCGTGAGCACGCCAAAGATCATCCTGAAGGACATTATCCCGAACCTGATGCCATACGTGACGGTGAACTTCGTGTTCGCCGCCAGATATGTCATGTTCGCCTCGGTCGGGCTCTACTTCCTCGGCGTGTTGCCCTACTCGACGCAGAACTGGGGCGTGACGCTCAACTTCGCCTACAGCGGCGGGGCGCTGTTCTCGTGGGATGCGGCCCACTGGCTTTTGGCCCCGATGGTCGCGATCATGGGGCTGTCGCTGGGGCTCATCCTGCTCGGCCAGGGGTTAGACCGGGTGTTCAACCCCCGCGTCCGCACCCGAATGACCGGCAAATCCGAGTCGACGGTCGACGAGGACGACGCCGGAATCACGGAGGTTCTCTAAATGACACCAGAGACCCAAACACAACAACGGCATGGTGATCCGATGGCGGCAACCGATCCGATCATCGAGATGCGCAACGCGAAAGTCACCTACGACGACGGCGAGACGTTCGTCCTCGACGATGTGAGTCTCGCCGTCGAGCGCGGTGAAGTGGTCGGCGTCGTCGGCGAGAGCGGCAGCGGGAAGTCGATGCTCGCCTCGGCGATGCTCGATGCGATCCCCGATCCCGGACTGCTCTCGGGGGAGATCCTCTACCACAAGGACGACGGGACAACCGTCGACGTCCTCGAACTCAGCCAGGAGGAACTCCGGCAGTTCCGCTGGGAGGAGATCGCTATGGTGTTCCAGGGGGCGATGAGCTCGTTCAACCCGACGATGAAGATCGGCGGCCACTTCAAGGAGACGCTGAAGGCACACGACGCCCACGTCACCGAGGGGATGGCGTTCGCCCGCGAACTGCTGTCGGATCTGTATCTCGACCCCGAGCGCGTCCTCGATTCGTACCCGCACGAACTCTCCGGCGGGATGCAGCAGCGCGCGCTGATCGCGCTGTCGCTCGTCCTAGAACCGAACGTGCTCGTGATGGACGAACCGACCGCCGCCCTGGACCTGCTGATGCAGCGGTCGATTCTAATGCTCCTTCAGGAGTTACAGGAAAAGTACGACCTAACGATGGTGTTTATCACCCACGACCTGCCGCTGGTCGCCGCACTGGCCGACCGGATGGCCGTCATGTACGCCTTCGATCTGATCGAGGTCGCCTCACAGGACCAGCTAATATCGAACTCCGGGCACCCCTACACGCGGGCGCTGCTCAATTCGACGCCGAACCTCGATGCGCCGCTCGAAGAGATGCGGGCCATCGAGGGCCAGAGTCCGGCACCCATCAACGTGCCGTCGGGCTGTTCGTACGCGCCGCGCTGTCCGCTGGCGACCGACAAGTGTCGATCCGAGGATCCGCCGTTCTACGACACCGGCGAGGGCCACCTCGCGTCGTGTCACCACTGGCAGCAGGCCAGAGACGAGATCACGCTGAATTTCGATGCGGGCGATACTGGGCCGGTCGACGAATCCGCCGCCAACACGGTCGACGAACCGGTCGACCCAGAGACGGTCGACAACACGGAGGATGAACCATGAGCAAGTCAGAAATCACCGAAACGAACCGCCGAAACGAGGGTGATGCACCGCTCATCTCGCTCGACAACGTCGAGGTCCACTTCGAGAAGGACCAGGGACTCCTCGACTTCTTCGAGGAGCCCGAGACCGTCAACGCTGTCGACGGCATCTCGCTGGATATCGAGGAAAACGACGTGCTCGCGCTCGTCGGCGAGAGCGGCTGTGGGAAGTCGACGCTGGGCAAGACGACGATCGGGCTCCAGCGACCCACTGGCGGGACGGTCCGCTACCGCGGCCAAGACATCTGGGCAGCCAAGGACGGGCGTGGCGAGGTCGACATCCCGTTCAGCGAGATCCGGTCGTCGCTTCAGATCATCCATCAGGACCCCGGGAGTTCGCTGAACCCGAACCAGAAGATCGTCGACATCCTCGCCACGCCGATCAAACAGACCCATCCCAACATCGGCGTCAACGAGCGCCGCGAGCGCATCTACTCGCTGCTCGAACGCGTCGGGATGAACCCGGCGGCCGATTTCGCTGACCGCTACCCCCACCAGCTCAGCGGCGGCGAACAGCAGCGCGTCGCCCTCTCGCGGGCGCTGTTGATGAATCCGGACCTTATCCTCGCTGACGAAGCAATCAGTGCCCTCGATGTCTCGCTCCGTGTCGAGATGATGGATCTAATGCTGGACCTCCAGGAGGACTTCGACACCTCGTTCGTCTTCATCTCACACGACCTCTCGAACGCCCGCTACTTCGCCGAGCACGGCGACGGGCGGATCGGCGTGATGTATCTGGGCGAACTCGTCGAAGTCGGGCCAGCCGAGCAGCTTATCGAGGAGCCGGGCCACCCCTACACGAACGTCCTCCGGTGGGCCACGCCCGACCTCTCGCTCCACGCGGCCGACGCGAGCAAGCCGCCGATGCGGAAGATCGACATCCCGGACCCGGTGAATCCGCCATCCGGCTGTCGGTTCCACACACGGTGTCCGGAGGCACGCGAGGCCTGTCGGGAGTCCTGTCCAGCGCTCACGGGCGACGACGCCCACCGCACCGCCTGCTTCCGCAGCCAGCCGGACCACGAGTACTGGGAGAGCCTAGAACTCGTCGACTGAGCGAGCCCACGGCTCGTCAATTGAGCGAGTCGGCCGCTCGTCGACTGAGCAGGCGGACAAGAAACCAGAACGGGGCAGGACGCCATCTTTTTCACCCCGTTGTGAGTGAGTTCGGTATGCCTTCACAGCCAGAGACAGTTATCGTGACCGGCGGGCTCGGCGGGGCTGGCCGCTGGGTCGTCGACCGACTCGCCGCAGAACCGTACGAAATCGTCGCCGTCGACCGCGAGCTACCGACGGGCACACCACCCGACGGCGTCGACTTCCGGGCGGTCGACCTCACAAACGCCGGGGAGACGACCGACCTCGTGTTGTCGGTCGACCCCGACGCCGTCGTCCACCTTGCGGCGATCCCAGACCCACTCAACCACGCTGGCGAGCGCGTCTACCGCAACAACGTCCTGAGCACCTACAACGTGCTGAACGCCGCCGGGCGGGTCGGCGCGGACGTGACCTGGACCTCCAGTGAATCGGCCTACGGGTTTCCGTTCGCCGAGTCGACCCACGCACCTGAGGCGCTCCCGATCGAGGAGGACCACCCGCTGCGCCCGGCCGATCCCTATGGCCTCTCGAAGGTCAGCGGCGAGGAGACGACCGAGCTGTTCGCGGCACTCCTCGGCGAGGTGCCCGACCCCTGTTCGCTCTCCGGCGAGGAGTCGACGTTCTCGCTGGCGAAAGCCGAGGACCTCTTTGGGTGGACGCCGAGTCACGACTGGCGCAGCGAGTCGGGTCGACGGTCCCGAGTTCGACACGCCCTGATCCGGCCTGCATCTATGCGTACATACGGTCGATCCTCCCAGCGCGGTAGCTGTACAGTTAAATAACCCCCGTCCGTCGGACTCACCCGTGAACGTACTCATCATCGGTGGGACGGGGCTCATCAGCACGGGGATCACCCGACAGGCGGACGCGGCTGGCCACGACGTGACGGTGTTCACCCGCGGGGAAACCGACGCCGAACTTCCCGGTTCGGTCGACCACATCACGGGCGACCGGACCGACCGCGATGCCCTCGAACGAGCCCGCGACGACTGCTTGCTCGGCTGTGTGATCGACATGGTCGGCTTCGAGCCGACCGATATCGAGACGGCGATCGGCGTGTTCGCCGGCCACGTCGACCAGTACGTCTTCTGTAGCACGGTCGACGTCTACCACCGACCCGTCGAGACGATGCCGATCCGGGAGCGGGCGGCCCGCGAGCCACCGGTCAGCGAGTACGGCAGCAACAAGGCCGCCTGCGAAGATCGCCTGTTCGAGGCCTATCGGGCCGATGGCTTTCCGGCGACGATCCTCAGACCGTGGCACACCTACGGGGAGGGCGGTGGGCTTCTCGATACGCTCTCCAGTGAGACCTACGTCGACCGCCTCCGCCGGGGGAAACCGATCGTCGTCCACGGCGACGGGACATCGGTCTGGGCACCCTGTCACCGCGACGACGTTGCCGCGGCCTTCGTCGCCGCCATCGGGAACCACGAGGCTATCGGCGAGGCCTACCACGTGACAGCTACCGAACCGATGACGTGGAACCAGTACCACTGCCGGGCGGCGGCCGCACTGGACGCGCCGGAGCCCGAGCTGGTCCACATCCCGACCGACGCACTCCGCGAGGCGGTCCCCGACCGCGTCGACCCGCTGCTGGACCATTTCCAGTTCTCGACGGTCTTCGACACCACGAAAGCCGAGCGCGATCTCGGGTTCCGGCAGACCGTTTCGTGGGAGGAAGGTGTCGAGCGCACGGTCGACCGGCTGGCAGCCGACGACGCGGTCGTCGACTGGGAGGCCGATCCCGAATACGAGGCCGTCATCTCGGCGTGGCGAGATGCAGTAGAGAAATTCGCTGCTGTCGTCCGAGAGGACTCGGTTACTCGGTCGTGAGCGTCGTATAACCGTCGAAGTTGAGGATAACCCGTTGTGCGAAATCACCGAAGACGGCTTTGCCGGTGGGCGACCGGGCGGAGCCGACGATGAAGACGTGGTCACAGTCGTGATCGCGGGCCGCATCGAGGACCCGCTGTGCTCGTGTTTTCTCCGAGCCGACGACGACCTCGATCTGTGGCTCGATACCGATCTCCGACAGCACCGAGTCGGCGAACTCCCGTGCGTCGGCTTCGGCCCCCTCGATGATCGCTGCGTGGTCGTAGTCGACGCCTTCGGCCCGCTCGGCAGATTCGAGGGCGTCGACGCGCCCATCGTATTCGGCTTCGTCGAGGTGCCACACCACAACGAGTTCGCCGTCGGCCCCCACCACCCAATCGGCTGCTTCCGCGAGGAGTTCGAGATGCGTCGCTGTCTCTTTGAGGCTTACCAGTCCGCGTTTCATGTGATACAGACCTCTCAGGGTCAGGCGATAAACCTGCCGCATAACGGACTGACAGGGCTGGTACTTCGGTGTTGTCACAGCGCCGACCGCCGCCGTTCCGGACAGCCATCGTGACGTTAATGACCGTTCGATGGAAGCACCATCTATGGCACTCAGGGAAGCCCTCATAGACGGAATCTGCGAGCAGCGAAACAAGATCCCGCTCTTGCTCGCGGTCGTCATCGTGATGGGGCTGCTACTGGCGTTCTCGTTTCTCTTCGTCCAACCCGGCACCGCTTCCTACGTCATCGCAGTCGTCGACCTCCTTCTCGTTGGCGGCTGTCTCGTGGTGTTCGGCGGCACGTACTGGTACTGTACGAAGCGAGCGATGGACGACTGAGAGCGCGCTTTCTGATGCTGAGCACAGTGCCAATCGATCATGCTGTGTTTCGGCTCGGGAGTCCATCTTCGTATAGCACTATATGATTTATTAGGTGTGCTCACGGCATCCCCGTCCTCGCGTCGACTGCTTAGATCGGGAAATGTAGGTACAGTGGGCTCACATAGTCCGCAATGACATCTCTCTTCGACGGGACGCAGCCGATCATCGGAATGGTTCATCTCGACCCGCTGCCCGGGGCTCCGAAGGCCACAGGGGATCTTTCGGCAGTGATCGAGGCAGCCGTCAGAGACGCCGAGCGACTGGTCACAGGCGGCGTCGACGGCCTCCTGATCGAGAACTACGGCGACGCACCGTTCTACCCCGACGTCCCGAAACACACTGTGGCGGCGATGACGCGCCTCGCGGTTGCAGTCCGCCGGGCGGTCGACTGCCCCGTGGGAATCAACGTCCTTCGGAACGACCCCGAGGCTGCGCTTTCGATCGCGGCGGCCGTCGAGGCCGACTTCGTTCGGGTCAACGTTCACACCGGCACGGCCGTCACCGATCAGGGCGTCATCGAGGGCCGCGCCCACGAGACACTGCGGCTCCGGGAACAGCTCGGCGTCGACACCGCGATCCTCGCCGATGTCGACGTCAAACACGCGACCCCACTCGCTGGCGACCGGTCGATCGGCGACCGGGTTAGCGACCTCGTCGAGCGAGGGTTAGCTGACGGCGTGATCGTCAGCGGGACTGCGACCGGTGAGGCGGTCGACACTGATACGCTCGACCAGGCAGTCGCGGCTCGCACCGATCGCGGACTGTCGACGCCGATCCTCGCCGGGAGTGGGGTCACCGCCGACTCGGCCGCGCAGCTACTGTCGATCGCTGACGGCGCGATCGTCGGCACCGCACTGAAAGAGGGTGGTCGGACCACGAATCCGGTCGACGTCGACCGGGTCGAGCAGCTGATGGCCGCAGCCGAGGCCGCTCGGACATAACTCACCCTCGATTCTATGTCAGGATTCGGACTGTTTGCTCGACACAGTCGCTCGCCAGTCGGCAGCACCAGCCGCTCAGACGAGCCCGTCGACGAGTAGTTCGGTCCGATTCGAGCTGTCACTGTCGGGCCCTCACTGAACCGAGTCGACCGCCAACGCGGCCATTATCAAACAGTAGCCATATCTTCTCTAAATAATATCGACTGATGTATAAGCAGTGTGCGTATTTTATGGTAGTAGTAGCGTTGATATGAAACAATTCGGTGTCAAAGTTTGGCTGTAGATCAGCGCATAAGATCCCTTATCGACTACAGTACAGTCAGATTAATGTGGGTCTGGTGAGAGACCGAACCATGGGCGAGCAGACCGAAACCGAACGGTCGACTGTCATGACCTACGTCCCGGCGTACCAGAAAGCCGAATGGAAGGCCCACGCCGAGACACTGGGAATGAGTCAGGCCGAGTATGTCAGGACCATGGTGCAAGCGGGTCGAAAAGGGTTCGAACTGAACGCTGGAACGCCGGATCTGGAGGGGTCTTCTCCCCCCTCTGACCCCGGGGGTAGCGGCCTCGAAACACGGGTCCTCGACGCCTTTAATTCAGCCGAGGTTTTGTCGTGGGAAACGATGGTCGACTCGCTGTCGAGTAATTTCGAGGATCGACTGGAGGAAACCCTCGAATCGCTGCAGGACGACAACCGGATTCGGTACAGTGGCCGGGAGGGTGGCTACAGGCTGGTCGACCAATGAGTGCGGGCCAGTCGGTCGACGACCCCAACGATCCGATCGCCTACTTCCTCGAAGATCTCACCTTTCACGGCAAAACCGAGCGAACGCGGGAGGCCTACGGCCGGGTCCTCCGGCGCTTCGAGTCGTTTCTGGCCGACTCGTCGTCCGGTGCCGACGGCCCGGCCACGGCATCCCACCGCGACTGTATGGCGTGGGTCCACAGCCTCCGCGGGACTGTCGCCGATAGCACAGTCGCCAGCTACGCCGCCTACCTCCACCGGTTTTACGCCTATATGACCCAGGTCGGCGTCTTCGAGGCCAATCCCATGACGCTGGTCGTCGAGGAGATGGACGAAACCATCGAGAAAGACCCCCAGCGCCGCGAGATCAGCGTCGACCGAATGCGGACGTTCATCTCGGAGATCCACCATCCACTCGACCGGGCGCTGGTCGTCACGCTGTTGAAAACGGGGATGCGTGTCGGCGAGCTCTGTAACCTCGATCTGCGTGATATAGCCCTGGATGATTCAGAGATCGACGCTGCGTTCGAGACCACCCCACGCCCACAGCTCGACACCCGGCCGGATTCGCTCTACGTCGACAGCGAGCCCGCCCGTGGCACCGTCACGAACGGCGAGGAACGTACGGCCTCGAACAAGCGAAAACGCCCGACGGTGATTCCGGTCGACGCCGAACTCAAAGCCGAACTCAAACGCTGGCTCGCGGTGCGTCCGGACAGTCGATCGCCCGCGGAGCCGCTGTTCGTCTACACGTCGGGCGACTGGGGCGACCGTCTCACCCCCCGAGCGGTGCGGAACGTCGTCTCGGACCACGCCCGCGAGATGGGGTGGTATCGAACCGGGGGCGACGCCTCGGAAAACGTCACACCCCACTACTTCCGGCACTTTTTCACGACCCACCTCCGGGAGCGAACCGGTGACCGCGGGATCGTCAAATACCTCCGGGGGGATGTCGCCGAGGACATCATCGATACCTACACCCACAACTGGGGCGATCAGGTCCGAGAGACCTACGAGGCCAACATCTACTCGATCTGTCGATGCTGAGCAATCCGGTACTGATAACTGTTCTACATTCCTCGGAGATTCGTTGTCGCAACTGCTTCGCATAAACTATATCATGCTATACCAATGTCAGTGGTGGTTGCTGACTCGTCGGGCTGTTGCGGCTCCCCTCAGCCCCACCGACAGCAGGCCCGTATCCAATGGCTTTTCCGCCCCTCGACCCTAATTCGGGTATGACGATTACCACAGGCGACGATGTCACCTTCGAGTATACAGGTCGACTCGACGACGGCACGGTCTTCGACTCCTCCCACGAGTCGGTCGCCCGAGAGGCTGGCCTCGTCGACGCCCAGCCGGACCGCGAGTACACGCCGCTGACCGTCGAGGTCGGTGCCGGCGAAGTCATCGAAGGAATGGAAGACGGGCTGCTCGGGATGGATGCAGGCGAGACGAAGACCGTCGAGATCCCACCCGAGAAGGCCTACGGCGAGTGGACCGAGGAGCACGTCCAGGCGTTCGACACCGACGAGCTGAGCGAGATGCTCGGCCAGCGACCCGAGGAAGGTGCATTTTTGCAGGCCCAGAACGGCCAGCATGGCGAGATCGTCCACGTCGACGACGAGACCGTTCGCGTGGATTTCAACCCCGATCTCGCGGGCGAAACCCTCGAATTCGAAATCGAGATCGTCGACATCAACTGAGCCCGCTGGGGCAGCGAAGTCCTTACTTATCTACCGACCAAACAGCAACCATGAGCGAAGCAACCGACGAGGCAGCGCCGATCACCCTGTATCGGCTGCAGGCCTGTCCGTTCTGCGAGCGGGTCGTCCGCAAACTCGACGAGTACGGTCTCGACTACCACTCGCGGTTCGTCGAGCCGATGCACTCGGACCGCAACGTCGTCAAGCGCGTCAGTGGCTCCCGAACCGTCCCGGCGATCGTCGACGAGCAGACCGGCGTCACCATGTCCGAGAGCGCCAACATCGTCACATATCTGGAGAAGACCTACCGGAGTGAGGACTGATGGACCTGGGCTTCGATATCGTCGACCTCCCTGAGAGCGACCACCCGGTCGAAGGCGAGCAAGCGCCCGATTTCACCCGTCCACTCGTCACGAGCGAACACTGGGAGGACGCCAGCCTCTCGGAACTCGCGGCCGACGGGCCCGTCCTGCTCGTCTTCCATCCGATGGACGGCTCGTTCCCGGCGACCTACGTCTGGAACGAACTCCGCGAGCGGGCTTTCGAGGAGTCCCACGACGTGCAGGTCGTCGGGCTGTCGATCTCCTCGCCGTACGAGCATATGACGCTGATCGACGAGCGTGAGATGGACTATCCGTTGTTCAGCGACCCACAGAACGGCGTCGCCGAAGCCTACGACATCGTCAACGACCTCGACGGGATGGCCGGGGTTAGCGAGCCGCGGCCCGCCGTCTTTCTGGTCGACGGCGAGCTGACCGTCCAGTACGCGTGGGTCGCCGACGAGTGGCCCGACTTCCCCGACTACGACGCGGTCGCCGAGGCCGTCGCGTCGCTCTGAGCTACACGGGGACCGGAACCCACCCCGCGGTCGGGAAGATGCCGAGGATCGCCAGCAGCGCGATCAGGAACGTTGTGGCGACGATACTCGTCGCCGGAGGGTCCCAGTGGGTGTCGCCGTGGGCGTAAAACACCCGCTCGGCGAGTTCGCCGAGGAGCCCACCGAGGAGCCCGAATATCCCACCGAGGACGACCGCTTCGAGCAGCAGGAGCTCCGCTTGGACGGCCGCGGGGCTGGCCTCGGCGAGGCCGATCCCGATGTAGGCCATCGGTGCGGTCGACGCCGGAAGCGTGATGTGGTGGGTCACGGGGATCTTGAGCTGAAACGCCCCGAAGTCTTCCTCGATGCCGAGGTTCAGGAACACGAGGCTGGCGGCGCTGATCCCGAAGGCGAGATACGGGCTGCCGGTCGCCCAGAACGAAAACCCACCGAGGACGCCGAAAGCGATCCCGACGAGTCCGACGCCGCCCCAACTCCGAAACCACGGTAGCCACGGCTCGACGGTCAGTCGCTCGCTCGGTTCACCCGCGGTGCCGTCGGTCTCGTAGACCTCGTCGCGGTCGAACGGCGAGAGATCGAGGAGTCCATCGCCGCGAACCGTACCGATGGCCCCGTAGCCGAGCGCCAGCCGGTGGGCGAGCGCCGAGAGGACGACCCCCATGGCGATCGGGTCCCATGGCGCGGCGACAGTGCTCGAAAGGAAGAACACGATGTAGCCGAGTACGCCGAACAGCCCGCCGACGATCAGGACATCGGTTCGCGCGCCGAAGGCGATCAGGATGTTTTTCGCGTCGTGATACCCCCAGCCGCCACCGAAGCCCGATTCCATGTAGCCCTGTTTGGCGGCATAGGCGCTGGCGGCCGCGCCGCCACCGAAGGCGATATGCGGGCCGAAAAACGCCCCGAAGGCGATCTGTCCAGTGATTCCCATCACACCGAGTCCGGCTCCCTCTTCGAGCGAGACGATCCCGGCGATTCTGGCCGCTTCACCGGCGATTACCATGAATCCAGTGAAGACGAACGCCGGGAGAGCCCCGATTGCGGCCCCGAGCATCCCGCCAGCGAACGCCGCGATGACCATCCCGCCGAAGACCAACGGGTCGATCATCGTCGTTCACCACCCGCCGACCGGTCGACTGGTTCACCCGAGCAGGGGACGGGAAGCTGTGCGGTTCGGGAACGATTGTGTGTCTGTGTCATGGGTGTCCACCAGTGTGTTACGTTGTTGCGATATGCAACGACCATCTAACGACATCCGTGAGCACGCTCTTGTCACTTATTGTACAGTACCGGCCAGAAAAGTCACAGTCGCCTGTCGACACCCGCGAGCTACAGCCCACCTACGTTGGAACTACATCCGTAAGTGGGGGGAGACCTACGCCGAGACCGGGTCGACGAGCGAGGGCTCGTCGTTGGCGGGGCTGTTGACGCGCTCGGAGACCGGGTAAAACCGGAGGTCGTCGTCGGGATACGGTTCGAGCAGGTCGACGACCGTATCGGGCTCGCCGTGAAGCCACTCTGTTTCGCGCTCCGGCGGCAGCATGACCGCCATCCGGTGGTGGAGGTCGGCGATCAGATCGTTCGGCTCGGTCGTGATGATGGTGAACGTCTCGAGGGTCGACGACTCCTCGCTCGCGCCACCGCTGCCGAACTCCGCGAGACCCGTCTGGCGGGTCGGTTCGTCCCACCGCTCCCAGAGTCCCGCGACCGCGAACGGGCGGTCGTCCTCGAAGGCCACCCGGTAGGGGCGTTTGCCATCGCCGCGGTCGGCCCACTCGTAGAAGCCGTCGACGGGAACCAGACACCGACGGGACTCGTAGGCGTCGGCGAAACTCCGCTTCTGCCGAACGGTCTCCGAACGTGCGTTGATCAGACCCTGTTCTTTATCCGCCCACCCGGGAGTCAGCCCCCATTTGAAAAACTGCATCCGGTCGGGGTCGTCGCCCGTGATGACCGGGAGTTCCTGGCCGGGCGCGCAGTTGTAGCGTTTCTCTAGGGGGCGGTCGGGCTCGGCGTCGAACCGTTCGCGGAGGCGCTCGGGGTCGGTGTAGAGCGTGTATCGGCCACACATATCATAGACAACGAGGGAGGGCGGCTTAGAGCCAGCGACTCCTGCGAGACGTGACCTTTAGGGTGGCTGCCTCCTCCTGCTTCAGTATGCGAATCGAGAACAGTTTCATCCCGGTCCGTGGGGTCGGGGAGACGACCGAACGAACGCTGTGGGCCGAGGGGGCGACCGACTGGGACTGTTTCGACACGTCGTTGGTCGGCCCGTCGACCGCCGACAACATCGAGACGTTCATCGAGACCGCCCGAAAGCGGCTTGAGGCCGGGGATTCGGCCTACTTCGACGAGGTGTTTCCGAGCAGCGAGCGGTGGCGGCTCTACGAGAACTTCCGCCAGCAAGCTTGCTTTTTCGATATCGAGACGACGGGCCTCAATCAGGAGTACAACAAGGTCACGACCGTCAGCTACCATCAGGCGGGCGAGACGACCACGCTCGTCCGCGGCGACGATCTGACCGCCGAGGCGCTCCAGCAGGCCGTCGACGACGCCAGCATGCTCGTGAGTTTCAACGGGATCCGATTCGACCAGCCCTTCTTGGAGACTTCCTTCGGGATCGACGTCGACTGTCCGCATCTCGATCTCATGTACCCCTGCAAAACGCTCGGCCTGACGGGTGGCCTCAAACCTATCGAACGGGAGATCGGTCTCGAACGCGACCGTCCCGACATCTCGGGCCTGGACGCCGTTCGGCTCTGGAAGGAACACGAGGCCGGTGTCGACGGCTCGCTCGAAACCCTGATCTCCTACAACCGCGAGGACGCAGTCAATCTGCAGACGCTGGCCGAGACTGTCACCGACCGGCTTCACGAGCAGATCTTCGAGCAGGCCTGCCAGCGAGCCGTCGAGTAGTCGAGGCAGGTCGGCTCAAGCCGCGCCGGATCAGGCCGCGTCGGTCGACTGCTCGTCGGCTGCGTCGGTCGATGCGGTCGGTTCATTGGCTTCGTCGTCCGTCGATCCATGGTCGGCGCTCTCCGAGGCCCCCTCGGTTTCGTCACCTGAGGCCGTCTCGGCCCGCCTGACGAGTTTCATCTCACCCTTCGCGCGGAGCGCGCCGTCGACGGTCGCCCCCTCGTAGACGAGCAGTTCCTGACAGGAGACATCGCCCCGGACGTGGACACCGGCCTGGAGGGTGACCGTCCCGTTTCTGGTCGTCACGTCGCCGATCACCATCGTTCCCGAGTCGACCTTGATATCCTCGCGGGCGCGGAGGCTCCCGAAGATCGTGTTGTTCGCACCGACGGTAATCGACTCGGCGCGGATGTTGCCATGGAGTCGACAGTCGTCGCCGACCGTGGCGGGCGTCGAGACGCGCCAGGCGTCGTCCGACAGCTGTGCGCCGCGGGGGATCACCAGCGGCGGGCGCTGTTCGGCCTCCTCGCCGGTGAGTGCGCTGGCGAACTCCTCGGCACCCTGCTCGTCGCCGAAGCGGAGGAACTGCGAGAGCACGATGAAATAGAAGACGAGCGCGGGAACGGGGTTCCGGGTGTGAATCCAGCCGTTGGTCTCGAACCCCTCGTCGATCTCGACGTCGTCGCCGATGTCGAGGTCGCCGGAGACGAGCAGTTGGCCGCCGATCCGGCACCGGGCCCCGATGTAGGCGTCCGCGCCCACGAGGACGCTGTCGTCGACCGCACAGAGCATGTCCAGTCGGCAGTCGTTGTCGACTTCGAGCTGGCGGCCGAAGCCGACGCGCTCGCCGGCGGCGATGGTCCGGCTCCGGATGCCGAACTCGATCTGGCTGTTGCTCCCGATCAACACGTCGCTGTCGGTGACGATGTCGTGTTCCTCGACGGTGGTTCCGTCGGGAATCGAGAGCTCGTCGAGCGGGTCGCCGGGAGATGACACAGACCGAATCAGTACGCGGGAACTAATAAACAGTCCGTAAGACAGGTGGCTGACACGGCGTAGAACCACTGCCAGTAGACCGGCG
>Ga0207753_1000217_pt1 | contig 23014 bp, 23 predicted proteins | sample PonA233FremontCA_2_FD_187273 | JGI IMG/M metagenome (GOLD analysis project Ga0207753, IMG submission 187273) | Salt pond sediment microbial community from Fremont, CA, USA - Pond A23 Sediment 3 (SPAdes) | ecosystem: Environmental > Aquatic > Non-marine Saline and Alkaline > Saline | place: USA... | reverse complement strand
CGCACGCCGAGCACGTCGAGGTCATCGAGGCCGTCGTCGACGCCGTCGAGGACGTGCCGGTCATCGCGGGCACCGGCTCGAACAACACGGCCGAAGCACTCGACCTCTCCCAGCAGGCCGCCGACGCCGGGGCCGACGCCCTCCTTCTCATCTCGCCGTACTACAACAACCCCGAACCCGCGGGGATGTACGACCACTACAAAGCGATCGCCGACGAAGTCGACTGCCCGCAGATCGTCTACAACGTGCCGAGCCGCACCGGGCGCAACATCGCGGTCGAGACCGCCGTCGACCTCGCCGAACACGACAACATTCGTGGCTACAAGGCCGCCTCGGGCGATCTCAATCGGATCTCGGAGGTCGTCGAGCGCACCCGCGAGGAGGACTTCGCCATCCTCTCGGGCGACGACGGGCTGACGCTGCCGACGCTCTCCGTGGGAGGTCACGGCGCGATCAGTGTCGTCGCTAACATCGAACCCGAGCGCGCCTGTGCGATGGTCGGCGCTGCCCTGGAGGGCGATTACGCCTTCGCGCGGGCGATCCACCACGAACTCGCCCCGCTCACTCGCCAGCTGTTCGTCGAGACCAACCCCATTCCGGTGAAAGCCGCCATGGAGATCCGCGGCTATGCGCCCGGTCGGATTCGCTCGCCACTCACTGAACTCTCCGGGGAGCACCGCGAGGAGCTCGCCACCCGGCTCGCGGAACTCGACGGCGAGCCAGCCGCCCCCGAGGAAGTCGAGGCGGAGGTCTCGGACTGATGGTCGACGTTGCGGTCACCGGCGCGGCTGGACGGATGGGTCGGGAGGTACTGGCTGCGGCCAGCGAGCGCGGCGACTGCGAGATCGCGTTCGCGGTCAACCGGAGTTCGGTCGACGAGCCGATCGCCGGTGTCGTTGTCGAGTCGACCGACAACTTCGCAGCGCTTTTGGCCGATCACGACCCCGATGTCGTCGTCGATTTTACGGGTCCCGACTCCGCGGTCGACTACGCCGAGGCGTGTGCCGAACACGGCGTCGCCTTCGTCACCGGTACGACCGGCTTCGACGAGGACGGGATCGGGGGACTCAAATTCGCCAGCGAGTCGACGGCCGTCCTGAAGGCCTCGAACTTCTCGCGTGGGGTTGCGGCGCTTCGGTTGGCAGTAAAGGAGGCGACCGCTGCCCTCCCCGACGCCGACATCGAACTCACTGAAACCCATCACAACGCCAAGCGCGACGCGCCGAGTGGGACCGCCAACACCCTCTTGGAGGATATCGAAGACGTACGCGAGGACCTGACCGAGCGCGTCCATGGCCGTGAGGGCGCCGCGCCGCGGTCGACCGACGAGATCGGGGTCCATGCCCGCCGCGCTGGCGACATTGCGGGCGAACACGAGGTGCTGCTCGGCGGGAGCAACGAGACGCTGTCGCTGACCCACCGGGCTGGCGACCGGAGCATCTTCGCCGACGGCGCGCTGGATGCGGCGGTCTGGCTGGCCGGACGGGAGGCTGGCTGGTACGACTTCTTCGAGGTTATCGACGGCAGCTAACGCGGCCACGTACACCATCTCGGCGCGGTCACGTACACTACATCGGCGATTTTAGTCACGAGAACTACTATAAGATATTGACAGTAACGTAGCATGAATGGTCTCCAAGAGACAGTCTCTATTTCAAGCAGTCGGCATCGGACTCGTCGTGCTCCTTGCAGGGTGTCTTGCAGTCCCCAGCGGTTCGGTATCGGACGCCGATTCGGTCGGCGAACAGGTGCAGTTACGGTACGACGCGATCGACCGCTACGAAGCGACGGTGACCAAGACCGTCGACGCGGGCGATCGCACGTCATCTGTTCATGCCACCGTGACCGTCGACAAATCGGAATTCACGCGCATCGCCTACCACAGCGGACCGCATGCAGGAACAGTACGAAAAACGAGCGCGTCGTCGACCGCGACCGTCGACCCGATCCTGTCGACGAGTCTCGGGCCGTCGAGCGAACGGCAGCTTCCGTCCTACGGCGCGCTTGCTGCCGAGTTGGTGCGGACGAACAACGTCACCGTCGAGCAGACGGCCGTCCTCGGTGAGCGACGAACCGTTGTCGTCTCGGTGGTGCCGGACAGTACCGAGACGGACGATCGCGTCGAACGCCGACTCTGGATCGATTCCGAGCGGCTGATCCCCCTCCGGATCGAGACGACCTGGACGCGATCCGATGGGCAGACCGTGACTGAAACCGTTCGCTACTCGAACGTGACCCTCGGCGAGCAGGGAGCCGAACCGTCGACTACTGAGTCCCGGGGTGTCGGGGCATGAGCCTGCGTGACCGACCGCGGTCCGAACAGTTACTCATCGTCTGTGGGGTCGCCGGTCTGTTGGTCGGCGCGGCGTTCGCCCCGATCGTCTGGGATCGGGCGACCGAACCAGAGGGAACCGTCGCGGTCGTCGAGATGCACGGCACGATCACGGGCGAGACGGCAACGGCTGTGACTGACAACCTCCGTGAAGCGCGGCAGAACGACTCTATCGACGCCGTCGTCTTGGATATCAACAGTCCCGGCGGGACTGCCGCCGCGAGCGAACAGCTCTACCTCTCGGTGAAGCGGACCCAACAGGAGATGCCTGTCGTCACGAGCGTGACGGGGATGGCAGCCTCCGGCGGCTACTACATGACCGCGCCGGCAGATCACATCTACGTCACGCCCGCCAGTAGTGTCGGCAGCGTCGGCGTTCGGGCGGTGTTGCCGCCGGATGGGGCCCCTCCCGGCGAAATCACGACCGGGCCCGACAAAGGGTCGACTGCCACCGACGCCGAGACGCGGCGGCGCGTCGAAACGCTTCGCCGGGCGTTCGTCGGCTCGGTCGTCGAAGAACGGAACGGGACGCTCGACCTCACGGCGTCGGAGCTCTCGTATGCGAAGCTCTACTCCGGCGCTCGCGGCGTCGAGGTCGGGCTCGCCGATTCCGTCGGCGGCATCGATGCCGCAGTCGACGATGCGGCCGCCCAAGCGTCCCTCGCCCGGCACGACGTGGTTCGCATGGAGTCGCCACAGCCCTCGATTCTGGGCCAACTCGGTCTCAGCGCCCCCGACCAAGCGGTGGCCGGGAGCGCTGTGAGCACGCAGCCGACGTTCGACTACCGGGGTGTCGACACGGTGCAGTATCTGATGGTCCATGGGTCGGTCGCTGACCCACAGACGGAGGTGAATCCCAATGCAACTCGGTGATCTCGCTCAACCCCTCGCAACGTTCGGCCTCGCTCTCCTGCTCGTCGTCGGGGCGACTGCCGGGACCGCAATCGTCGCTGGCGAACTGACCGACACGTCGACCCAGCCCGACGTGGAGTCGTTCCAGCCCGACTCGCTGCTCCCCACGCCGGTCGCCGACGAGGGAGCCGTTGGGGCCCCTGATGCGGCCACACCGAAGACGGTCGTCGTCGACGTGAGTCACGGCAACGACGTGAGCAGAGCCGATATGCAGCCGTTGGTCAACTCGCTCGTCGGTGCTGGTCACGAAGTCCAGTTCTTTTCGGGTGGGTCGTCGAACTTCGGCCCGCCGGCAGGCGCGGAATCACCCCTGAGTACGGAGCTACAGGAAGCCGACGCGCTCGTCATCGCCAATCCGGCGACCGCCTACAGTGACGACGAGGTCGACAGTATCGAGGCGTTCACCACCGGCGGCGGGAAGCTGCTCCTTCTCGCCGACACACCGACACGGGCGAGTAGTTCGACCCCCGCACTTCCGGGGCTCCCCACTACCGGGTCGACCGCCGCCGCCAGCGGCCAGCCGACGAACGTCGCCGGACGGTTCGGGATCACCTTCGGCTCCGGCTACCTCTACGATATGACCGACAACGCGAACAACTTCCAGTACGTCTACGGCGACCCGGCAGGCAGTGACGAACTCTCTGCCGAGGCCGACCGGACGGTGTTCCGTGAGGCGGTGCCGCTCGTGACGCGCGACGCGGCGACAACGGTCGTCGAAAGTAGCGACGCCAGACTGTCGTCGACTCGTGAAAACGGGACGTTCGCGGTCGCCGCCCGGAGCGGGAACGTCGTCGCCGTCGGCGATACGTGGTTCCTCTCGCCCGACGCCGCGACACTCGCGGACAACGAACAGCTCGTCGGCGACATCGCGTCGTTCCTCGTCACCGATCAGGGAGGCGCAGGCCTCGCGCCCGCCTCCGGCGGTGGGGCCGCTCTCAGCGATGGGACCGTCGACCCATCGCCGACACCCCCGGCAAACGGCACGAATACGACTGCCTGATATCGAGATGAACACGGACACTGCAACCGGGAGCCTTCCAGCGCGGGTTGCATCGGTTCTCGGTGCAACGTCCGTGGTTCTCGGCGTCACTGCGTCGGAGTGCCTCGGTATCGGTCGCGTGGGTGCCGTGCTCGCGACGTTCATTTTTATGGGTGTGTTGGCAGTTGGCTACGAAGCCATCGCGTCCTGAGAGCGTCGACTCACGTGCTGACCGTTGGGTTGCCGTCGCTCAACGCGGCGTTTGAGCCTGCTAAAGATTGATGCGCTCGGCCCGGCGCAGTACAGCTATGGCTCCGGAGCCCAACACCGACCGCGGCTGCCCGAAATGCGGGCATAGCGAGACGGATGTCGGCACGATCTCGACGACCGGCGGCGGTCTCTCGAAGATGTTCGATATTCAGACCAACAGCTTCAACGTCGTCTCCTGTACCAACTGCGGCTACTCCGAACTCTACCGCGACAGGACCTCGGGCACGAGCGACATCGTCGACGTGTTCCTCGGCTGATGGCTCCCGTTGGAACCGTCTCCGTGTTGCTCGTCGTCCTGCTCACTGTCGTCGGCTTGTTCGGGCTCTACTATCTGGTTCGGGCTCTACTATCTGGTTCGGGCCGAGCACGGCCAGCGGTCGACGATGGACCGCGAGGCCGGCGAGCGAGCCGCCCGTCGGGATACACGAGACTGAGAGTGGGTCGACTACTGGACCAACACGCGCCGCGAGCGACACCCCACCGACGGCGTCGCGTCGTCGGCGCAGGTAGTGTGTCGGCAAACGATACAGTACGTTTGACTGGCCCGACACGAGAGTGACTGGTGCGACTTTTGAATTGTCGAGCGTTAGTTTCGCTCGCTCTCGATTTCTCTACGGAGAGTCGTGACTGATTTGTCGACGACCGCCTGCCACGACTCGGGCCACTCCCCGCCGCGTTTCGGCGGGTCGATTTCGATGTCAACTGCCGTATACGAGAGTCGGCCGACGGTCTCGGCTGCTGTCCGACCAACGAACTCGGCGTTTTGCCGTTTGCTCGACACCCCACCCCGCTGTAGTGCGTAGTAGTCCGTAAAAAGGTGGAAGACAGTCACCGCACCGGCCGTGATCTCGCCCGAATCAAGGTGGCGAAACAGTTTGGCCGCGTTGTCCGCAGGATCCGCACGCCGCCACTCCAACTCGATCAGGTAGAGGTGGGTGTCACCGACGCCCGCAACGTCGACCGGCGTCCCGGCGATCAGGTACTCCGTCTCCCAGTCGACCGCCAGAACCGACGCTGCGAGCGACTCACACAGGTAGTCCTGGACGGCCGTTGCGAACGCACCCATGTCGTGTGCTCACACAGTAGTCCTGTTTTATAAGTATGTTGTGGCTTACAATACCGTCTCGGTCGACTGTAACCGACGGTTCTTATTGGGTGGCCGCAAAATCCGACTCCACGAGAATGTCGACACTCGAATCCGAAATCCAAGACCTGTGGAACCGCTACGACGACGGCCTGACTGCCGACGACGCAACCGACGAGGACCTCGCCACGCTCGATGTCTTCCTGGAAGCCCTCGAAGCCGGAGAGGTCAGATCAGCAGAAAAGACCGGCGACGACGTGACCTCGTGGGAAGCCAACGCGTGGGTCAAACAAGGCATCCTGCTGAACTTCGGCCTGCGGCATACCGAGGCCCGGAGCTACGGCGGCGTCGACTATCACGACGTGCTCCCGCTGCGCCAGACCGCCGACCTCAACGAGCGTGGCACCCGCAACACGCCCGATGGCACCACGATCCGCCGCGGGGCCTACCTCGGCGAAGACTGCATCATGATGAGCCCCTCGTTCGTCAACATCGGGGCCTACATCGGCGACGGGACGCTGGTCGACTCTTGCGATACGGTCGGCTCCTGCGCGCAGCTTGGTGAGAACGTGAAACTCGGTGCAAATACGCTGATCGGCGGCGTCCTCGAACCCGTCGAGGGCGCACCGGTCATCATCGAGGACGGCGTCTCCTTGGGTGCTGGCTGTCGGGTCACCTCCGGCTTCAAGATCGGCGAGAACTCGATCGTCGGCGAAAACACCCTCCTCACGCCGCGGATTCCGGTCTACGATCTCGTCGACGAGGAGGTTATCTACGGCCACCTTCCCTCCGAGCGGCGAGCATTCACGCGCTACGTCGAATCGTCTGTCAGCGACCACGCAATGTTCGACGGCGGGGCCTACAAGCCAGCCGTCGTCGCCACGGGCGTCGAGGAAGAGACGCTCGAAGCGACCCAACGCGAGGACGCGCTGCGCGAGTAGTCACCGGCTACTGCTGCCCACACGGCCGACAGTAACCGTTTCTGTACGAACGTCTGTTTCTTGGCAACCTCTGTTCTATCCGGTGGACATATGTGTATGTGTGTGGTTGGATAGGTAACGACTACCACCCCATCGGTAGCCAGTCACGGCCGTGCCGTGGTGCTCGATGGGGTTGGTTCGCACGCCACCACACTATGAGCACGCTACACCACGCAGTCGACTTGGAGAAATACCACGGCACCGGCAACGACTTCATTATCGTAGATGCGACCGATCCGGTCCCCGATCGGAGCGCCTTCGCAAAGACCCATTGCGACCGGCAGACCGGCGTCGGCAGCGGGACCGACGACCCGACCGGCGCGGACGGCGTCCTCTTTTTGGATCTCGAAGACCGGTTTTCGCCGCCGCGGATCATCATGACGCTCGTCCAGCCCGATGGCTCGGTCGCCCCGATTTGCGGCAACGGCGCGCGGTGTGCGGCCGTCTGGGCGATGGCCCGCACCGACGCCGAGGCGGTCATGATCGACACCCAAGCCGGAACGCGGCAGGCAACCCGAGTCGACGACGGGATCCGCGTCGAGATGGGGACGCCGACGTTCAACCCTGATCGGCTCCCATTGGCTGGCGACCGGACCGAGCCGCTCGTCGACGAGTTGGTCGAAGGGCTCACCGTCACCGCCGTCAACACCGGCGTTCCCCACGCTGTCGCGTTCGTCGACCAGATGGACGCGGTCGACATCGACGCGGTCGACGTCGAAGCGATTGCTCCCTCTGTCCGGCATGCCGACGTGTTCCCAGCCGGGGCGAACGTCACCTTCGCCGAACGGGTCGACAGCCACCGCGATGGGGTCCCGCGGTTCCGCCAGCGGAGCTACGAACGCGGTATCGAGGGCGAGACCGAGGCCTGTGCCACCGGCTCGGTCGCGATCGTCGCCGCAGCCACCCGCCTCGGCATGCTCGACTCACCCGCCGAGGTCGACATCTCGGTTCCCGGCGGCGAACTCCGCGTCGAAACGACCGACCGCGGCCGGCTCCTGTTGGCCGGGGCGGTCACCCACGAGTTCGATGGCGACGCGGCCGCAGTAGTCGACGACTAACTCATCCGACACGGTACGGACGGCTCTCAAACCAAACATTGAACGCCTGAGCGACCCCAGACAGAGTAATGGCTGATACGGACTTCGCCGACTCGCCGCTCGTTCGTCGACTCGCCGACTGGGAGGCCACACGGCTCCAGTCGCTCGCCGACGAGTACGACACACCGCTCTACGTCACCGACCTCGACCGCATTAAATCGAACTACCGCCGCTTTGCGGCGGCGTTCCCCGACGCGCACGTGATGTACGCCGCGAAAGCCCACACCGGCCGATCGGTACTGAAGGCCCTGCTCTCGGTCGGGGCCGACATCGAGTGTGCGGCGTGGGGCGAACTCCAGCGGTCGATCGACGCGGGTGCAGAGCCGAATACACTTCAGTATACGGCAGTTAACCCGCCGGATCACGACCTCGATTACGCCGTCGACCTCGCAGCCGACGCGCCGGGACTGACGATCACCATCGGGGCGACCGACACCCTCGACCGGCTGGCCGACCGCGGCTACGACGGCCGGATCGCCATCCGGATCAACCCCGGCATCGGTACCGGTCACCACGAGAAAGTCGCCACCGGCAACGACGCCAAGTTCGGGATTCCCTACGAGCAGGTCCCCGCGGTCGCCGAGCGAGTCCGCGAGGAGTTCGAACTCGTCGGGATTCACTCCCACGCTGGCAGCGGCGTCCTCACCGACGACCTCGACGACCACTGCAGGGCGATCGAACGCGTCGGCGAGATGGCCCGTCGGGTCGGCCCCTTGGAGTTCGTCGACATCGGCGGCGGTTTCGGGGTACCTTACCACGAGGACGAGCCACCGCTCGATCTCGACAAGACAGCCGAAATGGTCCACGAGGCCATCGGCGAGATCGACGCCCAGCTCAAACTCGAACCGGGCCGCTACATCGTCGCCGACGCGGGGCTCATCCTCACGACGGTCAACACGATCAAGAAGACACCGACTGCGACGGTCGTCGGCGTCGACGCCAGCCTCGCCACCCTGATCCGCCCGGCGATGTTCGGCTCCTATCACCCGATGTTGAACGTGACTGCACCCGACCGTGAGCCCGAGCCGGTTACTGTGGGCGGTCCGGTCTGTACGAGTGCGGACGTGTTTGCGACCGACCGACCCATCGCCAGTCCCGAACGGACCGACATCCTCGCGATCGGCAACGCGGGCTCCTACGGCTACGAACTCGCCTCACAGTTCCACTCCCAGCCGCGGCCCGCCGAGGTCGCCCTCGAAGACGGCGCGGCCCGTGTCGTCCGTCGACGCGAAACCCTCGACGACGTGACCCGCGTCGAACAGTCGTAGCACGGTCCGATCGCAGCAGTAGGGACTGCCTACGACAGCCGTCGGGCGTAGTAAACAGTGTCTACGCCGGGCTTTCGGTCGTCGACAACTCGATGAACACACTCGAAGCCAAGCGATTCGAGAATCGCAATGTGTGCGTGGTTCGTACTCCACGTCTTCGTCGAAACCGCCGATTGCGGAAGCTCGTCCGGCAGCTCGTCGAGCAGGTGTTTATAAATGCGCGTGGCGATCCCCTGTCCGCGGGCGCTCTCGTCGACGACGAGCACCGAGACGTGGGTCGTCGGCGTGTAGTCGGCTAACGGTTCGCTGTCGTGGTGGGTTTCGAGCGACGCGAAACCGACGAGCCGTCCCGCGTCGAAAGCACCCAGCAGCGGTCTGTCGAGGCAGTCGTCGACGTATCCCTCGATACTCGCCGGGCCGGGTCCATCGCCCGCCCGGGAGATCGTCGACCGGCTCGCGTCGGTCAGCGGCGGGACGAACGCGTCGTCGGCTGCCGAGAGGAGCTCCCGGATCGCTGTCGCTTCGGCTGCTGGCTGGCGACACCAGCTCACAGTGACCATACGAACGCTACTCGCCCACACCGCAAAACAGCTGGTTGCGGAGCGCCGACAGACGGCTGTCGTGAAGACGCGTTGAAAAGACGGTAAATAATTCTTTATCAATACATATTTATTATGCTGTATGTGAATCGTTCGTTGATGTCCGTATTTCGGGTCCTCCATGTCGACGACGACGAGGCCATCGGCGACCTGCTGGAGACCTATCTGGAGGAGTCGGTCGACAGGGAGGAGTTCGCGGTCACCACCGCACGGAGCGTGGGCGAGGCCGAGACGACGCTCGAAGAGATGGAGATCGACTGCATCGTCTGTGACTACCAGATGCCCGGCACCGACGGCCTCGAATTCCTCCGGCGGGTCCGTGACCGCGATCCGAACAAGCCCTTTATGCTGTTTACGAACAAGGGGTCGGCCGATGTTGCCAGCGAGGCGATCGAGGCGGGGGTGACCGACTACCTGCGGAAGAGCGGCGGCCCCGAACAGTACGAGGTGTTGGCCAACCGGATCGCCAATGCCGTCGAACAGGAACGTGGGCGGCTCGCCCGCACCCAACTCAGGGAGTCGACGGCGGTTATCTCCGGACTGTACGACGTGATCAACGAGACCGACCTCTCGTTCGCCCAGAAACTCGACCGCGTCCTGAAGATCGGGACGAACGAACTCGGCTATCCGATCGGGTATATCACCCACGTCGAGGGCGACTCCCTAGAGATCCTCGCGGCGGTCGGCGACCACGAGACGATACAGGAGGACGCCGCGCTCCCGCTGGAGGCGACCTACTGCAAACACACGATCGTCGACGAGACACCCCACGCGGTCAGCGATGCGATGACCGACGACAAGTGGGCCGACTCGAAGGCGCTCGCCGAGACGCGGCTCCGGTGTTACGTCGGCGCGCCGATCATCGTCGACGGCGAGATCTACGGGACGCTCTGTTTCGCCAGCATGGACCCACGCGACAGCACGACCGTCGAGGACGACGAGCTGACGGTCAAAACGCTGGCCCAGTGGGTCGGCTACGAGATCGACCGCCACGAGTACGAACGCGAGCTCAAACGCCAGATCGACCGGCTCGAAGAGTTTACGGGTGTTGTCTCTCATGACCTCCGCAACCCGCTCAACATCGCCCAGGGCCGGATCGATATCGTCAGAGAGGAGTGTGACTCCGAGAGCCTCGACGCGGTCAATCGCGCACTCGACCGGATGGAGGCGATCATCGAAGACACGCTCACGCTGGCCCGCCAGGGCCAGACCGTCGACGGAACCGATATGGAGCCTGTCGGTAGCCAGTCGGTCGTCGAGCACTGCCGGGAGATCGTCGCAACCGGCGACTCGGAGATCCGACTCGTCGACGACTTCACCGCCCACAGCGACCGCAACCGCCTCTACCAGCTGTTCGAGAACCTGATCCGAAATGCGGTCGAACACAGCGACCAGCCGGTGACGATCCGTATCGGCACACTCGACGTGATGTTCACCTCAACGCGCGTCGAGAGCGACGGCACCTTCGGATTTTACGTCGAGGACGACGGCCCCGGCGTCCCCGAGGAGAAACGCGAGTCGGTGTTCGAGCCCGGCGAGACGACCAATCCTCAAGGAACGGGATTCGGCCTCTCGATCGTCAAGCGGATCGCCGAGGCCCACGGCTGGGAGGTCGACCTCAAAGAGAGTTTCGACGGCGGCGCGCGCTTCGAGTTCACGAACGTCCGGTAACTACTCGAAGCGGACGTTGACGTCCGTCAGGTGTATTACTCGAAGCGGACGCCGATGTTCGTGGTCGGGAGCCGCGCCCGTTGTGGGTGGGAGACCGTTCCGTCCCGGTCGACCGCGAGGTCGGCGATGACGGTCTCGGTGGCCGGATCGTAGCTGACGTTTTCGTACCCCTGCTCCCGGAGGAGTCGGCTCCAGCCGTCGGCCCGTGGCGATTCGATCCGGAGCCGGAGGTCGTCGCCCTCGACGGTGCGGTTGGCCAGCGGCTGACCGTTCGGTCGGTACTCACCGACGACCAGGACGGTCCGCTCGCCGCCGACGCCACTGGTTTCGCCGTCCTGTGTCGTGTCGACCGTCGGAACGAGGGCACTCTCTTCGCCGACGACGAACGGCAGCGACGACCGGGCGATGCTCGCGCCGTCGTCGACGCGGAAGACGACGCCACCCTCGTAGACGACACTGCTGCGATCGCTCCGATACACCAGTGGCTCCAGCGTCACGTTGGTGACGTTGGTAGGGTCGTCGACGAACGCCTCGCCCGGCGTCGTACTGTTCTGGCCGACCGTGATCGTCACCGGCTCGCCGAACGCGACGGTGCCGTGGGCGAGCCGGATCTCGGTCGCTCGGCTGGGGTCCTCGTAGCGGGCAATGTCGCCGAAGTTGTCGGCCAGCACGTCGAAGGCCCGCTCGACGTTCCGGACCTGTTCGGCAGCTTGTCGGTCCTCCAGTCCACTGAACCCGAAGACCGAGGCGGTCGTGATCGTCGTGATCACCACTGAAAAGACGAGAATGTAGCCCAGCGTTTCGCTGACCCCACGATCGTCGGGCCACAGCTGTGGTCGGCTCATCCTTCGACCTCCAGTCGACCACCGCTCATCCCCGGACCTCCAGTCGACCACCGCTCATCCCCGGACCTCCAGTCGACCGGCCTCGACCGGCGAGCCGGCCGGTGGCGTCTCGTAGACGATCCGGAGATCGCCACCGTCTAGTTGGCCGCCGGAGTCCACGGTTTCGACGGGGACGGTCGTCTCGGGATAGCGAACGGTGACGTTCAGCGTCGGATTCGATGTCAGGAGGCTGATCGTCCCGTTTCTGATCTCGATCCGATACCCCGTTCCGGCGACCCGCTGGGGTAGCTCCACGTCGAGTTCGACCGAGCCAGTCGCCGCTGTCGTATTGGCGTCGTCGTGGGCGACCTGCGCGAGGCGATCGGCCTCGTGGATGTTCGCGGCCAGTTGGCTGCCGATGACGGTCAGTTCGTCGTCGACGACCTGTTCGGACTGGCCTTGCAGGAGCCCGCCCCCGGCGGTGAGCAGCACGCCGAGGAGCAGTCCCGCGACCGCCAACATCAGCACGTAGCCCACCGTCACCGAGACGCCGCGCCGATCCCGACTGAAGCGGCTCATCGGGGCTCACCCGGTGCGACTCGCACCGTCGTCTCGAAGGCCAGATCCTGTGAGGTGTAGCTGATATCGACGGTCACTGCGTACACCGCGGGGTCGTCCCGCACGTCCGGGTCAGCGATCGGCACGGCACCGTCGTCGACGGTCAGCGAGAACGTGCCATCGGCAGCGTCACCGTTTCGGAACTCGATGGCGTCGGGACTGTCGTCGGGCCAGAGTCCGCGATAGCAGTCGACCGTTGTCTCGGTAGTCGACAGGCGATCGCCGGAGAGATCGACCGTCATGGTACCGCTCCCGGCGTCGATCGCACACTGCTGGCTCGGGGGAGTCGTTTCGGTCGCCCGCTCGACGATGAGACGCCCGCCGTCCTCGTAGAGATACAGGGTCCTGTTGCCCGCGGTGTCGTTGACGAATCGGACGCCGAAGGCCTGATTTTCGATCACCGTGCCGCTGGGATCGGTCAGCGAGCGCACGTCGGTTAGCTCGACGGTGAACGCCCGGCTTTCGGCCAGCGAGTCGACGAGCCGCCAGCTGGCACCGGGATCGTCGAACGGACGCGCAGTGTCCGGATTCGTCCATCGCAGCAGTCGTCCGGGCGTCGCACTCCCGTTCCGAGAGAGGTTCCCAATGGTCCCATGACGGGCCCGCTCGCGGTCGACCAGCGGCCCCATGGCGTCGACGGCGGACTCCACGTCGCCGGGGTCGCCGCCGCCCACTCGGTTTTCGGTCTCGATCAGGTCGTCGACGGCCGTAACTGCCTCACCCCTGAGTTCGATGGCTGCCCGCCCGTCGGCGGTCGTCTCTCGGGTGGCGACGTTCTCGGTGAAGATGGCGGTGTTCAACAGCAGCGCGACCGTCACCAACAGCACGGCGAGAGCCAGCGCCGTCACTAACAGCAACTGCCCGCGATCAGTCGGGCTGTCGGAGTCCGGGCTTACATCCGCCATGTAGTGATCCGCACCTCCAGACGGTTGTACAGCAGGTCGCTGGCGGGGTCGGCATCCGGCGCATAGAACGACGCGTCGGGGTCGGCCGCGACGGTCGACAGCGACCGGTCGTCGCTGCCGGTGAGCGTCGCCGAATCCCCGAGCGTGAGCGTCCGGCTCGCGGTCACCGCGTTGTCGCTGGGCCGCCCCATGTCGACCATCGAGATCGAATCCACCGAGGGCGTCCCGGTCGTGTTGTGGAAGCGCACCTCGACGTCGTAGGCAATGCGCCGATCGGACAGCGTCTCGTCGAGCCGCGTGAGGAAGGCGTTCTGCGATCCGGCATCGGTGTAGTCGCCGCCCTCGGAGCTGTTCTCGAAGCCCGCCTGCGATGTGTTCCAGTAAAGCACCGCCTCCTGCAGCGAACCGTCTTCGGCGGCCGTCGACAGCAGGTCACTGGTCAGTGCCCGCTGTTGGTTCTCGATATGTTGGTTCGAGGTGCTGGCCGACAGCGGGGTGACCGCGGTCGCCTGCATGGCGAACAGCAGCCCGCTGACCAACAGGAGGGCGGCGATAAACGCCTCGACGGTGTGGGCTTGCCCGCGGTCGGTGTTCCCTGTTCTCGGTCTCATTTTACCACACCTTCACCACGAACCGGTACTGGTCGCCCTCGATGGTCACCGCACGGCTCGCCACAGTCACTTCCGTCGCGGGATTGCTGGGCCCCCGTGTGAGCGTATAGTCGACGCCGTCGACGGTCCGGGTGACCGCCGGGCCGGTCGTCGGCGAGTCGCTCAGGTTTCTGATGGTGACGTTGACTTGTTTGTCGACGCCGAGCAACTCGCCGGTCGGCGCGTCGGCGTCGAACCCACAGTCGGCGTCGTCGCCGAGGCTCTCGTTTTCGCCGAAGAAGGCGGCGGTGCAGGCCGCTGACAACACCGACGGGGTGGCGGGATCAGCAGCGAGGAATGAGCCGGTGAGATGGTTAGCCGTCCGGTCGACGACGACCGGCGAGCTCCCGGCGGCGGTCGCAAACGGCTCGAAGAGGGTGGGAACGAACGCGAAGACGATCCCGACCGCAATGATGAACACGCCCGCACCGACCCCGAAATCGATCACCGTCTGCGCACGGTTCGCTCGACCCTCCGTCCGGGCGCGGCTCATCCGACCACCACCCAGACGGCCAGCGCGATCGTCTGAAGAACGACGACGAACTTGACGCCGGAGGTGATCTTGGCCGTTCGGATGTAACCCGCGATCAGCCCCGCTAACACGGCCTGAATCGAGACTGCGTGGAAGAAGAGCAAGGAAAGCAGATCCGGATTGACGCCGCCGCCGAACTCCTGGCCGCCGCTGGCTGCGCCGCCGCCGTTGCCAGCGGCTTGATCGGTGAGCCCGGCCATCACGTCGATGAACTGGGTCTGGAGGATCGCCATCACGCCCAACAGTGTCAGATAGGTCATCAGAATGATGGCGACCTGCATTCGGGTCCGTGAGCGGCGTTCGCGTTCGATATCGTCGGTGTTTTCGCTCGCTTGGGCGGCCGTTCGCAGCACGTCGGTGATCTCGCTGGAGGCCTCCTGGGCCTCGGTGATGAGTTTGATCGTCCGGGCGAGTCGGGGGAGGTGGTACCGGTTGTTGAACTCGATAAACGCCTGCCGGAGGCTGACGCCGTAGTTGACCTTGGCGTACATCACCGCGAACTCGTCGGCGAGTTTGCCGCTTGAGGTCTCGGCGACGGTCATGATCGAATCCAGCAGGGTCTGGCCGGTGTCGTTGGCGCTCGACAGCTTTCGGAGGTTGGTCGACAGCTTGCTCGTGATCGCGTTCCGGGAGTAGACGTTCCACTCGTAGAAGACGGCCAGCGGAACACAGACCAGATAGATCGGGACGTACGCCCAGATGAACGTGCTCCAGACGGGGCGGTCGATCCACGCCTGGATCGCCAGCGGTGCTCGGCCGGTGGCGACCGCAACCCCGACCACCGCAAGCGCCGCCGGGACGGTCAGTGCCAGCGTGAACAGCGGGTTGTCGCGGAAAAACAGATGCGGGGCCTTCAACACCTGTTTGATCCGGTAGGCTCGCTCGCCGGATTTGATCCGGTCGAACACCCGGAACTGCCCGACGAACCCCTCGACGAGGCCGAGATCGGTGACTCCCGCGCCGGTCGACTCCTCGCGGCGGTCGCTGCCGCCGGTTACTTGGAGATACCCATCACCGGGGTCGTCCTGTTTGACCGTCGACACCAGTACCAGAAACGCCGAGCCGATCAGCGGGATCAACAGATAGATCGTCCCATACAGCAGGCGTTCGTCGGCGTTGCCCAACATGCCCATGATGACCAGAATGATCACGAGCAGCAGGGGAAACAGCGAGAGCGTCATATACATCTCGCCGAACAGCTCTAAGGTTTCCAGCGTCATCTCCTGTTGCTGTTTGGCGGTTCGCATGTGGGCGTCCTTCTTGTCCTTGAGGAACGACTCCATATCCCCGCCGGAGTTGACGATCGACAGCATGTCGGTCAAAAACTGTGCCAGCGCATCGCTCGGGGTTTCCAGCGACTGCTTGCGGATCGCGTTGCGGTAATCAGTACCGAAGTACTCGGTTTCGTTGACGATGCTCTGGAACTCGCGGGCGATCTCGTCGTAGGTGTCTTCGGCCTCGGCCATCGCCCGCAGGATCTCCAACTGGTTCAGCCCGCCGACCGACAGCGCGTACATAAACGAGATCGCATCCGGCAGCAGGATGTTGATGTTCCGCTTGCGCTCGCTGGCCTGCATGTACGGGAGGCCGATCAGCCCGCCGAACCCGATGGTAAACCCCGCCGAGCCGAAGACGACCCCCGCCAGTCCGACTGTCGACGGAACCACCAGCGCCCGGAGCAGGGCGGCGGTTTGGCCCGACGAGACCGGAATCCCGAGGCTCAACATGTCGGGGGTGAGCACGCCGAACCGGAACAGAGCGAATCCCAACAGCGAGCCGACGATCCACAGAATCCCGCCGAGGATCGTCCCGATTCCCAGTGCCCGCGCGATGTAGATCTCGACCGTATCGGCCATTCGCGCCTCGGTCAGCTTGCCCTCCAAGTCGTCGACGAAGTCGCTGCTCTCGGAGAACAGCAGCCGGAACAGTGGGTAGAAGGCGTCGGCGAGGCCGTCGGTTTCGGCGTCGCCCCGGGATGTCTGGAGGCTCATCTACTCGTCCTCTTGGCGGTCGACCTCGTCGGTGGTCCACCCCTCAGCCGACGGTTCGGTGGGCGGGTCTGTCGGCCCGTCGAGTGGCTCACCGAACGCCGAGTCACCGCCACCCTCCTCGCCGAACGCCGAGTCGTCGGCGTCCTGCTCGGCGAGATAGCTCTCGATTGGGCTCTGGTCGTCGTCGGGCTCGGTCGGCTCGTCGTCGGGCTCGTCAGTGTCGGTCGACTCGTCGGCCTCGACCGACTCGCCGGTGTCGGTACTGGCCTCACCGACGCCCGACTCGTCGTCGACCGGTGTCGACTCCAACATCCCTGCAAGCGCGTCGCTGATCGAAGCACCCGTCCGGCCGCGGTACTCCTCGAACAGCTCCTCGCCGGAGTCGAGGATCTCCTCGGCCAGCGCCCGCTGGTCGGCATCGGGGTCGGGCCGCGGGACGAGTTCTTCGGTTTCGGCGTCGACGTCGATCAGGACCGATTCCATCTCCCGGAGGTCTTCGAGACTCGCCTCCAGCCGGTCGGTGGCCATCAGCGCGAGGATCGTCTCGGGGTCGTTGATGTAGGCCTGGACCGTCGCGGCGACCTGCGTGTAGGTATTCAGCCCGCGGTCGATCAGATAGGCCAACACGAGCCGGCGCTCGAACAGCTCGTCCTGCAGCCTCTCGTGGCTCCAGCCGCGGTCGAACTTGATCTCCTCCAGCGTATTGGAGGTCCCCATCTTCAGGAACTCGTCGCCCTCGGCCTGCCACTGGTAGATATCTTGGACGTTGATCTCGTCGTTCTCGGCGTCGTAGTGGTTGATCTCGGTCAGCGACTTGTTCCGCCGGACCTTCTTGCCCTTGACGCGCGTTGAGGTCTGGATCGACACGAGATCCAGCGCCGAAAACATCGTTTTCGAAACGTTGATCGGCTGGGTCGTAAACCGCTTGAGCACCTCGCCCACTGAGTCGGCGTGGAACGTCGTGTAGGTGGTGTGGCCCGTCGACATGACCTGAAAGAGGGTCCGGCCCTCCTCGCCTCTGATCTCTCCCATCACGATGTAGTCGGGCCGCTGCCGCAAAGCGGCTTCCAGCAGGTCGAACTCGTCGATATTGCCCTTGTCGCTGTCGGTAAAGGAGGGCCGCGTCACCGAAGCAATCCAGTTGCGCTGTGGGAGTTCCACCTCGCGGGTGTCCTCGATGGAGACGATTTTAGTGTTCGATGGAATGAAAAGGGAGACGGCATTCAACGAGGTCGTCTTCCCCGAGGCGGTGCCCCCAGCGAAGATGAGGCTCTTGTCGTTTTCGATCGCCAACCACAAGAAGGCCATCTCGTCGAGCGAGAACGTCTGCCAGTTCACGAGGTCGATCGGGGTAAAGGGCACTTCCTTGAACTGCCGGATGGTGTAGTTGGTCCCGTGGTCCGAGACCTCCGTGCCCAACGTTAGCTGGGCACGGGAGCCATCCGGGAGGGTGGCGTCGACCTGCGGGCTGCGCTTGGAGACGCCCTTGCCCGAGCGCTGGGCGAGTTTGACGACGAAGTCGTCGAGTTCGGTCCGGCCGTGGACGACGTTGGTGATGATCTGTTCGTACCCCGAGTGGTAGACGAAGACCGGCGAGTCGTAGCCGTCACAGGAGATGTCCTCGACGTTGATGTCGTGTTTGATCGGGTCGATCCGCTCGTAGCCGAGGAAGTCCCGCTGGAGGTAGTAGAGTAGCTTTTCGACCTGGTACTCGGTCAGCGTGTTGGGGTTTTCGGCGAGCACCGCGGGCTCCGGGCGGGCGGCGATCCCATCGAGGTCGGGGCTGTCGGCGTCGTCATCGGCCCCGGCTTCGGATTCGAGGTCGAACCCGAAGCTCGTCAGGAGCTCGCCGAAGTCGCTGTCGGGATCGGGGTCGAGACTGAACTCGTCGGGATCGAGCCGGTCGGGAACGAGGCGGTCGGCCAGCGGCGGCCGGTCGACCGTCGTCGAGTGGTCCCGCGAATCGAGATACTCACCGTACCGAGTGCCCGCCGCGCGGTTGTCGACCTCGCCGTCTTCAAGCTCGTCCAACAGCGTTTCGAGCCCGGCGATCGGTTCCTCGAACCGCTCGACCAGTCGCTCGAAGCGGTCTAGTAGCCGATTGGTGTAGGCTGCGAGTCTTGGCGGAAGCGCGGCCAGTCCACCACTGGCCCCCGACGCTGCCGAGTCGTCGTACAGATCGTAGCGGGCCAACAGCCGGTAGGTCTCGGATTCGATGACCGCTCGCCGAGCGTCGCTGTCTGCGGCTTCCGCCCCCTGGTCGCCGTATTTGATCGCCGTGCGGAGCTTGCCGGTGAGGTAATCGGTGATCTCCGTTTCGATCTCGTTGCGGTAGGGCTCGACGGCGTAGTATTTGATCTCGTTTTCCTTCGTCGACCGGAAGACGATCACGAACGCCTCGGGCTCGTTGACCCAGTAGCGTTCGACCTCCGCGAAATGCCGCTTTTTGGCCATCGGCACTGCCTTTTCGAGGTCGTAGCGGTTGACGAGGGTCGTTCGCCCATCCTCGGTCGTAAAAAAGGCGTCCTCGTCGAGGTCTTCATTTATATCGACCGTCCGCTCGTCGACCAATTCGGCCAACTGCTCGGCGGTGTCGGCACCGCCAGCGAGCATCGATTCCAGCGCGTCGGGCGCGAAACCGAGGGCCTCACCCTTGTCGAAGGGGATGAGCTCGCCCTCGGCGGTTCGGGGTCGACTGCCGTCGGGCTCGTAGTAGTACAGCCGCTTGTGGTGTTCCCAGAGCCAGATGTCTTTGACGACCGGCGTGGTCTCGGGATCACAGAACGCCTCGAAGAAGTTGTGGAGCCGGATTCCGCGGTCGACCGTCTCCTCGACCGTCTCACCGAACTCCGGTGGGTGGAACCCCGCCAGTGCCTCGATATCCATCCCGAGTGAGTCGACGCGCTCCCAGTCGTCGGCGGTGGGCCACTCGGCGGTGATACCGTCGGCGGTGGTGGTACCGCTGTCGTCGTCGGTGCTGCTGTTGTCGTCGACGCCGTTGTCGGCCCCGACACCCGCCGTCGACCGGCCCGCCGACAGCGCCTCGGCGGCCCCTGCAGGCCCGTACTCCTCGAGATAGTCGGTCCACGTGTATTCACCGGCGGCGACTCCCTCGTTTGTTCCTGACGACCGACGAGCGGTCGGCTCGTCGGGTTCCGACTCCGCCTGCCCGGGGGACCCCTCGGCGTCGTCGACTGCCATGACCCGACCAATCGGCCGTCCGCATATATAGTTCTGGGAGGTGGTATCAGTTATGATAACTGACGGCGCCGGGTTCGTCGTGAGGTGACTGCAACGCCCGAAAACAGCCGGCTACGGCTCAGGGAACGGTCGTGACGGAGTGACCGAGCTCCTCGACGGCCTCGGCGATTGCCTCGTGGTCGGCGGTCGCCTCGTAGTAGAACACGAGGTCGAACGTCCCCTCGCGCAGCAGCTGTTGACACTCCCAGACGAACGCCTCGTCGTCGACGGTCAGCCCCTGAAACTGGTTCGACGAGAAGTCGGTGTTGTCGTTGCCTGCGTAGATGTAGGTCTCGCCTTTGTCAGCGTGATCGGCGATGATCTCGTTGAGGTCGACGGTGAGTTCGTGCATCTCCAGATCCTGATCGCTGGTCAGGTCGGTGTGGACGATGAGCCCGAGGAGGTCGATCTCGCCGGGTTCCAGCAGTGCCTTGGTTCGCTGATAGAGGTCCGAATCGAGCGTCTCGCTCATACCACTACTGGGTGGTCGACCGGTAAACGACTGCCGATACCCCGCTGGCTATCACCGGCTGTGAACCAACACGAACGTTTATACCTAACGTATTACACGTTTATGTATGGCCGAGTCGGTCCGACGCTTCGTCGTGGGTCGTGACCGGACGGTAACGCGCCGGATCCTGCTGATCACGGCCGCGTTGACTGTCGCTGCCTTCGGGACGCTTGCGGTCCCGACGTTCTGGGAGCGCTACGTCTCCGCTAGCGGGAGCGAGACGATGCAGATCGCGGCGGCTGTCGGCTTCGTCCTCTCGGTGATCGCCTCGGTTTACGTCGTTTCGAAAACCGCCAATATCAACCCCTACGTCCCGACAACGGCGGTGTTCGTCGTGCTGACGAGCTACGGTGTCACAGGTGTCGTCACCGAGTCGCAGCTCGTCTTTTTCGTCGGCCCGGCGATATTTTTGGGTATCCTCGTCGCGCTGTCGGCCTACGCCAACGATGGGGCGCTGGCCTCGCTGTCGCTCGTCTTCTTCCCCGTCTTGGGCTATATGATCAACGCCCCGTACGGACTCGCCGATGGCTTCCCGCTCCTCGATCAGTTCCGGATCGCGCTCGTGTTCAGCCTGCTGTTTACGCTCTCGATCGGCATCGCTGGCTTCCTGATCGGGGTGGTCATCCGACGCGTCGTCGACTACGCCGACATGATCACCATCGAGGAGTTGCGACACCCCGAGGCGGCCGCACCCGAGGGGTCGACCGACCAACTCCCCGGCGACGCCGACTCCGACGAGGAGTAGTTACCGGCTACCGGGCTGGTAGTGACCGACTACTGCCACAGTTGCCACAATCAGGTGCGTTAGCAACCGGCTACTGCCGCTAGGTGCCACTGTCGCTGGGTGCCACTGTCGCTAGCAATCTGACTCGAATCGAAAACAGGGACGCCAACGCGGGCCGTCAGTCGGCGGTTGCGACCGGTTCGCTCTCCTCGGCCATCGCCAGCACGTCGTCGAAGAAGTCCAGCGAGTCGTGGGGACCGGGGTTGGCCTCGGGGTGGTACTGGCGGGTGATGATCTGGAGGTCTTCGCTGGCCAGCCCCTCGGCGGTGTCGTCATTGACGTTGATCTGTTTGACCGCGAGTTCGCCGGGGTCCGAGACGGTGTAGCCGTGGTTCTGCGTGGTCATGATGACGCGGCCGGAATCGAGATCGCGGACCGGCTGGTTGACGCCGCGGTGGCCGAAGGCCATCTTCTCGGTGTCGCCGCCGAAGGCACGAGCGACGATCTGCTGGCCGAGGCAGATACCGGCGATCGGGAGTTCGCCGGCGAACGCCTCGACGAGCGACTGGGCATTGGTGAAGTTCGCGGGGTCGCCGGGACCGTTCGAAATGAACAGGACATCCGGATCGACTTCGCGGACGTCGGCGGCGCTGGCCTCGCAGGACAGGACGTGAACGTCCGCCCCACGCTCGGTGAGCGAGCTGATGATCGAGCCTTTCGCCCCGCAGTCGACGAGGGCGACGTCGTAGGAGCCGTCGCCCAGATGGGTCGTCTCCTCGGGCGTCGTCACCTGCGAGCCGATGTCGACGTGGTCGCTCATCGCCTTACACTCGGCGAGTTCGGCCTTGGCGTCCTCGGGAGTCACGTCCTCGCCAGCGGCGATCCCGCACTTCATCGCACCTTCTTCCCTAATTGAGGTCACGAGGTCGCGGGTTTCGATGTGGTCGATGGCCGGGACGCCCTCGCTTTCGAGCCACGTCGCTACGGAGTCGGTGAACTCGCGGGCGACGGCGGCTCGGGGGTGGACGCGACCGGACTCGAAGCGGTCGGCCCGGACCCCGTAGTTGCCGATCAGCGGGTACGAAAAGGTCAGCACCTGCTCCTCGTAGGAGGGATCGGTGAGGCTTTCTTCGTACCCCGTATAGGCGGTTGTGAAAACCAGTTCTCCGCGTGTCCGGCCCGGCGCGCGACAACGGGCTTCGATCACGCGGCCGTCGGCCAGAGCGATGTAGGCGTCCGACATTACGAGTTACGTATCGTCCTTCGTTCTTAAGTGCGTCGTTCGAAGCTGAGCTACGAAATTCGTAATCACTAACCCGCTCCGACTACATGGGTTGCCATGGACGACCTCGACCGCCAAATCCTCTCTCTCCTTCGCCGGGACGCGCGGACGCCCTACACCGAGATCGCCGACCGCGTCGGCACCTCGGAGGGGACGGTGCGGAACCGCGTCGACCGGCTGACAGACGAGGGGATCATCGAGCGCTTTACAGTGACGACACAGACGGGCAACGTCAAGGCGATGATCGAGGTCTCGGTCGATATGAACGTCGACACGAGTGCGGTCTCCGAGCGAATGGCCGACTGGGAGGAGGTCGACTTCGTCTGGCAGGTCTCCGGCGAGGACGATATTGTCCTCGTGGTCGACTGTATCGACACCCAAGCGGTCAACGAACTCATCTCGCAGGCCCGCGAGATGGACGAGGTCAAGGGGACGACGACGCGGCTGATTCTGGACGAACGGCTCGGGTAAGGGCCATCGACCACCGCGACGTATCGAACGCTTATTTATCCCACTGTGATATAGTCGATATATGAGTGCTGACG
>Ga0207753_1000216_pt1 | contig 23197 bp, 14 predicted proteins | sample PonA233FremontCA_2_FD_187273 | JGI IMG/M metagenome (GOLD analysis project Ga0207753, IMG submission 187273) | Salt pond sediment microbial community from Fremont, CA, USA - Pond A23 Sediment 3 (SPAdes) | ecosystem: Environmental > Aquatic > Non-marine Saline and Alkaline > Saline | place: USA... | reverse complement strand
AACATGAAAGACCGACACAGGCGAATTCTTACTGTGTTGGGTCATAGATACGAGAAACTTTATGCTTCTCGCCCGCCCTAGCCGGGTGCGGAAGACCGGATATAATTTTTTGCTATACACATCAAACCAAACGACCTGTCCTCCTTGTATTTCGCGTCATGGACAGTTCACCTTCTGACGACTCTTTCCCCTTTTCTGACGACTCTTTCTCCTTCTTAGATCGCGTCCGCGCAGCCTGTCGCCGAAAGGGTCATACCTACCGGACTGAAAAACGCACCTTTGTCGGATCGTCCGCAACGTCAAGTACCACGAGACAGAGCATGCGCGTGAGTTTGGGGGATGAGAAGGCCTCTCGAAACCATCGGGTGAAACGAGAAGAGTACCGCTACCCACTCGCTTACCCGCTGCACCCCACCGGAGCTCAAATCCTCACCCGCTCGATTTCTTCCTGGTCGACGTGCTCGTCCCGGTGATCGTAGATCCGGGTCGTGTTGGCGGAGGCGTGCCCGGCGATGTGCTGGGCGGTCTCCAGGTCCCCGTCGTTTTCAAGATAGGTGGTGATGCCAGTCGCCCGGAAGGTGTGGCAGGTGACCTGGGCCGGGTCGAAGCCAGCCTCCTCGGCCCGCCGCTTGACCATCTGGAGGACGTTGTCGGCCTGGAGGCGCTTGCCAGTGAGCTCGCCGGTGCGCCCTTTCAGGGACTGAAAAAGAGGCGCATCCCGGTCTACTACGATCCCGGCTTCATTTATATATGCGTCGAGGTACTCCTTAGCCTTGTGGTGGACGGGGACGGTCCGCCGCTGGCCGCCTTTTTCGCGTAGGCGGATCTTCCACCGGTGGCCGGCGCGGAAGTAATCGCCAACATCGAGCCCGACTACGGCAGACACCCTCGCAAACGTGTACGTCATGACGCCGATGAGAGCTCGATCGCGGAGCTGGGGCAATTCCTTCTTCTCCTCAACAATGGAGTCGAGCAGCTCACGGGCCTCCTCGGCAGTCAGGGCGGGCGTTTTGCCACTGTCGGCCTGTAGCTTTGGGCTTCGGACCGGGTCGGCGGGATTGGCCTCAAGCACCTGGCCCGTGACGAGGAAGTCGAAGAGGCGCCGGAGGGCAGCGAGGTTCTGTTTCACAGTGGCGGGGGCCCGGTCGTCCTCCTCGACGTAGGCGGCGACATGGACCGGCTCTACGTCGGAAAGATGGAGCTGTCGCTTACCAGCCCACCGAAAGAAGCGTCTCACGGCGCGTGCATATGCCTCCCGAGTGTTCGGATTGCGGATTTCGGCGGTGAAGAACTCGATGACGCGAGAGGAGGCCTCTTCGCCAGCATCTTGAAGGACGGCGGGAAGGGTTTGCCTCAACTGGGGAATCAGGTCAGCCATAACTGGCGCTGCAAATGGGAATTACAGGGCGGGGAACGAGGAGCTACGAAAGAACCGACACCGGCCCGAAGTAGCATCGCATAACTAGTTTTATCCCATGTTAAATTCTATACGAATGTCCGGACTGCGGCCTCATTGTAGGTATGAGCTTCCCCCAGTTGGACAGACACCTCGAAAAGGCGTACATTCCCTAATTCCCATCAAACGAGGTGACCGAGATGACCAAACGACGAACGTACACCAAGGAATTCAAGATTGAGGCCGTCGAGCTGGCCGACAAAATTGACAACTCCGCCCAGGCAGAACGTGATCTGGGAATTCCCCATGGCCAGATCTACAAGTGGCGCAAGAAGCTCAAAGAAGAGGGAGAACCGAAAAAGGCCTTTCCAGGAAAGGGCAACGTGAGAGACGCCGAGATGAAAGCCATGAAGCGGCGCCTCGATCGCCTTGAAGAGGAGAATGCGATCCTAAAAAAGCGATCGGTATCTTCAGCACTGCTCCGGTAGAGCCGCGCCCACGCTGAGATACCAATTCATCGAAGACCATCGTGGGCAATTTGCCGTCTGTAGGATGTGTGAGGTCCTTCGTGTCAGTCGGAGCGGATATTACGACTGGCGCCGGAGGCAAGGCACTGAAAGCAGGCGGGAGACGTCGAATCGAGCGCTCTTGGACCAGATCCGAGAGGAGTTTGAGACCTCTGATCAGACGTACGGAAGTCCGCGCATCTACCGCCAACTGCGGGCAAACGGCATCTGCTGCGGCGAGAACAGAGTGGCCCGCCTGATGCGGAAAGCCGGTTTGAGAGCCATGAGGCCTGGACGAGCCCGGCCTCGCACTACAGTCTCGGATCCACGTCTGCCGACATTCGAGAACGTTTTAGAGCGAGATTTTGCCGCCGAGGCTCCCGACAGGAAGTGGGCGGCGGACATTACCTACATTCCGACCGATGAAGGGTGGCTTTACCTATCGGTGGTGTTGGATCTGTCTTCTCGGCGCGTGGTGGGCTGGGCCATGAAGCCGACCCTGGGCCGGGCCCTGGCCACCGACGCCCTGGAGATGGCTCTCCGGCAACGCAGTCCCGATGAGGGCCTCATTCACCACAGCGACCGGGGCTGCCAATACGCCTCAGAGGACCAACAGGAAATTTTGGCAGGCCATCAGATTCTCGGAAGTATGAGCCGACGAGGCAACTGCCTTGACAACGCGCCGGTGGAGAGCTTCTTCGGCACGCTGAAGACTGAGCGTGTCCGTCGCCGTCGATACCAGACCCGATCGGAGGCGAAGCGGGATCTTTTCCAGTACATCGAGGTGTTCTATAATCGAAAACGACTCCATTCCGCGCTTGGATATGTGAGCCCGATGGAGTTTGAAGCACTACGTCTTGCCTCCAGAGAGACCTCTCTGGCGGCTGAAGGGTGACCGATAACACCCGGACACTCGTCCTTTCTAAAGTGTCCGTTCTAACGGGGGAAGCTCACGACGCGCTTTGGTCCTACGTCGGACATAAGGAGCAGGAGGGTGAGGAGGGGGAAAAAAGCCCCTCCCGACGATGAGGCTCTTGACGACAAGAGAGGAGTCTACTGGCGCTCGACGATGATCGATGTCGATACGCGGCTTCGCGTGGGCCGAGGCATCGCCAAAAGCTCAGGCGGTGGCTTCAGAAGAAGTTTTTCGGACGCTTCAGCATAGCCGAGGTCATCCGGACAACCCGCCTCCAACGATCAGTGACGGCTGGGGAGGCATTCGAGAGGCGATGGTGCAGGTTTGGGGAAAAGTCCCCGGGTACAAAGGCCGAGGACGCCCGCCGGAGAAGAAGCGTCCACAAGAGGGCTGGAAGTACCTTCAGGTGATCAAGGAGCGCGATGATGCCGGTCAAGTGACGGGGACGAAGAAAAAAGCCATCTTCGGCGAGTTGGAAAGCCTGTCGGAGATTTTTGAGGAGCATACTGCTTACGTAGAGCGAACCCACCTGACGATGCGGCAGATGAACAGTCGGTTGATCCGGAAGGGCCTCGGCTTCTCGAAGGAGATCTCAATGCACCGGGCGGCCGCTGGATGGGAAGACGCCATCTACAACCTGACCCGTACTCACAAGAGCCTACGAATCGATCTAACAGGCCCGTTGAACGGTCGGCCTGGACGACGATGGAAGCGACGAACTCCTGCAATGGCAGCTGGGCTCACCGATCAGGTGTGGTCAACTGAAAACCTACTCCGGACCGTGCCAACTACCAACACATAATCGGTCTACCACCGGTTTTTGATACCCTCAAGAACTGGCCTTTCTCGCCGCTTGAGGCCGCCCGCTCACCCCTTTTCTGACCCCCCTGCGTCCCCCCACTCGGTCGCCAAACTCCCCCTCCTTCGCAGCACATGATCCTCAGCACATGACCCTAAGCACATGACCTCGAAGTGACTGCTTATCGCGCGAAACAACCAATCCGTCGAGCGTCCCGGACCGCCCAGGAGGGCTCCCGGTCCAAACACACCCGTCGGGCCCCCCCATCGGGGAGGGGCCTTCTTGAAAGAGGCATCCTACTCAAGGGTCACTGGTAGCGGCTCGACAAGTAGTGAAATCTCCCGTTCGGACTGCGTCGCGTCCGCTCACCGGCCTCGTCTATCCGATAATCCAATGCGAGCGGCCTCCGAGTCAGAACGAATGCTCCATTTCACGACGAAACTGGTATGTTGATTTTCCCTCGCAAGAGGGGCACCTTTCCGGAAAAAGTCCTCCACGTCGTTCAGGCATCGAACCTGTACCACTGGCCGTGTCGGAAGCAGTTAAAAGGCGTGTTCCTGCCTCTTCGGCCATCCAAAAGAGGAGCAGAGTATAATACATTTCCTAACATGGAGTTCATCTTTTCTGTTCAGCAGAAGCGACCTCTCGTCAGGAGAATAAACGTGGTTTCTGAACGAGTTGGTTAGACGGTCTACTCAGACGTTCTGGATGTGAGGTCGCACTGTAAGCAAGTTGCGGTGGAAGACGATAAAAGCGCTCTTCCGAAACAGCACCTGTACCGCTTAGAGCGAGTTGTTTTAGTTGTCTCACTCCCGTGAGGTTTAGCAGGCGGTCGCCCTTGTATGGCACGTTTGACAGACCCAAATGTCACCCCTTATATTTCGCCAAACTCTGCTCGTAAAACAAGGCTTTCTTGCAGGTCAGAAAGGCAGAATTGACCTCTGGGCTTCCAGCGACCCGTTTCTTTTCTGCCTCTATGAACTGTTGGACTGCTTGAGAGCGCAGGAGATTTCAGTCCCCGCGTCGTTTGAGTCCCCGGTACTTTCGCTCAGGTGAACGCTTTCCGCCTTCTCGACATCCACGGCTGTTCTCTGCTTCACGCGGGGCTTGCAATTATCTTCTGCTTTCTTCTGGCGGTGCCTCCCGCACATGGGCAGTCTTCGACCTTGCTGCTGGAGAGCAATCAGCCGGAGGCAACAGTGCTCCTTGACGGCCAGAAGATCGGGGAAACTGATCAAGAAGGAAAGTTCTACTCCGCGAAGGTCCTAGCCGGAGAGCACCGCATTGCCGTGCGGAAGTCCGGATACAAGACGGAAAGCGCAGAGGAGCTCTTCGAGGAAGGGCTCACGACGACAATTTTCCTCTCCCTTGAGGAGCAGGAGCCTTCCTCTTCTGAGACTTCTGGGGCCGAGAAGCCAAGTGAGAGTTCTGTTTCATCCTCCGGATCGGCGGCAGTTTCCTACCTAATTGTCGACACGAATGTTGGGGGAGCCCAGGTTTACCTTGACGGGGAGGAGGTCGGCCGAACCCAGCGTGGCGGCAAACTGCAGATCCGGGCCACCCCAGGGCTAGCCCATCGGATTCGCGTTGAGAAGGATGGCTTCGAGCCGGTGGGGCAAAGCGTTGAGGCACCTCCAGCCTCTCTCACGAGCACTGTCGACGTGACCCTTTCCCGATCCGTGGGCTTATTCAGGCAACTGACTGGTCAGTTGGGAAGCGTGCAGATGAGCCAGCCGACGGTGCTTCTGGCACTGGTACTTACCGCCGGAATTTTTGCCCTTGCGGTCGTCATCGTGGTGTTACAGGACAGCGGCGGTGCTCCGGGGCAGGCGACCCAGATGGCCCGCCAGTTTGACCGCTACGACGTCGGGGAACCGATCGGAGAAGGAGGGATGGCGACTGTTTATGCCGCCAAGGACCGCCACACTGGGCAGGAGGTGGCCCTAAAAATCATGGCCCGCGAGCACCTCGACGATCCGGACCTGGTGCGGAAGTTTCTCAAGGAAGGAGAGGCGCTTGACCGAATCCATAGCTCTGACCCCGTGCCGACCGTCGTCAAGGCGCGTCGCTATGGAAGAGAAGACGGGCGGGACACTGGACGCCCGTTTCTTGCGCTTGAGCGGCTGGAGGGGGAGCCGCTTATCGGTATCTTGGACCGCAGAGCCTCTCTGCCTGCGCGCCCGGCTCTTCAGATTGTCGAGCGAATTTGCGAGGGGCTGCAGGCAGCCCACCGGAGCAACATCTGGCACCGGGACGTGACCCCCGAAAACGTGATCGTTCTGGAGCCGGTCCCCACAAGCCGGGTGAAGCTGATCGACTTTGGCGTCGCGAAGCACGAGTACACCCGCTCGGGCACGCTGGACGGGTCGATCACTGGCAAGCCGCCCTACATGTCTCCCGAGCAGTGCCGCGGGGAACCGGTGAGTGGGAAGTCGGACGTGTATTCCCTGGGCGTCTTGACCTTTGTCTTGCTTACGGGAAGCCCGCCGTTTACCGACCGAAACCCCGTTCAAGTTCTCAAGATGCACCAAGAGCAGCCCCCCCCGAACCTTCCAGGCTCGGTTCCGGCACCGGCCAGCCGCCTCGTAGGCGAGATGCTCCGGAAGGACCCTGACGCGCGCCCTTCTGCCCGTGAGGTGCAGGAGCGAATCCAGTCCGCTGGCCTCCGCTCACCGGAGACGGCATGAGAGTTCTGGCGTCTGCTCATCGCTGACCCTAAACTATATCACAAACGGGAATTGCCTTATACCTGTCAATCAATCTCGAATCGACCGATCCCGAACTCACCAATGATACCACATTCGCGCTGCAAACCACAGAGTCTACTCTTGGCTGCTACGCTTCTGTTGCTGCCTCTACAGGCCTACCCGCAAGCTGATCAATCGCAGTCGAATCAGCAAGAGAGCAATCAGCAAGGGACAGAGCAGTCTACAAACCGGGTAGAGGACATACAGAACAGTCCCGGGGAATTCGAGGACGAGGTCGTCGAAATCAGGGGCTTCGTGACGGAATATGAAGATGAAGACGTTGAGACGACCCGGTTTTACTACCTGAAAGATCGCTACGGGGACATCATCATGGTCCGTACCACTGGCGCGCTGCCAACGGTCGGGGAGCGGTACCGGGTGTCGGGCCCCGTCAGCATCGACCCCGAAATGAACCGCCCGTACGTTAGCGAGGAAAGCCGCGCGCAGCTGAGCGGCGTAGCTACCGACGGGGACGGTAGGGAGAGCAACGCAAATCAGGGGGGCGGGAGCGAAGCGGCAGGTGGGGACGGAACGGCAGGTGGAGGCGGGACCTCGGTGCAGACACTGCTCTTCGTGGCAATTGGGGTCGTGGTGGTTCTTCTTTTCGGGCTGCTTATTTACGTGCTATACCAGCGGCGCCAACCTCAGGTGGCAGCGCAGGGCGGGTCCTCGCTGAGCGCAGACACCCCACCCCCCTCCGGCGGCCAAGCTAGGGGCCAGCAGGCTAGCGGCCAGCAGGCTGGAGGTGACGGGGCTGCCCGTCAGGCGTCCCCGGGCGGACCTGAGCCCGATGAAGTCGTGCAGGACGAGACGGTAAAGATGCACGTCCCTCCGGACAACACGCTCAAATTCCTCGGGAGCTTAGAGGTGGTCGCGGGGCTCGACGATATCGATCGCATTCCACTGCACCGCCCACCTGGTCAGAACGGCCAGAAGGCTGAAATTACGATTGGCCGGACCAGTGGCCCTCCGTATGAACATATAGAGCTCAAGCCCCGCACGGTCAGTAGCAAGCAGGCGAAGCTCGTTCACGACGGAGACTGCAAGGTGATAAACTACGCCTCGAAGGAAAGCAATCCGACGCTGGTCAATGGGGAACCGATGGATTTGAATGAGACGGCGGATATTGAGGATGGAGATGTTCTCACAATGGGGGAGGTGAAACTTCGCTATTCTGATGGTCTCGTGTGACCGTTCATGATCTACCAGCCCGATCAAAGATGCCTCCATCATGAAAGCCGTATCGAGAAGCATTTCAGGGCGACGCTCCCAAAACGAGGACGCGGAGTTTTGCTGGAGCGGAGACGCAGACGGGGGCTCCTGCGCCCTCATTGTCGTCGCCGACGGGATGGGTGGGCACAGCGGGGGACAAGAGGCCTCTCGCCTTGCCGTGGAGGCGATCGAAACCGAATGGTCGCAGTTTCTTGAAGACGGCTCCGCTACGGAGGGCGACTCTGCTCCGGAAGAAGGATCTGCCGTGGAACCCGGCCGGGCCTGGCTCAAAACTGTGGTCGAGGAGGCCAGCCGGGCGGTTTCCGGTTACCAGAACGGGCAAGAGGAGCTCTCCGAGATGGGTACGACTCTTACCGTAGCCCTAGTCCGAGAAGGCCGAGCCCTCTTTGCAAACGTGGGGGACAGCCGCACCTACCTCGCCACCGAAGATGAACTCCTCCAGGTAACCGAGGATCACTCCGCGATTGCAGAGGCGGTGCGTGGGGGCAAAATTACCGAAGAGGAGGCCCAGGAGCTCCCCTACCAGGACGCGCTGACGCGGTCCATCGGGGGCGGTGGGGATCGTCCAGAGCCGGATCTTTTCCCATCTTCAAGAGAGGACGCGTGGAATGGTTATCCTGTCGAAGAAGGCTGGCTGGTCCTTCCAGACCACTGCTTTCTACTCGCCTGTTCGGATGGACTAACGAAAGGGCTCACCGATATTGAGATTTACGAATGCCTCCGGCACACTCCGTCTCTGGACGAGGCTGCCCGCCGGCTCGTTGCCACGGCCTACCGAAAGGGGAGCACGGACAACGTCACCGTCGCGGCCCTGGAGCACGGGGATGTCCAGCGGCTAAAGCCATACCGGTCGAAGGACCCTCTTCCGGAAAAGGCGACGCGCCCGGCGTGGACTCCATCCACGAATGGAGTCCACAATAGTGAGGAGAGCAGAGAAGCCATTGCCGAGGAGGAGCGGAGAAGCAGCCGAGCTCTCTGGATTCTCATTCTTGTGCTCGCAGCGCTTCTTCTCCTTCTGGCGGGGGGCTACGCCTGGAGGGCTTACGATCTGTCCCTCCCGGTGGAGTTGGGCCCATCTTCGGGGCTCTTGCTCTTCGTCGGCGCTAGGCAGGTGAAGTCTGCCCGCTGATCTACCGGTGCGCCTTAGCAGAGGTGGACCTGACTGGCTTGAGGCAAAGTGATGGACGCAAAACTGATGACGAATCCAAAACCGGAGAGGAACGCAAGAACGGACGGAAACTCAGGATCAGGCGCAGGCACGCTGGGGTCCTGGCCGTTGGCAGCGCTTCTCGTAGCCCTTTGCGCGACCACCATAGCGCTTCTTACCTCAGTGATCCCTTCAGCGATGGCGCAGGACACGGTTCGCGTCTCGGAGCCAAACGTGATCCAGTATCCGACTACTAAGGTGCCGGTGTCCGTGCTGAGCGGAGGTGAGTCCATCAAGGGTTTGTCCCGGGAGGATTTTCGCCTGACTCACGACGGAACGAAGGTCTCTTCCATCGAAGTCGAACAGTACTTTGACAGCTACGCGTGGCTTGCCGTCACACTGGTCTTAGATCGGAGCGGGAGTATGGAAGGGCGGCCCCTTGTGGAAAGCAAGCGGGCAATTGGCCAGTTCCTCCAAGTCCTTGGGCGCCGCGATCGGGCTTCTCTCATTACCTTCAACGAGGAGGTTCGCGTCCGCGCTTCCTTCGGCACCTCTCGGAACCAGGTTCGTGCCCGAACCGACGAGGTGGCAACTGGCGGGGACACGGCCCTGCGGGACGCGATTGTCCGAGCGGCCAGCCGCCTGGGCAATATTGAAGCGCCGCGGCGAGCAATGGTTGTGATTACCGACGGCCGGGATACTGCCTCAGGCATCTCCTCCACCGAGGTCCTTCAGGCGCTTCGGGAGGCGGGCGGGCGCTGCTTTACCGTCGGACTGGGGTCGGGGATCAACGCTTCGTTTCTGAGACAGGTGGCAGAGGCCGGAGACGGCTCATTTTTTCGTGCTCCCTCGCCGGAAGATTTGACCGAGGTGTACCGCCTGATTGCCCGCGAGCTGGAGAGCCAATACCTGCTTACGTACCGCCTGCCCGGAGCTTCGGCGGAGGGCGCTTCCCGGCCCGTGGAGGCGAAGCGTCACGACCTCAACGTCGTCGTAGAAGCTGGCAGTCAAGAGTTAGAAGGACGGCGCGTGTTCACGACCGGCGGCGGCCAGGCCTCCGCGCGGGCCGAGAAGGAGCCCGTGCCCAGCCAATCCGCACTTGACCGACAGGAAAAGCGGAGCGCCCGGGATTCCAAGCTGGGTGGATGGAAGGCCATCGGGACGCTGTTTATCGGCGGGCTGCTTGGGGCCACGGTGGGGACAGGGCTGGTTCTCTTATCGGAACTCTCGGTGGGGCGCCGCCCGGCAATCGTCGGCTCGGTCATTGGACTGAGCGGGCTTCTCGGAACGCTCGTGGCTTCTGTTTTCCTGGTTGGAGGATGATCTTTCGTGGTGGGGGGAGTCCCTCTGGGACATGCCCAGTACTCTCTTAGCGAGATCTGATTGTACGCCGCTAGCCTATGAATCACTTTCACGGAAGTCGCTCTGGCTTATGCTCGTGGCGGATAAGCGTGCTGGTAAGTTTAATCCTACTGGTTACCACCAGTCTCTCGTCCGCCCAAGATCTTGAACGGCACGGGGCGGTCACCGAGATTGACGGTCAGGAAATCACTGTTCGACTTGATGACGGCCTTTCGGTCTCCTCTGGAACTGCGGGAACCATCTACACCACTACGACGGTCGGTGGGGAAGAGCGATCAGTGCGGGTCGCTCAGGTGGAGGTGGCTGAGACCGACGGCCGCATGGTGGTTGTACAGGTCGAAAATCAGACGCAATCTCCGGAAACCGACTTTTTGGTGTCGTTCGAAGCCGTGCAGCGCCTCGGCACGTTGGGGGTGGAGACACAGCCCGATGATGCCTCAATCAGCATTGACGGAGAAACTGCGGGGACGGGGGCCGTCCGACAGGAGGTTGAAGCTGGGGAGCACGCTGTAGTCGTCCAGGCCGACGGGTACCAATCAGCCCGGCGGTCGTTGACCGTTCCGCCGGGAGAGACGCGGGAGCTTCGTTTCAGTCTGGAGCAAACGGGAGGGCGACTCGTGGCTCGGGCAACTCCAGACAGCGCACGTCTGCTGATTGGGGGAGAAGAGGTCGGGCGTGGAAATGTGTCGGCAGAGCTTCCTTCGGGGGAGTACAACCTGGAGATACAGGCCGAGGGGTATGTATCAGAGGACACGACGGTGGCGATTCGCCCCGGAGAAACAACCCGTCTATCGAAAACGCTCGCACGAGAGACAGGTCGGATTTTTGTAGCTGCCAAGCCAGATAGTGCACGAATCCTGATCGATGGGGATCTGCAGGGACGGGGGCGAGCTGGGACGACACTTGTGCCTGGCACGTACGACATTTCGGTGCGAGCTGAAGGATATGTGCCGGTCGATACAACAGCGATCGTTGCTGCGGGCGAGCGAGCACTTCTTGATGTTGTTCTTGAGCGGGCATCGGGTCAACTTCTGGTGGCGACCGAGCCCGATTCGGCGACCGTGATGGTCGACGGGCAACGTGTCGGAATGGCCCCTGTGAGCCGAACCCTGTCTTCAGGAAAGCATCAGGTGCGGGCCACGGCGGAGGGATACGCGAGCACGGAGAAGAGCGTGACTGTTCCAGAAGGCGGACGGAGGGAGGTTGCGCTCACGCTTGAGTCCCGAGAGGGACGGCTTGTTGTGGAGACTGATCCCAGTGGTGCGACGGTGCGAATCGATGGTGAAACAGCTGGGACGACACCGACCACGAGCACGCTCGTGCCGGGGGAGCACCGAGTTGAGGTCGAAAAGCAGGGATTCAGGTCCTCCCAGAAGAGTGTTCAAGTTGCACAGGACAGGCGGCAGCGGATTCAGTTCTCGCTGCAGCGGCCGCTGAACGTAGGCGTCGCGACTGCACATGTGGGGCCCGTTCAAGACGTGCGAGCCCGGCGGGAGGACTCGACTATCGTCGTAGAGTATGGGCTGGACGGGGAAGAAGATGAGTATGAGGTGTCGCTCCAGCTTTCTACGGACCGCGGGGCGTCGTTTCAGGACATCCGCGGCACCGTCGAGGGGGCGGTCGGCAAAGAGGTGACCCCCGGGAGCAGGATGCAGGTCACGTGGGCGGCCCTGACGGATTATCCGGACGGGCTCTCCGGGGACCGGTACCGTCTTCGGGTCAATGCGGAGGCCATGGACGGAGGAAGTACGCTCCTCTGGGTTCTTGGAAGCGCCCTCGCGGCCGGGGCGGGGAGCACGGTGGCCTTGCTTCTCGGTGGAGGGGGCGGTGGAGACGGGGGAGGTGGAGGAAACGGAGGAGGTGGGTTTCCGACCCCGCCCGCACCGCCGAACTAATAATCACTTTAACTACATCAAAACTTTAATCAAAATTATACCTTAATAGTAAAGCTTATTCGAAAGTAAAATTGAAATAATAAAAATGGTCAAAAAAGAGTTTTTTAGACATATAAAAATATCGACTAGAAAAGGTCCTATCGCCAAAAAGAGATGTTTTCAGGAGCCCTAGCACTGAATTATCGATAGCATTCGCACTGGTACAATCTTCATTTGATCGCCGCGCTACTGCTTATCATGAAGCGACTTCTTTCGAACTTTCCCAAGATATATCTGGTCCTCTTCGGGCTGATTATCACAGCGGTTGCCCCTTTTGTATCTCATGCACAGATCACTTCCAAGCAGTCCAGCAAGGGGTGGTCTCATCTTCAAGCCAGTGAGGTTGGTTCTAATTTCGTACCAATATCGGCACCGACATCGAGTGACCAGCTGGCCTTACAAAACTCCGTCTCGCTTCCTACACAGGACAGTCCCAATTTGCTTTCCGAAGATGTCGATGGAGATGGGACAATCGAGGTTGTGACCGTGCAAGGGCAACGTCTTTACGTCATTGCGCCCGACGGCACCACCGAACTTAATGAAGATATTTCGGTCAGTGGGGCGACAAAAGCCCGCGTGACCATGCTTGATGATGTTTCAGGTGACGGGGTGGCCGACATTGCTGTGTCGTACCAGTTCGACCCAGGTTCCTATACCGCTCGTTTCTACAAAGCAGACGGAACCCTCCTGAAAGAATTCCAGCTCAGCAATGATGGGGACGGGGCAATGCGCCCAGTTGCTGTTGTCGATGAAGACGTGATCGTATCATACTCCACGGGTTTTTCGCTTTCTCCGAGGGGGCTATCACGGTGGGACTATCAGAATGCCTCCAAAATGTGGGACTACGTGGTTGGGCCCATCTTCAACGGCCTCTCGCTTGCTGATGCCGATGACGATGGAATAGACGAAATGACATACGGCACGTTCTCTCCGCACAATGGAGCCTCTGGAAATGGTCTCGACGATGGCAACACCTACAGCCTCATTCTCGACGCGGGCGCCACAGCTGAGCTCAAGCAGAAGTATCCGGCAGGAAACCCTGACGGCTCTCTTCTTGACCGCTTCGCTCGTTTGGAAGGGGACAGCCACAAGCTTCTCTCGTTCAAGACATACAACGATTCTTATCCTGGGACATCACGGGCACATGTGCGGAGTTTAGACGGAAGTATTGAGCACACCTTTGAGGGACTACCTGAGGGCAACTGGGAGTTTGGATGGGCAGACGTGACTGGGAATGACGCAAGAGAGATCGTAGCGTCGAATAGGAATTCGAATCAGTCCAACCTGTATGTATTCGACACATCTTTGAATGTGGTCGACTCCATCTCTCTGGGTCAAGACCAAGTCTTCGAGGCGTTGGCAGACACGGACGGAGATGAGGAAACAGAAGTGATTGTACGAGGCCCCAAGAATGTTTGGACGTACAGCCCATCTCTAGAGCCAGACTGGTCCTGGACTTACGAGGGATCGGGGACGCTTCGGAACCTCATCGCCTCGGACAACGATGGGGATGGGCGAATAGACCTCTCGGTAATGACCGAAGAGTCTGTTCTGCTGCTCGAAGGTGGAAGTCCGCCGACTGCAGATTTCGGAGTCGAGCCCCGTCTGCCGCAGATCGGAGAGACAGTCACCTTCGATGCCAGCGGCTCAAGCGATCCAGACGGGCAGGTCCAGTCTTACGAGTGGGACTTCGATGACGACGGGACCGTGGAAGCAACCGGGCAAACAGCAAACACCTCGTTCTCGTCTGCAGGAGATGTTCCGGTTACGTTGACGGTTAAGGATGACGATGGAAGTACCGACGACACTACACAAACCGTTACCGTCAATGCCCCTCCGACTGCCTCGAATGATACCACACAGACTCCCCAAGGAGTATCGGTCACAACGGAGGCGCTGGCCAACGACACCGATCCGGACGGTCGGCTTGACTCCTCCAGCGTTCAGATTGAGAGTAGTCCTTCCAGTGGGATAATCTCTCAAGTCGACACCTCCACCGGAGCAATTACTTACGCTCCGGACGCTGGCTTTACGGGGACGGACACGTACAGTTACACCGTGGCGGACACCACGGGGGCGCGTTCAGAGGCCGCGACAGTCACGGTAGAGGTGCAAGACCGGGGGGAACCCTTCATTACGACCTGGGAGACGACCTCTCCGGATTCCTCGATCACGATTCCGACCGACACTAGCGCCTCCAACTACGACTTTGTGATCGACTGGGGGGACGGTACGACCGAGACCTATTCCGGAGTGGACCCGGATCCGACTCATTCTTATGACCAGGCCGGGACCTACACCGTCGAGATCAGGGGAACCTTCCCGCGGTTTTTTCTCAATGCCCCGGTGGTAGAAGACAGCACGAATGCTCAAACCAGTGGTAAGCGAGCAGAGGGTGTGACTGCCGAGGCGGGAATGATGCCGAAGAAGTTGGTTTCGCCACGGGAGAGGAAAGAGACTACAGATCGGCTTGAGGCGAAGAGAGGCGTGAAAACGGCGAGCACTGAAGGGCAGACCGCCGCCAACGCCGAGAAGCTCCAGACAATTGAGCAATGGGGGTCGATTCAGTGGGAGAGCTTCGAGGCGGCGTTTCGAGGAGCTGTGAATCTTACGTACAACGCCACCGACACGCCAGACCTCTCAGGCGTGACCGACATGTCCGTGATGTTCGCGGATGCCCAGTCGTTCAACGGCGACATCGGTGGATGGGACACCGGCAATGTCACCGACATGAGGGGCATGTTTTTCAACGCTGGGAGCTTTAACCGGTCGGTTGGGGAGTGGGACGTTTCCAGCGTGACGGACATGGCCTTCATGTTCGGCGGGTTCGACGTGACGATGAGCTTCGACCAGGACATCAGCTCCTGGGACACCGGCAACGTCACCGACATGAGCGTAATGTTTCAGAACGCCACGCAGTTCAACCAGGACATCAGCTCCTGGGATGTCACGAGCGTGAGGGACATGAGCTACATGTTCTTCGACGCAGGAAGCTTCAACCAGGACATTGGCTCTTGGGACGTCTCCAGCGTGACAAGCATGCGGGGAATGTTCGGCGGACTCGACGTAACAATGAGCTTCAACCAGGACATTGGCTCCTGGGACGTTTCCGGCGTGACCAACATGGTAGCCATGTTTCAGAACGCAAAGTCGTTCAATCAGGACATCGGTCAATGGGATACTGGCAACGTCACCAACATGAGGTTCATGTTCAATGACGCCGAGGGCTTCGACCAGGACATTGGAGAGTGGAACACCGGCAACGTGACCAACATGGCGTTCATGTTTCAGGCCGCAACGTCGTTCAATCAGGACATCAGCCAGTGGGACGTTTCCAACGTGACGGACATGGCCTTCATGTTCTTCGACGCAACCAGCTTCGACCAGCCGATCGGCTCGTGGGACGTTTCCGGCGTGACCGACATGGTAGCCATGTTTGGGGGTGCTACGTCGTTCGATCAGGATCTTGGCAGCTGGGACGTGTCGAGTGTCGACGACTCTCAGCCGGATGCTCCTGACTCTTTCGAGAGCTTTCTGGGCGGTACGGAGCTCTCCTCAGTTAACTACGATGCGCTCCTGAACGGGTGGTCACAGCTCGACCTGACCAACGGACTCACGTTTGATGCGGGCGAGAGTCAGTACACCACTGAGGCAGAGTCCGCCCGCCAATCGATTATCGACGAGGAGAACTGGACGATCAACGACGGAGGACTCACCACTGCCAATGAGCCTCCGGTGGCGGATTTTGGGTCCGACCCCACCGTGCCGGATGTCGGGCAGGAAATTGTCTTTGATGCCAGCGAGTCGTCCGATCCGGATGGTCAGGTCCAGTCTTACGAATGGGCCTTCGGGGATGGTACTAGCGGAAGTGGCCCTCAACCCACCCACACCTACCAGGAGGCCGACACATATACGGTCCGTCTCACAGTTACCGACGACAGCGGAGCCGTCTCCGAAGAGGCGACCTCGGAGCTTCGGGTTCGTCCCGTTCAGACCCAGACAACGGCCACCCAGTCCTTCGGCGGTGACCAGAAGGACGATTACCGCCTGGTAGCTCTCCCTGGCCAGGTGAGTACATCCCTGAGCGAGACGGCTTCCGGTGACTGGCGCGGATTCCGGGAGACCGGCGCCAGCGGCGGGCAGGCCTACAGCCGCTCGGAGTGTTCGGGGGGCTGTCAGTTCGGGCCGGGGGAAGGATTTTGGCTCATCGCCGGACAGACCTGGAATGTGGACCGGGCCGTCGAGACGGTGGACTTAAGCGAAGAGAACTCAGTTCAGATCAGCCTGCAGGATGGTTGGAACGTGGTGTCCAACCCACTGGAGACGGAGGTCTTCTGGGTTGCGGTCCAGCAGGCTACTGGTACAAGCCAACCGCTCTGGCGGTGGACCGGAACCTGGGAACGGGTTCAGACCTTCCGCTCAGCGAAGGAAGGGGAGGCCTACTACTTCCGGGACGATCAGATCAACGCCCTGACTGTACCTTACCCAGGAGCGGGCAGCTCTTCTACCCAGGGCAAGGCTCAGGCGAAGACAGATACGACTCAGGCTGACACAGGCACAAGGCAGTCGCTCACCCTGTCGGTGGTCCGGGATGGTGAAGCCATCTCATCCGTTGAAGCAGGCACGCGAGGCGGGGCCGAAGACGGATTGGGCCGGTTTGACCTCTACGGGCCGCCGGGATACTTCGGCCCGGCGACCCTGCGGCTGATTCAGCATCGCGGCTCAGGAGAGGAGGGTGAGAGGCGCCCTGTTGCCCTGGCGGCTGAATATCGGGAGCCGGAAGGAGACGGATACACCTTCGACCTCCGCCTCCGGGCCTCGGCAGACACAGCCCTGACGCTCCGGGCCGACGGCTTTGGTGCTCTCAAGGGGGAAGAGGTATCTCTCATCGAACCAGCGACCGGTGAGGCTCATCCGTTGAAGGAGGGGCGGCCCGTCACGGTCCTCCAGCGGGCGGCGGAGGCGCGCTACCGGCTGTTGGTCGGAAGCAAGAGCTACGTGGAGGAGAAGAAAGAGAACATCCGGCCCTCGGAGGTGAGGCTGCTTCCGAACTATCCGAATCCCTTCTCCCGGCAAACAACGGTCGAGTACGCCCTGCCGGAGGCCCAGACAGTGCGGCTCACGGTCTACGACGTGCTCGGGCGGAGAGTGGCAACCCTCGCCGACGGGCGGAAGGAGGGCGGCTTCCACCGCCTCCAGTGGGCGGCGGGTCAGGAGCTTTCCAGCGGGGCCTACTTCCTGCGGCTCCGCGCCGGAGGCCAGAGCAAGACGCGGCGCCTGACGGTCGTCCGGTAGGAAGGCATGTAGCCGCGGCAGAGGAGCCACCGTTGCTCTTTCTAGCTCACGGGCATCATACCTGCGTCATGAGAGCACTGCCTAGCATCCTGTCGCATCTAGCGTTGCTCTTGACGATTCTCTTCTTAGTCCCGACCTCTGGATACGCCCAGCAAGGGACGGTGACCGGTCAAGTCGTAGCCCAGCCGACCGGGGAGCCGGTCGAGGGCGCGGCTGTTTCCATCCAGGACACCGACCTCCAGTCGGTCACGTCGGGAGGCGGGCAGTTCCGGATCGAGGGCGTCCCGGCCGGGACGCGGGTGGTGCAGGCGCGCCTCGACGGCTACGAGGCCCAGGGCCGGGCGGCCTCCGTCCCGATCGGCGACGCCGCCAAGGTCCAGCTTGAGCTTCAGCCCAAATCCTCGCCCGACCGGGGTACATCTTCCGATGCAGAAGTGATGAAAGCAGTCCCAGAAGGTACGATCCTAAAGGGAGAAGTCATAGGAGAAATCGAACAAAGCGTAAGGCCAAATGGATTTGCCGAAGGTGTGGTCGCAGTGATTGATGTGCCGGAAGAGGCAGTTCAGGCGGAGAGCCGAGGCTACGTGCGTCAAGGTACCAGAGACTCCCCGAGTATGGACGACGTAATAGGTGTCACTTACACAAGTTCGGGTGGGGCAGGCGCAGCACGTGGAAACGAGTGTTGGGACTCCGACGCTAGAATTCCAGCCACATCTCAGAGTGGGTGCTGGGCGATAGAGGGACTCCCAAGCACAGGAACGGTTGCGGTGGTGGCGTTTTTGCCGCGCGTCAAGCGGCTGATGGGCGCAGAGGTTGTTGACCTAAGCGAAGGGCGTAATATACACATGGGGACGATTGAAGCTTGGATGGATGTGCCGACGGTCGCACCTGAACAGCTAGAACGTAGCGGTCAGGCGGCCCTTGCTCCGAAGGGAAAAGCCTTGGCGGCGCTGGTGCTCAGTGGATGGCTGGCTGAGATCACTACAACGCTTCAAGACATGAATTATGACTATATCGACCAATTAACGAACCAACTCTGTGAGTATGTACAGGAGATTCACCCGCGATCGGCTGATACGGGCGGGTGCGAGTACGGACATGACAATGACCCGTATATCGGAAGCGAGCCACCGACAGCGATTGTGACGGCGGACGCGAAAGACGACACTAGAGAAGGGCGCAACACAGAGACCGATGCCGATTCTGAACCTGTCTTGAATATCAAATACTACGATCAGGACCGGTCTCGGCATTACGTGTTCTTTGAAAGGGACGGGCAGTTGGTCAGTCAACAAAACGACGGAGATGCCCACACCAGTTACATTTATGGGATCAAGACCCTAGAGCCCGATCCCGATGAGCCCGGCGTGTATCGGGTTCAGTGGGCCAGTGGACACGGGGGTAACACGGAGCACCTCGTCTTTGGCGGACGTGATGCGGAGGGATCCTACGTTGATGTGACGTGTGACGGATGTAACGAGCCAGAGCGATTCGTGGCGGATCCACAAAGTCGGAGCATGTGCTCCGTGAGTCAGGCTGCGTCATTAGCAGCAGAGCACTTCTCTCCAACCTGCTCGTCCGACCCAGCCTCATATGAGCCGTTCGGTGTGATTTCTCTGAATGAGTACGGACGTGAAGCGTACATCATGCGATCTTGCGCCGGTCCGGGGACCAACGGTAAAATCACATATTTAGTCGTTGAACGCCGGGCATCATGCGAGGCTATAGGGAGTATGACGCTGCGCGATCCTGAGCCTGAATTCAGGGTGCTCCACGAAGTTGGCAATGATCCTCTGATAATCGGCGGTGACACCCTCACTTGGCCCTATCCCAAACCCCTTGAGGTCGAAACGTCGCGTCGGGGTACTCACGAGTACCGGTTTGATCTTGACGATCAGGAATATAACCGAACTGATTATGAGGGCAAATACTGAGCATCTGTGGTTCATGAGAAGCAAATGTGCTGCCTCCTGTGGGAGTTAGTCCGTTCGAAGGGACGAGCAAAAAAACATATATCCCATGGATCCTATTCACTGCTTATGATCGACGATGATCAGTTGATCGAGTCGATCCAGAACGGGCTGGGTTGCGTCAATTATCTTATCTAAAGCCAACGGTGGCTTGACCAGAATCGAGGTCAGACAGAAAAGGGTCACCGCCGCCTATAAGTTGGTTGGACTCACCAAAGTCGACTCTACCATAGTGACGATGATCCAAGCTGAGGAATCGTTTGATGAGGACACCCTCCGTAAAGCCAAAGCTTGGCGACAAGGGGACCGAAGCGCTCTTAGAAAGGGTCATGAACGAGGGTTTGCAAGCTGAAATGACCGAGCATCTTGAGGCAGAGCCAGGAGAGCACACCGACGATCGGCGGGGCTATTGCAACGGGAGCCACGAGCGAGAATTGGCTGCGTGAATTGGTTTTTTGAAACTGGAGGTATCTCGCGATCAAGACGAAACGTTCCAGACCAAGCTCTTTGAGCGATATCAGCGATCCGAGAAGGCGCTGGTTTGGGCGCCCCATGCAGATAGTGATTCAAGGTGTCTCGACACGCCGGATCAAGAAGATCACCACAGAGCTCTGCGGAAGAGAGCTCAGCCGACAGACCGTGAGCAACCTGACCGAAAGACTCGACACGCAAGTCCCAGCCTGGACTGATCGGCCTCTTGAGGAGGAATACCCGTTCCTGTTGGCCGACGCAATGCAGCTAAAGATTCGGCGCGAGGAGGCGGTCCGGTCGGCGCACCCGTTATCGTCGGAATCAGTGGAGACGGCTACCGAGAGATCGTTGGATTCAAGATTGCCCTTCGAGAAACGGATGAAAGTTGCAGAGAGCTGCTGGAGGAATTCAAGAAGCGGCGAGGCCTCTCCGGCGTAAAGCTGGCCACCAGCGACGCGCATGAGGGCCTTGAGTCTACCCTGAGGGAGACCCTCCCAGGATGCATCTGGAACCGATGTCAAGCGCACTTCCGCCGCAATGTGCTCGATAAGATGCCTGCCTCATGCCGAAACCCACGACCTTCTCGATCGGGTTCTGGATGCCACCGCTGTTGTGGCTCTGCCAGAGAAGTATCGGAAGAGGCTGCGGACGACGAACATGCTGGAGCGACTCATTCAGAAGATCCGACGGCGAGAAAAGGTGATCCGGATCTTCCCAAACATGGAGTCAGCCTACCGGCTCGTCGGGGCCCTCTGCGTAGAGACCCACGAAGAGTGGTCGACCGGTCGCCGATACCTGAACATGGACGAATACTTCCAGTGGAGAGCCGATCAATCAGGCGACGATTCCCTCAGTGAGGAGTCTTCGCTCAACGGTGAACTATTCACTCAATCGGCAACCGTACCTGCCTGAATTGAAGATCTGGCAGAACGCCAGTTACACAACTGTCGGGCCTTGATGCACCGTACCTCTCAACCAAGATCTACCTTCTTCAACTACGAGTTGGCAGCCAGAGCAAGACGCGACGCCCGAGGGCCGTCCGGTAGAGAGCCTGCAGCCTCGGTGGAAGGGACGTCTTCGGTGTTTTCAGCTCATAGGAATCACACCGCCGCCATGAGAACACTGCTTGGCATCCTGTCGCATATAGCATTGCTCCTGACGATTTTCCTCCTGGTCCCGATCGCAAGCTATGCCCAGCAGGGGACGGTGACCGGTCAAGTCGTGGCCCAACCGACCGGGGAGCCGGTCCAGGGCGCGGCTGTTTCCATCCAGGACACCGACCTACAGGCGACCACATCTGAAGATGGCCAGTTCCGCATGGAGGGCGTGCCGGCGGGGACGCAGGTGGTGCAGGCGCGCCTCGAGGGCTACAAGGCCCAGGGCCGGGCGGTCTCCGTCCCGATCGGTGCCGCCGCCGAGGTCCGGCTTGAGCTTCGGCCCAAGTCCTCGTCCAAGCGGGGCACATCTTCCGATGCAGACGAGACCGGCCCGTCTCCTTCCTGTTCGGCGGTGACCGTCCCGGAAAGCTGGGTGGCGACCAGTTCGGGGCGGAGAGGGAAGGCCCATGAGCTTCGGGGACAGACCTACCGGGTGCGTACCTACATGGCCCCTGTTCTCGACGACGGGGCCGAGACGCTGACAAATGAAAACAGTACGCTTGCGCGAATTCCAACCCGCGCCCCCGGTCCTTCTCGCCTCCAGGAGGACACGCCCATCTCGTCGAAGGCAGAGCTTCTTGCGGTGATGGGACACGTGATGAACACAGATGCCCCGGTGTCCCGCGGGGGCCGCTTTCTGTCCGTAGACCACCCGGTCGAGTGGGGCGAGCGGGCCGACAAGTGGCGCACGGCCCGGCAAGAGGCCTTCGACCCGGACGACGGAAAGATCGCTTCCGGCCTCCTTCTGGGCGGAAAGCTGCTCGGCTCCGTGGGCATATCGATGGCAGGTGGTTGGCTTGAGGGGGCTAAGCAAGCTAAAGTGCTTGCAGGAGCTGCCTTCGAGTTTGTACTTCAACTGGGGACCCAAACCTTGAACTACTTCGAGTCGGTCACGGCCACGCCCAGAGACAAAAGCCTGGCTCCCGCCATGCGGGCCCTGGCTGATCTCGATTCCAAATACCAGAACGTCAGCTTGAGAGAAAAGCTCAAAGAGGTGCAGGCCCGGGAGTACATAAACCGCTATATGGATATCAGATCCGATGCCGCGGAGATGGCAGGTGCCCTCAAGTTCGCGGCGGAAGAGTGGAGCGACGTTTCCAGCGCCGTTCGGAACTACCGGGCAGCCCAGGACCCCATCATTGCCGGTACTCCGATGGGAGAGACCGCCATCACGAATGCCCACGACTTCTTTAGCTCGGCGGCGATCGGGGCCGGGGAGAAAGTCATGACGGAGCTTCTGTTCTGGGAGATCGACAAGCTATCGAAAGGGGTAAACCGGTACCTCTTCACCGCGAACTTCTACCTGACGGTGCTTGAGGCCTACGCCCGCCTGCTGGAGAACCGGAACCGGGAGCTTTCCCGCCCCGGGTCGCTTGGCAGCTGGAGCGCCTATTCTGAGGCCCTCTCCCGCTACCAGTACCGGGTGGCCCTCTACCACGAGGTGCGGCTGGGCCTGATGACGAATTTGTACCAGTACAGCAACCGGCTCGACGACACGGGCTTCGGCCAGGGAGAGGCGGCCATTCCGGACGAGACGATCGAGAGGTACAGGGGCCTGAGGAACGAGCAGCGCGAGACGTATGCGGCGATCAGAGAGGAGATCTCAACTCAGATGCAGGTGCTCGATGCCGTGGAGGAGGGATACCCGGACTTTGAGGGACAGGACTGCCTGACGGACGACTTCAGAAGGCCTGAAGAGCCGGGCGACGACGAAGACGCTGGGGAGGAAGATCCACCCGTCGCCGACGGCGGGGAAGATCCCACGTCGGACGATGAAGGCGACACCCGCGGCGGCGACGATTTGGGAACCGACCAGGCGAGCACGGGAGCCGCGATGCTCGGCGCGAATCCGGCTCGGACAGGCCACTATCCGGGAAGCGGCCCGGAGGGGCCCGTCCGTCAGAAGTGGCGCTTCGAAGCCGACGGTGGGGTGGGCTCTCCAGTAGCGGCCAACGGCACCGTCTACGCCGGGAGCAGGGACAACCACCTCTATGCCCTCGACGCCCAGACCGGCCAGGAACAGTGGCGCTTCGAAGCCGACAATAGGGTGTATGCTCCAGCGATCGCCGACGGCACCGTCTACGCCGGGAGCGAGGACGGCCGCCTCTACGCCCTCGACGCCCAGACCGGCGAAGAACAGTGGCGCTTCGAAGCCGGCACGGTGTTGCCTCCAGCGGTCGCCGACGGCACCGTCTACGCCGGCAGCAGTGACGGCCGCCTCTACGCCCTCGACGCCCAGACCGGCGAAGAACAGTGGCGCTTCG
>Ga0207753_1000215_pt1 | contig 23237 bp, 18 predicted proteins | sample PonA233FremontCA_2_FD_187273 | JGI IMG/M metagenome (GOLD analysis project Ga0207753, IMG submission 187273) | Salt pond sediment microbial community from Fremont, CA, USA - Pond A23 Sediment 3 (SPAdes) | ecosystem: Environmental > Aquatic > Non-marine Saline and Alkaline > Saline | place: USA... | reverse complement strand
GGCCTGTGTGAAAGCACAAGCGCAAACACGCGTCCCCGGAGGGGTGGCAGAGCCTGGTCGAATGCACCGGTCTTGAAAACCGGCGGGCCGCGAGGCCCCTGAATCTCTCAATCCCCATCAGAACCGTTTAAACGGTACTTCTGGACGTAGTCTTGGCTGTTTCCAGCCACTGGCTGATCCAATCTTATCACTATCGGATCAGTCTCTACGTCCCATGGCCTCTCTGCTCCATCAGGATGGGCGATACTACGCCCAATTCTACGACTCCAGCCGCACCCCTTCCCGAAAGAAAGTTGCCCTGAAGACCAGTACGAAACGGATAGCCCAACGGCTCCTTGGCCGGGCGGAAGACGCTTGGGCCCTCGGTGACTATGATCCCTGGCGACATGGCCGCGAGCATGAACTATTCGGTTGGGATCCCGGCCCAGAAGAGGATCTCTCCACGCTAGGAAAGGCCAAGGATTCCTATCTGGACAGCTGCAGTCATCTTCGTCCAGATACCCAGCGGACCTACCGGGAGGTCCTCCGGCTCTTCGTCGACTATCACGGCCGTGATCAGCACGTCGATCGTCTACGGCCGTCCCACATCACCGACTGGCTCGATGAGGGGGTCCCCAGCGATGACTTGGCCGATGCCACCCGGCGGAAGTACGTCAAGCACCTCGGGTACCTGTTTCGGTATCTCATCGAGAAGGGCGCGATGGACGAGGATCTGTCCAAGCAGGTATCCCTCCCGAAACAGGTCGAACGGCCCCCGAAGGCCATGCGGCAGGAGCATCAGCGCAAGCTCCTCCAGGAAATTCAGGCCCATCATCAACGCCATGCCGGGGATGGGCGGTACAACCAGTTTCACTACCTGCTTCTCCTGATCCGCCTGAATCCCTACATGGGGCTGAGGGCGAAAGAACTGATTCACCTTCGGTGGCAGGACCGCAGTGATCAGCGGCATGCAGCAGTAGACGTGGGGAGCCGTACGGCCCAAATTGTCGGGGGAGACGGGGACTTTGAGACCAAAAGTGGCCGTCGTCGGGTAATTCCGCTTCCGGAAGAGGCCGTTTCCATCCTCGACCAGGCCCGGACCCGGAGGCCCCTGCAGTGTCCGTTTGTGTACCACCACGACGGATCGAAGCTCAAGTATTCGGGCCTTGCCCACGCCTTCTATCGGTTCCGCAAGCAGGCCGGGCTTCCCGAATGGGTCAACCTTCATTCTACGCGGCATGCATACGGGACTCGATTGGCCGAGGCAGGGACGCCGATCAAGGTGATCGCCAAATTCATGGGGCACTCGACGACGCGGGTGACCGAGCAGTACATGCACGTCGCCCCCGAACAGGGGCACCATTACGTAGATGAGGCCTTCTGATACCTCCGGGGGCCTGTCCCCTTCACGCCGAGCAGAACGTACACATCAAAAAAGGGCGGCCAGCCCCCCAACTGGCCGCACCTTCTCCCGGGTGGCAATGTCACTGGAGACACCGTCACTGGAGACAATGCCACGAGTGCCAACGATGCCACCGGGTCCACGTCCCCGTGAGGCCAACGTTGCCATCGGATGGGTTACCATCGGATGGTGTCGTCCGTCGGAATGGCCCCCACGATGGCCTCTGTGAGGAGCCGGTTGTAGTGGAAGATCTTTGGACCGGAGGGGCCATTCTGTGTCCAGAGCAGAACAGCTCCCGACGTGAGCAGCCCCCAGGCCGTCAGGGCAGGGCCATGCAGGTATCGGTCCAGGAGACGGCTCCACAGGCGACGGGGTAGTTTGGCCAGCGGCCCCCGGCGGAGACCCGCCAGGTCGGAGGCTCCCACCGGCTGCCTCTGGAGACTTCTGCAGTGGCGGGAGAACTGCTCAAGCTTCCGTTCAGCCGTCTCCAGGTACTGCTCTGCCCGACGACGATCGGTCCTCCATCCTCCGCCGGATGGACCGCTGAGAAAGCGGACCTCGCCGAAATGCTGTGTATGCAGCAGTCCCGTGGTTGGGACCTGCCTGAAGGCAAAGAGCCGAAGGCCCGGCTCCCAGCTTCCGTCGTAGCTGTTTTGGGCAAGGAGCCCGAGGGAAAGAGCGTCTTCGTCGTCCCCCGCGGCGGAGACATCCTGTGTCTCCAGGCCATAGGCGAGGTGACGACCGTCGAAGAAGGTTATCGTCGGCGTCCAGGCCCACGGGCTTCGTCCGGTAATCTCCTGGGTCATTGCCCGGACCTCTCGGTTCGAGAGGAGCAATTTCTGGGCAGGGACGGTGCCGACAAGCTGCCGGTCGTCCTTGTCGGCACGGCCTGTCAGATAGACCCTGTGGGCCGTCGGGGCTCCTCCACCCAGTGGGGATGTCGGGACGGTCTCAATCGGGGCAAACGGGGACGGCTGAGGGCCGTCGGATGCCGAATGGGAAGATGCTGAGTCAGAATCAGACATGGCGAAAAAAGAGATCTGGTGCACAGAAATACGAAAGGCCAGCACCTCCCGGAGGGAGATCCTGGCCAGATGAGTCGAAATAGAATGAAGGAGAGATCGGCGTCGTCAGGGTGCCCCTCGGTCAGGACCGATCGTCGATCCTACGGGGGCCAGCGTCAACGCCGATCGTAAGCCGGGGTCGTTAGTAAAGTGGCCCACGCTTAGGGCGAGACGCTGGGATTTTTCAAGGCGCAATGCATATTATTTGAACAGCCAAACCATGCTGCACAGCCGCCTAGGGGGGCTGTTTGAGAACCATCAACACCCGGGTGGGGGCAAATAGAGAGCCTTCCTTCCGCTACACGCCGGTACTAAACAGTTCCAGAGCCAATCCAGGGACTCATCCTGCCGGGGAGGGGAATCCCCCTTGGAAGAGAGGGATGAGATCCGTCCAGCAGACGGGAGTGCGGTAGGCGGAAGTGGAGGGCTCCGATCAACAGGATACAGCAATCCGCTCACATAGATCGTCGAGGCTGAGATCAGGGAGACCCCGACGCCTGAACCTGTCCAATACCCTGTAACGGACTCCCGCCGGACATCGTGTTTTGACGTGGTCGAGAGGGACCAGGAAGCCATGCCTCTTCAGTCCTTCTAACCAACGCCATTCGGTCATGCATCGACGTTCGCTACGTCTCCTTGGCACCCTCAGCGTCATGATTGCCGGTCTCATGCTCGTGCCGACGGAGGCCTGCGCCCAGCCAGGACTCGACCTCGAAAACGACACCCTGACCCAATCGGTGCTGATCCACCCTCCGATCGACGTGTCCGGCCGGCGCATGGTCCTCAACACCCGGGAGCACACCTATCGTCCTCAGCTCCGTCTGGTTGACCAGCTGGCTCGGGACTTCACCGTGATGAAAGTCGGAGACGATGGCATCGGCCGGGCCTACGAACCTGGAACGGCCGGAAAAGAGAACGAAGACTGGTACGGGTGGCGACAGGACGCGCTGGCCCCGTTTGAAAGCAAGGTCGTACAGGTAGCGCGGCCTGACAGTACCAACAAGCCCGGGTCCATGAACCGAGACGGAAAGACAGGGCTCATTGTCTTCGAAGACGAGGGGGACGGCATCACTGTCGCCTACGCCCATGTCCGGGAGATTGAGGTAGAGCAAGGGGACACCGTCGGCCGGGGAGACGTCGTCGGGAAGGTCGGCAACAACGGCACCTCTCGGGCCCCACACGTCCACGTGGGGGCTTGGACCGGAGAGCCCGATCTCCTCGGGACCAAGACCGGAGCAGAGCCGCTCCAAATCCAGGTGGACCTTTATGCCTCCAAACGATTCGGGGAGGAAACGGAGGAATAGAAAGTTCGACGATTGCACTGCTTGTCATCAGTCACGCAGCCGGATGTGGATCTTTGGGTATGGCTCCCTGATGTGGGACGGATGGGAGCAGCAATTCGACGGCAAGAAGGTAGAAAGAGCAGTGCTGGAGGGATACCGGCGAGCCTTCAACAAGAAGTCCGTCACCAACTGGGGCACGGAAGAGAACCCCTGCCCAACCCTCGGTCTTGAACGAGACCAGGAGGCAACATGCACAGGGGTTGCTTTTAAATTTCCGGAGGCACTGGCAGAGGAGGTATCGGCCTATCTTCGAGACCGAGAAGGCCCAAGCTTTGACTTCGTCGAAGTCGAGATCATCCTCCCGGACAGCCGAGAGGTTCAGGCCCGCGTGGCCGTCAATGATCCTGCGGCAGAGTCGTACATCGGAGACAGAGACACCGAGGCCGTCGCCTCCATGATCAGCGAAACTGAAGGCGATTCCGGGACCTGCATTGACTATTTGACGAGTACCCGGTCCAAACTTAGAGCACTGTCCATTGAGGATGAGGCCGTGGAGACGCTTTGGAAGACAGTACAACAGGAGGCATAAGCCGTTCTGCGGTGTTCACCATCAGCTCTGACCCGTATCTCCACGGCTTTGCCTGACCTCATTCAGGTCTGAGAAAAGAGCTACGCGAAGCATATGGAGCCGACACTGGACTTCGGTCCCAATGCCCTATTCAAGTCTGGAGAGGTGTACAACCGCCGAAAAGACCTTCACAGCCAGTTTGGAGGCCAACAGCAGGGGGGCATCTCCACCCCCGCGGACTACCCGCTGATCTTCCTGTTCACCAGTGAGCAGGGATCAGAGTACGGGTACCAGGATGAATTCCAGCCTGACGGGACCTATTGGTACACCGGCGAAGGCCAGGAGGGGGACATGGAGATGACCAGAGGAAACCGGGCCATCCGGAACCATCAGGAGGACGGCAAACACCTACACCTCTTCGAGGCTCTTGGTGAAGGACAGGTCCGGTACATCGGCAAGGCCACGTACCTCGATCACCACTGGGAAGATCGCCCAGATGTCCACGGAGAGATGCGCAGTGCTATCGTTTTCGAGCTTGCGGTTGAGCCAACGGAAAATTCAGCTACAGACGGTGTTGAGGAGCCAATAGAAGAATACGACGGGAGAAATCAACGGTGGTGGACCCGTTCACAAGACGAACTTCGAGCACTTGCTCTACAGGAGTCTATCTCGTCAGTCTCAGAAGAAGAAGCGAGACAGCGGACTTATCAGCGGTCCAAAGCTGTTCAGGTCTACGTCAAGAAACGAGCAGATGGTACCTGTGAGGGATGCGGAAAAGACGCCCCCTTCATCACCCCACAAGGTCGTCCCTACCTAGAGGCCCATCATGTACGGCGAGTATCAGATGGAGGCCCGGATCATCCTCGATGGGTGATTGCGCTGTGCCCAAACTGTCACCGCAGGATTCATCATGGTCGGGACGGTGAAAAGTACAACACGAGACTAATCGAGAAACTGGAGACTTTCGAGGACGACCAGTAACGCTCCCCTACCACATCAGCCTAATCAGCCCAACCATGGATGTTGAGGATCGAATAGAGATTAGTGATAACCACGCCATTGAGTGGGGAACAGCCACATGGAGCGACACTGCTAAATCCATTCGGAACAGGTACGACACAGAATCAGGCCGCTTTTCTCCACGAAACTCATCAGAGTTCTCATTTGACGACCTGGAACGGTTGATAGTTGAAAGTGCAAAGAGGGACCACATCAGTCCCGACATGGCAGCCCGGATGATCGAAGAACTTGCGGCATCTATTTCCAGACAGTCTCCGGATACGTTCCCGAAACCAGAGCCGAAAGGGGAGCCGACGTTTCGTCCATGGATTGGCGACAAATACGAGACGGAAGGTATTGCGGAGGGGATTCAACTCTTCATCCTCGGAGAATCCCACTACGGAACTCCGGACCCGAACGACTCCACGTTCACCCGTCGAGTAGTGGCGAAGTATGGACAGAATGATGAGCGACATGCATTTTTCACTCAAACGGTCAAACTGGTCCTTGGGCTTACCGGCGACGACTACCTCTCTGACGAGCAACAGCGGCAGTTTTGGGATCGAGTTGCGTTTTATAACTACGTTCAGGAGTACGCTGGGGAGACCCCAAACGGAACGGTGACACCGGAAATGTGGGCGGACGCCGAGAAGCCCTTTTTGACGGTCCTGGAGCAACTTGACCCGGATGCTCTCCTCATCCTGGGGAAAGAACTTAGTAATCACGTCCCCGAGGTCGACGTCGAGACTTGCGTGGTCACGCATCCTTCGTCTCCACGGTTCAGTTACGAAGGAGAGCAGGAAGCAGTCCAGGCCTTGCTAGAGAACGCCTAGTGGCCCGGTACCGCCCTTAGCTTTTGATTTCATCATGGTGTCCAGCAGGGATAGCGGCACACCGTGGCTACTAGCGTGGTCACCGATCTAGTTGGAAGGTGGGCAGTCCGAAGAAGAGGTTTTTCTTCAGATTCCGCCAGGAAACGCAAGCTGGAGAAGGTAGGGTTGAGCATAGATCGTCAAGGCAAATCCTCCAATGGCAAAGATAGCCCCAGTGAGTCCGATCTGGACGCGGCTGAGACGGAGGCCGTTGAAGACCATCCCGGTGGCCAGTCCGGACAGGCCCCACAGAAACAGTTCCGCCATGAGCATACACCAGATGCGGAGGAAAGACGCGGTTGAACTGCCGTAGACCTCCGCCACTTCTTGGGGTGTCTCTGGGCCCGCGGCTAGCCGGATAAGCCCGCCCATCAAAAGTCCGGCCACCAGCGTGGATCCTACGAACGTCAGGCCTTCAATCCATCCCTTCAAGGGCCGCTGCCGCCCCAGAAGCATCCCCCCGATGAGGGTGCCGGCAACGAGGAGTAGTCCCACGAGTGGGGGTTGGGCCAGCAGAGCAATGAATACCGTTCCGAGAGAAGAGGCTGGGCCCCACCGGAAGGCCGCACTCCCCACCAGAAAGCCCAACGCGGTACCAGCTCCACCTCCATAGAAAAGGGCATGGGTCCAGTGTACCGACTGCCAGGAGAACGTAGAGGCCCGAATCATGAGGTCGGTAGGTCGGGATGGTCCAATCAGGAATCACTCGACGCCCGACGCCGAAGAGAAATGCTTTCCGTTTGATCCGTGTCTGGGGGGTTACGGCCTGTCTGGTCATGTGTCTGGTCCTCGGCATGATCGCACTGCGGCTCCGACGGATGGGCATCCTCTTGGGCCACACGATCAACGCTGACGTTCTTCGTCGGGCGTCTGAGAAAACCGACAGGTTGAAGGCGACGAAGGTCAGAGTCAACGGCCGCCCGACTGTCAAAAATCCAGAAGTGTTATAGGCAAATGGGCTCTCTGCGTCTGGGGCTGGATGGCATATGTCCGGTGAATCGCCGAAAACGCCCTCAATTCATCCGGTCAGGCTGCAGTATGCGGCCTCTCCCGGCCCATCGGTTTCCAAAGGGCCCGCTATTCAGGGCTGGTCGTGTCTTCAGCTTATGAAAGACGGGCTGCCCGAGAGACGATTGTGTGATATAGTAGAAGAGCTGATCGGGTCGATGGCCCGGCATTCCCCGTCAATCCCCGCGGAGAGACCTGACTCGCGTTCTCACGCCGTTCAGCAAAATCCGTCGAGGCCGTTCTCTCTCAAGGATTCAACGCCACATAGCCCTTGAAGGAACTCCCTTTCAGACCGGTCACCAATGCCCCCGAAATGCAAAAGCCCCCACCTGCCAGGGGCAGATGGGGACATAGTGGGAGACGCCCATGCGGAGATGTCGCCAACCATCCGATCTGTCGAGACTGGTGTCTCCCGGCACAAGTGGCATAACTGGCACCAAGGCCGCATTCGGGCAAAGTGCCAGTCGTGCCAGTAGTGTCACCTGTGCATTCAGGAGGGGGGGTAGAGTTGGCGCTACCGTCACTCCTCGGATTTCTTGTAATGGCCTCGTTGCAGCTTCTCAAGGACATCCTCTTCCGTCCATTGGCGAAGACGCCGTTTCGCCGTGCGTTCTGCGATCTGGAGATCCTTCGCCATAGAAACGGCTTCAGCTGTTTGGAACTCAACGGGAAGTTGCTTCAGCCACTTCTGCTCCAGCTTGTTCACCTCGTCACCGAGGTCCGACCCACTCATTGCATCGAGCAGATTGATATTGTGCCGGGCGAACAGTTGCCCAAGCAGTTTGGCTGCTTTGAAGCTCCCGTAGTCGACGACCAGCTGGGAGCGGTCCTCATCCGCAAGATCCTTCGACTGATCCCAAGCATTCCAGACGCCGAGGATGGAGGCAATCCGGAAAACGTGTATGCCCATCCGGTGGGCAACGCCGTCCCCGGCGAACCCGAGGTCTTGGTGAACCTTCTCTTTTGCCCTTCGACCAGTCTCATTGAGCTCCTTCCACTGGGCCTTGGACAGGCGGAGGTCGAGGGGCTTCGACCGGTTAGCCAACACCTCATACAATTCCAGCACTTCTTCTCCCGGCCGCTTTTCGGCACTTAGACTGAATGTTCGGTCATCGTCCGTGTAGAGGGGGGAAACGTCCTTCCACTCGCTGGTCGGGATGAACCCGAAGGGACAGAGGCGAGACCAAAGACCATTTCCAACCTCGTCGACGAGACGGGGAAGCTGGTCCGGAGTCCCGGACAGGACGAGAGAGAGGCGCGGGTTTTCCACCTCTCGGACCTCGTCAATCCGCCCGGAACTGATGGGTTCGTGGGGGTGGGCTTTCCGCAGAATGTCGCTGAAATTTCCCCACTCCTTCTCCATCGTCTGCGACAGGGTGTCGGCCTCGGTTTCGATCATCAAGGCCTGCCCGTCATTGTCGTTAAGGACCTGGATAAGGGCCGAAGCACTGGTGTTTCCGGGGACGATGAAGTGATGGAGTGGCGGCTTTGCCCCTCCATCAAGGTCATCCCCGTCTTCTTCCTGCTTCTCCTCCCATTGGGCCCGCTTGGCCCTGCTTTGCCGCTTGAGTTTGCGGTGGAGGGGCCGTGCCAGCTTGGCGGCGTCGTTGAGGGCCCCCTTTCCGCCGCCCGCAGGGGCGACGATGAAAATGTAGAGGTTTGGGTAGTGATACTCTCCGTTGGCGTATTGCCCCCTCACGTTCGTGAGACACCCGGACAGGACGCCGAGACCACCTGCAATGAAGACATCCTTCTCTTCCCGCAGGTCGTACCGGTCGAGCTGCTTCGACAGCACCGACGGGAGGTGATTGTGGATGGTTTCGGGGATGGGTCTCAAGTCTGCGAGGGTTGTGTACAAACTTTCTAGATCACTCATTTTGCTTATGAGATTGATTAACAGATACCGTAGCCTCCAGACAGTCCGGCCACAAATGCCGAAGGGGGCTCCCCAGAAGCCGCTGGCCTGAGGAGCCCCCGTCGGGGCCGTGCAATCCGGAGGGTTGGAAGTCGATGGCCAGCGGCCTCGTCAAAATGGGCTGGCCAATAGAATTGCTAGAACACTGGATTCGTAGGAATTGAGTGGACGCTCCAAATTACTCCACTGCTGGAGGCATGAGCGGGTGCTACACCCGATTCCAAAGGTGATTTTATGGAGTGTATTGGGGGCAGTGGGGTACTACACTGGCCGCTCACCTTCTTCGACGAAGTCTTTAATCCGTCGAAGAAGTACCATCAGCTTCTCACGGTTACTTCGATTCGATGCTTGGGTAGGATACAATTCGGCTTTCTTTAGCGCCTTATGGAAACCGTTATAACTGACCATGAAAGCAGCCGGTCGGTCTTCGCTGACTGCCTCGTACACTTTGGTGAGGTACTTGTAGCCAATCTCGTCGGGGGAAGTGCTGCTCAGTTCGAGATAGTCGTAGAGTTCTCTGGCATATTTGTGACCGCTGAGCTGTGGACCGTCTGTGTTGGAATCGACCGGGACCTCAAAGTCTGACTGCATGAACCACAGCCGAAATTCCGCCTTCACGGCCTTCAGAAAACGAATATCGGATTTCACCCTCACACCTGCAGGAGTGTCGTCCGATATCTCCCTCAGTTCCTGCTGGCGCCTGTCGCGAAGGGTATCGGCCCAAATCATTTCCTCTCTGTTCTGTGGACGGGCCCGGGAACGTGAGATGGGCATCCGGCCCACCTGATCGTCCCACTCCCAATCGGCCTCGTCGACCTCCGCGTCCGCTGTTCCGTGCTTGGTTGGATCGACGTCTCGGACTGGATAGTGGAATTCCTCGATTGGTGTCTCCGCAGACGGTCCCTTGTTCAGTTCGCGAATCTTCATGCGACTGCGTTCCCAGTATTTCACTAGAAAAAATCTCTTGGGGCCGGCCCCTGCTATTCGTGAGCGGTACTCTCGGTAGTCCATGACGCTAAAACTTCGACGTGGTGAATCTCCGACGCGATCGTGCCTCCCACCTCAGTGTAATCACCTCTCCGGACGCGATTGGCATGGTGATTAGCACTTCCAAAGTGGTGGGATAGATATTGGCACTTAGCGCATGGACTGATCAGCGTCAAGAAGGTTAGGTTAGGACCTTGCGAAACGGAGGCTCTGACCCTGAGAGAGGTTTGCTTCAGGAGATAGACAAGCTACGTACGGCATTCCTGGCACGACTGGCATACCTGCCGTGTCAGCCTGATTGTCTGGGGGGAAGACCAGGTCCGGCAGCCTTACCTGCTCCAGGCCCTGTCCGACTACACCCCCACGTGACCCTGTACCGTTTCCCCCAACCAGGTAAGAACTAATTGCCGGACGAGTGGAAGCTCTCTCCGACGGGAAAACTCACGTCACCCTGTTCCAGGATGTGTCCCGGGAATGGGACAATCTCGGCGATGTCCCTGCCGACAATTCAGACGTATCCTTCTGGGAGACTACCCGGGTGGAAGTACAGGCTGAGTTATGTGGCCGGGCCCGGGAATACAGCGTGAAGTAGAAAGGTCAGGCAAATACTTCTGCACCTCCTCTTCATCGCATTCTTCTTGCGCGAAACTCGTGTAGAACTTGGAAAAGCCATTTGCGGGGTCACATTTTCTCCCTTCTTTTCTTCCTTACTGCACGTCGCGTACTTATGGGCAAGTCTGCCACGTCTCTCCTGTGTATTTTCTTCAGCCTCTGTCTAGTCGGCTGCTCTCCTGAACACGTCGCCTACCATTCGTCGGCCGAAATTCCCTACCGGACCACCTCCACCGATACCCAGATGGATCTGATTGGCAGGGACGACGAAGACGCCGGTGAGCGGGAATATGCAGTCTTCGTCGCCGACGACACCGAGCTTGCGGCTGGAGACAGCGGCAATCCGCCGTATATCCTTCTGGCTCCAGCCAGCGGCATGGGGTATTCCTTCGCGGAGGCCAATCTTCAGCGAAGCGTGCCCCTGACCAAAGAGGAGGCGATTGCACTGACCGACGGACTGAACGAGGCCCTAGAGCTTTGGGACGATTCTCAAAATGAAGGCGAAGGCCTCTTCTACGAATTTACCCATACACCCGAACAGGAAATTACCCGCGTCAGCCCGAGCGTGATCGAGTGGTATTCGGCCGTACGGTTCACGGCCTCCCACACCCCCGATGGGGCCTCTGCCCGGCTCCTGCTGGGGGATTCCCCGAGCAGTAAGCTTCAGGCCGTCATCCATCTGCGGGACCGAGAGGACGTGGAGGACTTCCGGACGGTCCTTCTCCAGGCCCAGAAGGCGTTGAGCGAATCCTGAAGGGCAGCTGGGAGGACGCAGGACAGACGGCCACAGCCCTCGCTCATTTCCCTCACCCGAAAAGCCTGCCATCATGTGGTACTACGCCCTCGACGGCGAACGGAAAGGGCCCGTGTCCGAAGAAGACCTCGTACAGATGATCAATGAGGGTGACCTGGGCCTCGATGACCATGTCTGGAAGGCGGGGATGGACGACTGGACGCAGATCTCTGACGTCGAGGACATTCGCCCTACTCCACCGCCGCCTCCCGGGAAACAAGTCCCATCCTCGTCTCCCACCGCCTCTCGGGAAGAGCAGAGCCCTACCGGGGGGAGGACAGACCCAGATCCGAGGGCCAGTGAGCCCAGTGTCTCAACGAAAACCAAGACCACTTCGGCTGGACGTGGGCCTCAGGATGATGGATCTAGAGCGACTGGCGGGGGAGGCACGTCCGAGGTCCCCTACGCGGGATTCGGGCGACGACTGATCGCATACGTCGTGGACGTACTGATCCTCTTCGCGGCCTTCGTCGTCTTCGGGGGTGTCCTTCTCGGCCTCAGCGGCGCCTCACAGGTCCCCCCAGAAGGGGTTCTCAACGTGGTTGGATTTTTGGTGTCCTGGATGTACTTCGCGCTGAACGAAAGCTCAGAGAGACAGGCCACGTGGGGAAAGCAGTTGTTGGGCCTGAAGGTCACAGATCTGAACGGCCGACAAATCGGGTTCGGGAAGGCCACCGGCCGACATTTCGGGAAGATCCTCTCCGGTCTCATTCTCCTGATTGGTTACATCATGGCCGCCTTCACGGAGAAGAAGCAAGCCCTCCACGACAAGATGGCCGGGTGTCTCGTCGTAAAAGCATCCGGCGGGAACGACGAAGATGTCCCAGAAATGGGGAGAAAAAACACGGCCAAGGAGGGAAATCGAGAAACTGCTGGTAGGGTAGTCGACGGGGCCGGAGAATTGTACTGTGAGCGATCAGAGAAAGCAGTAGATCCAATTCCAGATAGACGTACCTACGGGGAATACGCGTGTCCGTCCTGCAAGCAGAACGTTGAGGACGGCCGGCATCCACCGGTGGAAGAGGTACGCTGAATCCTTGTCGTCCGCTCTCTCGGCTTCACTGACACGATCCTTGCCCGATGGGGACGTAGAACGGCCCAGCCACGCATTAGAGTTCGAAGGGGCTCTGTGTCTGTAAAAACACCAGAGATACATGGCACCCGCTGTTGCTGCTTGAAGCCTTCCTCTATCCCTTGACGGATTTGCCTTTCAACCTACTCTTTGATTCTCGTCCCATGCGTCTATTCCTCACGGTCTGTCTTTGTGCGGTCCTATCTCTCGGAGCATCCCCCGCCGACGAAGAGCCACCGCTGGAGTGCGAGGTAGAGAAGATTCTGGAAGCCCGAGAGCTGCCCCCTGGATCGATGGTGGCCGCAGGGACCTACGGAGACTTGACGGAAGTGTCGACGGTGTTTGTCCCCCAGACGTTGGAGAAGGGAAAGTACGAGGTCACCGTCTCCCGGGAGTCGGACAACCTCTACGTCATCGACGGCGAGGGCCTGTACCTCAAGACGAGTGCCTGCATGGAGTACGCCACCATGCAAAAGGCGATACTAGAGGTGGCCGACAGTCAGTATGGCTTCGGGACGCTGTACTTTGTGGACTGAGGGAACGGTCACCGATACAGTTGGGCCGGGGAAATGAAGGCCGGGGTTGGCCCTGTAATTCCGCCCGGGACTACTTACGTTAAAGGCGCCGCTTCACAGCCTGCATTCCCCAAATTTGCGATCCTGTATGAGCGAACAGCAGTCCCTCTTCGGCCGAAAGCTCCACGCCGACCTCGAAATCGAAGACGAGCTGTGGGAGGCCGCCGAAGACCTCCGGGGCACCGTGGCCCCTGCGGACTACAAGCACTACGTCCTGCCCCTTCTCTTCCTCCGGTACCTGTCCCTCCGCTACGAGGAACGCCGGGAGGAGCTGGAGCAGAAGGTCGAGGAGCCGGACAGCTTCTACACGGCCGCCGACCTCGACGACCCCATGGAATACCGGAGTGAGGGGGCCTTTCTGATTCCGGAGGAGGCCCGGTGGAGCTACCTCGTCGAGCATGCCCAGGACGATGACATCAAGGTCAAGGTCGATGACGCGATGGAGGCCCTCCAGCAGCGGTACGATGAGCTGGAAGGCGTCCTGCCGCCGATGTATGCCGGAAGCAATCTCAGCCGGGAGAACCTGACAAACCTGATCAATCTTTTCTCCCGGGACATCTTCACCGGGCAGGGAAAGCAGCAGGCCGACGTGCTGGGCCGGGTCTATGAGTACTTCATCACGAACTTTGCCGACACGGAAGGCAACCGCGGGGGCGAGTTCTTCACCCCACGATCGGTGGTCCAGACGCTGGTGGCGATGCTGGAGCCGGAGGACGGGTCCAAGATTTTCGATCCGGCCTGTGGGTCCGGGGGCATGTTCGTCCAGGCGGCGGAGTTCACCGACGATCGGGACAGCCTGTCGTTCTACGGCCAGGAAAGCATCGACCAGACCCTGCGGCTCTGCAAGATGAACCTGCTGATGCACGACCTCCAGGGGGACCTGAAGCTGGGCAACTCCCTGCTGAACGACAAGCACGAGGGGCTGAAGGCCGACTACGTGATCGCCAATCCGCCCTTCAACGTGCGGAGCTGGGGAGCAGGCGACATTCCCGGCGATGATCCACGCCTCCACGTTGGGGATCGCCGTCTCCAGCCGACGGACTCCAATGCCAACTACATGTGGATGATGCACTTCCTGCATCACCTAGGGGACGGCGGCACGGCGGGGTACGTGATGGCCAACGGGTCGATGACGACGAGCCTTACCAACGAAGAAGAGACCCGCAAGGCCCTCGTGGACGAGGGATTTGTGGATTGCATTGTGCAGCTTCCGGACAAGCTCTTCTTCGGCACCGGCATCCCCGCGTGCCTGTGGTTCCTGTCCAAGAATCGGGATGGGTCCAACGGGGAGCAGGAGCGGTCTGACCGGATTCTGTTCCTGGACGCCCGGGACACAGGGGAGCTGGTCGAACGGACCAAGCGGGTGCTCTCTGAGGACGAGATTGGCCGTCTGGAAGAGGTGTACCACCGCTTCCGGATGTCGGGCGAAGAGGTCAACGAAGAGCCGGGATTCTCCGCCGTGGCCGCCCTGGAGGAGGTCCGATCGAATGACTACAAGCTCACACCCGGGCTCTACGTCGGCTTCGAGGACGACGATGGAGACCGAGTGCCGTTCGAAGTAAAGATGCCCCAACTTGTCGATCAACTGGAGGACCAGTTCGCGGAGTCAAGACGGCTCCAGAAGGAGATACGCAGTAATCTTCAAGTAGTCACGGAAGAGAACGCCGGAAATCTCCCAACCGATGGAAAAGAGGGTTTGGGTTAACCCGCACCTATTGTTGTCGAGGTCTTTGTCAAGCATCTGAACGAAATGGACGAATACGGAACCGAAGATCTTCCTCCAGGCGGACTCAGTGGTTTCTCGTCGGACAGCTTTCGATGGCCGTTAAGAAAAATAGGAGATCTCGTTGACCTGCACTATGGGAAAGCTCTAGTCGAAGACGACCGGGAATCGGGCGCTGTCCCCGTCTATGGGAGCAATGGGATAACTGGGTCACATTCGGAACCTCTTGAAGACGGACCCACCGTCGTTCTCGGAAGGAAGGGACAAGGCCATCTAGGGGTAAAGTGGTGCGACGGCCCTTTCTGGGTGATTGATACCGCTTACTACACGTCGTTCGACCGTGAATGGATAAACCCCAGGTACTTTTACTATTTCACCGACCAGATGGGGCTGAATCATCTCAAGGTTGGCACCTCCAATCCTAGCCTACAGCGAGATGTCTTTTGCGATCAGCTGATTCCACTTCCACCCCTCAACGTCCAACGCCGCATCGCCGAAATCCTTGGAGCCTTCGACGAAAAGATCGAACTCAACCGCCGGATGAACGAGACCCTGGAGGAGATGGCCCAGGCCCTCTACCGGCACTGGTTCGTCGACTTTGGGCCGTTCCAGGACCAGGAGTTCACGGACACGGAGGAGCTGGGGCCGATCCCTAAAGAATGGGACGTGAAGCCAGCGTACGACCTCTGTGATGTCCTGACCGGCGGAACCCCGAAAACCAAAAAAGACGAATACTGGGGAGGTGACATCAAGTGGGTGTCCGCGAAAGATATTTCGGACACAGGAACGTTTGTTATGGACACTGAGCGGAAGGTGACCCCGACAGGGGTAGAGGAAAGCACAACTGACGTTCTCCCTGAACGAACCGTTGTTGTTGTCGCACGAGGTTCCGTCGGGAAGCACTGCATTATTGGGGAGAACATGGCTATGAACCAGTCCTGCTACGGGCTTCGAGGCCGAGAAGAAATTGGTCAGTCCTGGACCTACCTGATGCTCAATAATCTCATCCGACGCCTCCAGCAGGTAGCCTACGGTTCGGTGTTTGATACAATCACGATCTCAACGTTCAAGAATACGGAGATCGTAGCTCCCCCGGTGGAGATCATCAGTCATTTCGAGGAGAAGGTGGATCCTCTGTTTGACTTGATGCACTCGAACGTCAAAGAGAACGAGACCCTTGCCGAAACCCGCGACTACCTCCTGCCGAAGCTGATCTCGGGGGAGATTGAGGTGGAGGCGGCTGAAGAGATCGCCGACGAGACAGCTGCAGCCCAGGCGTGATGCTGCTCGTGATCGGAAGTCTAGCACGTCATTTGCAGCCAGCATACGAGACGGCGATGCCACCCTCCGGGAAGGGGGCGGCTCGGAGGATTCCCGCCAACGTGCAACTGCGGTGCTAAATCGGTTCTGACGCGAGGTCGACCCCCTCCAATCAGAAACGGTTGCGAGCACACACTCATCTTTCGTCCGTCTCTCCTCTCCGGGGCCGATCCCGCTGGTGGTGAAGGTGACGGGACGTGGACATCGACGATGGTAGAATCGACGTTATCCTGACTATATACAGTCGAGGTAGGCCTTTCGCATGAGCCAAACCCTCTTTAGCACGACCGACTATCCCCTCTCGAAGCTGATCGAGGACATCGACCTCGGGGAAATCGCCCTTCCGGACATCCAGCGGCCGTTCGTTTGGAAGACCGCCAAAGTCCGGGACCTCTTCGACTCGATGTACAAGGGATTCCCCATCGGGTATCTTTTGTTCTGGCGATACAACCAAGGGGAGGCTCGGCAAATCGGGATCGGGGAGAAGAAAAATGTCCCGCGTCTTCTGGTGGTCGATGGCCAGCAACGCCTGACCTCCCTATTTGCGGTGATGAAGGATCAGCCTGTGCTTGATGACGAATATCAAGAGCGGGAGCTAAACATTTCCTTTCGGCCTGCGGACGCGACCTTTGAGGTGGCCACAGCCGCGTCCCGTCGGGACCCCGAGTACATCACCGACATTTCCGAGGTGTGGACCGGGGAGCTGTCCCACCACCGGTACGTGAGCCAATTCCTCGATCGCGTATCTGATAATCGGGAGCTTTCCCCTAGCGAAAAAGACCACATCGCTGAGGCCATCGACCGCCTTGAAGGCCTGAAGAACTATGGTCTTGTGGCCCTAGAGCTGAACGAGAAGGTTGACGAGGAGCAGGTCGCCGAGGTCTTCGTCCGGGTCAACAGCCAGGGCGAGGCCCTCAATCAGGCGGATTTCATCCTTACCCTGATGTCGGTCCACTGGGACGAGGGCCGTCGGGAGATGGAGAAATTCAGTTATGAGGCGCGCCGTCCCTCCGACGGTCAAGCGTCCCCATACAACCAGTTCATAGAGCCGGAGCCAAGCGATCTCTTGCGGGTGTCTGTGGGATTGGGGTTCAACCGGGCCCGCTTGAAGTATGCCTACGCTATCCTTCGGGGGAAAGACCTTGAGTCCGGTGATGTCTCCGCCGACCGTCGAATCGAACAGTTTCAGCGGCTTCAAGAAGCACAGGAATCCGTTCTCGACCTTCAGCACTGGCACGACTATTTCCAGGCCCTCAAGCGGGCCGGATTCCGGAGTGATTCGATGGTGACCTCCAAAATGAACCTGATGTACGGGTACCTGATGTACCTCATCGGGCGGGAAGAGTACGGCCTAAAGGGCCACCGTCTCCGGGAGGTGATCGCCCGCTGGTTCTTCATGTGCAACATCACCGGGCGGTACACCGGATCGTCGGAGAGCACGATGGAGGAAGACATCAATCGGGTGACGGACGCCGGGTCGGCCGAGGGCTTCATCGGCGTCCTGGACCGCGTCATCCACAGCCGTCTGACGGAAGACTTCTGGACCATCACCCTCCCGGATGAACTCGACAGTGCCTCCTATTACAGCCCCACGCTGTTTGCCTACCACGCGGCCCTAAACATCCTGAATGCCCGGGCTCTTTTCTCCACCCTCACCATCAAAGAGCTTCTTGACCCCGGCGTTCAGGCCAAAAAGTCGGCCGTAGAACGGCATCATCTATTCCCGAAGAACTACCTGGAGGGGCAGGGCATCACCGACGGCCAGCGGGTCAACAACATCGCCAACCGCGCCTACGTCGAGTGGGCCGACAACATTGACATTTCCGACCAGCCCCCAAGCGAATACTTCCCCACATACGCTGCTCGCTTCGGCGACGACGAGCTGAAGCAGATGAGGTACTGGCATGCGCTTCCGGAAGGATGGCACCAGATGGACTACGATCATTTCCTGGAGGAACGGCGACAGCGCATAGCGCAGGTGACCCGCGATGGATATGAGAAGTTGACCCAGAAGAACAGCGTCGAGACGACCTCATCGTAGGGGCACCTCCGTCGGTTCTTCTGCAAACGGTGATATCCACGAACTTTGCCTGCTATCGTCTCTTTGTTTGAAAGCAAAGTGATAGCAGGATCAGATCCTCAGGTGCATGCCTCCAGAGTTGGACTTGGCATTCGTCGACCGTCCTCAAATCACAGGCGATCCGGACGAGAACCTGTTCGAGGAGACGACGGTCCAACGGCTTGAGAATCTTGGGTACCGTTGCCTGGACGGTCGAAAGCTCCGCGATCCCGATGCTTTTCCGGAAACGGAGGTCGTCCATCGGCCGACCCTCCGGCAGTTCTTTCGAGAGCAATACCCCTTCCTTGACTCGACAGCACTGACGCAGGCCGTCCAGCGGGTGGCTAATCCCGACGGCGTAGAGCTGATCCAGCGCAACAAAGAGGCCCATCACCTGATCACGAAGGGGTTTGAGCTGGCTTATGAGGCCGAAGACGGGAGCGAGGCCTACGAGCATGTCTACCCCATCGATTGGGAAAGCCCCACGGAGAACGAATTCTGGGTCGTCCAGCAGCTTCCCGTCCACGGGGATAACGACCGCCGCCCGGACCTGATCATCTACGTCAACGGCCTGCCCCTGGTCACCTTCGAGCTGAAAAGTCCCTACCGGGAGGAGGTCGACGTCGAGAATGCCTTCAATCAGCTTCAGCACTACCGGCAGGAGCTCTCCCGCCTGTTTACCTTCAACGCCTTCTGCGTCCTCTCCGATGGCCAGAAGACCCTCCATGGGGTTCACTCGGCGTCTCGGGAATGGTTTAAGCCGTGGATGAGTGCCGACGGCGAAACCGTCGCCGACGAGAAGAAGCAGAGCATGCGAATGCTGATCCGCGGTCTCTTCCCCAAGGATCGGCTCCTCCACTACGTCCGAAACTTCATCGTTCACGAAAATACCGGCGGCGGCATCCGGAAGAAGGGGGCGCTGTACCACCAGTTCTTCGGCGTCCGTCGGGCCGTAGAGGAAACCCTACGGGCGACACAGCCCGACGGGGATCAGCGGATTGGGGTCATCTGGCATACGCAGGGGGCCGGAAAGAGCCTGTCGATGGTTTTCCTCGTGGGCATCCTGCGGCGACGGCTGGGCAATCCCACCATTCTGATTGAGGTAGACCGGAATGACCTCGACGAGCAGCTCTACGATGCCTTCGTGGCCGCGAAACCGCTGGTGGGGGATGTCCATCAGGCCGAGGACATCGACGACCTTCGGGCCCGCCTGCAGACGGAAGGCGGAGAGGTGGTCTTCACCACCATCGAGAAATTCCAACTGAAGGGAGAGGAGACCCAACACCCCCAGCTTTCCGACCGGCACGACGTCGTGGTCATTGCCGACGAGGCCCACCGGACCCAGTATGGATTTGAGGGGGAGGTCCGAGTGGACGAGGACACCGGCGACCAGTTTACGGCCTACGGATACGCAAAGTATCTGCGGCAGGCCCTGCCCAATGCCTCGTTCATCGGCTTCACCGGGACCCCGATTGCGGAGGATGACCGCAACACTACCGCGGTCTTCGGGGACCTGATCCATACCTACGACATGCAGCAGGCGAAGGAGGACGGGGCCGTGGTGGGGATTCAGTACGAGCCCCGGCTCGTCAAGCTGGCCCTCGACAACGAAGAGATCGATGAGGAGGTGGAGGAAATTGCCGAGGGGGACGACGTCGAGCTTGAGAAACAGAAGTGGTCGGCCTTGGAACGGGCGGCAGGGACCGACGAGCGGCAGGCCCAACTGGCCGAGGACATCATCGAGCACTTCCGGAAGCGGCGGCAGTCCATCGACGGGAAGGGCATGATCGTGGGCATGAGCCGCCGCAACTGCGTGGGGCTCTACGAGGCCATCGTGGAGCGTCGTCCGGAATGGCATGATCCGGCCCTGGACGCCGGAAAGATCAAGGTCGTGATGACCGGCAACATCTCCAGCGATCCCCCAGAGTGGAACGAGCGGGGCCACATCACGACGAAACAGCAGCGGGACCAGCTGAAACAGCGGTTCAAGGACCCGGACGACGATCTCCAACTCGTCATCGTCTGCGACATGTGGCTCACCGGGACCAACATCCCGTGCCTCCACACCCTGTACGTCGACAAGCCGATGAAGGGGCACAACCTGATGCAGGCCATCGCCCGCGTGAATCGGGTCTTCCGGGACAAACCGGCCGGGTTGGTGGTGGACTACATCGGCATTGGCACCCAACTCAAGAAGGCCACCAAACGGTACACGGACCAGGGGTTCGATGCCCCCACGGAGGAACTGGAGGAAGCGGCCTTCGGGCAGTTTGAGGAGGCCCTGGCCGCCATCCGGGAGACCCTTCCGGACACCGTGGATCAGGATCTAGTGGCGAATTGGCGGGACCTCTCCAAGATTGACTTCGAAGACCTGACCACACGGCTGTACAACTACTACCTTGAGACCGACGACCGACGAGACAATTTCCTGAAGACAGAGAAGCGATTGCGGAAGGCCCACAGTCTCATCCAGCACCGGGAGGAAGTCGAAGAACATGCCGACGAGGTGGCCTTCTACCAGCTCGTGCGGACCCAACTCAAGCGGACGAAGGAGCAGTCCACCCGAGAGGAAGACGAGGAGCGGGCCCAGGCCATCCGAGACCTTGTGGAACGAAGTCTGGAGGCCGAGGAGGCGGTAGACATCTACGAGGCTGCCGACATCGACAAGCCGGACATCTCCATCCTGGACGAAGCGTTCCTGGAAGAATTTAAGTCCGAGGAAGAAAAACAGAGCCTCCGGATGAAGCTGCTGGAGAAGCTCATGAAGGACGAAATTCAGGTCCGCAAGAGGGAGAATCTTTCCAAGTACCGAACCCTGGAGGAGATTCTTGAAGAGACGCTGGCGAAGTACCACCAGAATACCATCACGGCCGCTGAGGTGATGAAACAGTTGGTGGAGATGCGGAAGGACTACTTCTCCGACGACGATCGGAAGGACGAGTACAACCTGTCCAACGAAGAAATCGCCTTCATCGACGCCATCAACGAGGTGCAGGAGGACGCCTACGACATGCCCTTCCTCTGCGACCTTGTGCGGGACGTGGTCCGCAGCGTGAAGGACAACCTAGAGGTCGACTGGACAAAGCCCCACCGGGAGAATGTTCGGGCCAGCGTCCGAAGTGCCGTCAAGCGGGTCCTTCGTCAAAATGGAGTAACGGGGGACGAGATGCAGGCCGTCCAAGAGCAGATTATGGAGCAGGCGGAATCATTATACGCAGACTGGCAATAGCACTGCCATTAATCATCACCAGCTGACGCGTTTTCAGATATGGAGGCCACTGTAACTGATCCGGATAAGACTGCGGAGCTACTTGCCAAGATATTCAGAGCAGACCTTGAGATCGGTGATAGCCTGTATAAGTACCGGTTTCTTCCCGATAGGGATGAGAATATATCCGTATACCTTGAAAGGTCTAGAATGGAGAGAATATTTGAAAAGTCGTATGAAGAAAAGAAAAGCTCTTCAACGATTTTGTACGACGAGGAAGAATACGAGGTTTTAGTACAGTCGGAAAACGTTTTTAGGTCAATCCTTTCCAGAAAGGACGGCGAAATAGAAAGCCATGATACTACTAATTCTTTAGAGTACGAGGTGTCTAGGCCTTCGAATAAATATATAGTTTATCTTATAAATATTATCGAAGAGGAGGCTAAAGTTGAGTTTTTGAGGAGGTATATTAGTGCTACACCAAGTGGAATTTTGGATATTATAAATCAGGAAGATGAGCCGGACGATAGAGACCTGTTTCAGATTTCGAGAGAACTATCTCTGGGGATTTACACACTTAAAATAAGATCTGAAGATCAGAGATATCTTAGTGAGTTTAATGACCTGGCAGACAGCTATATGTTCGAGCTAAGCTATAGCTTTAACTCTGCATTGGTTGTAAAGAGGGACGTGGAGGAAGTTATAGGCAGCGGAGTCTACACGAACCCTCTAAGGGGAGATGTAAAAAACATCGAACCCCCTAAAAGATATTATGAAAACGACCTAATTTATCATTACCAAATGGGTGTCTCGTCGAGAACCCCCTCTCAAAAGTATTTATCATTTTATCACGTCACGGAGCACTTCTTCGATTCAGTTTTTGAGGAAGACTTAATAGAGGAGCTAAAAGATACAATTACGAAGCCAGACTTCTCGTATAGAAGCGACAGCGATGTAAGGTCTATTGTGGAAAAGGTAAGTAAAAGATTAAAGGCAGAAGATCAAAAAATAACCTATAGTGAAAAAGAGGCCCTTAAACTTACATTAAAAAAACACATAGAGTTAGATAGGGTAAAGTCTGACGTATCAAAAGTAAGCGAAAATCTTGTAGACTTTTATAAGTCTAACGAGGTCGATTTTGCGTCCGCACCAGCAGTAAATCTTTTAAACGATGATGAAGAACAGGAGCTGGCTACGATCGCTACGAGAGTATATAATACTAGAAACTCTATCGTTCATAGCAAGGGGAGGCACGAAGACAGATATATTCCTTTCAAGCACGATAATCAGCTTGTAAAAGAGATACCCCTAATAAGGTCTATTGCTGAAAGTCTGATAATATCTGCCTCGCAAATGATCCCAGAATAGTATTGGTTAATAGTGCCAATAATATATTGCACTAAAATGAAAATGTCCGATTGAGAAGGCGGTGGTGGCAATCCAATTTGGGAACGAAGCCGCGAGAGTTACATGAATAGGGTCGCAATCTGATCAATATCTGATCAGTCTGATCAGTCATCGGCTTTGAAACGGCCGAGCTACAGTCCAGACCCGAAGTGTTCTGCTTGGGGATCCGACGATTCAAGAACATGCTGACTGAACCTACCGACGAGTGCGAAACCGTCGTTAGATGACGCGAAGGGCCGTTACAGGCCCAATTCGAGCCCGGATTGAAACCCATTCCGTGGCGCCCGTGTGGAAGCAACGGTGCAAATTTGCCTCCGGAGGGGTGGCAGAGCCTGGTCGAATGCACCGGTCTTGAAAACCGGCGGGCCGCGAGGCCCCGGGGGTTCGAATC
>Ga0207753_1000212_pt1 | contig 23323 bp, 22 predicted proteins | sample PonA233FremontCA_2_FD_187273 | JGI IMG/M metagenome (GOLD analysis project Ga0207753, IMG submission 187273) | Salt pond sediment microbial community from Fremont, CA, USA - Pond A23 Sediment 3 (SPAdes) | ecosystem: Environmental > Aquatic > Non-marine Saline and Alkaline > Saline | place: USA... | reverse complement strand
CCGACGGCGGAACCCTGGAGATCACGGTCCGCGCAGAGAGTAGCGACGGCGACGTGATGGTACAGGTCGATCGGAGCACGATGGTCACCTGTACGTAGAACGGCCCGACAGATGGTCAAAGCGGGCACTCCGCGTGCGGAACGCAGCCGCGCCGTCTCGCCTCACGCCTCCCGCCGCTCGTAGGTCACGAAGTCGAACGCCGTCCGCTCGTCCCGCTCGATCGCGACCCACTCGTCGTCCTCGAACGCCGGAAACCGGGTATCGCCCGCGTAGGCGTCGTGGATCTCGGTCAGCACCAGCCGGGTCGCGTGCGGGAGGAACTGCTCGTACACCCGGCCGCCGCCCGCGACGTAGACCGTGTCGACGCCGCGATCCCGGGCGTCCGCCGCCGCGAGGTCGATCGCCTCCCCGATCGAGTTCGCCACCACCGCGCCGTCGGGCAGGTCGAGCGACTGCGTGGTGAGCACCACGCTGGTCCGGCCCGGGAACGGCTCGCCGAGTCCCTCGACCACGGTCTCGTACGTCCGCCGGCCCAGGATCACCGGGTGGCCGGTCGTGACGCGTTTGAACCGCCGCAGGTCCTCGGCGAAGTGCCACGGCATCTCCTCGTCGCGGCCGATGACGCGGTTCGCCGCGACCGCAGCGATCAGCGCGACGTCGAGGTGGGTGGGGACGATCGGGCGCGCGCCGGCGTCCGCGTCGCCGTCGGTCACTCCGCCACCCCGAACCGGATTCCGGGCGCGGGGTCGTACCCCGACAGCTCGATGTCGTCGACCGAGAGGTGGTCGAGCGGGACGTCCGCCACGTCGATCTCGGGGCGTGTCCGCGGCTCGCGTGCGCACTGTTCCAGTAGCCCGGGCACGTGGTCGTCCCGCTCGTGCCCGTCGGGCTCGGGCGGCGCGGCCGACTCCAGCCACGCCCGGACGTCGCGGTACTCCTCGGGGTCGTCGACGGCGGCGACGCGCGACTGGACGGCGTCGAGGTTGTCGGCGTACCACGCGCCGCGGTCGCCCGCTCCGCAGTAGACGTGCGCGTCGACGACGGTGTGAGCGAAGGTTCCGGGCTCGAATCCGGTTCGTTGCGCCATGGCGATCGCGAGCAGCGAGTACGCCGCGATGTTGAACGGGATCCCGAGGGCGATGTCGCCGGAGCGCTGGGTGAGGTGGACGTTCAGCTCGTCGCCCTGCACGTTCAACACGAACGTGTAGTGACACGGCGGGAGCGTGGACACCGCGGCGTTCGCGGGGTGCCACGCGGAGACGACGATCCGGCGGGAGGTGGGGTTCTCGCGCAGCTGGTCGAGGGCGTACGCGATCTGGTCGAACGTGCCCTCGTCGTTCGTCCACCGGTGCTCGTCGTCGGGCCACGACTCGCCGGGGAGCCCCCGGTCGGGCACCGGGAACCGGCGCCAGAAGCGGCCGTACGCGGTGTCGAGGTGCCCCTGCTCGTCGGCCCACGCGTCCCAGATCCCGGTCTCCTCGCGGAGTTCGCGGATGTGCTCGTCGCCGGAGAGATACCACACGAACTCGTGGAGCAGCGAGTTCCACCTCGCGCCCGAGAGGTCCTTGGTTGTGAGAAGCGGAAAGCCGTGGTCGAGATCCACGGCGTAGTGCCGGCTGAACGCCGAAATCGTGTCGACGCCCGTCCGGTTCGGTTTGTGGCTTCCGGCCTCCAGGACGTCGGTAACCAACTCGAGATACTGGCGCATAGGCGGGTCGTTCTCCCGTGGCAGGCGCGGAATATTGATTGTTCGGGTGGCGGAGACGGTACTGTTAGTTACGTCTGGATTCGGCGGGAGATGGACTGATACTGTCGGCTATAGTCGCGTGACGGATTTTGACGGCTCGAGGTGTCGAAAACCTTCACGTCGGTATAGCCGGCAGTATGAGGAGACCTCGGAAGCCCCTGCGCTCTCGACTCCCAGGGCTCGCTGTCGTTCGAAGGACGCTCGCGTCTCTCGTGGTGACGAGAGAGCGAAGGTCTCCCGAACCACGGTCCTCGTCGCTCGCGATGCTCGCTCCTGCGGCCCTTCCCTCACCGGAAGAGCTCCGGGCTCCCGAGCTCACGGCGGCAGAGTCGCCGTGAACCCCCCGGGTTCGTCGAGGCGCAGCCCCTTCCAACCTCGCCCGACGGTGGAGTTTCGGCCAGCATCGCGTCACTAAACACGACCGCGGAGATCCCGGCGTCAGGCCCCGCCTACGTCGGACGACAAGCTATACCCCGACCCGCGGTCACCGGGGCAGTGTGTCCGGAGAACGCCCGGGGTCCGAACGGTCCGTCGCGGGCCCCACGCGGGAGTCGCCGCCGCTCGATGGGACGGCCGACGCCGCCCGCAACGTGACCGACGGGTGGCTCTACGGGTGGGCGCTGGGGTACGCCGCGGTGGGGGCGGCGTCGCTGCTCGTGCCGCTGTACGCGATCGACTTCGGCGCGGGCGCACTCGTGGTCAGCCTGACCGCCGCCACCGCGGCGCTCGCCGGGGTTCCGGGGGCGATCCTGTGGGGGAAACTCGTCGCGCGCACGCGACGCCGACGCCCGTTCATCCTGGTCGCGCTCGGGCTCACCGCCGCCGTGTTCTTCGTGCTCCCCTTTCTCGCGTCGCCGTGGACGGTGCTGGCCGCCAACGCCGCGCTGTGGTTCGTTATCGCGGCCGCCGCGCCGGTCCTGAACGTCGTCGTCGTCGAGGGGTACGAGCCGTCGGCGTGGCCCGGACGGTTCGGCCTCCTGAACCGCTACCAGGGGTACGGGTGGTTAGCGGGGCTCGTCGCCGGGGGCGCGTGGTCGACCGCCGCCGGGGGGCTCGGGCTCGACGTGATCGCCGCAAAGCGGGTGTTCTTCGTCGTCAGCGCGGTCGCGACGCTCGTGGGTGTCCTCGTCGTCGTCGTCCGGTATCCGGAGCCGGTGACGACGTCCGAGAGCCGGGTTCTCCGGCTCTCGCGGCGCGTCCGGGCGGCCGGGGGCAACCCCGGGCGGGCCGCCCGAGCCGTCCCGTACGGTCCCGGACGCGTGTACTGGGCCCTCCGGGAGGTCGGCGTGGGCCGCCGGGGTGACTCCCGGCGGCCGGGCGAGGGGCTCCCGGCGCGGCTCCGCGAGCGCTTCTCCGGACGCCTGGTGCGGTATCTGGCGGCGGCGACCCTGTTTTTCGCGGGGTTCTCCGCGTTCTTCGGACCGCTGCCAGCGTACCTCGTCGACGCGGGGTACGCGACCGACGAGGTGTTCGCGCTGTTCATCCTGAGCGCCGCGGCGTCGGCAGCCGCGTACGGCCGCGCCGGCAGTGCCGCGGCGACCCACGGGCTGTTCCGACTCCAGGCCGGGGCGCTCCTGGTTCGTGCCGGCGCGTTCCCGGTCGTCGCGGTCGTCGGGGCGGCGGTCGCGCCGCCCGCCGGCCTGGTCGCGGTCGGCGTGCTGTTCGCGGCGATCGGCGTCGCGTGGGCGGCGATCGCGGTGACCGCCGCCGGGTTGGTGACCGAACTCGCGCCCGCTCCGGTTCGTGCCGAGGCCTTGGGGGCGTACACCGCGGTGGGAAGTCTCGGGGGCGGCGTCGGGAGCGTCGTCGGCGGGGCGGTGGCTGGCGCGGTCGGCTACCTCCCCGCGTTCGTCGTCGCCGGCGCGGGTGTGGCGGTGGCGACGTCCGTCGCCGCCAGGGGGATCCGCGACGACGCGCCGGGGTGAGCGTCGTGGCGCGCGACGAGCGACGCGTGGTGATCGTTGCGGGTGCGGGGAACGTCGCGGCGCGCGAGGCCGTTACGAGGGGGGAACGTCGCGACGCGCGAGGCGTGACACGCGGAGTCTGGCGCGCGAGACGTGACACGGCCGTTCGGGACGTGGTGTGTCGGTGCATCGTGCCGACGGGAGCACCGAGAGTCGGACGTCACGCCGAAGCGCCACGGGAACGGGGCCCGACGACCGCAAAGCCGGCGACTGAACGAGCGAACGGCGGCTTCAACGACCGCGAAGCCGGCGACTACGACGACTCGACGGTTTTCGTGGGTGTGACCCATACGACGAGGTCGTCCTCCCGGCGGACGATCCCCCTGATGAACTCCCCGTGGTCCATGGGCGGGTCCTCGACGTCGGCCATGGACACGCGGTCGACCTGGTTGACCGCGTCCACCAGCCACCCGACCGCGGCGTCGTCATCGAAGCTGTCGGCGTCGAAGATCACGATCCTGCGCGCCTCGCTGTCGGTGTCGACGTTCAGGAGCGTCTTCGGGTCCACGATCGAGGTGGTGCGGCCGCGGAGGTCCATCACGCCCTCCACGAACGCCGGCGCGTTCGGGACCGGCGTGACCGAGCCCCGATCGACGATCTCCGAGACGTAGTCGATGTCGACACAGTAGGTCTCGCCCCCCAGCTCGAACTCCAGCACTTGGATCCGGCGGGCGTCCTCCTCGGCGTCGTCTGTGGCGGCCGGGGCTGCTGCGCCCGCCGCCGCGGGTTGTTGCTTCGACATGTGTGTCGCCGACGACACGCGTGTCGCCGGAGGTACTCGGATTGCGGTGGAGACCGGCAATAAATGTACGCACACCGTTATCACGAGTGATTTTTGCCGGGGAGTGCTTAAGTTACTCAGTCGGGAACGCCGAAGTGAAATGAGTGGGCACGAACACGCCGCGGCCGACCCGTCAGTCGGATCTCGGCCGCGACAGCACGCCGCAGACTCGGGGTTGCGTTCAGCGGGCGGCCGCGTCGGACGCCCGCCGGGGTCGTCGCGGCTCACGGCGGCAGGTCGCCGACGCGAGGAGGCGAGGGTATGAGCGCAACCACCGGCTCCCGCGGCGGCGACGGTGCCACGCGGGCGGTCGTCGTGGACGACTCGCGGTTCATGCGGACGCTGATACGTGGCCTCCTCGAGGACGGCGGTATCGAGGTCGTCGGCGAGGCCGACGACGGCTCGGCGGCGCTCGATGCGGTCGCCGAACACGATCCCGACGTGGTGACCATGGACATCGAGATGCCGTCCATGAACGGGCTCGACGCGGTCGAGGAGATCATGGCGGAACGCCCCACGCCGGTGTTGATGCTGTCGGCCCACGCGGAGGAGGACGCGGAGGTGACGTTCGAGGCGTTGGATCGGGGCGCGGTCGACTTCGTGACGAAGCCCGGCGGCGAGGTGACGTCGTCCATGCCGCGGGTCAAACGCGAACTGATCGAGAAGGTCGAGTCCGCGGCACGGGCCGACCTCTCGGCGACGACCCGGCTGTCGTCGGCGGATCCGGAGACGGCGGGAGGGAGCTCCGGGGGCGCGTCGGCCGCCGCGGCCGACACCACGCCGGGGCCGACCACGACGGCCGGCGGCTCGGGCGCGACGAGGGGGCGCGGTTCGGGGACGGACTCGCCCGCGGCCGCCACGTCGACCGCGGGCGGTGACGACTCCGAGGCCGCGAGCTACCCCGACGTCGGGACGCTCGTCGTCGGCGCGTCGACCGGCGGCCCGAACGTCGTCGAGCGGGTCCTCGACGACCTCTCGCCGGCCGCGAACCTCCGGGTTCTGGTCGTCCAGCACATGCCCGAGGGCTTCACCGGACGCTTCGCGACCCGGCTCGACGGGCGGTCCGCGTACGACGTCCGGGAGGCCGAATCGGGTGAACGGATCGAGGCCGGGGAGGCGCGCGTCGCCCCCGGCGACCACCACCTGGTGACGACGAGCGACCGGAACGGCCGGCTCAGACTCGAGCTCACGGAGACGGAACCCGTCCACGGGGTCCGTCCCGCGATCGACATCACGATGGCGTCGGCGGTCGAGAGCGTCGACGGCCCGCTGTGTGCGGTGCTTCTCACCGGGATGGGCCGTGACGGCGTCGACGGCGTCCAGCGGGTCGAGCGCAGCGGCGGGCACACCATCGCCCAAGACGAGGAGACCTCGGCGATCTTCGGGATGCCGCGCCGAGCCATCGAATCGGGCAGCGTAGACACCGTCGCGCCCGCCGAACGCATCGCCGACCGGGCGCTCTCGTACTTCGCGGAGGAGTGACGATGGACGAGGAACTTTACCAAGAATTCATCACCGAGTCCGAGGAGAACATCACCCAGTTGAACAACGCGCTCCTGGATCTCGAATCCAACCCCGACGACGAGGACGCGATCGACGACATCTTCCGGCAGGCACACACCCTGAAGGGCAACTTCGGCGCGATGGGGTTCGAGGGCGCCTCGACGGTGGCCCACGCGGTGGAGGATCTGCTCGATGCGGTCCGAAACGGCGAGATCGACGTGACTCCCGAGCGTATGGATCTGGTCTTCGACGGGATGGACGAGATCCTCGACATCCTCCACGACATCGAGGAGGACGGCGAGTCCGACCGCGATCCGAGCGACTTGGTGGCCGAGATCCGGGCGGCCGCCGAGCCCGACGCCGAGGGGAGCGAGGCCGGCGGGGACGCCGATCCCGCGCCGGGGGCGACGGGCGCCGAGGAGCGTGCCGGCGCCGGCGACGTGGAGACCGAGGCCCACGAACGCGCCGCCGAGGCGCTCGACCCCACGGACCCGTCGGTCGCCGACGCCGACCCGCTGGTCGCCGCTCGGATCGCCCTCGACGTCGGCGACATGAAGGGCGTCGACGGCGGCCTGTTCGTCAACGGGCTGCCGGAGGACCTTCCGGTGGTCGGCGCGGACCCGGCCCTCGACGCGATCGAGGCCGGCGAGTTCGGCGACGACTTCTTCGTCTTCGTCGTCGATACCCCAAGCTCCGAACTCGAACCGACCCTCGCGGAGCTCTGGAAGGTGGAGTCGGTGACGCTGACGGACGTCACCGGCGCCTTCGACGACGACGTCGAGGGCGAGCCGGCCGCGGACGGCGACGCCGGCGGCGCGCCGTCGGGAGACGCAGTCGCAGGAGCGGACGCGGAACCGCTCTCCGGCGACGACGTCGGCTCCCCGGGCGGGGCCGTCCCCGACAGCGACGTGGATCCCGAATCCGCGTCGGCCGCCGTCGACGCCGTCGTCTCCGCGTACACGTCGGACGGTGCGTCCGGCGACGGGGAGACGACCGCGCCGGAAGACGCCGCCGGAGCGCGCGCGGATTCGACGGCGGCTGACGCCCCCGAGACCGACGAGGCGTCGGCCGACGCGGGTGGCCGCGGAGCGGAGCGCGGCGAGCCGAGCGACGGCGCCACCCACTATGCGGGAGGCGGCGGGGCTGGCGACGGCGCCGCGGATGACGAGCGGAGCGGTAGCGCCGCGGACGCGGAAGAGAGCGACGCGACCGGCCACGCCGAGGGAGGCGACGACACGGGGAGCGGCGAAGCGAGCGGCGACGATTCGACCGACGACGCTGGCGACGACGACGGCGAGTCGGACGACGGGGAGTCGACGCCGTCGATCTCGGAGGTGAAGTCCGTCCGGGTCGACGTCGATCAGTTGGACGAGCTCCACAGCCTGGTCGAACAGCTGGTCACGAGCCGGATCAAGCTCCGGCAGGCCGTCGACGGCGACACCGCGGCCGGGCGGGACACCTTAGACGAGCTGGACAAGATCTCCTCGAACCTCCAGGACACCGTGATGGACATGCGGTTGATCCCGCTGAAGAAGGTGTTCGACAAGTTCCCCCGGCTGGTTCGGGACCTGGCGCGCGAGGAGGACAAACGCGTCGACTTCTCGGTCGAGGGCGAGGGGATCGAGCTCGACCGGACCATCCTCGACGAGATCTCCGACCCGCTGATGCACGTGCTCCGGAACGCGGTCGATCACGGCATCGAGTCCCCGGCGGAGCGGGAAGCCGCCGACAAGTCCCGGACCGGCTCGGTCGAGCTCCGGGCCGAGCGCGAGCACGACACGGTCGTGATCACCGTCGAGGACGACGGCGGCGGGATCGACGCCGACGAGATCCGGGCGAAGGCCGCCGAGAAGGGGATCCGCCCCAGAGACGAGCTCGACGAGCTTCCCGACGGCGAGATCTACGAGTACATCTTCCACCCGGGCTTTTCGACCAACGAGGAGATCACCGACGTCAGCGGGCGTGGCGTCGGGATGGACGTGGTCAAGACCACGGTGGAGTCACTCGACGGGTCGGTGAACGTCGACAGCACGCTGGGGGAGGGCACGGCGGTCTCGATCCGGCTGCCGGTGTCGGTCGCGATCATCAAGATCCTGTTCGTGGAGACCGGCGGCCGGGAGTTCGGCGTCCCGATCAAGTACATCGACGAGATCGCGAAGGACACCCGGACCCAGCGGATCGACGGCGCGGAGGTCATCGTTCACGACGAGCGCATCTTCCCGCTGATCCGGCTCCGCGACGCGCTGGGGCTGGGCGGCGAGGGCGACGACGGCGGGATGACCGTCCGGATCCGCCCCGCGGACAGACAGATCGCGCTCCGGTGTGATGACGTGGCGCGCCAGGAGGAGGTCGTCGTCACGCCGCTCCAGGGGCCGCTCAAGGGAACCGAAGGGCTGTCGGGCACCGCGGTGGTCGGCGACGGTAACGTCGTGCCGATTCTCGACGTCAACTCCCTGTCGGTTCCCGACGAAGGGAAGCGGGCCCGCAGGCAGTGGGCGCCGCCGGAAACCGACGGGACGGAGGCCGAGGGGGCCGCCGACTGATGGGACTCGGAACCGACGCCCGGTCCGGCGACGACTCCGAAGGCTCGGCGGGATCGTTCGACGATCTGCTGGAGTACGTGGAGTCGTCGCTGTCGTTCGCGACGAGCTCGTACAACCGCGCGTACCTCGATCGGCGGATCTCCGCGCGGATGCGGCGCCGGCGCGTCGACGACTACGACGAGTACCGAACACTGCTGCACGACGACGACGAGGAACGGGAGGCGCTCCTGAACGCGCTGTCGGTCAACGTCACCAGCTTCTTCCGGAACCCCGAGGTGTGGGAGGGGCTGCGGGAGGTGCTGGCGGGATTGGACGGCAGGCGTCGGACCCGGATCTGGAGCGCGGCGTGCTCGGACGGCCGGGAGGCGTACTCGGTGGCGATGCTCGCGCTTGACGACGACCGGATCGACGCCGACCGCGTGGAGATCCTGGGTACCGACATCAAACCCGAGATCCTCCGAACCGCCCGGCAAGGCGAGTACCACGCCTCCGAGACCAACGACCTCGAGTCACAACTCGACCCGCTCGACGACAGCGACCGCTACGTGAAACGGGACGACGAGACGTTCCGCGTGGTCGACGAGGCGCGGGAGATGGTGACGTTCCGCGAACACGACCTCGTCCAGGAGGAGCCGCCGCGGACGTTCGACCTGGTGATCTGCCGGAACCTGTTCATTTACATCAACACGGAGGCCAAGCAGGCGATCTTCGAGACGCTCGGGTCGGGTGTCAGACCCGGCGGCTACCTCACCATCGGCATGACCGAGACCGTCCCGCGGTCGGTTCGGGAGCGGTACGACCCGGTCGACAAGCGGCTTCGGATCTATCGCGACACGACCGGCGACGGGGACACCGGACGTCGGAGGTGAGTCGTCGTGAAACCGGACGAGACGAAGGTGGCCGACACGCGCGGGCGGTTCCTCCGGGCGCTACGGGACGGCCGCGAGCTCAACGACGCCAACTGGGCCAACGGTCGGATCCTCCTGTCGAACCGACGGCTCGTCCTGGCGGGGACCGGCGGCAAGCGCACGTTCCCGCTGTCGGCGATCAACCGCGTCGGCGGCCGGTTCGACGTGAACCAGCGCGTGGCGACGGTCTCGGACTACCTCGCGCTCCAGTTCCACGGCGGCGACGACGTGGTGCTCGTCGCGCCCGCGGAGTACGAGTCGTTCGAGCGGAAGCTCTACGACGCGCTGCTGTCGTCGTCGAAGTTTCTGATCCGACACCCCGCGGTCGAGGGCGGCGTCGTCCGGGACACCGAGTGGGAGGTCGGCCGGGTGAAGGTGGGCGTCGACGCGGTCAGCCTCGCGACGGTCGCGGGAACCTTCGTGGAGGTCCGGCTCGACGACATCGGCGACACCGACATGGGGCGTCGGACCGTCCAGGAGGAGCAACGCGAGGTCATCGAGGTCGAACACTCCGACGAGGGCACCAGCGTCGAGACCTACATCTCGGGCCCCGAGCGTGCGGTCAGTATCCTCCGATCGCTGCTCCGGATCGGCGACGAGCAGACCGAGACGTCGCTGGATCTCTCCCACCAGGACAAACAGGTGTTGATGGCGCTGTACTCCGGCGTGTCGCCGTTCGACATCCCGGAGTTTCTCGGGATCGATGTCGACCAGGTTGAGGACCTGTTCGTCCGGCTGATCGACCACGACGTCCTCGACGAGGTTCGGGTGCGCCACGAGGTCGAACTCAACGCCCGGGGCCGATCGATCGCGGCCGACGCCATCGACGAACAGGGCGCGGAGATGTAGCGTCCGGGGGACGACCCACGGGCCCCTCGGCGCGACGTCACCCGCGCCGCGTACGATCACCCCTGGGCGTGTGCGAGGATCTCCTCGCGGGCGGCCTTCGCACACTCCCGGTCGCCACGCGAGAAGTGGACGGTGTTCGGGTTGACCGGGTCCGAGAGTAGCCCGCCGGCGTCGACCGGGACACCCGTCTGCTCGATCTGGAGGTAGCCGATGGTGATGCCCGTCGAGAAGTCGACGCCCGTGATCTCCTCCGTCGGGATCGTCCGGTCGTCGAAGCGTGACCGCGCGGCGCGCTCGATCTCCACGCGGTCCGCGTAGACCGCGACGGTTCCGTCCTGGAACTCGCAGACGACGACGGCGTCAGCGTGAGGGTCGGGCGCCGCCGCGCCGCCCGCGGTCGAGCCCGTATCGGCGCCGTCGTCGGAGGAGCCCGCACCCCGCCACGGCAGTTTGACCATCACCGATACGTACTGCAGGCGGGTGGAAAAGCGTTCGGCAGCGCCCGGCGGGTCGGGACGGCGCGTAGGCTAGGGTTTATGTACGGTCCCGCAGCCAGACCCCGCGTGACCTGAGCGCGACCCCGCGTCGGGCAGCGGTCGTCCGGCACGTCGGCGCGGGGAGAGCCGAGTGCCGGCTGTTCGCATCTCTCCGGTCGGAACGATCCTCTCTCGTACCGCCAACCGGCACCCCGTCGGCGGCACGAACGGCGATCAGTCCGAGTCGCTCGACCACGCCGCATCCGAGAGAGTCCGCTGGACGGCCTCCTCGCCGACGGCGGCCGCGAGTGCCTCGAAGCCGCGGCGCTCGACCGGGTTCCCGGCGTCCGCCACCAGCCGCGAGACGATGAACTCGGGTGTCGACTTCCCGATCGTCCCGAAGCGGGGCTGGTAGTCCACCCGGAGCTCCAACTCCTCGGTCAGCCCCTCCGCGAAGATGCCGTCGACCCGCGCCTCCGGCGGAAGCGGGCTCAGATCGTCGGCCAGGTGTGTCACGTAGACCCCCAACGCGCCGCGGTCGACGGTCAGATCAACCAGCCCGTTCAGGAGGTCGGCCGCGCGGCCGGGTTCGGTGATGGCCTCGAACTCGTCGACGAGCATCAGCGTCCGGTCGCCCGTCGACAGCGGCGGCACGATCGACTTCAGCGTCGCCTCCAGGACGCCGGCGTTGAAACTGGCGTGGCGGCGGTGGAACACGACGCCGTCGAACCGGCCGACCGCCGCTCGCTCGGCGGGAACCGGCAGTCCCATCGACGCGAGCAGCGTCACCTGCGCGAGCGTTTCGAGCAGCGTCGTCTTCCCCCCGGAGTTGGCGCCGGTCAGGACCGCGACCCGGTCGCCGGACGGCGGCGCCTCGTTCGCTCCCGGAGGCCCGCCGTCCCATCCCGCCGTGTCGAACCCGTGGGACCCGATCGCGTAGGTGACGGGCTGGACGTCGCCGGACAGCGAGAGGTTCCGCGCGCCGATCACCGCGAGTCCGTCGTCGACGAGTTCCGGGCGCTCGAGGTCGTGTTCGGCGGCGAACCGACCCAAAGAGAGGTCGAAGGCGATCTCCGAGACCGCCGCCACGGCCACGTCGACGTCCTCGCGGGCGTCGTCGATCGAGCCTCGGAGCTCGGACGTGACCGTCTCTCGCCGGTCTTCCACGTCGGATTCGAGCTCCGAGAGGAGGGTTCGGAGCGACGTCGACGCGAAGTCCGCCTCGTCTCGGGCGTCCTCGGCGACGGCCGCCTCGATCCGCCCCCGGCCGACGTCGGTCTCGCTCGCGACGTACTCCACGAACGCCGCGCGGAACTCCTCGAAGCTCCGCACACCGCGTTCCCGGACGGATTCGAGCACGTCGAGCGCGCTCGATTCGAGCGCCGAGACGGCGTCGCGCCGCTCGCGGAGCCGATCCAGTTCCGCGTCGGCGCCGACTGCGACGGACCCGTCGGCGTCGACGGCCCCGAGCGCGTCCGCGGCAGCTTCGAGCGCGGCGTCGTCGAGCGTGTCGAGGGCGGCGAACGTCCCGCCCCGGAGGCCGGCGTCCCGGAGGTCTAGCGCCGTCTCGACCGCGACGCGGTCGGAACCGCCGGCGTCGTCGTAGGCGTCGAACGCCGATTCGACGGCGTCGCGTTCCGCGTCGCTGAGCCCGATCCACGCGTCGCGCGCGGCGACCACCCGATCGAGGCGGTCCTCGCGCTCCTCGATCGAGACCAGCGGCGTCAACACGCGGATCCGGTCGGCGGCGTGAGCCGTGAGCGCGCGGTCGCTCGCGAGCCCCAACAGCTCGTCGTACACTGCCCGCGCGTCGCGCGTTCCGAGCGTGTCGATGCCGGCCGCGCCGTTGGCTCGCCGGAGGATACGGACCGCGCGCCCCCGGGGGATTCCGGCGTCCGCGATCGCGCGGATGTTCGCGTTCTCGATCGCCTCGACCGCGCGCTCGACTCCCATCGACTCCCGGAGCCGCTGGCTCGTCTTGGGCCCGACCCCCCAGTAGTCTTCCAGTCGCATACCACTACTCCCGCGGGGCCGCACTGTAGGTTTTCGGTCCCCCGTCCGACCCGCGTGGTGTGTACCGGCGGCGGCGCTACAGCGACGAGACGCGTCGCGACCGGGCGTCGCGGACCGCCGCACCCTCTCGGATGGCGTCCTCGCAGTGCGGGCAGACCCGGGCGTCCTCGAAGCCCTCCGGGGCGAACACCCTGACGTAGTCCCGCGAAACGAACGACCCGCAGTTCTGGCACTCAGGCATCGGCACCCACCTCGGCGGCGTTTCGGTCTGACATACTCACCTGTATCTATGAAGGAAACCCATCTAACACGACCACCTACGCTATTAGGGTCGTTCCACGAACGCCCCGGTAAGGGGCAGCTATTTGGGAGTGGACGCACCCTGTACGACACGAGAGATGGTCGCTGACGGCGTTCCGGAGGATGAGGCGACGGAGTCGGAGCCACCGGGCACGCGCCCGGTCGTCTTGGTCGTCGATGACGACCGGGCGCTCGCCGACACCTGCGAATACTGGCTCCGCGAGGAGTACGACGTGCGCGTCGCCTACGGCGGAAAGCAGGCCCTCGAGCGAGTCGATGCCGACGTCGACGTCGTGCTCCTGGACCGCCGGATGCCCGACCTGTCGGGCGACGAGGTGCTCGAAGCGATCGACGACCGCGGGCTCGACTGTCGGGTGGCGATGATGACCGCGGTCGCCCCCGACACCGACATCGTGGAGATGCCGTTCGACGAGTATCTGGTCAAACCCGTCGACGAGGCGGGCGTCACCGGCACCGTCGAGGAACTGCTGGTGCGCGCGGAGTTCGACGAACGGATCCGGGAGTACTTCGCGCTGGCGTCGACCGAGGCGGTCCTCGACGGTCGCGAGGTCGGCGATCCCGCCGCACTCGACGAACTGACCGACCGCGTTCGCGAACTCAGGGCCGAACGCGAGTCCGAGATTCGCGAGCGCGAGCGGCAGTTGGAACGCACCCGTCGGATCAACGACCTGCTCCGGGAGGTCGACCGAGGATTGGTCGACGCCGACAGCCGGGCCGAGATCGTGGAGACGGCGTGTGACGCCTTCCGGACCTCGCCGTACGACGGCGCGTGGGTCGCCCGGTACGACGGGGCGGTCGGGACCGTCGAGTCCGAGGCCACGGGGGAGGCGATCGCGTCACCGTTCGGCCGGCGGCGGTCCGACGTCGACGCCGGGGATCCGGCGGCGTCCCCGCCCGGCGAGCGGAGCGCGGCGGATCCCGAGACGGTGATCAGGGACGCGATCGACACCCGATCGTCGGTCGTCGCAACCGTCGGCTCGGACGCCGCAGCGGCGGTCCTCGCCGATCCGGACCCGCCGGACGCGGAGCGGACGGTCGTCGCCGTTCCGATCGGCTACCGGGAGACGGTGTACGGCGCCCTTGTCGTCTACGTCCGCGGGAACGTCACCGACGAGGAGCTGTCGATGCTCGAAGAGGTGGGCGCGACCGTCGGTAACGGGATCAACGGCGCCGAGTCGAAGCGGCTGCTCTACGGCGACAACGCGGTCGAACTCGAGTTCGAGCACGCCGACACCGGCGACGTCCTGGTCGACCTCTCCCGGGAACTCGACACCACGGTTCGGCTCGAGGGGATCACGCCGGGTGACGGGACCGTCTCCTGCTTCCTGGCGATCGAAGGCGTCGACCCCGCGGCGGTGTTGGAGGCGATCACGCCCCTGGACGCGGTCACGACCGCACGCACCGTCTCCGAGGAGCCCGACGAGTCGCTGTTCGAGGTGCGGCTGACGGACGCCGCAGCCGTCGTGACGCTCGTCGAACTCGGCGCGAAGGTGGAGTCGTTCGTCGCAACCGGGGGCGAAGGGCGACTCGTGGTCAGAGCTCCGGCCGGATCGGACCTCAGGACGTTCACGCTCGGGGTGCAGTCGCCGTTCCCCGAGATGTCGGTGGTCGCAAAGCGCGAGGTCGACGACGAGGTACAGTCGACGTCGTCGTTCCGCCGCCGGCTGGAGGAGAAGTTGACCGGCAGACAGCGGGACGTCATGCAGACGGCGCTCACGTCGGGCTACTTCGAGTGGCCGCGGGGCAGCACGGCCGAGGAGGTCGCCTCGTCGCTCGGCATCGCCGCGCCGACGTTCCACGAACACCTCCGGGCGGGCGAGCGGAAGCTCATCGAATCCTTCTTCGACGAGACCGACCGTCGAGTCGGAGGCGGGGACCGCGAGGACGCCGCCGCGGACGACTGATACCGGCCGGCGCGGTCGCCACCGATCGCGCCGGGAGAGCAGCCCGTACAGCCCCGTTCAGGCGTTGTTCATCCGCTGTGCACTCGTCTCACCGCAGGCGCGACACGTCGTCACCCGGTACGGCTCCCGGGAGAACGCCCGATTCGTCCGCTTCGTGCTCTCGGTCTTGAGTTCGATCGACACCGTGTGTGGGGTCCGCGCGTCGCACTCCGAACACCGCTCGGTCAGTTCCGTGACCGTCTGTTGGCTCTGAGACATACTGGTTCCGTACTTCGAAGAAGAACAGGTAGCGTATTGGGAGCGGACCCTACAATGTTAGGTGTGGCTGAACGCACAGGGCCGCGGGAGGGATCGAAGCGCCCGGATCGGGGTCGGAGGACGGGTCAGGCGCCGTCGGAGCCGCCCGCGTCGTCGGGATCGTCGGGTGCCGAGTCGCCGGCGAACCGCCGGGCGAGGGCGTCGCGGTCGACCGTTCCCGACACGGTCCGCGGCAGCGACTCCGCGAACGTCACGGTCTTCGGCAGCTTGTGCGCCGCGAGTCGCTCGCGCGCGAAGTCGAGGAGATCGTCTCGCTCGACGCGCCGGGAGGTCTCGGCGTCCGACGCCGCGACAGACGGCCCCGCTCCTGACTCGGCGACCACGGCCGCCGCAACCCGCTGTCCCCACTCGGCGTCGGCCACGCCGACGACGGCGGCCTCCTGAACCGCCGGGTGGCCGGCGAGTACGTCGGCGACCTCCCCCGGGTCGACGGTCTCGCCCCCGGTCACGATCCGGTCGTCGAGCCGGTTCAGGAGGGTCAGCGCACCCGAGTCGTCCATAGTGCCGACGTCGCCGGTGTGGAGGCCGAACGCCCCGAACGCCGCGTCGGTCGCGGCGTCGTCGTCGTAGTAGCCGGGGGTGACCGTCGGCCCGTCGACCACGAGCTCTCCCGGCTCGCCCGTCGGGACCGGCTCGCCGTCGGCGTCGACCACCGTCACGTCGGTCAGGAACAGCGGCGGGCCGACGGCTTCGGGGGTCTCGAAGGCCGCAGCCGGCCGGGCAGTGGCGATCTGGGAGGCGGTTTCGGTCATCCCGTACGTGGGGTGGACCGGGACCGAATAGTTCCGGCAGCGTTCGATCAGCTCGGGCGACGCCGGCGCCCCGCCGAGGAGCACGATCCGGAGCGACTCCGCGAGCGTCCCGCGTCGGTCGAGCATCCGACGGAGCATCGTCGGGACCAGCGACACCGCGGTGGCGTCGTACCGGTCGAGGTCGTCCGCGGTCGCGCCGGCGTCGAACTCACGCCGGAGCACGACCGTCATGCCGTACACCGGCATCCGAAGGACCGGCGAGAGCCCGCCGGCGTGGTGCAGCGGCAGCGTCACCAGCCACCGGTCGCCGGGGTCGAATCCCAGCCGGAACGCCGAGGCGGCCGCGCTGGCGAGCAGGTTCCCCGTCGTGAGCCGGACGGCCTTCGGGTCGCCGGTCGTGCCCGACGTGAACACCACGAGCTGGGTATCCGAGAGCGACCACGACACGGACGGCAGGGGAGCGGGTGACGCCGTCGACAGCGGTTCGACGCGGTCGGTCTCGGGATCGTCTACGGTCACCGCCGTGATCCCGTCGCCGTCGACTGGAGCGGCCACCCCGCCGGGAGCGTCGGCGTCGGTCGCCGAGCCCCACTCGAAGCCGCCGTCGCCGTCCTGCGTGGTGTCGTCCCCGTCGCCGTCCTGCATGATGTCGTCGCCACCGCCGTCCTGCGTGGTGTCGTCGCCGTCGCCGTCTTCGGTAGTACTGTCCCCGTCCGTGGTGCCGTCCCGACGCCGCCCGAGGGCGTCGGCGACCGCGTCCTCGCTCGGGGCCTCGCACACGACGGTGGTCACGTCGGCGGCGGCGACCTGCTTCGCGAGCTCCCGCGGCGTGAGCCCCGCACCCATCGGCACGAGCGTCACCCCCAACCGCATCGCGGCGTGGATCAGACACACGTACTCGACCCGTGGCGACAGCACCGCCCCGAGGTGGTCCCCGGGCTCGACCCCGGCGTCGACGAGCCGTCCGGCGAGGTCGTCGACGAGCGTGTCGAGCGTGTCGAACGTGTAGCTGTCGTCGACCGCGGCGTCCACGAGCGCCTCCCCGCCCGGATCGATCCGGGCGCGGTAGGAGAGCCAATCGCGCATCCTACACACACGGGCGTGGTCGACGGCCTAAACTGTACGGTTCGCGTCGCGGCGGGCGGTCCGATCGCTACGTGGCGTCGTGGCTGACGTCCACGAACTCGATCAGGACGCCGCCGGTTGAGCCGGGGTGGAGAAAGGCGACCTCGTGGCCCCACGCGCCCGGGCGCGGCGTCTCGTCGACGAGGGCGACCCCGCGGTCGCGCGCCCGATCGAGCGCGGCGGCGACGTCGTCGGTTCCGAGCGCGACGTGGTGGATCCCGGGACCGTGGCGGTCGAGGTAGCGGGCGATCGTGCCCGCCTCGCGCGGCTCCAAGAGCTCGAAGTAGCCGCCGTCGAGCTCCAGGAACCGGACCCTCAGCCCGTCGAAGCGCTCCTCGTGGACCACCGGCGCGCCGAGCACTCCCTCGAACGTCGCCGCGAGGTCCGCGCCGGATTCGGTCGCGATCCCGAGGTGGTGAACCGACAGCGACATACCCGGAGTGGAAGGCGACGGGGCATAAACGGCCGCCCCCGATCGGTGACGGTCGTCCCGTTCGGGACCGCTACATCTTCGGGCGGTACTCCCCGAACGCCTCGCGGAGCACGTCGGAGATCTCGCCGACCGTGGCGTACGCCTTCACCGCGTCGACGATCGGCGGCACCAGGTTGTCGTCGCCGGCGGCCGCCTCGGCCACCGCATCCAGCGCCGCCGCGACCGCCTCGCCGTCGCGGTCGTCTTTCACGCCCGCCAGCCGCTCCCGTTGGCGGGCCTCCCGTTCCTCGTCGACCTCCTCGACGTCGACGTGGGGGTCCTCGTCCACCTCGAACCGGTTGACCCCGACCACGACCCGCTCGCCCGACTCGATCTCCTCCTGACGGTCGAAGGCGACGTCCTGGATCCGGCGTTTCACCCACCCCGACTCGATGGCCTCGGCCATCCCGCCGCGGCGGTCGACCGCCGCCAGGATCTCGAACGCCTCGCGCTCGAGGTCGTCGGTCAGCGACTCGACGTAGTAGCTGCCCCCGAGCGGGTCGATCGTGTCCGCGACGCCCGACTCGTGGGCCAGGATCTGCTGGGTCCGGAGCGCGGTCCGAACCGACTGCTCGGTGGGCAGCGACAGCGCCTCGTCTTTCCCGTTGGTGTGGAGACTCTGCGCGCCGCCGAGCACGGCCGCGAGCGCCTGGTACGCGACTCTGACCACGTTGTTCTCCACCTGCTGGGCGGTCAGCGTCGACCCGCCGGTCTGGGCGTGGAACTTCAGTTGCTTCGATTTCGGGTCGTCGGCGTCGAACCGCTCGTCCACGATCTGCGCCCACATCCGTCGGGCGGCGCGGAACTTCGCGGCCTCCTCGAAGACGTTGTTGTGGGCGTTGAAGAAGAAGGAGAGCCGCGGCGCGAAGTCGTCGACCGCGAGCCCCGCATCCAGCGCCGCTTCGACGTACTCGATGCCGTTCCCGAGGGTGAACGCGATCTCCTGGGCCGCGGTCGATCCCGCCTCCCGGATGTGATACCCCGAGATGGAGATGGTGTTGAAGCTCGGGGTCTCGGCCGCACAGAACTCGAAGACGTCCGTGATGAGCCGCATCGACGGCTCCGGCGGGTAGATGTAGAGGTTCCGCGCGACGTACTCCTTCAGGATGTCGTTCTGGATGGTGCCGCGGAGCTCCTCGCGGGGGACGCCCTGCCGGTCGCCGATCGCGACGTACATGGCGAACAACACGGCTGCGGGCGCGTTGATCGTCATGGACGTCGACACCTCGTCGAGGGGAATCCCGTCGAAGACCACCTCCATGTCCCGGAGGGTGTCGACCGCGACGCCCGCCTTCCCGACCTCGCCGGCGGCCATCCCGGCGTCGGAGTCGTAGCCCTTCTGCGTGGGGAGGTCGAACGCGAGCGACAGCCCCGAGGACCCCTGATCGATGAGGTACCGGAACCGCTCGTTGGTCTCGGCCGCGGTGCCCATGCCGGCGTACTGCCGCATCGTCCACAGCCGCCCGCGGTGCATCGTGGAGTAGACCCCGCGGGTGTACGGCGCTTCGCCGGGGAACCCCAGGTCCTCGTCGTAGTCGAGGTCGGCCACGTCGTCGGGGGTGTAGAGCCGCCGTACCTCCTGGCCGCCGGTGTCCGTGGCGAAGGTGTCGCGTCGCTCCCCGAAGCGATCGAGGGTGGGGGCGAGCGTCTCCTCCTCCCACTCGCGCTTGCCCTCGCGAATCGTCGCGAGGTCGTCGGGGTCGAACATACTACGTGGGCGTGGCCGGCGGGTATTCAAACCCCGGCGTCGCCGACTCCCCGGGGGGCCACTCCGGTGCCGCGGAAGGGAACACACATACTCCCCGCCGACGAACCGCCGAGCATGTCCGAGGAGACAGCCCCCGAGCGGGCCCACGGCGGCCGCATGACCGACGCGGAGGTCGACGCGTACCTCCGCGAGCAGGGGACCGGCATCCTCGCGCTGGCCGACGGCGGCAGCGCGTACGCGATCCCGATCTCGTTCGGGTACGAGACCGGCCGGGCGGTCTTCGCCTACTGGCAGTTCGACCCCGAGAGCGAGAAGCGCGAGTACACCGACGCGACCGAGCGGGCGTGTCTGACCGTCTACGACGTGACCTCGGGGTCGGAGTGGCGGAGTGCGATCGCGCGCGGGCCGCTCCGGGAGCTGTCCGGAGACGAGTGGGCCGACCTGGGCGAGCTGATCGACGACAACGCCTTCTCGCCGAACTTCGCCGGGGTCAGACGGCGGCGGCTCTCGGTGGTCGGATACGAACTCCGGATCGACGAGGCCACCGGATTCCGGCGGACCTCCGGCGAGGGCGAGGCCTGAGCCCGACGGCGACGCGGCCCGCCGAGGCGGTCGCGCCGGAGCCGCCGCGGGCTGCCGACCGCCGAAACGCCGCCCAGGCGACGCGTTCGCCACGCTTTTGCGACCGGCCCTCGTGTGTTCGGACAGCTATGTTCGGTGGAGGCGGTATGAATCCGCGGAAGATGAAACAGATGATGGAACAGATGGGGATCGACGTCACCGAGCTCGACGCCGAGGAGGTCGTGATCCGGACCGGCGACGAGGAACTCGTCTTCGACGACGCCCAGGTCACTCGGATGGACGCCCAGGGCCAGCAGACCTACCAGGTCGTCGGCGATCCGGAGTCCAGAGACCCCGGCGCTGCGGCGCTGGAGGCGGGCGGCGACTCGGACGACGCGGGCGACGGCGACGACGGCGGCATCCCGGACGACGACGTCGCCCTGGTCGCCGAGAACGCCGGCGTCGACGCCGAGACCGCCCGGGAGGCCTTGGCGGAGACCGACGGCGACCTCGCGGCCGCGATCGCCCGGCTGGAGTGACGATGATCACTCGCAGCGGTTACCGCCGATCGACACCCCCGATGCCGGTGATCGGCGGTAAGAGACGAGCGTGATCGGTGTGAGCTACCTTCTCGTCCACGACGACCGGGAGTACCTCCGGGCGCCCGGCGACGAACTCCACACCGACTTGGGCGTCCTGGAGATCCCCGAGGACGTCGAGCCCGGGACCGTACTGGAGACGCACCTCGGCGAACCGTTCGTGGTCCGTCGGCTCCGCGGCCCCGACCTCTTCAACCATTTCGAGCGGACGGGCGCGCCCATGATGCCGCGGGACGTCGGGCTCGTGATCGGCCACACCGGGATCGCGGCGGGCGACGCGGTCCTCGACGCCGGGACGGGGACGGGCGTGCTCGCGGCGTATCTCGCCCGGTGCGGCGCGAGCGTGACGACCTACGAGATCGACGCCGACTTCGCTTCGGTTGCCCGGGAGAACATGCGGCTCGCCGGCGTCGAAGGGCGCGTCGACGTGCGGACCGGGGACCTCACCGAACGCCTCGGTGCCGTCGCTGCGGACGGGCCGTTCGACGCGATCACCCTCGACACGGGCGACGCGGCCGACGTCGTCGCGGCCGCGCCGGACCTGCTCGCGCCCGGCGGCCACGTCGCCGTCTACTCGCCGTTCGTCGAGGGGAGCCGCGACGCCGCGACGACTGCGCGGGACGCGGGGTTGATCGACGTGGAGACGCTGGAGACGATCCAGCGGGAGATGGATTTCGGCGACCGGGGCACCCGTCCCTCGACGGCGGGCGTCGGCCACACCGGTTACCTCACGTTCGCGCGCAACGACAGCTGATCCGCGGATCGAGCGGGTGGCGCGGGGAGTGACGCCGGGGACTACCGGATCGAGCGCATCATCCCGAACAGCTCCTCCCGGCCGCGTTCGGGGTCGAACGTCTCCGATCCCGGGAGCGACAGCGGGTACGCGCCGCCCCCCAGGAGAAAGGTCTCGCCGCTCGGCCACGCCGCGAAGTACGCCTCGACCGGGAGGTCGCGGTCGTCGAGGGCGACCCGGGCGCGGTACCGGGTCGCCGCCACGTCGTCGCCACCGACGCGGAACCGGTGCGTGTCGGCGCGACTGATGTCGGAGAACCCCCGGTCTTCGAGCACGTCGAGAAACGACGACGACGCGCGGTCGGAGACCAGCCGGGTGAGCGCCCCCGAGGGTCGCTGTGCGGGGCGGATCCGGAGCCGGCTCGCGAACACGAACCGCCACGTCGCCTCCGTGTCGGTCGCCGCCGCCAGCCGCTCGCGGAGGTCCGCGTCCTCGTAGATCCGGGTGGCGGCGGTGATGGTCACCACCCGGACGTCGAACGGGACCGTCGTCTCGTCGGAGACGAGCCGCCACGTCTCGGGCACGTCGAGTTCCGGCGGCGGGACGACTGGCGCCACGCCGCCACGTTCGCCCGGCAGCGGCTTATATATGATGCGAGGCGAAACCCCACGAGTTCACGCGTGGGTAGCTCAAATCCCTGGCCCGGGAGGTGTCGTCCGTCGGTGGTCCGGGGTTAGTGGTCGTCCTCGCGCCACTTGTGGTCGCACTCGACACACGTGAGAAAGCGGGTCTCGGACTCGTCGGCCGCGCGGATCTGCTTCATCTCGTAGCGGGCGCTGTCGTGGCCGCACTCCGGGCAGATCACGGTCGTCGTCGGCCCGATCTCCTCGTCGTCGACGTCGGACATGTCCACGACCTCGCTCTCCTCGCGCGCCGCGGTCGACGTCATGGCGGCCTCCGCGGCGGCGTCGCGGGGCTTCTCGGCCCCGCAGCCGCCACACACCCACACGTCGCCGTCGGTTTTCATCATCGAGCCGCAGTCGTCGCAGAACTCCATCGTACCCCGACGCAGACGCTTGGGGGACTTAAGCGGCCGGGGTGAGGCGGGCGGGAAGCGGTCACCCCGCCGACTCCCCCGACGGATGTTGAAACGTCTTTGTACTTCGGTGCGAACGGATCTGGTGTGACGGACGACTCGGCCCTCTCGGAGGCGGCGCTCGATCGGCTCGCAGACGTGGTGCGGCTCCAGCCGACCAAGAACAAGGAGCTCCAGGACGCGTGGGGGTTGGAGTCGGGCAGCGAGGTCCACCAGTATCTCGAGTCCGAACTCGGCGAGTACTACTACCGCGACGACGACAGCCTGATCCGCGCGACCCCCGAGGCGGCCGAGTTGGTCGACGTCGCCCCCGGCATCGAGGGTGGCGACGGCGACGGCGTCCCGACGGTGATCCGCGTCCCCGAACTGGAAGCGCAGGTGTTCCGGGTGGTCGCCGACCACGACGAGCGCTCCGAGAGCGTGGTGAGCGTGCTCCACAAGGTCCGGGACGCGTTCGACGCCGACCCGCCGGTCGACGACGTCCGGGAGGCGCTCCAAGCCCTCAAGCGAAAGGGCGTCGTCGAAGTGATCTACCGCACGGTCCCGACGTTCCGGCTGGCCGCCGCGCGCGAGGAGATCGACGTCGAGGTCGCCGGCGCGTAGCGTCCGCTCGAACGTCGGCCGCGGATGCGCGTCCGGCACGAGGCTGGAGGACGTGTTCGTTGACCGTCCTGCCGGGTGGCGTCCGTCTCGCGGTCAGGGCCGGATCAGCGTGTGCGGAGAGCGTCGGCTCGGCGTGTGAGCGTCGGGAAAATCGAGAGTGTGTCTGCCGCTGTGAGCGACAGGTGTGTGCCGTACTACTGTCGGACGACGTTCGCCGCGCGAGGCCCCTTGGGCGAGGACTCGATCTCGAACTCGACCTCGGTACCTTCGGTGAGGTCTTCGCCGCCGACGTCCTCCATGTGGAAGAACACGTCTTCGTCGTCGTCGAGGTCGCCGTCGTCAGTCGA
>Ga0207753_1000211_pt1 | contig 23356 bp, 28 predicted proteins | sample PonA233FremontCA_2_FD_187273 | JGI IMG/M metagenome (GOLD analysis project Ga0207753, IMG submission 187273) | Salt pond sediment microbial community from Fremont, CA, USA - Pond A23 Sediment 3 (SPAdes) | ecosystem: Environmental > Aquatic > Non-marine Saline and Alkaline > Saline | place: USA... | reverse complement strand
CCTTGGCCGCCCTGTGGCTGCCCTTGCGGCTGACCGCCTTGTGGTTGTCCACCCTGTGGCTGACCGCCTTGTGGTTGTCCACCCTGTGGCTGGCCGCCGCGTGGCTGTCTATCCTGTGGCGGTTGCTCCGCCGTCTCTTCCTGGTCGTCGTCTTTGGTACCGTTGTCCGCCATCGTCGTGTATATATTGGACATGATAGTAAAAAATTGTTATTTTGACTAGTTCTACTGTTGTAATTTTGTCTTGAGCGTAATTACCACTATCACGACTGGACTGAGACGGGGAACCCGGCTGTTATATGTCTTCCCGACACAAGTCCGGACATACTGATGAGCACGGGCATCACGATGACGTCCATGTCGACGTATGCGATTCTCGGCTGTGGGAGCGTCGGCCACGCCGTCGCGGAGGATCTCGTCGCCGAAGACAAGGACGTTCTCATCATCGATGCGGACGAGAAACGCGTCGAGGCGCTACGTGACCAGGATCTAGACGCACGGCAGGCGGATATCCGTGACGACGACATCGCCGAAGCGGTTGCGGACCGGGACGTCATACTGATCCTCTCTTCGGACGTCGAGGCGAACACCGTCGCACTGAAAACCATCAGGGAACACGGCGACGAACAGTTCATCATCGCACGCGCCTCGGATCCCGTCTCCAGCGACGCGCTCAACGAGGCCGGGGCGGACGTCGTCATCAACCCGTCGGCAGTCATCGCCGACTCGGCACTGCGCGCGCTCGAAACGGGTGAGATAGAGTACAAGACCCAGAAGCTCGCGGAGGTGATCAAGGGGACCGAGAGCCGGCTCGCGATCCGGATCCACCGGAGCCCGGATCCGGACTCGATCGCGAGTGCAACGGCGTTCAAAGCGATCGCCGAAAGCCTCGACATCGAGGCAGACATCATCTACGAGGGTGAGATCGGCCGGCAGGAGAACCGGGCGTTCGTCAATCTGCTCGGGATCGAACTCGTCTCCGCCGACGACGTCGATCCGGCGGAGTACGATACGGTCGCGGTCGTCGACCACGCCAAGGGGGGCGAACCGGACGAGAGCGACGATGTCGACATCATCGTCGACCACTACGAGCAGGAACACGACCACGACGTCACGTTCAGCGATATCCGTCCGAACGTCTCCTCGACGTCGACGATCATGACGAAGTACATCCAGGAACTCGATCTCACGATCGAACAGGAGGTCGCGACGGCACTCCTGTACGGGATCCGCGCGGAGACGCTCGATTTCAAGCGGGACACGACACCCGCGGACCTGACTGCGGCGGCCTATCTCTACCCGTTCGCGGACCACGACACCCTCGAACAGGTCGAGTCGCCGTCGATGTCCGCCGAGACGCTCGACGTACTCGCGGAGGCGATCCGCAACCGCGAGGTCGAAGGCTCACATCTCGTCTCGAACGCTGGCTTCGTCTACGACCGCGACGCACTCTCGCAGGCGGCACAGCATCTCCTCAATCTCGAAGGGATCACGACGACCGCGGTGTTCGCGATCGCCGACGACGTCATCTATCTCGCCGCGCGCTCGAAAGATATCAGGATGGATATCGGCCGGATACTCGACGACGCCTTCGACGAAATCGGCGAGAGCAAGGGCCACTCGACCGAGGCGAGCGTCGAGATACCCCTCGGCATCTTCACGGGGATCGAGGTCAGCGAAGACAACAGGGAGACCCTGCTCGAACTGACCGAGGAGGCAGTCAAAAAGAAACTGTTCGCGTCGATGGGCGTCGAGAGTAGCGACAGTAACGGGACCTAGACGGTCGCCTCTTCGTCGTCCGACTCCTTCGAGCGCTGGATCCGTTCGGCGATGTCGTTGACGATGACGACGTCACCGACCGACTGGACCCACCGGTAGGGCACGATGACGCCGCGCGCGCTCGTCGCCTCCTCGGCGAACAGTTCACGGTTGAGTTCGTGCAGCGCGAGCCCGGTGACACTCTCGGCGTCGAGGTCGAGCCGCAGATCCTCGACTTCACCGAGAAAGACGCCGGTTTTCGTGTACACTTCACGTCCAACGAGGGCGGTGATCTCCTGGGGTTGCGAGTCGTGGTCCATACCCGTTTCTCGTGGGGTGGTGACTTAAATTCTTGGCGACCGGTTGTGCCCTGGCCCGCAACAGCTTTCCATCCACGGCAGTATACCCGGGTATGCCATCGACGATCGTCCACGTCGCCTTCGCCGGGTTGATCGCCGCCGCCCTGCTCGGCGAGGCATTCGATCGCCGATCGATGCTGATCGTCGTCCTCGTTACTGCCTTCCCGGATCTCGACTCGTTTATCGCGCTGTATACGGTCGCCGGCCACCGGACCGTGCTCCACAACGTCTGGATCCCGGTCGCGTTCGCCGTGGCGCTGTGGATCGATCTGGAGCGCCGTGAACAGTCCTGGCTCCGGCAGCGGCTGGGCGCCTGGGGGGTCAGAGTCGCCTGGGTCTGTATCGCCTGTTATCTCTTCGCACACATCGGCCTCGACCTGGTCGACGGCGTCGTCAACATGCTGTGGCCGGTCCACGACCAGTTCTACCGGCTCACCGGGTCGATCGAACTCTCGGACCAGCGCGGTGTCGTCCAGACGTTCGTCGACGGCGACGGCTTCCTGCTGTTCGAACGCGAGGGGACGACCAGGGAACTCGACATTACGACCGGTGTCGACCCCGGTCCCGCGGACGGCGGCGGGGAGCCCGAGCGGCTGTTCCCGGTCGTCGGCGCCGGATGGGAACTCGTCGTCGTCCTCACCGGAGCGGCCGTCACCGCCGCCCGCTTCCGTCTTCCTGACTAGACGCCCTCGATCGTCTCGCGGTAGGCGCTCAGTTCGTCACGCGCGCTCTCGATCGTCGTCGCTGTCTCGTCGTCGACGGCCGGCTGTATCTCGTCGAGTGCGGCCTGGAACCGCGCGAGTCGGCCGTGGTCCGGGCCGCGGCTGGCGGTCGCCAGTGAGTCGAGCTGGTCGGCCAGGTCGGCCAGTCGGTCGCCACGCTCGTCGTCGGTCGTCTGGCTGGCTGCTGATTCGAGCAGGTTGCTCGCCTGTTTTAGTTCCTCCCGTGGCATGTCTAGTGCTCGGTCGGGACCCGGAAAATACGTTGCGGTCGCGGGGTTCGGAGGTCAGCGATTGTCCCGCGTGGCTGCTGTCCACCCGGACGTGACTCTGTTACGTGGCAGGATACTGATACTGGTGGCTACAGAAAGCAGAAGAATTTCAACCCTACGGGGGGTCGAATATCTTTACGAATTTATAGCCACCAGTATGAATCGACAGGTTCAGATCCGTGACAGCCCGCTTTTGGGACAGCACGGCTTGTGCAAATCACGTCCGCGCGGAGTATCCGGACGCCAGTGATCGCGCCGCAGTACCGTACTTTCGACCCCGCCGAGTCGGTGTTCGTTGCGCTGTCTGACAGCCTCAATTATCACGTATGAAAAAGAATAGCAAACATCTATACCCTGACGCATTCATGATGACGTATGCGCGTTTCGAGCGGCGTCCCTGGTTTCGATGATCTCGTCGAAGGGGGACTACTGAAAAACCGACTGTACGTTGTAAGTGGACCGCCAGGCAGTGGGAAAACGACATTCTGTTCGCAGTTTATCACCCAGGGCGCGAAGGCGGGTGAGAACTGCGTCTATCTCACGATGCACGAAACCAAGGCGGAACTGATGCAGGATATGTCCGGCTTCGATTTCGGTTTCGACCGCGCGATCAAATCCGACAGCATCCAGTTTCTCAACCTCGTCACCGAGTCGGGGAAACGGACGATCACGCAGTTCGGGACGGAGGGCGGGCTCACCAACCGCCTCGTCGCCTTTCTCGAATCCAACCAGGTCGACCGGGCTGTCATCGACTCGACGATGCTGTTGCAGCATTTCTTCCAGCAGGACGTCTCGGACGAGATCACCGGCTTTCTATCCGCGCTCAAACAGACGGACGCGACGACCCTGCTCATCTCGGAGATGACGGATCCGACCTCTTACTCCGACGAACACTATCTCGCCCACGGGGTTATCTTCTTCCACAACTTTCTGGACTCGAGCGGCATGACACGCGGGGTACAGGTCATCAAGATGCGCGGGACTGCCATCGACAGCGATATCCGGGAACTTTCCTTCTCGGACCAGGGGCTCCGCGTCCACACGAAAAAGAAAGTCCAGGCATAACGAGGGTATGATCGCACAACAGACGGGGTGTCCAAAATGAACCGATACGAGCGCGCCTACGAGACGGACTGGGACGAACTCGACGAAGACGAAGCGATCGACCGTGCGTACGCGCTGGGTGTCGCGGCCTCACTCGGCGAGTACCACCGCGCCGAACTCGAAGCGATCCGGGACGAGATGGGCTCCTCGTACAACCGGAGTCTCATCGATCTGGCCTTCGAGGAAGGCAAAAACGAGTGCCGGGAGATCGAACCACAGCGCGAGGAAGAGACGGCGGTCTGGAACGAACTCGTGACCGGCGAGACAGTGACGGTCGATCCCGAAGACCGGCCGACCGGTGGCCGGAGTGGGCTCCCGGAAGCCGTCGACAGGATGGATGCACTCGATCTCCCCGACCGCGACAGCACCGACACGCTCGAACTCCCGACGTTTCTCGACAGGGAGTGATACTGCCGGCAGTATGAGCTGTCACTCCTCGGGCACTGTCCGGTTCCGGAGGGTTCAACTATGCTCCAGCCGTACAGTCTGGTATGGAGTGTCACTACTGCGACAGCGGGGCCGACGTTGTCGTCGAAAAAGACGGTATTCGCGTCGGGGTCTGTGAGACACATTTCCGCGAACAGATGGAAGAGCTGTCCGAATCCGAGTGGGTCGAAGATATCCAGGACCAGCTCGACGTCGACCGGGCGGAGTGACCCTGCCTGTCCCGGCTCATACTGGTGGCTATACAAAACTGAAGAATTGCGCCACACCGGGGTGGCGCATATCTTTACGAATGTATAGACACCAGTATCAGTCGCCGGCGAGTTTCTCCTGGATGTCGTGCACGATGTCCGGGTTCCGTAGCGTGCTCGTGTTCCCGAGTTCGTCACCGTTGGCGATGTCCTCGAGCAGCCGGCGCATGATCTTCCCGGACCGCGTTTTCGGCAGTTCCGGTGTGAAGATGACTTCCTCCGGCCGTGCGATCGGACCGATCGCCTCCTCGACCGCCGTGATGATCTCGTCCCGGAACGATTCTGTCTCCTCGGTGCCGTCTTCGGTGATGACGTAGGCGTAGACGGCTTCGCCTTTCATCTCGTGGTCGCCGCCGACGACGGCCGCTTCGGCGACGCCTTCGACGCCGACGATCGCCGACTCGATTTCCATCGTCCCCAGGCGGTGGCCGGAGACGTTGAGGACGTCGTCGACACGGCCGAGGACGGTGATGTAGCCGTCGTCGTCGATTTTTGCGCCGTCTTCGGGGAAGTACACCCACTGGTCCCGTTCGGGGATGGAGTACTCGTCCCAGTATTCGTCGATGAACCGTTCGTCGTTTTTGTACAGTGTCCGCAACATGCCGGGCCAGGGTTTGTTGACGACGAGGTGGCCAGCACGGCCGGCACCGACGGGATCGCCGCTCGGGTCGATCACGTCGGCGCTGATCCCGGGGAGTGGCGGCCCGGCCGAGCCGGGTTTCATCTTGCCGATGCCCGGCAGGGTCGTGATCATCATCCCGCCGGTTTCGGTCTGCCACCAGGTATCCACGACGGGACACTCCTCGTCGCCGATGTGTTTGTAGTACCACTTCCAGGCGCGTGGGTTGATCGGTTCGCCGACGGTGCCGAGCAGCCGGAGCGAGGACAGGTCGTGTTTGTCCGGGTACTCGGTCCCCCACTTCATGAACGCGCGGATCGCCGTCGGGGCCGTGTACAGCTGGGTAACGTCGTACTCGTCGACGATCTCCCAGAGGCGATCTTTCTCGGGATAGTCGGGCGTTCCCTCGTACATCACGGTCGTGGTGCCGTGTGCGAGCGGGCCGTAGACGATGTAGGAGTGGCCGGTGATCCAGCCGATGTCGGCCGAACACCAGTAGGTGTCCTCCGGTTTGATATCCAGCACTGCGTAGCTCGTCCAGGCGGCGTAGGAGAGGTACCCCCCCGTCGTGTGTTTGACACCTTTTGGTTTGCCGGTGGTTCCCGAGGTGTACATGAGAAAGAGCATGTCCTCGGCGTCGCGGACGACCGGTTCGACCTCGGCGCCGCGCTGGGCCTCGACGAGGTCGTCGTAGTCGAACTCGGTGTCGCGGTGGTCGACGCTACGGTCCTCGCCCAGCCGGTCGACGACGACAGTGTCGACCTCGTTGTCGACGCTTTCGAGCCCGTCACGGGCTTTCTCGAGGTGATCGAGCGGCTCCCCGCGGCGGTAGTAGCCGTCACAGGTGATGAGTACGTCGGAGCTGGCCGAGTTCATCCGCTCGGCGAGTGCGTCCGCGGAGAAGCCAGCGAAGACGACCGAGTGTGGCGCGCCGATCCGGGCACACGCCAACATTGCGATCGGCAACTCCGGGATCATCGGCATGTACATGGTGACGATGTCGTCTTCCTCGACACCCTGTTCGCGCAGTGCGGCCGCGAACTCGTTTACTTCCCTGTGGAGTCGCTCGTACGTGTAGGTCCGTTTCTCGCCGAGTTCGCCGATCCACTCGATGGCGGGTTCGTCGCCGCGGTCGTCGAGATGGCGGTCGACACAGTTGGCGGCGGCGTTGAGTTTGCCGTCGACGAACCACTCGTAGAACGGTTCGTTCGAATCGTCCAGTACGTGCTCCCACTCCGAGTCCCAGTCGAGCAACTCCGCCGCTCGCTCCCAGGCCTCGGGGTCCTCGAACTCCTCGTAGATCCCCTCGTCCGTAACGTTCGCCTGTTCGACGAACGATTCGGGCGGCTCGAACTCCGCCTGCTCTTTGAGCCGCGCTTCCAGTTCCACCTCCGGTTGGTCTGACATTGCACTAGATACTCACAGGGACCGGGATATTAATAGTCCATTCTAAATATAAAAAATATTATATTATCGTGCCGATCTGTGACCGGCCCCAGCACAGGGACGGATCGCTTTTCTCTCTCCCGGTATCGGTCCGCGCCCACGCCGAGCGTGTGGAGATAATCGTCGAGATCGAGTGCGAACGTGGCCCTCGTGGGGAGATCGAGCCAGTAGAAATCGAACTCTGTGCCGCGTTCCTCGCCCGACCCCGTGACTGTGTGCGTCCAGGAGTCCCGTGGCTCGTGGACCGGCGCGTGATAGAAGCTCCGCACGTACCGTTCGGGTGGCGACGCGCGACGTCTCCAGACGTCGGTGACGAGATGACGCGGCCGGCTGAACGTCGCGACGGTTCCTTTCGGTATCTGGACCCCGTCGTGACCTGGTCGACCCCAGTAACTCCGAGCCGTCTCTCGTCAGGTAGGCACATGCTTTGTCGACGTGCGTTACGCTTCTCTCCATCATTACGACTGTCGTACAACTTCAGCCGGATAATAGCACCCACTTATTGCCTTTTCAGTGTTATATTTTGAAAGTGAGGGCAGTTCAAGCTGTTTATTACCACATGCGTTTATTATCCGGTGCGCTTTTCTTCGCAAGGATTATACGTTGGCTCCCCCTCCATCCAATCGCAATGGCAGAAGGAACGGTTGATTTCTTCAACGACACAGGCGGTTACGGTTTCATCGAGACTGACGATGCGGACGAAGACGTGTTCTTCCACATGGAAGACGTCGGCGGCCCGGATCTCGAAGAGGGACAGGACGTAGAATTCGAAATCGAGGACGCACCGAAAGGGCCGCGGGCGACGAACCTTACCCGCCTCTAACTCGGTTACCTGATTTCGTCACATTTTCCGTTTTATTTTCACCGGTGAGCGACGGCGCCGTCTACCGATTCGAACGACGGGGATAGCTGCAGCCCAAAGCGCGACATTCATACGCCAGCGAGCGAATCACGTGGATATGTTCGACACAGTTGCACACGTTGGAGTGGAGCATCCGGATCTCCTCTGGATTGCAGTCCCGACGCTGCTCGCGCTCGCGGTTGGATTCGTCCTGGCGCTGGTTGCTGACACGCGGCGCACAGACAGCCAGCCCGAAGCTGTCTCGCAAGCGGAAGAGCAGTAACATCGACGTAACCAAAACGCCTTACCGGTCCCGAGTAAGTACACAGATATGACCAAACGCGAGGTGTCGTTGCCCCCGGCGGCGGCCGACGGGATGCGGGAGTTCATCGACTCGGTCGACGAGCGACTCGCGAGCGACGAAGACACCTGTGCGGTCGTCGAGGACGTGCTCGTCGATCTCCACGGCGACCGCGAGGCCTACGAGCGCTGGCAGACTGGCGAGGAAATCTCCCCGGCCGAGCAGGTCCGCCTCCAGGGGTACGATCCCTGCAACACCACGCTCGAAAGCGAGTACTACGCCGAGGTGGAGACCCAGAGCGACGAGTTCCAGCGCTCGAAACACCTCCAGTGGCTCTGGCGGCAGTTCGACGCCACCCCGATGGCGGACAACGTGGAGTTCGCACTCCAGTTCCGCCGGATGCTCGCCGATCACCTCTTCGAGGAGCGTGGCGAGAACTGCCGATTCTTCAAGGGGATCTCGATGACCTACGGCCACAACATCAGCCTCGGTGACAACGTCGTCGTCCACGACAACGTCCACCTCGACGACCGCGGGAGACTGACGATCGGTGACAGAGTCTCGATCTCCGACGATACGCACATCTACAGCCACGACCACGACGTCGTCGACCAGACCGAGGTCACGAACTACCACACGATCATCGAGGACGACGTGCGACTGACCTACGACTCGATGGTCCGCGCGGGCGTTCGCGTGGGTGAAAACGCGATCCTCGCGGCGAAATCCGTCGCCCAGAAAGATATTCCAGCCCACCACGTCGCTGCCGGGTCGCCCGCGAAATCGGTCTCGGTCAAGCCGGGCTGGGAGTCCGTGGCTGACCCGGTCGAGGAGGGGGGTGTCGACCGACGAGAAAAGCGACAGATCGAGTACGAAATCCCCGACGACGTCGAGACGTTCGACGAGTTCCAGCGGGATCTGTCTCCGCCGGAGTAGTCAGTGACCTCAGCGTGTGGGTCCTCGGCGCAGATACGGTTTCTGTACACTCGGTTATAGACCGCCAGAAAGCCCCGAGGCTCTGAACTCGGGGGACTCGCTGTGCTCCTTGACCTTCGGTCTGCGGTGCTTACGTCGTCCACCTTCGTTCAGAGCCTCACCGGGAGAGCTCCGCTCTCCCGAGCTCACGGCGCATTCGCCGTGAACGCCCCTTTCATTCCCACCTCGTAGCTTGATTGGGCGGTCTACCCGGGCGGGAATGAAAGGGGCCGGTCGCTCGTAGAGCGAGACGAAGCAAGCACGCGAACAGCGTGAGCGCGCACAGCGAGTCGCAGCCTGCGAGCGACCGGGGGCTTTCTGGCTGTTGCTAGCGGTATGCTCTGTACAGTTCTCTCTCATGGCTTTCTTGCTGCACACAACACGCTCATCTACGTTTTCTACTGATCCACTCCCACCCCACACCCCGAGCCGAAGGTCCAAGTATGATGATCCCCAACATACACGTATGGAAATCTGGGCCTGGCTCGGTGCGTACCTCGTCGGGTTTGCCCTGCTACAGCTGTTTCTGTACCGCTACTTCATCGGCGGATCGACAGCCAGCGACCCCTCGACGGAGAGTACGACCCCCCAGTTCGAGGGCGCGAGTGCGCCGGTCGAGCGCCCGCAGACGAACGAGGACGACATCGTCGCGTGTCAGGAGTGTGGCACACCGAACCGACTCGATCCGGCCTTCACCTTCTGTAAATCCTGCGGGAACCGGCTGTAGCGATGCAGGCCATCGCGATAAACATCGGCGCGAACACCAACGAACCCGGCTTTCGCGGCCCGGTCGACGCCGACGGCCGCTTCGAGTACATCCCCATTCCAGAGTCGAAACCGACAGCCGAGCCTGTCCCGACCTACGGCGACCTCGCGGGGCATCTAGACACGCCGATCCCAGAGGACATCACGGAGACACCGGTCCACCTCGATCCCGAGTTTCCGGAGTATCCCCACTGTGAACGGTACAGCTACGGCGACGAACACGGCGTCAAGGCAGGCCCACTGTCGGACCTCTCGGCCGGCGATTACGTCTTCTTTTACGCGACGCTGACGGTCACCGAACCCGCAGACTGGCTCCCTCCGGAGTGGGGTGCCTTCCTCGTCGGCCACTTCCGACTCGCCGCCGACCCTGTCGTCCCGGCGGGCGAGGCCGTGATCGCCGACGACCGGTTCGCGAACAACGCCCACTGCAAACGCGATCCGATGGATGCACGCGTACTGCTGGCGGGCGATCCCGACGACTCGCGGCTCTACGACCGCGCCCGTCCCCTGAGTACACCCGAGGGCGGCACCGACGCGAACCGGGTGGTGACCGACCTCTCCGGGGACTCCGGGCGCGGCCCGTGGTGGCGACGACCGCTCCGATTCGACAGCGCTGGCACCGAGAGACTGCTCTCCCTCGACGGCTGCGGGCAACTGTAACGAGCGGCCACCCACTTCTTTGAGCCAGTCGGCCCAAGCGTCTGTATGGATCTCGAACTCGACGGCAATACAGCCCTCTGTACCGCAGCCAGCAGCGGTCTCGGACTCGCGAGTGCGACGAGTCTCGCTCGCGAGGGCGCAGACGTCGCGATCTGTGGCCGGACAGAATCGAGCATCGACGCGGCACGCGAACAACTCCAGTCAGCAGGCGACGGCGACGTACTGGCGGTCCAGGCGGACATCACCGATCCGGACCACATCGGCGCCTTCGTCGAGGAGACAGTCGACGCGTTCGGCGGTATCGATCACGTCGTCACCAGCGCGGGTGGGCCGCCGAGTGGCACCTTCGCGGATATGGCCGACCGCGACTGGTACCAGGCCTACGATCTGCTCGTGATGAGCGTAGTCTGGACGCTCCGGAAGACGCGACCACACCTCGAACAGTCAGACGCTGGAACCATCGTGGCGATCACCTCCCGCAGCGTCCGCGAGGTGATCGACGACCTGCTGCTCTCGAACGCCGTCCGTCGGGCCGTCATCGGCCTCGTGAAAACTGTCTCGCGGGAGTTCGCGCCCGACATTCGGACCAACGCAGTGCTGCCGGGTGCCCACGAAACAGCCCGGATGGAACAACTCATCGAGGATGATGTCGACCGCGGCGAGTACGACGACTACCAGTCGGGCTACGAGGACAAGGCTGCTGACGTCCCGCTGGGCCGGATCGGCGAGCCAGCGGAACTCGGCGACGTGGTCGCCTTTCTCTCCAGTCGGCGAGCAAGCTACGTGAACGGCGTCTCGCTCCCGATCGACGGTGGCTCCCTGCGGAGCTAGCTGTACAGCCGAACCGCCGTTACCGAGTCAGTAGCTATCGAGATCGGTGCCCACCGAACAGACGTACTCCCCGCTTGCGACCTGCGGGCGTCGACGTGTCCGCCAGAAGATCCCCTCGGAATCGGCGGAGACGGTCGCCTTCACGCGGCCGAAGACGTCCGTCACCTCGAAGAGGGTCCGATTCCGTCCGACGCGGTCGCCGAGGTCGACCTTGAAATCGACGATTCCGCCCGACGGTGCGCCGTACTGCTCGAAGCCGCCCGCCCGCGTCTGGGTGTACATTCCGACACTCTCCGGGAGGAAATCGTAGTGTTTGAGCACGTTGAAGATGCCCTCGACACCGATCTCGATGCTCTCTTGGTCGAATCCCACGGAGCCACCGAGTTCGGGATCGACAGTCGGAATCCCCTTGTCCGGGGCGGCACGGGCGAGCTGTCCCTCCGGGCCTTTCTGGTCGAGGATGTGTCCACAGCCGAAGACCTTCGCCAGTTCGAGACAGTCGTCGTGGACGCGGTGGCGTTTCCCACATCGGACGCGGACTTCGTTTATCATCCGCGAGGTCGACCCCTGGTGGAGATCCAGAATGAGATCCGCCCGGGTGGCGGCGTCGAACGTCGCTGCCGCGATGCGTTCGGTCGAGGTGCCGTTCTCGTCGCCCGGGTACGTCCGGTTGAGTTTGGTGTCGTCGATCGGGTTCCGGTGTTCGCCGTGCTGGAATGCGAAGTAGTTGGCAATGCCGACGATCAGGATCGTTCCCGACAGCTCCTGGGGGTCGAGCTGTGGGACGACCCGCCTGATGACACCGACACCGTTGAGTTCGTCGCCGTCGCTCGCCGCCTGTAGATAGAGCGTTTTTCCGTCGTTCACACCGTTGACGACCGCAACCGGCAGCCCGACAGAACCGCCATCCGGCCCTTCACCGACAGTCAGCCGTCCAGTCTCGATCTCACCTGGATCGGCACGCGCAGTGCCCAGACTCGTCATTACTCCTATTCGACAGCCCCACGCTCTTTAGGTGTTCGATATGAACGAATCCTGCCGACGTCTAGAGCGCGAGCAAGAATAGAAAGAAGTTGTTGACTGCGGGGCCGAGTCCGACAGCCCCGATGATCGCAAACATGAAATTCCCTTCCGAGGGTTTGTCGCTGACGTAATCGGCAAAAAGGATCACGATCGCCGACGCGAGCACCACCTTGACGACGACGAACAGCCAGCCGGTCCCGAGCAGATCCGCCGTCGGCAGATCGGCCGCGACGTCGAGAATCAGCCGGGGGAGTGCCGACCGTTCGCCGGCACCGAGCTTCTCGACGCCGATCGCCGTCGTCACCCCGTCGAAGGTGTGGGCGAACAGGACGAACGCGCCGACGAAGCGCGCTTCTGCGATGACGTAGGTTCGCCAGGAGCCGATCAGGATGTAGACGACGAAGGAGAGCACGAGGGAGATAATCAGTCCGAGTACCGGCCAGATCGGCTCCATGGGTGCCACTGCCTCGTCCAGCCCCTGCCAGAGGAGCAACGCGAGCAGGGGAGTCATCACACTGACACCTGCCGTCGCGATGTAGGCGGCAATCCGGTTGCTCTTCTCGTAGCTCGGGACGACCATCGCGGCGACGATCCAGACGATTCCGAGCGGGATGAATGTCGTCAGATAGACAGCCGGTGCGGAAAATATTCCCCCGATTATCTCCGGATACAGCTGTCGTTGCAACACCTCCTGGAGTTGCCAGAACACGTGCAGAATACTCCCGGAGATAATCCAGGGAATAAACGAGAGCACTATTTTCTGTGTCAGCGGCGGCCGCAGCGCATACAGAAGGACAGAGACAGTGAATGTGCCAACCAGAAGCGCCGCCCACTGCACCAGCCCAACCTCTGAAACCACGAAATCGGTAAATGGCGCTGCCATTTCGGTGAGATGATACCCCGCAGGGCAAAACTGTTCCGGCTGACGGGAGAGCTTTAACCACGGCGCTCCTGGCTGGCGTATGCACGATATTCCAGGCCGGATCGAGCACACTGTCCTCGGTCCGCTCACGTCGTGGGACGACGTCACCGGTGTTCTCGACACGGCGATCGCGTACGGTATGCGCGCCTGTGTGCCAGCGTGCTACGTCGACGAGGCGACCGAGTACGCACCTGGTGTCGAGATTGTGACGGTGATCGGCTTCCCCCACGGACAGCACAGTCTCGAAACGAAATGTACGGAGGCCAGCCAGGCCTGGAGAGCCGGCGCAGCCGAGATCGATCTCGTGCCGAATCTGGGGCGGGCCGCCGCCGGCGAGGTCGAGGCCTTCGAGTCCGAACTCGAAGAGATCGCTGCGGCCGTGCCGGTGCCCGTGAAAGTCATCCTCGAAGCGCCGCTTTTCGACGACGACCAGCTCCGGGAACTGGCCGAGGCCGCAGCCAGCACCGATATCGACTTTCTCAAAACCTCGACCGGCTTCACCGAGGGCGGTGCCACGGTCTCTGACGTCGAACTGCTCGCCGAGTACGACAGCGTCAAGGCGAGCGGCGGCATCGGCTCCTGGACGTTTGCCAGAGAGCTACTGGACGCCGGCGCAGACCGGATCGGTGCGTCGAGCGGGGACGTGATCGTCGAGCAGTACCGCGAACAGAGCTAACCGTCCCGTTCACTGACTGCGCGCAGACGCGCTCGTGTTCGCGTCTGCTGTACTCGTCTCGGTCTCACCCGACCCGCTTGCAGACGCGCTCGCGCTGTCTTCGTCCCACTCGAACCCGTGTGTCGTCGATGGATGCTGAATCTCGGCGCTTTCGAGGCTGTCGACGTTTTCGATCTCGACGGTGGCTTCGTAGTCGAGGAAGCCGAGCTCCTGGGTTCCCACTTCGTCGTCGTCGAGCGTCGACTTCGTGCCGATGGTTACCCGCAACCCTCGGCGCTCGATGGCCGTCTCTTCGAGGACGGCCTCGTAGTGAGGCGTCGAGGTCAGGATCGTTCCCTCGATGGTGGCTGTCCCGTCGCCGGTCTCGAAATCGACCCCTTCGGACTGCTCGTCTGTCCGGGACCCGGTCTGGGTCGTCTCGATCGACGAAGAGACGATCTCGGGGTAGCCGTCGACGAACTCTGATTGCTCGACTGTGTGTGTCTCGCCACTCTCGTGTGTGACGGAGACCGTCTCGACTGTCGTCGACTCGGAGACCTCGACTGACGCCTCGTAGTCGACCTGTCCTTCGCATTCGACACACATCTCACTCCCGTCTTCGACGACACCGACTGTCAGCGAGAGCGTGCTATCCCCGAAACTGGTCTCGACGAGGTCAGCCTCGTAACACGGTGTCGAAGCAGGAAGTCTGCCCTCGACCGTGTAGCTACTCCCCTCGGCGACCACCGCAACCGTGTCGGGGTCCGGCCCTGCACAGTCGCTACCTATGTGTGTGATCGAACTGTCTTCGACTCCACCGGTATCACCGCTTCCATCGTTGCTATCGTCATCGCTTCCATCGTCGCCACCTCCGTCGTCGGTATCGCCGACACAGCCAGCGAGTCCCGCGGTCGCGAGTCCACCTGTTCCGAGCAATACCGTCCGTCGCGTGAGTTTCTCCATACACGAACAGTGGACCCCCATATATAAGTCCGAAGGGATGACTCAAATCGGCATTTGAGCCTCCTACAGTTCATATAACCGGCTGTACACTCGTCGTTGTGCTCGCCAGTCGACGTCGTTCTCCCACAGCACGGCCAGACTGCGTTACCCTTCTTGCCGTGAATCCAGATCCAGATCGTTCTCTTCGGCGAGTTCTGCGAGAATGTTGCTCGCGTGTTCGTCGCCCACGTCGTCGATCAGACAGTCCACGAACCCGCGGAGCAGTTCCGGCCGGATCCGGAGATCGACGTAGTTTACCTGCCCGTCGACGACGACGAAGTCGACATCCCACTCCCCTTCCTCCGGATTGGTCATCCGAACGTCGACCCAGTTCTCTGTCGTCTCTTCGGGTTCCGTGAATATCTCTTCGGACATCATCTCCTGTACTGTTCGAATACATATAGCTCTCTCCCCTGTTCCGGAAACGCGGGCTGTTTGCTACCACAGGACAGAATACTCGACCTACAGTACCGGATATAGACAGACGAAGCCTGTTTCAGACCGGAAGCCAAAGCGGCCGTATGGACTGTCAGAACTGTGGTGGTGAAACGGTGGCGTTTGCCGTCCCGACTGCGTTCGAGGACAACGTCCCCGGATCGGAGTCGGCAGTGACACTTTGCACGCGCTGTCTCTCGATGGCGCCAGCCGAGCATCCACCGCCGGACGATCCTGATTTCGACCGGATCAGCGACGCTTTTCCGACGAACCCCGACGGCGCAGTCGCGTTCGCGCTCCTGCTCGGGTTGCTCGACAACCTCGCGCTGTATCGCGAGGAGATCACCGAGTTGCTGACGGCTGTCGAGCAGGCCGGCACCGACCCGCTGCTGGCCATCGATCGGCTGGCAGCCGATCCCGATATCGAGACCGACCTCGATCTCTCCGGCCGGCGTCGGCAACTCGAACAGTTGCTCTAATTTTTTCTCCTGAGAATCTGGCCCGAGCACTCTTGCTCGTTGATTCCCTACCGGCTGGTATGTCGGGGTGGCAAAACCGTGTCGAAGAGCTTCTATACGAGAGCGAGTCGGTCTCGGAGGTCCTCGATATCGACAGCTCCCGGGTCGTCGTGACGAGCCACCGCGTACTCACGTTCACCCCCGAGATGGACGGCGAGAACTTTCAGCAGGTCGAACGCCCGAACGTCACCGGTGTCGAGACGAGCGCACAGGGACGGACCACGCTCGCGGGCAGAAGTATCCGCTACGGCGTCTACAGTCTCCTGCTCATTCTCGCGGGATTCGTCATCAATTTCGATGCGCTGATCGGTGACATCCAGTTCGACGGGGAGGCAGCGAGCCAGACCGGTGCCGGCGGCATCGTCGGCATCGCGCAAGGGATGCTGAACCTCATGACCCAGCTCGACCAGCTCATGCAGGTAGTGGGTGCGCTGGTCTTGCTCGCTGCCGTCGTCATGTTTGCGGTCTACTGGCTGCTCCGGGTCCCCACGCTCGCGATCCGTGTCGCCGGCGAGGGCTCAGATCTCCACGTCCAGCGACCCGAGGACGCCGACGGCGCGATCAGACGGCTCGAATCGGCCATCCTGCCCGAGTCGGAGCTCGGTGGCGGGTCGGAGGGACTCTCCTCGATGCTGCCAAACGATCTGTTCTGAGAACAGCAGGGTAAAACGGTCTCGTCCCCTACTGCCCGCCGATGAACACCGAGACACTCCGCGAGCGTGCAGGGTCGCTCCCCCGGGAGCCCGGAGTGTACCAGTTTCTCGACGGTGAGCGGGTGCTCTACGTCGGCAAAGCCGTCGACTTGCGTGACCGCGTTCGCTCCTACGGAGATCCGCGTAGCGAACGCATCCGTCAGATGGTCGACCGCGCGGGGGAGATCGACGTCGCGGTCACAGATACCGAATCACAGGCGCTGTTGCTGGAGGCCAACCTCATCAAGCGCCACCGCCCGAAGTACAACGTCCGCCTGAAAGACGACAAATCCTACCCCCTCGTCGCGCTCACTGACCACGAGTTCCCGCAGATCCGGATCACACGCGACCCCGAAAGCGGCTCGACGGTCTTCGGTCCTTACACCGACAAGGGGACCGTAGAGACGGTCTGCAAGGCGCTCCGGGAGATCTACGGCGTGCGGGGCTGCTCGGATCACAAGTTCGCCAACCGGGACCGCCCCTGCCTCGACTACGATATCGGACTCTGTACGGCCCCCTGCACCGGCGAGATCGGTCGAGACGCGTATCTCGAAGACGTCGAATCAGTCGAGCGCTTTTTCGGCGGCGAAACGGGCGTGGTGACCGACCCGCTCCGCCGACAGATGGAACAGGCCGCCAGCGAACAGCGGTTCGAGCGCGCCGCCAATCTCCGTGATATGCTCGACGCTGTCGAACGGTTCCGCCAGAGCCACGACGAGGCAGTCAGCACGGCGAGCGACCAGCAGCGCCGGACCGACGTCCTCGGCATCTCACTCGTCGGCTCGGAGCCGACCGTCGCGGTGTTGCGAGCCGAGAGCGGACAGCTGGTCGACCGCGAGCAGCACACGCTGGCAGTACCCGAGGACGGCGGCCGGCTGACGATCGATCTCGACGGCGAGACCGACGCGGGTGTCGTGCTGGGTGCGTTCATCCCACAGTACTACGCCGGGACGGAGCTCCCCCACCGGATCCTCTGCCCCGAACGGCCTGTCGGCGAGGGGCTCGACGAGTGGCTGGCGAGTGCGGGCGTCGAACTGGGGGTTCCCGGTGCCGGCCGCGAGGCGACGCTGGTCGATCTCGCGATGAAAAACGCCCGGAGGCGGGACTCGAAGCGCGACGGCGGGGCGGCCCTCGCCGACGCACTCGGACTCGACAGCGTCGACCGCATCGAGGGATTCGACGTCAGTCACGCCCACGGACGGTCCGTCGTCGGCAGTAACGTGGCCTTTCTTGATGGTACTCCTAACAAGCCCGACTATCGCCGGAAGAAACTGCCCGAGGAAAACGACGACTACGCCAACATGAAGACACTGCTCACCTGGCGGGCCGAGCGGGCAGTCGAGGGCCGGGACGACCGCCCCGATCCGGATCTGCTGTTGATCGACGGTGGCTCCGGCCAGTTGACGGCTGCCCGGGACGCCCTCTCGGCAGTTGGCTGGGACCGTCCCGTCGTCGCACTGGCCAAAGCCGAAGAGCGTGTCGTCACGCCCGACCGGACCTACGACTGGGGGAGCGACGAGTCGAAACTACAGTTGCTCCAGCGCGTCCGCGACGAGGCCCACCGCTTTGCCGTGCAGTACCACGAGACGATCCGTGACGAGGTGTCGACGCCACTCGACGAGATCGAGGGTGTCGGGCCGGAGACGCGGAAACGGTTGCTCGGCCGCTTCGGCAGTGTCGACGGCGTGCGCGAGGCCTCTCTCGACGAGCTATCGGAGATCCGCGGGATCGGTGAACAGACGGCGACGGCGATCGATCGCCAGCTTTCTTGAGCTGCGACGAACCCTGTCTCACGCTTTCGAATCGAGTTCGTCCTTCCAGATCCGCTCGATTTCGGCTTCGAACCCCTCGGTATCGAGTGCCTCGACACCGGAGAGGTACATCTTCGCCTCGGAGAGATGCTCCTTGACCTGACCGATGCTCTCGACAGCTCTGGCAGATTGCAGTGAGACACGCGCCCGGTTGAGTTCGAGGCGTTCCCCGAGTGCCTGTTCGAGTGAGATGTCGTGTTCCGCGCCGAGGTCTGCCATCCGGTCGACGAAATGTCGCGGCACCTCGAGCTGGGCGATGATCTCGCGAGACGGAAGCTCTACCGTGAGGATCTCGGTCTCTGACCCCTCGGTTTCCAGCGAGGTGATGACGTACTTCTGGTCCTCGGCAGTCATACATACCCGGTCACAGTACGCCCCTATATTTATACGGCACCTACGCAAAACCCCGAGCAGTAAGACAGCTACTTCGAGACCAGTACAGAGATAATTCTCCTGTTGCTAATACTGCCGGACAGAAATTCGTAAAGATATTCGACCGACCGAATTCGTTCGAGGGTTTCTGTCCGGCAGTATAACGCCCAGTACACATATCTGTCGCCATCGCGTATCTGGTGACGTGACGACGGCACCGTCAGCGGATCGTCCGGCAGTTTCGGTGCGGCCAGCGGAGCGAGCAGATCTCCTCGCTGTCTACCGGATCGAAACGAACGCCTTCCCACAGCCGTGGCCGTTCGGAGCGTTCGAGCAGTATCTCGGCCAGCCTGGCTTTCTCGTCGCTGCTGACGACGCTGTCTACGGCTACATCGTCGCCGACCGTGTCAGAGACCGCGGAACGCTCGTCGGCCACATCAAAAACCTGGCCGTCCACGAGGCCCACCGCAGCCAGGGGATCGGGAAATTCCTGCTTACCCGCGGTATCGATCTCCTGCGCAACCAGGGTGCCGAGATGGCAAAACTCGAAGTCCGGGAGAGCAACGACCGCGCGCTCGACCTCTACCGCTCGTTCGAGTTCGAACACCGGGCCACGGTCGACGGCTACTACAACGACGGCGAAGACGCCCTCCTGCTCGTCCGCGACCTCTAAGCATCCGCACCTGGATCATCTCCCGCCACCGGTACAATCGACAGTTGCTTGCCAGCTCCGCCCCTATCCGTCTCCGTGAACGCTGTCGACCGGGACCGACTGGTCCTCGGGATGGTCGTGTTCGCCGTTCTCTTCGCCCAGGTGTTGCTCTACCCCGGAATTCCGGATCTCGTCGTCGCCCTCGGTGCGAGCCCGGCGGGCTGGGGCGGCGACGTCGGTGCCGTCCTCGACGCCGGCAAGTGGTTTCTCACGGCGGAGTTTCTGGGGTTTATTCTCTTTGCGGGCGTCTGGGGCGCCATCAGCGACAGTGTCGGCTACCGCATCCCGCTCGTCGCCGCCGGCGCTGTCTGCGGTGCGGTCGGCTATCTCCTGCTCGCGCTCGCGCCGACACTGTTTCCCGTCCCTTACGAGGGAATTTTGTCGCTCAGGTTCGTCCAGGGAGTAGCGACGATCGGTGCCTTCTCCCTCGCGGTGACGACACTGATGGATCTCGGCGGCGGCCACGGCCGGAACATGGGGACTGCGGGACTGGCGATCGGACTGGGTACTGCACTCGGCTCGCCGATCGGTGGTCAGCTCTACGGGCTGGGGCCGTTCGTCCCACTCTATGCTGCTGCCCTCGCACTGTTCGGCGCAGGCGTACTTGCGACCCTGGCCACGGACCGCACACCCGGTAGCCAGTCGACCACTCCGCTGGCGATCGTCGGCACGCTCCGCGAGCAGTGGTCGCTCGCGGTCCCCTTCGCCTTCGGTTTCGTCGACCGGCTCACGGCCGGATTTTTCGCCCTCGTAGGAACTGTCTACTTCCAGTCCGAACTCGGTCTCGACGCCGCCGGGACCGGACTGTTACTCGGTGCCTTCTTCGTCCCCTTCGCACTCTTTCAGTACCCCATGGGCCGCCTCTCCGACCGGATCGGTCGCATCATTCCGGTCGCGGCAGGCTCGCTGGCCTACGGTCTGGCTGTTATCAGCGTCTTCTATGCGCCCTCTGTCCGCGTCACCGCTGTGTCGATGGTGCTCGTCGGTATCCTGGGTGCGCTCGTCGCGCCCGCCACGATGGCACTCGTGACCGACATCGCTGCGGAGAACAGCCGCGGTGTCGCAATGGGTGGGTTCAATATCTTCGGGAGTCTGGGCTTTCTGAGCGGGATCGTCGGCGGTGCAACCATCGCCGGCCGTGTGAGCTTCGAGGCCGCGTTTCTCGTCGTCGGGCTCGCCGAGGTGCTGATCGCGATCGTCGCACTGCCGCTTCTGTTCCAGCTCGACGTTCCCGTCCTGCCCTGGATCGAGGAACAGGAACGACCCCGCTGAACTGGAGAGTTCCAGACCCGACCGCCGAGTTTGGCCGGTGCGAAGCATTCATTGAGTTGTAACTACACGTAGTTGTTAGTACAATTTCATGAGTTCAGAACGGCTGCACTGGGTGCACGGCCATCTGCTCCAGGCCCGGGAACTCGTCCGGGAGATGGTCGAACTGGCGATGGAGAAGGAGATCCATTTCCTGGCCGCAAGCATCGCCTACTACACGTTTGCCGCGTTGATCCCACTCTTCCTGTTCGCGTTCGTCGCCATCTCGGCTGTCGGAAGTGACAAACTCGCCTTTCGGATCGTGGTCATGACCCAGGAGTTTCTGACGCCGACAAGCCAGACGTTTCTGCGGGATGCGATCGGACAGACCGAGGGACGGACAGGCATCGTTGTCGGTGCCGGGGCGGTGTTCGCCTGGAGTATCTTCCGGCTGATCCGGAGTCTCGAAATCGCGGTGTCGATGGTGTACGAGACCGAGCTGTCACCGCCGTTGCTCACCCAGATCTCCTCTGCAGCGATACTGTTTTTCGCCATCCTCGTCGCAGCCACCGGACTGACCAGTGTCAGTCTCTTTCTGACGGTGCTCCCGGGGAGTCCGCTCGTCGGCATTCTCAGTTCGGGGGCTGTCCCCGTCGCGCTCGTCATGCTGTTCTGGCCGCTGTACTATCTGTTGCCGGCCGTCGACCACTCCGCGGTCGATGCCCTGCCCGGGACGGTCGTCGCGGCGATCAGCTGGCTCCTGTTGAATCTGGTCTTCGCCGTCTATCCGTCGCTCGCGGTCCGGTATCAGGTCTACGGGCTGCTCGGGGGCGTGTTGCTGTTGCTCGTCTGGTTTTACGTGAGCGCCCTGATCATCGTCTTCGGTGCTGTCATCAACGCAGTCCTGTACGACTTCCCGGATGGACCGGATCGATCGCTGGAGTCTGCGTTCTACACACAGTGATCGAGTTTTGCGCTTCGTCGACGATGTGACGACTGCTGCGGGAGGCCATCAGCACGGTATCAAAACTACCATATCCTCTCATCCCGACCGTAGGCATACCATCAGGTGGTTTCCGTGACCAAAAAAAGCGAATACACAGACGATTACCGAGACAAGACGCTGTATCTCCCGGGTCCGACCGAAGTCCGCGAGGACGTGATCGACGCGATGGCCGAACCGATGTTCGGTCATCGCATGGACCGGATGACGGATCTGTACACGACGATCGTCGAGGACACGAAGGAGTTTCTCGACACCGACCAGGACGTGATCATTCTCACGGCCTCCGGCACCGAGTTCTGGGAGGCGACGACGCTCAACCTCGTCGACGAGGACATGCTCGTGCCGACCTCCGGTGCCTTCAGCGAACGGCAGGCCAACGTCGCCGACCGACTGGGCAAAAACGTCGACCGTATCGAGTACGACTGGGGCAAAGCGGTCAAACCCGAGGACATCCGCGCGGCACTCGAAGAAAACGACTACGACGCCGTCGGCGCGGTGATGAACGAAACCTCGACCGGCGTGCGCAACCCCGTCGAGGAGATCGGTGACGTCGTCTCCGAGTATCCTGACACCTACTTCGTCGTCGACGCGATCTCCTGTCTCGGCGGGGACTACATCGATATCGATGCCCACGGCATCGACGCGATCTTCACCTCGACGCAGAAGGCCTTCGCGATGCCGCCAGGTCTCGCGGTCTGTACCGTCAGCGAGGAGGCCTACGAACGCGAACTGTCGAAAGACTCCGCCTCGTGGTACGGTGGCTTCCAGCGCTGTCTGGACTACTACGACCGGAAGGGCCAGACTCACTCCACGCCGGCCATCCCGATCATGCTCGCCTACCGCAAGCAGATGAAACACATGCTCGACGAGACCCACGAAGAGCGTGACAGACGACATCAGGAGATGGCCGAGTACACCCGCGACTGGGCCCGCGAGCATTTCGGCCTCTTCCCCGAGGAGGGCTACGAGTCCCAGACGGTGACCTGTATCGAGAACACGCAGGGGATCGACGTCGCAGAGACCGTCGAGGCCGTCTCCGAGGAGTACGATATGGTCTTCTCCAGTGGCTACGGCGACCTCAGCGAGGAGTCGTTCCGCATCGGCCACATGGGCGAACACACCGTCGAGAGTATCAGGGAACTCACGGACGCCATCGAAGACGTCGCTGGACTGTAAATTCACTCGCTATCCCCGGACGCGGCGTTTGACTGTCCACCGACGAGGACGACAGCGACGACGCGGTCAGCTATTTCTATGACGGTGTTTGCGGAACACCGTGTGCGATCTGGGCGGTTCCTTCATCACGGAGGGTCGACGAATATATCGTATGAGACAGTTCACGAAGGCGTTACTCGCTGGCAGTGCCCTCTTTCTCGCTGGCTGGATCGGCTGGGGGATCTACTCCGCACGAACGGCAAAACCGGTGCCCTACGAGCGTCTCCAGCGACTGGACGGCATCGAACTCCGTCGGTACCCGGAACTCACTCTCGTCGAGACGACGGCACCGTCCCAGACGACGGCGTTTCGACGACTCTTCAGGTACATCTCGGGTGCAAACACGAGCAGCGAGTCGATCTCGATGACGGCACCCGTCGAAACCGCAGGCGGGACCACGA
>Ga0207753_1000210_pt1 | contig 23379 bp, 26 predicted proteins | sample PonA233FremontCA_2_FD_187273 | JGI IMG/M metagenome (GOLD analysis project Ga0207753, IMG submission 187273) | Salt pond sediment microbial community from Fremont, CA, USA - Pond A23 Sediment 3 (SPAdes) | ecosystem: Environmental > Aquatic > Non-marine Saline and Alkaline > Saline | place: USA... | reverse complement strand
GGCGATCCAACATTTGCTTGAGCATTGTCGGAACCAACGACACCACCGTCACGTTGAGCCGCACTGACTCTTGTTCCCCGCCGCTGAAATCCGGCCGATCAACGGGCCTATCAAAGGTGAAATTGATGCTATCGGTACGAGACGATGGAACCGAGGGGGGAGCCTCGTACTCGTAAACGATCCGTCCCTGGCCGTCCGAGGTACCGTCGCCCGGGTCAATGTCAGCATCCGACCTATTGACGGCCGCCTCAACGTTCACTCCCGGAACAGGGTTGTTATACGAATCCCTGACCTCCAGGACGATCCGTCGGGTGCCGCCCGCGGTGACGCTGTCGGCACCGTCGACGACGGTCAGATACTGCTCACTTGTGTCAGTCACGTCCGTCCCAACACCGATCTTCGCCATACGGAGGCGGTAGGTTCGATCTGACAACAGCTCGACTGTCAGTGTCCCGTCAGTCACAGTCACGCCGCTCGCGTTATTTTCGATCCGACCGCCGTTGCGCTCGTACTGGTCTTCGAGCAGACGCTCCCACTCGTCCTGGGAGAGGTCAGTCGTCACCTCAATGTCGATGTCCCCCTTGACCGCGACGGTCCGGTCGCTTGTGCTCACCGGCGTCGGACTGACCGACACCGCCCGCGTCCCGCTCTGACCGTACGAGCCGTTGAGCGTAACGATATAGATCTGGTTGCCCTCCAGCAGTCGCTGGTCGGTCACTGCTCGGGTGACGTTACCGTTGTCGAACCCGTTGTATAACACGGAACTCGCGTACGTCGTCCGCGGTGCGGACTGGTAGACGCTGTAGTCAGGACGATAGCTCAACCGCCGCGTGACGTACGACCGGTCGTCCCCGTTCCAGTAGTCTGCCGTCTCGTCGTCGATCGCCGTCGCGTTGACGAGCGTCACGTTCCCGGCGGGTTCGGTCGTCAGTCGCCCGCTCGACGGCGGCGGGTTCACCGCGACGGTGCGGGTGGGGTAGCGCGTCCCCAGCGGCACCGTCGTCGGGCTGGTTCGTCCGGCCGATGCGGTCCGGAGGATCCCGTTCCGGAGATCCTGGAGGTTCTGTTGGACCTGTTGGTTGTGCTGGAACTCGACGCGCCCGTTCTCGTCGGGGACGATGGTGGCCTGGTACAGCGACAGCGAGATGACGAGAAACCCGAGGAGGATGACCGCCCCGATCTGGACGGTGACGGCTCTGTCGTCCCCCAAGAAGCTCATAGCTGGGATCCACGCCTCCGCAACAAAAGTATGCCGCCCCGAGTATCAACCCTAATTCTCGTCTTCCTCTTCGACCACTTCGGGGTCACTCATCGCGCTCTGGAGGCTGTCCAACCCGTTGACCCACTCCGAGACCAGCCCGTACTCGATGTCGTCGACCACGGACATGTCCAGGTCGTCGCCCGTGATGATCCGGGTGCCGGCTTGGACCAGGTAGCCGAGGGCGGCGTCCATGTCCTCGTCGGCCTCCGCGGCGGCGGCGGCCTCGACGTATTCGGCGATCGGAGCCTCCTCCGCGGGCCCGGCGGCGACGTACTCCTCGGCGGCGTAGAAGACGCACACCAGGCTCGTCTGGACGCCGTCGACCAGGATCTCCTTGTCCTCGCGGGCGGCGTCGTCCTCGATCGAGAGGTCGGGCTCCGAGAGGACGATCCCCCGGACGCGGTCGAGCTCCTCGACCGCTTCCCCGTCTTCGAGTCGGCCCTCCTCGAACGCCGAGATGATCTTCGCGACCGCGATGGCGGCGTCGTCCTGCAGGTTCAGGAGAAGCCGCGCCGAGTCCTCGTTCTCGGGATCGATGTCCTCCGCCTCGACGCGGGCGAGCCAGTTTTGCCAGCGGTCTTCGGTGTAATAAGTTTCCTCGGCGTCGGCCATACCCCACCATTTCGGTCGGGCTTCAAATGCCTTTCCTGTCGAACATCGGTGTGTCGGCCGGCACCTCGGCGGGGTGCTGACCGGTACCGTAGCAAGGAGTTGGCCGGTACCGTGGCGGGGCGTCGGCTACGCCGCCAGGGTTCCGCGGGTGTCGATTCCGTACACCCGCCGTGGCGTCTCGACGTGGGCGCGCTCGACGGCCGCGTCGTGACCCTGCTCCAGCAGCCACCGCACGCGACGGGGGACCGTCTTCGGCCCGAGCACCGCGCCGGGACGGTCGGGGTCGTCGACGAAGTCGGTCTCCATCAGGAACGGCTCCCCGGCGTCGGCGGCGACCGCCAGCCGCTCCTCGTCGCACATCACGCTCGGCGTCGGGCCGGCCAGTCGCCCGCTCGCGTAGTGTTTCACCACTCTGTGGCCGGGGAGCCCGCGCTCCGCGGCCCACCCTGCGACGTCGCTCAGATCCTCCGTCGCCTCGGTGTGAAGCTGGACCGCACAGTCGAGGTCCGCCCCGAGCGCGAACGCGTGCCGCATCACCTCGTTCGACGCCGCCCACACCGCGTCAGTGACCTCGTAGTGCGGGCGCCCCGACTTCAGCGCGAGCGCGCGGCCCTCGCGCACGAACTCGGCCGCACACTCCAGTCCCTCACACATCAGGTCCCGAGCCGCCCCGGGCGCGAACCCCCGATCCTCGACCAGCCGGGAGACGAGCCCGGGGTGAACGCCGAGCACGGGCCACGCCCGCCCGGGCAGGATCTCGGTTGCGGCGTCGACGACGTCGACCGTGATCTCGAAGGTGTCGCGGAAGTCTGCCGTCGACTCCGGAGTACCCACCAGGTGCCACGAGGGTTTGTTCACGACCAGGAGGTGCGTCCCGCCCAGTCGAACGAAGTCCTCGACCGCGTCGAGCCCCCGGCCGCGGTCGGGGTCGAGGTGGAGGTGGTTGTCGAGCACCGGCGTGTCGAGTTCGTCCATACGCGTCTCACGCGGTCCCGGAAGGAAAATCCGCCCGGTTCCGGCCGGCGCCGGAGCTTATCAATCGTAGCCGACGAGGGTCGGGCCGTCGTCGTCTTCGCCCAGCGTCACCCGCTCGCCCGCCGCGTTGCGGAGGGCGTCCGACCGACCGAACGCTCCGGGCGCGATCGCGAGGGTCCGACACCCGTGGAGGTTCGCGGCCTCGATCGCGGGTTTGAAATCCGTGTCACGGGACGCGACCGCGACGACGTCGGCCCGTCCCTCGACCGCGATCCGGGTCAGATCGACCGCCAGCCGCACGTCGACGTCACCGCTCGTGACGATCACCTCGAACCCGCGCGCCTCCGCCGCCTGGATCAACCCCGGAGTGGCGTGCTCGTCGAGGTAGAGCCGCGTCGCCGTTAGCCGGCCTACCCGTCCGGCGGCTTCCCGGAGGTCGTCGAGATCGACGTCGAACTCCTCTCTGAGGACGTTCGGCCCGTCGACGAACAGCGCGACCCGCGGGTCGTCGGGCGCGTCACCCGCGTCGGCGCCGAACAACCGCTCCAGGAGCGTCATACCACGCGTTCCGGAGGCGCGGACATAACGCCGACGATATCCGTCACGCGGCCCCGTCCGACCGCCGCGTCGCTCGGAAGGATGTTCATACACCTTATACACCTATTAGCGTAGATTTATGTGGTTTGTAGCAGTGTAACCAAACATAATGAGTTCGAATTCGAGTAATCGTAACGAAACGTTCACCGTCGTCGAGTCGATGAACGACCACGGCGCGACGACCGTACGATCCACGACGGCCCACGCAACCTACCACCTGGTCGCGTACGCCGACGAGCAGACACGCCAGGCGGTGTCGTCGCTCGCGGCGGGCGAGTCGACCCGGCTCGGCATCTCCCGCGTCGGCGACCGGGGGAACGTCTGGCGCGCGGAGGAGGCGGCGCCGCGGCCGGCCGACGCGACGAGCGGCGTCACGGCGGGAGACTGACCCATACGCAGCCCCGCCCCGGTCGAGAGTCGCCCGACGTCCCCTCGCGCGGGTCGGACCGGCGACGAGTTCGTTTTCACGACTGATACTCGGCGACCAGACTTATGTCCGCCACGTCCGCACCGCGAAGTATGTGGGCTCTGCTACGGAGTCGCTACGGAACGAAACTCGCGATCGGGTACGCCGTGACGGGGGGATTCGTCGCCGCGGTGGGCTTTCTCACCGGGAGCGTCGCAGCGACCGTCCTGGCGACGGCGTCGGGACTGTTGGCGCTCGGGTCGATCACCGGGACCGCCACCCTGGCGGCCGCAAAGGAGGTCGAGCGGGAGGCACAGCGGGTCGCCGACGGCGACCTCGACCGGGCGATCGAGACGCAACGGACCGACGAGGTCGGCGGGATCTACGCCGCCATCGACACGATGCGGGTGTCGCTGTCCGAACGGATCGAGGAACTCGACGCCGCGCGGGCGGACGCCGAACGGACGAGTGACGAGGCGACGGCGCTGGCCGAGGATTACCAGCGGATCGCCGAGCGGTACGCGGAGACGATGCAGCAGGCCGCCGAGGGCGATCTCACCCAGCGTATCGACGTCGACACCGAGCACGAGTCGATGACCACCATCGGACGGGAGTTCAACGCCACGATGGAACAGCTCCAGTCGGCGCTGGCGGACTTCAGCGTCTTCGCCGCCGACATCAGCGACGACGTGGGGGAGATGCAGTCCCGCGGGCAGGCCGCCGAGCGGGCGGTCGACGGTGCGGTCGACACCGCAGACGACATCAGCGAGCGGGCGCAGTCCCAGCGGGCGCAGGTCGAGACTGTCACCCAGGACATCGACACGCTCTCGGCGACCGCCGAGGAGGTGGCCGCGACGGTCGACGATCTGGCCGAGCAGAGCGACAGCGTGACACAGACGAGCTCGGACGCCCGTGCGGCCGCGAGCGACGCGATAACCGAGATGGAGGAGATCCAGACCGAGATCGACGACGCGGTCGAGCAGATCGAGGCGCTGGCCGACAGCACCGACGAGATCACCGACATCGTGGACATCATCGGCGACATCGCCGAACAGACCAACATGCTCGCGCTGAACGCCTCCATCGAGGCTGCCAGGGCCGGCGACGGGGGGACGTCGTCCGGTAACGGTTTCGCGGTGGTCGCCGACGAGGTCAAACAGCTCGCGGGGAAGACCCAGGACCGCGCCGACGAGATCGGGTCCATGATCGAGGAGGTCCGGAGCGCGACCGGCGAGGCCGCGGAGTCGGTTCGAACCACCCGGGAGCGCATCGAGACCGGGACCGACACCGTCGAGTCCGCGTTGGCCGACATCGAGGCCATCGCCGGATCGGTCGCCGAGATCGACGACGGGATCGTGGAGATCCGCGACGCGACCGCGGACCAGGCGGAGACGTTACAGACGACCGCCGCGGCGGTGAACGAGGTCGCAGACCAGAGCCGCGAGACCGAGTCGGCCGCGGGCGACATCACGGAGCGGATCAGCGAGCAGCAGGACGCGGTCGACGACATCACCGGGACGCTCGGAACCTTCGAGCGGAACGCGAACGAGCTGGTCACGCAGCTCGACGCGTTCACCATCCGTTCGGTCGACGGCGCACCCGCGGGTGGGGGGCAGGTTCGCAACGCCGCCCCCGACGGGGGTGATCTCCGATGAGCACCCACGTCCCCATCGCGTACGGGCTCGCGGTCCTGAGTTTCGTGGTCGGCGTCGCGCTCGCCGTGCGGCTGGCCACCGCAGACGACGTCGACGCCGACCGGGGGAAGTTCGCGTACCTCGCGATCATCCCGGGCTTCGCGGGGCTGATGTACGTCCTGATGGCGCTGGACGTCGGCGTCCTCACCGTGGGGTCGGAGACGATCGTCCTCCCGCGGTACGTGGACTGGCTGATCACGACGCCGCTGCTCGTCGGCTACGTCGGCTACGTCGCGGGGGCGCCGCGCAAGTGGATCGCGGGCGTTATGGCGGCCGACGCGGCCATGATCGCCACGGGCAGCGTCGCGACGGTCACCACGGGGCCCACGAAGTGGGCGTTCTTCGCGATTTCGGGTGCGTTCCACCTCTCGCTGTTCTACGTGCTCTACCGCGTGTTTCCGACGTACGCGCGGGAGGAAACCGAGTTGCGGGTGCTGTTCAAGCTGCTCCAGAACCACGTGGGACTGCTGTGGCTGGCGTACCCGCTGGTGTGGGGCGTCGGGACGTCCGGTCTCGGCTACGTCTCGGCCGCCGGCATCAGCCTGATCGTCGCGTACCTCGACGTGGTCGCGAAGGTCCCGTACGTCTACTTCGTGTGGAACAACCGCTACGCGTTCGCCACGAGCGGGACGGGACCGGCTGTCGGGTCGGCGGGTGACGCCGCCTCTCCCGGCGGCACGCCGACCGCGGACGACTGACTCGCCGCGGCGTCGCTCGCGGCCCGCGAAACGGGACGCCACGCGGACGAGCCCGGCGACGCTGCGGGCGATCGGGGAGGTTTTTCCCGTCGAACGCGTACGCCGGATATGAACGAGACCGCAGTGTTACACGTCGCGGCGACGGCCCTGGCCGGAGCCGGGATCCTCCTGTTCGACCCGCCGGTGACCGTGGGCCTGCTCGTCGTCGCCGGCGTCCTCTTCGTCGGCGGAATCGTCCTCGCCAGGCGCGACGACGGATCGGAGCCCGAGCCCGACGCCCCGGAGTGAGTTGGTGGCGCCGGGCGGGCGGCGACCGCAGCGCGCCGCCGTGAGCGGACGGTATGGCTCGGGGCCGCTCGTCGTCGCTCGCACGGGCGGACGATCGCGCGCGACCGGGCGACGACTCGCAACCGCGACGGTGGGTCGGTACGCCAGTCCGTGTCAGTCGTCCCGTTCGGCGGCGTCCGCCGGGTCGTCGGCGTACTCAACGTGGTCGACGACCCGACGACGCACGTCGCCGTCGAGTTCGACGTACCGGTACTGGACGCCGTCGGCTTCCGTCCGCGTTTCCGCGTGTGACCCGTCACAGAACGGAAACGCTCCGGAGAGCCCACACTGGCAGACGGCGACGTCCCCCTTGTCCGGGTCGAGATCCGATTCGTCGAGCTTCCGCGGGCCCGTCGCGTCGAGTTCCACGAGTCGTCCCATACGCCGGTCTCGGACGGGACGGATGGTGAGTGTTGCGGCCGGCGGTATCAGACGTACGCCCGCACGGCGCCAGCAGTCGCCAGCGTCGACTCGACGGCTTCGGGGCGCTGTGGAGCCCCGGATCCGAGACGCCGAACGCGGCGGGGACTCCACGAACGTCGCCCTCCGCGGTCGCGAGCAGCACCCGGTGGCGGCGGCCGTCGCGGCCGCCTCGAGTCGTGGTTCGACGGCCTTAATTGAACGCGCACTCAAGTATGTGACAGCGTCAAACGATGAATCCGATAGCACCTCTCCGGTGGCTGTTCGATGGGATGTACGAACACACGTCGGACGAGACGACCGACCGTCACCCGTACGCGAATACGCGGCCACGTGACGGGGTCTACTCCATCACCGACACGCAATCCGGCAACGGTACCTACGCCGCGGGCGAGTTTAGCGTGGACGAGTCGGGGGGCTCCACCTCGGCCGGAACCGCAGCGGGAGTCGACTGCGCGGACCCGGAGGCGTGTTCCACCTGCGGCCCGACTACGACCGGGACCGCGTGACGCCGACTGCGGAACCGGGCGACCGGACACCCTCTGCGGTTCGCAGGGGCCGTCACCGGAAGCGGAATCCGGCGGCGCGTTCCGAACCACCCGCACCACGGCGCGGGACGTAACGACCGTCGACACGCTGCCCTCGAGGGACTCCGTGCGCTCGTCTTTCGGGCTACGTGACGCGGGTGTTCGACGAACGCTTCGAGGTGATCGATTGCACGGAGAGACAACTGTACACGGCGGCCGAGGCGGCCGAACGGCTCCGACGGTGTCTCGACGACGAGCGTGCGGTCCCGGTCTACGGCGTCGCTTCACACCCGTGCTCGGGGCGCTGATCGACGTGTCAGTCCTGCTGCCGCTCGGGAACGTCCGGCGGGGCTGATCGCACGCGGTCGGCAGTCGCGCCGAACCGACGGGTGACCCCGCTACCGACGGCTGCTCCACCTCGGCCCCCCACACGTCCACCGGCCGCGGGAATTCGTATCGCGAATAGTGGTTTACTCTCGGCGTGGATACCAACACCTTTCAGATTTCGCCCGGACGTTCGGGTATGGCACTTCGGAAACCGCCCCTGTACGACCGCCACGCCCGGGCCACCTTCACCGACTTCGGCGGGTGGGAGATGCCCGTCGAGTTCGACTCCATCCGGACCGAACACGCCGCGGTCCGGGAGTCGGTCGGGATCTTCGACGTCTCGCACATGGGCGAAGTCGTCGTGAGCGGCCCCGACGCCACCGTGTTGATGAACCGGCTCACCACGAACGACGTGAGTGACCTCTCGCCGGGCGAGGCACAGTACGCCGCGATAACCGACGCCGAGGGGATCATGCAGGACGATACGATCGTGTACTGCCTCCCCGACGCCGGGACGGACCGGTACCTGTTCGTGCCGAACGCCGGCCACGACGAGGAAGCGTACGATCGGTGGGTCGGCCACCGCGACGAGTGGGGTCTCGACTGCGAGGTGCGGAACGAGACCGACGACTGGGCCATGGTGGCGGTGCAGGGCCCCGACGCGCCGGCGGTTGTCGACGACGTGGCGAGCGCCGACGTTCCGGGGATGGCACGAAACCGGCTCGTCGAGACCGAGGTCGGGGGCGTCCGGTCGTGGGTCGCCTCGACCGGCTACACCGGGGAGGCGGGGGTCGAGATCCTGTGCCCCACCGGGGACGCCGCGGCACTCTGGGACGCCTTCGAGGGCGTTCAGCCGTGTGGCTTGGGCGCACGCGACACGCTCCGCACCGAGATCGGGCTGCTCCTCTCGGGGCAGGATTTCGATCCCGACGCCGAGCCGCGGACGCCGTACGAGGCAGGCATCGGGTGGGCGGTCGACGTGGACACCGACTTCGTCGGCCGCGACGCCCTCGCGGAGGTCGCCGAAGCCGGGCCCGAGGACGCGTTCGTGGGGCTGAAGCTCAAAGAGCGGGGGATCGCTCGCCACGGCCACGAAATCACCCTCGACGGCGACGTCGTCGGCCACGTGACGAGCGGGACGATGAGCCCCACGCTCGGGGAGCCGATCGCGTTGGGGTACGTCCCGACCTCGCTGTCGGAGCCGGGGACGGCGGTGTCGGTCGTCGTCCGCGACGACGACAAGCGCGCGGAGGTGGCCGCGACGCCCTTCCTCCCGTAGCAACCGTTTCGGCCTCTCCGGCGATCGTCGCCGACGGCGCGGGCAGTCACCGGTGACGGGTGATGCCGTCGGTGATGCCGGCGTGAACACGTCCGACGCCCCGTGGCGTCGAGGTCCAGCACGTGGCGATGGCCGACGGTACGAGAACGCGTAGCACGAGAGCAGGCGGGCGTGGACCCGTTCGCCCCGGGGACGCTCCCGCGTCGCGCCCCGCGAATTCATCACAGACGTTCGTGTGAGTCTCTCTCGCAATTTCTATAACGCTCGATGCCCTCGGCAAAGGGGACAACATGTTCGAGACACCCGACGATCGCAAATACCAGGACTCGCACGAGTACGCGACGACCGGCGGCGACCCCGTGAGGGTCGGAATCTCAGACTTCGCACAGGACGAACTCGGCGACGTGGTCTTCGTCGAGCTCCCCGAGGCCGGCGACGAGGTCTCGCAGGGCGAGGGGTTCGGCGTCGTCGAGTCGATCAAGGCGGTATCGGACCTCTACGCCCCGGTGTCGGGGACCGTGGCGGAGGTGAACGACGCGCTGTTCGACCAGCCCGAGCTCGTGAACGACTCCCCGTACGACGAGGGGTGGATGCTGAAGGTCGACGGCGTCGACGACGCCGACTTCGAGGGCCTCCTCTCGGCGGAGGAGTACAGCGAACAGACGGAGTAAAGTGTATGCACGCCTTTGGAAAAATACTATGACTCACACACACACCACCCTGTCCGTCCCGTTCGGAGGCGACCCATGACCGACGCCGGCCGCCACGAACGCGACGACGGAACCCCGTACGCGCCGCACACCCCGGCGGAGACGGCCGCGATGCTCGACGCCGTCGGCGTCGACAGCGAGGCCGAACTGTTCGACGTGCCGAGCGAGGTCCGGTTCGAGGACGACCTCGGGATCGACGCCCGGGGCGAACGCGAGCTCCGAGCCGAACTCTCGTCGATGCTCGCGCGCAACGACGACCTCACGGAGTTCCTCGGGCGTGACCACCACACCCACTACGTACCGTCGGTGGTCGACGACCTCTCACAGCGCGCGGAGTTTCTGACCTCCTACACACAGTACCAGCCGGAGATCACCCAGGGGTTCCTCCAGGCGCTGTTCGAGTACCAGTCGCTCATCGCGGAACTCACCGGCCTGCCCGTCGCGAACTGTTCGATGTACGACGCCGCGTCGGGGCTCGGGGAGGCCGCACGGCTCGCCGGCCGGGTCCGGTCGGTGTCGGGAACCCGCGTGCTCGTGCCCGAAGTCCTCCACGAGAACAAACGCGCCGTGCTCCGGAACTACGTCGACGGCACCGACCTGACGGTCGCCACCTACCCGATGACCGACGGTACCGTCGACGTCGACGCCCTCTCCGGGCTGGCCGACGAGGAGACCGCGCTGGTCTACGCGGAGAACCCGACGGTCCGCGGCACGATCGAGGAGGGACTGTCCGAAGTCGGCGCGATCGCCGACGAGGCGGGCGCGCTGTTCTGCCTCGGGACCGACACGGTCGCGTTGGGACTCCTCGAGGAGCCGGCGAGCGTGGGCGCGGACGTCGTCGTCGGCGAGGCCGACGCCCTCGGACTGCCCACCGCTTACGGGATGGGGCTCGGGCTGTTCGCCACCCGGGAGTCGTTCCTCCGGCAGGTCCCCGGGCGGCTCGTGGGGGCGGCCGAGGACGAGGGCGGGAAGCGCACCTACACCCTGACGCTCCAGACCAGGGAACAGCACATCCGGAAGGAGCGCGCCACCTCCAACATCTGCACCAACCAGGCGTGGGTGGCGCTCCGGACCGCGATGCACCTCGCGTGGCTCGGCCCCGACGGGCTCGCCGACCTCGCGAACCAGTGCGTTCGCGAGGCCGCGGCGCTGGCCGACCGGCTGGACGGGCTCCGTGGCGTCGCCGCGCCCGTCCACGACCGACACCACTTCCGGGAGTTCCAGATCCGGACCGACCAGCCCGCGCGGGCGATCGCCGGCGACCTCGAGTCGGACGGGTTCGCGGTACACGTCGTCGACGACCACCGACTCCAGGTGTGCGTCACCGACGTGAACGCCGCACGGACGGATGCGTTAGTCGACGCGTTCGAGGAGGCGATCTGAGATGAACCACGACCAGGCACGCTACGGCGACGACGACCGTTACGAACCGCTGCTGTCGGAGAAGGGTACCGAGACGGTGGATCCGGGCGAGGAGTCGCCGCTTCCGGACGAGCTGACCCGGGACGGGCTGGAGCTCCCCACGAGCTCGGAGCCCGAACTCTCCCGGCACTACACCCGACTGTCGCAGATGAACTGGAGCGTCGAGACCGGACCCTACCCGTTGGGGTCGTGCACCATGAAGTACAACCCCTCGTTCACCGAGGACGTCGCCGCCGACCCCAACGGCGCGGTCCACCCGGAGCGCTCCGACGAGACCATCCAGGGGACGCTGGAACTCCTCGCCGGGCTCCAGGACTACCTCGCGCGGATCGGCGGGATGGACGCCGTCACGCTCCAGCCGCCGGCTGGCGCCGCCGGGGAGTTCACCGGAATCCACGTCGCGAAGGCGTACCACGAGTCACGGAACGACGACCGCTCCGAGGTGATCGTGCCCGCCTCCGCTCACGGCACCAACTTCGCGAGCGCCGCGATGGCGGGGTACGACGTGGTCGAACTACCCTCCGGCGAGGACGGCCGCGTCGACCTGGAGGCTCTCGAAGCGGCGGTCTCCGAGGAGACCGCGGCGCTCATGCTCACCAACCCCAACACGGTGGGGCTGTTCGAGCGCGACATCGTCGAGATCGCGGAGCTGGTCCACGACGCCGGCGGGCTGCTCTACTACGACGGCGCGAACCTCAACGCCCTGCTCGGGCGGGCTCGCCCCGGCGACATGGGGTTCGACGTGATGCACTACAACGTCCACAAGACGTTCGCGACGCCCCACGGCGGCGGCGGCCCCGGCGCCGGCCCGGTGGGCGTCCGCGAGGAGCTCGCGGAGTTCCTGCCGCGGCCCCGCGTCCGGGAGCACGAGGGTAGCTACGAGCTGTACGACCCCGAACGGAGCATCGGGAAGGTCCACGGCCACCAGGGGAACTGGCTCGTCCTCGTGAAGGCGTACGCCTACATCGCCCGGCTGGGCGACTCGGGGCTCGAGGACGCCTCCGCGAAGGCGGTGCTGAACGCCAACTACCTCGCGGAGCAGCTGGACTACGAGATCCCGTACGGTCCGTTCCACCACGAGTTCGCCGCGACCGCGGGCGACCGCGACGCCGCCGACGTGGCGAAACGGATGCTCGACTACGGCGTCCACCCGCCGACCACGAAGTGGCCGGAGTTCGTTCCCGAGGCTATGCTCACCGAGCCGACGGAAGCGGAGAACAAGGACTCCCTGGACGACCTCGCGGCGGCGTTCAACGGCGCGATGGGTGACTCGGACGCGGAACTCGACGCGTCGCCGTCGAAGACCACCGCCCGCCGGATCGACCAGGCCACCGCGGCGCGGAACCCGCGGCTCTCCTGGCACGAACTCGACGAGGAGTAGCGCGGGTTACGCTTTCGCGGTGCTGATTCCGTCGATCTCGATGAACCCGTAGCCGCACCCGTCGCACCGCCACTTGGTCTTCTCCCCGAGCTGGACTCGCATCGACGCGGTCCGCCAGAACGTCGTTCCGTCGCACTCCGGACAGTCGTACTCGCGTTCGAGGCTCATACGATCGGGTTCGGATCGGTCCGGTTTGAAAACACCGGTTCGGGCGGAATAAATCAAATAACGCGATATCAAATCCGGATCGTGTGGTGTTACGATCCTGCTGAGCGAGATGCTCGGGTCCCCCCGGCCTTCCGGAACGTCTCGGTCGCGTTGAATACCTCGCAGGTGACGGGATCCGGCCCGGTTGCGGTCGAGACATGGAGTCGGTCGACCGATCACAGCCAGTCGGGCGGGAGTTCGTCCTCGTGATCCTCCAGCAGTTCGAGTAGGGGCCGAAAGTCGTCGAACTTCGCCCCTTTCCTCACCTCGTGAGTGTCCTCGTTCCAGTCGATGAACCCGTACTCGGCCAGTTTGGGTAAGTGGACGTGCTGCATCGATATGCGGCGTTCGAGAGCATCTGTTTTGCTCTCGAAGTCGGCAACGACCGCCGCTGTATCGTCCTGTGGATTGTGCTCCAGCAACGCGACCAACAACTTCCGCCGCTGAACGTCAGCCAATGCATCCATCATATCGTCGAAGGAGCGAGATTCGCTGATGTTCTCCATATGTCTACGTCGGAACCCGCACACATAGTATCCTCACAGTTTCACACCTATTCGAATACTTATGTACTGGGTGACAGTGCTCGAGAGGAGTGAACTTCCCCGGCCGTATGCTCGAGATGGGGTAAAACGGACCGGGACCGATGACCGCCACCGGACCGCGTCAGGCGACAGTGGACTCGAAGACCGGTTCCGGATCGACCGGTTGGGTCGGATCACAGACGCGGATGCGCCCGTCGGATCGAACGAACACGTTCCACGTGTCTACCTGAAAGCTGAGGATGGTGTCACCCTCCGCAGCCACGTCGTGACTACGATCGAACAGCGCGTTGATCGCGTCCGGGTCGGTGTGATCGAACAGCGGCGGAAGGTCGGCGGGGTCGGCGTCGGCAGCGTCCGCCAGAGCCCAGATGATCGTCTCCGTGATGGAGAGATCACTCTCGTAGTCGTATTCCGCGTCGACGATCGGTCTGCATCCACGGTAGACGGACAACCCATCGCCAATACGATTGCTCATACTCCTCTGTCTCCGCTATCGTATAAATCTCTGTTGTAAGAATACGAGTGAACTGCTCGCGTCCGTGTTCACCAACACTCGATTCCGGCGGGGGAACACTCGTACGACTCCGTGCGTGGAGGGGTGTGCGGCGCCCCCGGATCGCAGATCCCGGGCAGCGATCGTGGCATCCGCAGCTACGGCGGGTTCGGGCGCGGCTCGCCTCGCGGAGCCCCGAGCGTTGCGCCGTGTCTCGAAGGGGCCGACTCGTACCGCACCGGCGGATGCTCCGGTCAGCGGCCCGTGGAGTCCTTCCAACTCGTGTAGAGCTCGATTGCGGCGATCGCGCTGAGCACGAGGCCGGCGACGATCATCACCGTGTCCGAGTCCGTGTCTTCCATACATCACACGCACGTGGTCAACAGTGAACAGTTTGTCCCCGAAGAAGCGTTAAGCCCGTGCGGTCCGTTCACCGAAAGGTGATGACGGCATCCGCCGACCGTGACGACCGCGAGTGGCTGTTCGCCGCGTGTATGCTCGTGCTGTCGATCCTGATACTGCGCGCGATCCTCAGGGGCGAGTAGCCCCGTCGATCACGGGTCGGAGGCGGTCGCGGCCGCCCTGAGTTCCCTCGCGCGGTCGGACGACGTATCCAGGTCCGGGACGGGCGCGGGATCGCCGGCCTCGTCTAAGGCGACGTAGACGAACCGGGATTCGGTGGTGAGTTCGCGGTCGCCCGACAGTGGGTCCTCGCTGAACACGCGGAGGGCAACGTCCATGCTCGTCGTCCCGGCGTCGTAGACGTACGACTCCACGAGGGCGACGTCGCCGCGGGGGATCGGCCGGAGGAAGTCGACGCTCTCCATCCGCGCAGTCACGCAGGTCCGGCCGGCAAAGCGCATCGCCGACATCGCGCCGACCTCGTCCATCCACTTTACGACGTTGCCGCCGTGGGCGATGTTTCGGTGGTTGGTGTCGTTGGGCTGGACCAGCACACGGTTCTCGATGTACGTCTCCTCGATGGGGATCACACCCCACGTTCCGCCAGAGTGGTAATCGGTCTGTCGCACTCGGGTCGCGGGCCGGGCGGGAGTTCGAGGGGTCGGGTGGCTCCCGAGAGGCTTACGGGCCTCGGACGCCTGTGCCACCACGTGGACGGAGACGGACTCGTCGTCGGGATCGCCGCGGTGTTCGCGGGCACCACCGTACTCCTTGCGGTGCTCGCGTTCGTCTATCAGCCGTTCCTGCTGCTTTTCGCCCTCCCGTTCGGGCTGGCGACCTACTTCATGTGGTACCACGCCAGCGGGCGCCTCACGGATCGCGTCCAGCGGACGGCGGGTCGCACCCGGCGCCGTCGCGCGAACCCTGCGGGGGAGGGGCCGGGCGGCTTCGAGGGGTTCGGCCCGGGGCGACGGGCCGCCGGGTCGGGGCAGACTGGCGAGGGTGCTCGCCGGGAGGCCCCCCGGACGCGCCCGAACGAGCCGTCGATCGCCGAGGCCTACGAGACGCTCGGGGTCGACCCCGGTGCCGACGAGGAATCGGTCACGGAGGCGTACCGCGAGCTGGTGAAATCGACCCATCCCGACACGGAGTCCGGCGACGAGGAGGCGTTCAAGCGGGTCAACCGCGCCTACGAGCGACTGATCGAGGAGTAACCTCCGGATCTGCGCCTACGAGCGCGTCGCGCCGGGTCTGACCGGACTCGTCACTCCTTTGCGGACGCGCAGGCGAGCTGTCGGCCGCAATCCGGGCAGACGTCGACGACGTTGTACAGTGAGCCGCTACTGCGTATCGACTCGGTGTCACAGTTGGGGCAGATGATCGTCATAGGTGGTTCCTCTACGTGTGTAGACGCTCCGTGAGTATTAGACGCTATCGTGGGGTGTTATCAGGGAGGACCGTATTCGGCAGCCGGGCGTGATCCGGGGCCGATGGGCCGCGGGCCCGTCAACCACGGCTCGACCGATCCCGCCGTCGGATCGAACCGCCGTCGCTCCCGCCACCGGGCGTTCTCGACTCGTTCCGGTGGTCGTCGGCCCCGTCGGTGGCGTTCGTCTCTCCCCATCGCTCCGGAGCGTTCGTGTGACACGGGGAACCACACCACGGAAAGGGTTTTGTTCGATCGACACTCACCACGTGGTATGAGCGCTGACCGGGCCGTTCTCGAATCGGCCCTCGAGCGCGGCGAGGAGGAGGGCGGCAGCGTCGAATTCAAAGAGCGGCTCTCCCGGGAACTGCACCTCGCCGACGGTCGGCTGGAGAGCCTCGCGGCGCAGCTCCGCCATCGGGTGCTCTCCGGCGACGGGACCGCGACCTACGTGGTCGGCGTCACCGACGACGGGGGGATCGCGGGCGTCTCCCCGGCGGCCTTCTCGGAGTCGATGGACGTCCTCTCGATCCTCGCGGAGGAGGCGGACGCCCACATCGACGACGTCGAGACCTGGGGTGTCGGCGACGACGGCGACCGCGGGTTGGTGGGGGTCGCGACGGTGCGGAGCGGCGGGATGCTCGACGACGACGACCACATCGTGGTCGGCACCGCGGGTCACGTCGACCACGGGAAGTCGACGCTCGTCGGCTCGCTCGTCACCGGGACCGCCGACGACGGCCAGGGCGGCACGCGGGGGTTCCTCGACGTCCAGCCACACGAGGTCGAACGCGGCCTGTCGGCGGACCTCTCGTACGCGGTCTACGGGTTCGCCGACGGCGGCGCGGTGCACATGGACAACCCCCACCGGAAGTCCGACCGCGCCCGGATCGTCGAGGAGGCCGACCGGCTGGTGTCGTTCGTCGACACCGTGGGCCACGAGCCGTGGCTCCGAACCACGATCCGCGGGCTCGTCGGCCAGCGGCTGGACTACGGCCTCCTCGTCGTCGCCGCCGACGACGGCCCCACGAAGACGACGCGGGAGCACCTCGGGATCCTGCTCGCGATGGAGCTACCCACCATCGTCGCGATCACGAAGGCCGACACCGTGGCCGACGACCGGCTCGCGGCCGTCGAACGCGAGGTCGAACGGCTGCTCCGCGACGTCGACCGGACGCCGCTGTCGGTCGCGCGGTACGGCGTCGAGGCCGCGGTCGAGGAGCTGAGCGACTCGGTGGTCCCCGTCCTGCGGACCAGCGCGGTCACCATGGACGGTCTCGACGACCTCGACGCCATGTTCGAGCGGCTCCCCAAGACCACCACGCACGACCGCGGCGACTTCCGGATGTACATCGACCGGACCTACTCGGTGGCGGGCGTCGGCGCGGTGGCTTCCGGCACGATCGACTCCGGGAGCGTCGAGCCCGGCGACGAGCTCCTCCTGGGGCCGATGCCCGACGGGTCGTTCCGGGACGTGGAGGTGCGGTCGATCGAGATGCACCACCACCGGGTCGACCGGGCGACCGCGGGTCGGATCGTCGGGATCGCGCTGAAGGGCGTCGAGGAGGCCGAGGTCGAGCGCGGGATGGCGCTGCTCCCCCGGGGGGCCGATCCCACGGCGGTCCGGTCGTTCGAGGCGGAGGTGATGGTGCTGAACCACCCCACGCGGATCCGCGACGGCTACGAGCCGGTGGTCCACCTCGAAACCGCGAGCGAGGCGGTGATCTTCCACCCCGAGGGTGGCCAGCTCCTCCCGGGCGACACCGGGACCGCCACGGTCGAGTTCAAGTTCCGGCCGTATCTCGTCGAGGCGGGCCAGCGGTTCGTCTTCCGCGAGGGCCAATCGAAGGGCGTGGGGACCGTTCTCGACGCCGGCGACGGCGGCGAGGGGTAGCCGGGATTCGGGCGGTCGGCTCCGGAGTGTGGGTCAGCCCTCCACCCACGGCGGCGACCGGAGCTCCGAGGGCGACGTGATCCGGTAGTCCGGGGTCGCGGGACCGGCGTCGGCGGCGTCGTGCTCCCCGTCGGCCGCCAGCAACACCGACCGGAGACCGGCGGCGTTGGCTCCCGTAACGTCCGAGTCGAGGGAGTCACCCACGTGAACCGCACGGTCGGGGTCGGCTTCGAGCGCGCCGAGGGCGCGATGGAACGGCTCGGTCGCGGGCTTCGACGGGGTGTCGTGGCCGGCGAAGACGGCCGTCTCGGCGTACGCGTCGACGCCGGCGGCGGCGATCTTCTGCCGTGCGGCGTCGCGCGGGCTGTTGGTCACGACCCCGATCCGGTACCGGTCGGACAGCGCGTCCAGGACCTCGCGTGCACCCGGGAGCCACTCGACGTCGCGGTGGTCCCGTTCGGCGGCGTATGCGTCGGCGACCGCCCGTCCGATCGCGGGGTCGCGGCCGCGGTCGGCACACAGTGCGGCGAAACACTCCCGACGGAGCTCCGCGACCGAGTCGGTCCGGTCGGCGAACTCGCGGAACCGGTCGTAGTACGCCTCGACCGGAAAGATCGGGTCGACGCCCGCCGCGTCGAACGACTCCCGGAGGAGCGTCCCCGAGGATCGACGGTACCGGACCAGGGTGTCGTCGAGGTCGAACAGCACCGCCCGGATCGGGTCAGTCATCGGCGGGGGTCGGTGAGGACCGAACAAATCGCTTTCGCCCGCGGCGGTGAGGTTGAAGTTGCGCGAGCCCCTTCACGCCGTATGGTCGCGCTCTCCGCAGTTCTGCTCGTCGGACTCCTCGGCGGGGTCCAGCTCCTGGAGACGGCACTCGACGGCTTGAACCTCCGGTACGGCGCCGACGCGGTCCGCGACGCCGAGGCGTGGGTCCGGGACGCCCTCGGCGTCGAGAACCCCGAGGAGATGCTGGCGTACCAGCGCTCGAAGGCGATCCTCTCCGGCGTCCGGTCGTGGCTGGGGCTGGTCGCGCTGCTCGCGGTGGTCGTCTCGGGGGTCTACGGCGACGTCGTCGCCGCGCTGTCGGCCACGGGGCTTCCGAGCGTCGCGCAGGGGGTCGTGCTGCTCGCCGGAGCGGTGCTCGCCGGGCGTCTGGTGTCGGCGCCGTTCGACGCCTACGAGACGTTCGTGGTCGAGGAGCGGTTCGGGTTCAACAACCAAACCGCGGGGTTGTGGGCCCGCGACCTCGTGGTCGGGACGGTGGTCGCGATCGCGTTCGGCGGCGTGGTCGCGGGCGCGGTGTTGCTCGCGGTCGACGCGCTCCCGACGCTGTGGCCGGTCGTCGGGTGGGCCGTGGTGGTCGGGTTCTCGCTGCTGATGATGGTGGTCTACCCGCGGGTGATCGCGCCGCTGTTCAACGACTTCGAGCCGATCGCGGACGGCGGGCTCAGGGACGCCGTTGAGGACGTGTTCGAGCGGGCGGGGTTCGAGTGCGAGCAGGTCTACGAGATGGACGCCAGCCGGCGGTCGTCACACTCCAACGCCTACTTCGTCGGGTTCGGCCGCGCGAAGCGGGTGGTGCTGTTCGACACCTTGGTCGACCAGATGGATCGCGAGGCGATCCAGGCGGTGCTCGCCCACGAGCTCGCCCACTGGAAGAAAGCCCACATCTGGAAGCAGGTCGGCGCCTCCGCGGTCCAGATGGCGGTCGTCTTCGCGTTCCTGTGGTGGGTGACCACCTCCCAGTGGGTGTACGCCGCGTTCGGACTGCCCGCGGAGACCTACGCCGCGCTCGGGATCGGGCTGCTGTACGCCGCGCCGATCCTCTCGCTCACGGCACCGCTCACCAACCGCCTCTCCCTGGCTCACGAGCGGGAGGCCGACGACTTCGCCGCCGAGACGATGGGCGGGGCGGCCGCGATGACCCGCGCCTTGGAGACGCTCGCGGGCGAGAACCTGTCCAATCCGTTCCCGCACCCGGCGTACGCCGCGTTCAACCTGACCCACCCGCCGATCCCCGAGCGGATCCGGCGGTTGCGGGAGCGGCACGGCGAGGGCGACGCCGTCGTGACCGACGATGCCGGCGACGGCGGGCCGGACGTGCCGCCGGCGACGTAGGGGGCAGTTCGATCGGACGTACCCGCCGTCCCGCTCCGTTGTGAGTCAGTTCGATCGGACGTACCCGCCGTCCCGCTCCGTTGCGAGATCCAACAGCACTGCCCACCCCAGGATCCGCTCGACGCGCTCGCGCCATACGTCCCGCCAGTCCGCCGCGGCGCGGTGGGTCTCCCAGACCGGGACGCGGCTCTCGAAGCCTTCGAACGCGTCGTCGACGGACGTCGGTTCCTCGTCGTCGAGCGACGCCAACACCTCGCCGGCGCCGTAGACCCGGCGCTCGAACGCGTCCCGGAGGTGTTCGGGGGTCGGCTCCGCGTGCTCCCGGACGAACCCGGAGTCGGTCTCACGCGCGAGCTCCACCGCGCGGAGGAACGTGAGCCACGTCCGGGCCACGTCGCGGGTTTGGAATCCGACGCGGCGCATCAGCCGGGCACAGCAGTCGTCTTCCGACCCCGGGACCAAAGGGACCGCCCGTTGGGCCTCGGCGACGCGATCCAGCGACGCCGGGGGCTCGGGGAGGAGTTTGAATTTCACTGGTGGCCGAACGACTCCGCGAGCAGCTCCTCGTCGGTCTCGCCCAGCACGTGAGTCGGGCCGTCCACCACGTCGACCGTGACTTTCGCGGGGGCGAAGACGGCCGCGGGGACCTCGTAGAAGTCCCAGTCGGCGTCGTCGAAGATCTCCGCGAAGGGGACGCCGTACTCCTCGCCCGCCGTTGACGGCACGTGGTCGAACTCGTCGGCGTCTTCGCTCACCGTGAGGTGGACCTCGGCGCCGTACGCGACGGCGTCGTTCGTACGCGCCATCGCGAGGCGCTCGTCGTAGGTGACCGGCGCGACCGGCGCCGACCCGACCGCCGACCGGACGTTGCGGACGTCGTACCCCGACTCGAACAGCCGGAACACCGCGAGCTCCGCGGCGCGGGCCGCGCCGGTCACGCTGCCGACCGTCGACCCGGTGGCGTACGCCGGGAGGAACACGCCGCTGGGTTCGACGCCGGCGCGCTCGGCGACGTGCTCGGCGACGCGGTCGTCCGGCATGTCCACACTCTCGACCGAGAGCACCGTGAGGTCGAACTCGTCGGCGTACTCCAGGGCACGAAACTCGTCTTCCTCGGCGACCAGCGCCCGGGCGGGCCCGGACCCGAGACCGTCGAACGCCGGGTCGTCGAATCGGAGTTCCCACCCCGCCTTCCCGGAGCACAGAAGCGCGAGCGCGGGGTGGTCGGTGGCGAGTTCCACGTGGGGGGTCGGCGCGCCGGCCACGCCGTCCATCCGCGACTGGACGGTGGCGAGCCCGGCGGTCTGGATCTCCGCGAGCAACATCCCGGCCTCCATACCGCCGGGGGCATCGACGCCGAAGTCGAGGACCGTCGCCCCAGACGGGAGTTCGTGTGCGTCCACGCGGAGTTCGTCGGCGAAGTCGATGGCCTCGTCGACGAGTTCGACGGCCATCCGGTTGAGCGAGTCCATACCCTACGTTCGTCGTCGTCGGATAAAGGGATTGGCGAGTGTGGCCGCGATCCGCCGCCGGTGATCAACCCCACCGGGTGCGCCCGTCACAACGGGACCCCGCGACGTTCCGAGATCTGATACTCGGGGGCAAACACGTATATCCCCTCGCGGCGGACCACGATGCGTACCCCTACCAATCGGTGCGGTGCTCCGGCCGCGACGCGGTTGCGGCAGCGCCGTCGTCACCGGTTCTCACGCGTCGGAGCGCCGCGTGCCGGGTCCGTCAGCGTCTTTATACGTCGGTGGCTCGTGTGAGTGTGCGGCCGTCAGACTCACTCACCGCTCGCGTCGCCGCGACTGTCGGTATCCTTCGGGCCGACGGGCGCGGGTGGACGCTGTCGGCCATCGCCGGCGGGTGGTTTTTCACCCTGGGCCTCCGGTTCGTGATCCCCGCGCTCCTGCCCGCGATCAGGGCCGACTTCCCGGTGTCCGACACGGTTGCGGGGGCGGCGATCACGTTGCTGTGGGTCACGTACGCCGGGACGCAGTTCCCCGCGGGCGCCCTGGTGGATCGGGTCGGCGAGCGGCTGTTGTTGGTGGCGAGCGTCGTCGCCGGCGCGGCCACGATGCTCGTGTACGCCTCGGCGCCGACGTTCACCGTGTTCCTGCTCGCGACCGCCGGGTTCGGGCTGGCGTCGGGGTTGTACGGCCCGCCGCGGGGCGTCGTGCTCTCCAGGGTCTACGCCGCACGCGACGGCGCGGCGTTCGGCACCGTCCTCGCGACGGGCAGCCTGGGGGCCGCGCTGCTCCCGCCGCTCGCCACCTACGCCACCGGAATCGTCGGGTGGCGGGGCGCGCTCGGGCTCACCGTCCCGGGGTTTCTGGCCGCGGGCTACGCGCTCCGGCGGTTCGTCCCCGACCGCCCCGCGGCCGCCGAAGCCGCCGGCGACCGTGCAGGAACGCCGGGCGCCGACCCGGGCGAGCCCCGTCGGTCGCGGCTGCGACGCGAAGCGGCGGCGATCCGACGGGCCGTCTCCACCCGGAAGGTCGCGGTCGCGGTCCTGGGCACGACGCTGATGCTCTTCGTGTTCCAGGGCGTGACGGCGTTTCTCACCACCTACTTCGTGACCGCGAAGGGGCTCTCGGAGACCGCTGCGGGCAGTCTGTTCGGCCTCCTGTTTCTCAGCGCCGCGGCGTGTCAGTCGGTCGGCGGCGCGCTCGCGGACCGGTACGGCCACGGTCGGGTGCTCGCGACGGTCTCGCTGATCGGCGTGGTGCCGCTCGCGGCGCTCCCGTACGCGGATAGCCTCCCGGCGCTGATCGCGGTCGTCACACTCCTCGGGATGCGACTCTCCATCGGCCCGATCTCGAACGCGTACATCGTGTCGGTGCTCCCCGCGGAGGTCAGAGGGACCGCGTGGGGCACCGTTCGGACGGGGTTCTTCGTCGTCGGCGCGTTCGGATCGACGGCCGTCGGGTCGCTGGCCGACGCCGACCTGTTCACCGAGGCGTTCCTCCTGCTGGCGGGGGTGACGGCCGTCGCCGGCGTGGTGTACGCCACGCTGCCGGAGCGCGGGAGGACGGGCGACGCCGGCGGGGCGTGACGTCCGTTGCCGCCAAAACACGACCGCAACGAACCGGTTCGGGGATGCCCGGGGTGGGCTCCGAACCCACGATCTCCGCATGTCCCAGGTTCGAGGCTCGGCGGGCCCCGTGGGGAGCGGCGGAGGCTTCCAAGGCGAACCGCACCGAATCTCGGGAAACCCTATGAGTGCGGCGCTATGTCCAGCTAAGCCACCCGGGCTCATCCCTTCGTAGTCCGAAGACGTTCTTAAACCTTCGCAAGTCGGACGACGGCAGCAGCCCCGTACCCGCGCGGTCACACGCGTCGACGGCCGGAGCCACCCCGGTCACGGGTCGCTGTCGGTCCCGACACCCCCGGTCGTCGCGCGGCGCTCCAGATACCATTCGTACGCGGTCGGGGCGAGCAGGAGTGCGGCCGCCGTCCCCGCAGCGGCGATCAGGCGTGGATCGGCCGCATTCGCGACGGCGCCGGCGGTGAGTGTTTCCGCGGAGATCCCGACGAGCGTCCCGGCGAGGACCCAGGGAATCTCGCCGATCGCGGTCCCGACGAGGAACGCCGGGAGCCGGACGCCGGCGACGCCCGCCGCGACCGACACCACGTCCGAGGGGGCGGGCAC
>Ga0207753_1000207_pt1 | contig 23481 bp, 24 predicted proteins | sample PonA233FremontCA_2_FD_187273 | JGI IMG/M metagenome (GOLD analysis project Ga0207753, IMG submission 187273) | Salt pond sediment microbial community from Fremont, CA, USA - Pond A23 Sediment 3 (SPAdes) | ecosystem: Environmental > Aquatic > Non-marine Saline and Alkaline > Saline | place: USA... | reverse complement strand
ATAGTCGGCCTCGGGCTGCTGGCGACCGGTTCGGGTGCGACGTTCACGTCGGCGAGTTTTCAGAGCACAGCGGGCGCGGACTCGGATCTTCGTGTGCTGGTTGAGAGACCGGGATTGGAATTCAAAGGAAACAGCGACAACTCAAACGATCAAAACGTCGTGGAGAACCCGGACTTCTTTGAAGACGGTCCTTCAGGCGAGTTAGACGATAATAGCGGCGGCGCGTTTGACGGAGACGATGATGATAATAACGCTCCCCTGGCTTACGCTGAGGGGACAAACGGTGACCTCACTCTCAAGACAGCAGTCTCCATCGGTGAGCAAACGACGTTTAACGATCTGTTCGTAGTGAGCAATAATTCTGATGAATCGGTCACGATCGGCATCGCGTACGATCGAAACAATGCTGACTTTGACGCAGGCGACAACACCGGACAGTATGGAACGGATATCAACACTAACGGCACCGGGTTAGACACTGTTGATGCGCAGAGGATCTATCAGTTCGTTAAATCGGATAACAGTGATACTGCTGGTATTACAATAAAAAATGGTGGGATAAATCAACCGGACGGGCTCCTCTCACCAGTGCCGGGCGACCGGGGTAGTGGCAAGAGAGGTGTAGAAGGGACCGGAACTGAAGGAACAAATATTGTAGACAATGACCTCCCTGCAAACGCGGTCACGATTGACCCTGGAAGTGAATTGAAATTAAACCTGAAAGTGAACGCCGGAGCTGGAAATCAGGATCTCAGGGATAGGATAGAGAATCGGGCCGACCTCAATGGGTCAGCTCTGGGGCTGCAGAGCGATACTGTTCAGATTATCGACGGCATTACGATCGTTGACTTCGGTGACGAGGTCAACGATCCAAATAACTAATTATTATTCGCTGAGCGGTATTTGTTGTCGTTTCAAACCGGACCCTCGTGAACTACACCCACACCTACTACTGGCCAGCTATGATCGCTGGTTCTATTATAAAGAGACCGATGGCGGCGAGTTCCGGACGGCAACAAAGAACCCAGCTTATGTCCCGCCGTCTGCTTCGTCGTCACCCCCGACACCCGCCTATAACACCTCCTCGGTGAACCCACGGATCCGTTTCCGCTCCGTTTTGCTCACCGCGACCGCCTGCACGCTGTCGAGCTGCCCGTTCACGACCATCCCGAAACGCTTGTATAGAATATATACATAGCAAACAATATGGGAACGATTTCGGCGCGCGTGCCCGAGGAGCTCGAATCCGAACTCGAAGCCTACCTCGACGAAGAGTGCCTCGACCGGAGCACGGCAGTTCGCAAACTCCTCGCGGAGGGGCTCGACGCGTGGCGCAGGGAGCAGGCGCTCGATCGCTTCGCCGACGGTGACCTCTCCCTCACGAAGGCCGCCGAACTCGCGGAGTGCTCCATCTGGGAGTTCACGCGCCTCGTCGAGGACGCCGATATCGCGTGGGTCTCGGGTGAACACCTCGAAGCCGACCTCGACGAACTGTGACCTGGGTCTTCGACGCAACGCCGCTGATCTACCTCGCGAAGGCGGACCGACTGGACGTTGTCGAGACGTTCGACGAGCCGCGGCTCGTTCCGGAGCGAGTGTACCGCGAGGTCGTGGCCGAAGGGATCGAAGCCGGGTACGCCGACGCGCGCCGCGTCGAGCAGGCGGTTGAGGCCGACCGGTTCTCCGTCGTCGACGTCGCGACCGACGACTCCTCGGTGGGGCCTCGACTGGAACGTCACAACGGGCTGAGCGACGCCGACGTTGCGGTGCTCGCGTGTGCCGACGCTCGCGGCGGCGTCGCAGTGATGGACGAGGCTGCCGGCCGCTCCGCCGCCGACGTGGAGGGCATCGAGACGCGCGGGACCGCCTACCTCGCCCTCGCGGCGGTGAAACGCGGCGACCTACCCCCGGACGTCGGACGGGAGACCATCGACGCGATGGTCGACGCCGGCTGGTACGTCGCTCCGGACCTGTACGCGAAGATAGTCCGCAAACTGGAGTCGTTCGAATTAAGCTGAGTCGTGAACCGGCCGCAACGGTTCGAGCGGTGGAAACGTCCAGGTAGTTTTGCGAGTGGCTCGCCAGCACGGCGACGGCCGTCAACGTCGACGAGGATTCGAAGTCGCGGCTGGAGGTGTTACAGGCGGAGATACGCCCTCGAACCGGGAGGAGCGTCACCCGGCAGGAGTTGCTTTCGTGGCTCATCGACGACGCGTACGACTCCCGCGACGAGGTGATCGACTCCTTCCGCTCGTCGACGCTCCCCCTCGGCGAGGAGGACAAAGACCGGATGCGCCGAGGTCGGGTCAGTTCCGGGGTCGAAACCGACGAGGACGACATCGACGGCGTGTTGTACGGACGACGGTCCTCGTCGACACCGGCGTTCTGTACGCGGATCACGACACCGACGCGTCGAGACACGAGGACGCGAGCGACGCGCTCGAAACGGTCCACGACGGCGAGTTCGGTGCCGCGTACGTGACCGATTACGTGTACGACGAGACTGTCACACCGACGCGCAAACGAACCGGATCGTTCCCCGCGGCGAAGCGAGTGGGTCGATGTCTTCGAACGCTACGACGATCAGGAGCTCATACTGTCGGCTATCGTCGCGTGACGGATCTTGGCGGCCCGGGGTGTCGAAAATCTTCACGTAATTATAGCCGGCAGTATCAATTTCACCGATGCGACGACCGTCGCACCGTGCGATCGGTACGACCTCGAGTCGGTACTGAGCTTCGACGACCACTTCGACGGCCTCGTGGATCGAATCGATCCGAGCACGGTATAGCGGGCACCCATTCACTCCAGTGCCGTCGCGTTCGGTCGCTACTCCTCGGTGGCGATGGCCGATAATTCGTTCCAACTCCCGGTATCGATCCTGGCCGGCCATCACCAGTTTCGCTCCGAACTGAGCCTCGGATTACTCCAAAATACCGCTGAGAACCGAACGAACGTCCATCCAAATGCGGGCGTGGGTGGGTATTAGTGTGCGCAGACCCTACACGAACTCGATGAGCACGGAACAACAGATCTTGGAGACCGACGCACCGCTCGACCTCCGGCTCTCCGACGCCGAACTCGACGCGACCGCGGACCACCTCGCCTCGTTCGTCGACAGCGTGGTCGACGACGCGGGTGCGGAGGGCGCGGTCATCGGGCTCTCCGGCGGGATCGACAGCACCACCGTGGCGTACCTCGCGGTCGAGGCGCTCGGCCCCGGCAACGTCCACGGGTTGGTGATGCCCAGCGTCGCCAACGCCGAGGAGAACATGAGCGACGCCGAGTGGGTCGCCCAGGAACTCGGGATCGAGTACGACGTGATCGAGATCCAGCCGATCGCGGAGGCGTTCTTCGACGCCGTCCCCGAGGCCGCCGACGACCGGATGGCCGCCGGGAACGTCTACGTCCGGACCCGCGCGGTCCTGAACTACTTCGTCGCGAACCACGAGGACAAGGTCGTGCTCGGCACCGGCAACCGCGCGGAGGCGATGACCGGCTACTACACCAAATACGGCGACCAGGCGGTCGACTGCAACCCCATCGGCAACCTCTACAAGCAGCAGGTCCGCCAGCTCGCGGCCCACCTCGGGGCGCCCGAGAACCTCGTGACGAAGACCCCCTCCGCGGAGATGTGGTCGGGCCAGACCGACGAAGACGAGATGGGACTCGACTACGACACCATCGACGCGATCCTCGCGCTCCACGTCGACGGCCCGCTGTCGACGGCCGCCACGGTTCGGGCGCTCGACGTCGAGGAGAGCCACGTGGCGCGGGTGGTCGACCTCCACGAACGGAGCGCACACAAGCGGGCGATGCCGCCGGCCCCCGAGCCGCTATACCAGTAGCCGAGTCCGCGACGTCTCGGTCCTGCGGCCGCTGATGGCCCCGACCGTGGCGCTTTTGCCCCGTCGCCGCCGACCGGACGACGATGCGACTCGGGCTCCTCGCCACGATACAGCTGGCCGCCACCGTCGTCTTCGCCGCGCCGGTTGGGATCTTCGGGCTCACTCGGCTCACCGAGGGCGACGTCCTCCTCGGTGGCGGCCTGCTCGCGGTCGCGATCGCGATGGTGGCGCTCCCGCAGTATCTCACCACCCCGGGCGAGATCCCGCTGAAGGTTCTCGAACGGCTCGTCGGTCGGGCGGTCGTGCCACCTGACGACGAGAGCGAGGCGGAGTAGGCCCCGACGGTCCGGCGTCGTCCGGCCGCCGCCCCGAATCACCGGCCACCGTCAGCGTGAGCCGCGACGGCCGCGTCGGTCGCTTGGTGCGTCCTTCCCCGGACGATACGGTTTTCATCGGCCGGACGCTACCGCCGGCGATGGCATCGATCCGACACCTGCTGGCGCCGCACCGGTACGACGCCCTCGCCGCGTGGGCGGTCACCTTCGGGTTGGTCGTCACGATCGGACAGTTCCTGCGAGCCGGTGACCCGGACTGGGCGCTGTTCACGACGCTGCTCGTCGCCGTCGCGGTCACCGTTCCGGCAGCGACTCGGACCCCGGCGGTGACGGTCCCGGCCGAACTGCTGGGGGTCGCCGCGCTCCCGGTCGTCGTCCGGGCGGCCGGCGCGCTCCAGCAGGCGACGCCGTTCGTCGCCGCGGCCGCGCTCGCGGTGCTCGTCGCCGTCGTGCTGGACGCCTTTACTTCGTTGTCCATGACGCCACGGTTCGCGTCAGTCTTCGTCGTCGTCACCACGATGGCTGCGGCCGGCACGTGGGCCGTCGGCACGTTCGTCGCCGACACGGTTGCGGGGACGAATTTCGTCGGCGGCAAAACCGAACTGATGTGGGACCTGGTCGTCGCCACCGCGGTGGGGATCGGAGCGGGCGTCCTCCTCGACCTGTACTTCGACTTCTCCGACCGGATCGATCGGCTCCGGGCGGCCGGCAGCGGGGACGACGCCCGCGCCGCCGACGCCGGAGCGGAGCTCCCCGGTGCCGACCGCCAGCACACTCTCGTCGTCCGGGCGCTACAGCTCCCGTTGGTCGGGATCGCCGGAGTCGCGCTCGCCCGGGGTAACGCGACGCTAGCGGTCAACAGTCTCGGGCCGTTGGGGATCACGTTTCTCCCGGCGCTGCTCCGTCGGGAGTACGACTACGCGATGGACACCGGGCTCGTGGTGTGGATCACGCTCGCGGCGACGCTCCACGCGGTCGGCGCGCTCGGCCTCTACGAGTCGTTGGGGTGGTACGACAGCCTGACGCACGCGTTCTCGGCGAGCATCGTCGCCGGCGTCGGCTACGCGCTGGCCCGGAGCGTCGAGCGCCACACCACTGCGGTCACGTTCACGCGCGGGTTCCGCGCCACCTTCGTCGTCCTGTTCGTCCTGGCGGTCGGCGTCGCGTGGGAGATCCTGGAGTTCGCGAGCGGCGGGCTGGCGACGCTGGCGGGCGGCGAGGCGGTGCTGGCCCAGTACGGCACGACCGACATCATCAACGACCTGGTGTTCAATACCGTCGGGGCGGTGCTCGTGGCCGGCTTGGCCAGCGCCCACTTCGAGAGCCTGTCGGCCCGACTCGCAGGCAGCGTCGGCCCGCTGGTCCGCGGCGGCGAGTGACGCCGAGCCCCGGTGTCGACCGCCTCAGCCGCGGACTTCCGACTCACGCCCGCGGCGCGAACGACCACTCGCCGTCGCCCAGCCGCTCGGAGCCGTCCTCGGTCACGACGACCAGCGCGGACAGCCGGACCGTGCCGCGTTCGGGGTCCGTCACCGCCGGGCCGACGGCGACGACGTTCCCGGCTTCCAGTTCCGCGTCGGCGTCGAGCCACGGCCGCTCCCGCCGCGAGAGCCCGACCCCGTGGCCGGGGGCCGCCGGTCCGTCGACTCCCGCCTCCGCGCCCGGCTCGAATCCGAACGCCGCGAGTTCGGCGTGGGCCTCGCGCCCCACGGCGGCGGCGACGGCACCCGCCTCGACCTCGGCGAGCCCGGCATCGAGCGCCGACTCGACCGCGACGTACGCCCGGCGTTCCCACCCGCCGTCGCTGTCGACGACGAACGTCCGCGCCAGGCAGCCGTGGTAGCCGTGCGGACCGCACGGCGCGACGGCGACGGCGACCGGGTCGCCGGCCTCGAGCTGTGGATCGCTGCCGGTCGGGTCGACGCCGCCGACTCCCGGCGCTCCGCGGCCGCCTCGACCCCCGTAGACGAGGGTGTTGCCCGCGTCGGCGACACCACAGGTAGCCAGTTCGGCGTTCGCGGCTCGACGCAGCCGCTCCGTCGTGAGCGGGCCCCCGTCGTCGGTGAGGACGCCGCCGTCGACGTCCGCCGCCGCCAACAGCCGCTCGACCCGCTCGACCGCCGCGGCCGCCGCCCGCTGGACCGCGCGGATCGCGTCGATCTCGGCCGCCGACTTCGTCGCTCGCGTCTCGGCGACGGCCGCGGTCGATCGGGGGTCGTACCCCGCGCGTTCGAGGTAGACCGCGGCGTCGTGGGGGATCGTCGGCGGCACCAGCACGGTGGCCGCCGCCGACCCCGTCGGATTCCCGCCGAGGTCGTCGAGGACGGCCGCGGCGCGCTCGCCCGCCGGGTCGCCGACGCGCTCGGTCGCGATCCGGCCGTCGAACTGCCGCTCCGCCCGCGTGACGTACCCGTGCGGCGCACACAGCACGCTCGTCCCGGCGGCGCGGACGACGGCGTACTCCCGCTCGGGGCCCTCGAACCGCGTGAGATACCGGAGGGTAGCGTCGAACCGGCCGCCGACCGCGACGAATCCGACGGCGCCGGCGTCGGCGATCGCGTCGTCGACGGTCGACCAGCCGGTCGTCGGGCGGTCCGGGACCGGGTCGTGCTCGGCGTCGAACCGATCGGGGGCCACCGGGACTCAGGCGTCGGGTTCGGGGGCCGGCGCCTCGGCCTCCTGGGCCGCGTCCAGCAGCTCCTCGACCGACTCCTCGCGGATCTCGTTGTGGAGGAGCACGCTCACGGGAAGGGTCGGCGCGCCGCTCACCAGGTTCTCGAGCAGGACGAGCCGCTCTCTCGCCCGCGACATCCCCACGTAGAAGACGCGGCGCTCGTTGTCGGTGAGGATCGGAACGGGGTCCGTGGTGGAGGTGAACTCCTCGACGCCGGGGACGTCCTCGTCGGCGACGGACGCCGCCATCTGCTCGACCACCTTCTCGGTCAGGTCGGTCGCGACGAAGACGTGATCCGCCTCCCGTCCCTTCGCGGAGTGGATCGTGCCGATCCGGACCCGGCCGGGATCCATGCCGCGGTACTCCCCGTCGAAGTACGCCTCCACGGAGTTCCGCTGGAACGAGGTGACCTTCCGGAGCATGTCGCCCGCGGCGTCGCCGTCGGGGGCGAACGGCGCGAACTCGGAGATGGTGTCGGGATCGACCGAGAGCTCGGTCAGACTGTCGGCGTCGGAGCCCTCCTCGAGCTCGTCGATGTAGTCGAACAGCTCGTCGCGGTCGTTGGCGCCGAACGCCGACCCCTGGAGCATGTCAGCGAGCCGCCGGGCCTGCAGGCCGTCGAGTTCCTCCTCGGCGTCGAGGGCCTCGACCGCGCGGACGTACTGGGTCAGCCGGTCGGTCCACATCCGCTGGTCGGTCAGGGCCGAGAACGGCATCCCCAGCGGGAGGAACTCGTCGATGAACCGGAACAGCTGGTACCGCGCCCGGAACAGGATCATTATCGTCTCGTCGTCGTCGCCCTGCTCGATGGTGTAGCGGACGTTCCGGGCGAGATCCAGCATCGACGGGGAGTCGATCCCCTCGACGGTGCCGCCCTCCTTCCGCGGCCGGAGGTCCTTCTCCTGCCGGTTGTCGATGTGGCGGATCTCCCGGTTCACCACGCTGAGCACCCGCGAGGGTAGCCGGTAGGAGTTCGGGAGGACGATGTCCTCGTCGCGGTCGGCATCCAGGAGGAGGTTCGGATCCGCGCCCTGCCACGCGTAGACCACCTGGTCGTCGTCGCCGGCGATCAGCACGCGGTCCATGTGCGGTTTCCACTCCTCGTAGACCTCGTACTGCAGGGTCGTGATGTCCTGGAACTCGTCGATCACGAGGTAGTCGACGTGGGGGACCAACGATCGTTGCTCCACCCGTTCGAGCATGTCCGCGAAGCCGACGAGACCGTGTTCGCCCTTGTAGGACCGCCACGCCCGGATGACATCGGGCACGTCGATCCGGTCGTCGTCGGAGGGCCACGTCGGGGTGTACTTGTTACCCTCCTGGGCGTTCGGGTCGATGTCCGGGGGGAGCCGGACCTCCTCGACGTTCCACTGGAAGGGCACGTCGTACCAGTCGGCCACGTCCCGGCGGGTGCGCTGGAGCCACTGGCTCGTGGCGATGATCTTGTTGCCGATCGTGGTCGACCGGGCGGTCCGCCGGCCCGCGCCGCTGTACTCGTCTTCGAACTCGATGCCGTACTCCTCGCAGAACTCCTGTTTGTCGTCCTCGCCGACCACGTCGCCGCGGGAGAGGTCGAGCAGTTCGTACGCCTTCGCGTGCATCGTCGCCACGTTCCCCTTCAGGGATCGCGGGGAGATGCCGCGGCGCTCCGCCAGCCGTTCGCGGACCTCCGCGGCGGCCGCGCGGGTGTAGGAGACGACGAGGATGTCGCGGATCGTGACGTCGTCGCGCTGTAGGAGTTCGTCGACGCGGTCGAGGAGGGCGGTCGTCTTCCCGCTTCCCGGGCCGCCGAACAACCGGGTGATCTCCGTGTCCGAGTCGGTCATTGCACCGTTTCACGCGCTTATCCGTGATAAGTTACCTGCTTCGAGAACGGGGTGGCTCGGTCGGGCGGACGCAGTTACCGCCGTGGGTCCCACCCGCAGACCGTGCAGTCGGCGGCCGTTCGGTCGTGGAGCGCACCGCACTCCGGGCACTGCAACTTGTTATACGACTCCTCCCATCGTACCGGCTCGGTCTCGTGACCGCGGTCGTCGAGGAACTCGTCGAACAGCGCGTCGTCCGGAGTTGGTGTCGCAGCCATACGGGTCGTGGTATGCGTTGACATTACTTATGTGTACCGGCGAATCCCACGGCTCGAAATCGACCCCGGGACGCGACCGCGGCGCCAGCCGCCCACGCGTTCAGACCGAATCCAGGTCGTAGAGCCCGCCGTACTTCTCGGTCACGTAGTCGACGAACGCGTCGGCGGTGAAGGGGTCGCCGGTGGCGCGCTCGACGAGTTCGTTGGTCTCGTAGCGCGCGCCGTGGCGGTGGACGTGCTCGGTCAGCCACTCGTGGAGCGGCTCGAACTCGCCGGCCGCGACCGACGCGTCGAGGTCGCCGAGGTCGTCCTCGGCGGCGGCGTACAGCTGGGCCGCCATCGCCGACCCGAGCGAGTAGGTGGGGAAGTACCCGAAGTTGCCGTGGGCCCAGTGGATGTCCTGGAGACACCCCTCGGCGTCGGTGTCGGGACGGATCCCGAGGTACGCCTCGTATTTGTCGTTCCACACGTCGGGTACCGCCTCGACGTCGAGGTCGCCGCGGATCAGGTCGCGCTCGATCTCGTAGCGGATCACGACGTGGAGGTGGTAGGTGAGCTCGTCGGCCTCGACCCGGATGAGGTTGTTCTCGTACACCTGGTTGGCGGCCTCGTACGCCTCCCGCGGGGTCACGTCTCCGGCCTGCGGGAAGTGCTCGGCCACCGTGGGGAGAAAGCCCTCCCAGAACGCCGCCGACCGGCCGACGTGGTTCTCCCACAGCCGCGATTGGGACTCGTGGACCGAGAGGTCCCGGTCCTCGCCCAGCGGCGTGCCGTAGTGCTCGTCGGGAAGCCCGAGGGTGTACGTCGCGTGGCCGAACTCGTGAACCGTCGAGAGGAACGATCCCAGCGGATCCGACTCGTCGAACCGGGTCGTCACCCGGGCGTCGAACGTCGTCCCCGACGAGAACGGGTGTGAGGAGGTGTCGAGCCGGCCGCGCTCCCACGGGTACCCGAGCGTCGACAGCACGTCGCGGCAGAGCTCCTCCTGGGTGTCGGCGGGGTACTCCCCCAGCGCGGTGAACGCGTCGGTCGCGAGGGCCACGTCGGAATCGCGGATCTCGTCGATCATCGGAACCAGCGTCTCCCGGAGGGTCTCCAGGATCGACTCCGCGCGCTCAAGCGAGAGACACGGCTCGAACTCCTCGAACAACACCTCGTAGGGGTCGCGGTCGGGATCGACGTGCTCGGCGTACTCCCGGCTGAGTTCGACGTGGCGGCGGAGGTGCGGCGCGAACGACTCGAAGTCGTCGTCGGCTTTCGCCCGCTCCCACGCGGGCAACGCCTCCGACGACGCCGTCGACAGCTCCTCGATCAGGGATTTCGGGACCGCGGCCGCGCGGTCGTGTTCCCGCCGGATCTCCCGCACCACCGCCGACTGCGCCGCGGAGAGCGCCGCGGATTCGAGGTCGGCGAGCGCCGCCCCGACGCCGTCGTCGGTCAGCAGTTCGTGGGAGAGCCCCGACAGCGTCGAGAGCTGCTGGGAGCGGGCGGGGGTGCCGCCCTCGGGCATCATGACCTGCTGGTCCCACGACAGCACCCCGCCCGCGTTGCGGAGGTTCGCCACGCGCCGGTACTCCTCGAGGAGCGTCCGGTAGGCGTCGGGAGCGTCCTCGTCGCCGGTCGCTTCGGATGCGTTCGTTGCCATCGTCGGAGTAAGGACACGTATCGGTATCAAGCCGACGGCTGTGGCCACCCGAGCGTCCCGTCTCCCCGGCCGCCGGCGCCGCCCTACGCGGCCGGCCACCGCTCGGCGAGCTCCCGATACAGCCGCCGACACCGGTCGAGCACCTCGACCGAGACGCTCTCGGTGGCGGTGTGGGCCTCGCCGGGTTCGGCCGCGCCAGCGACAACGCAGGTCGTCCCTGCGGCCGCGAGCCACCCCGCGTCGGTGGCGTGCGGCTTCGTCACGTGCTCGGGCGTCGCCGCCTGCGCCGCGTCCGCAGCGGCGAGTGCGGCCTCGGCGAACGCCTCGTCGTCGCACGCCATCGGCGGCAGGTCCTGGTCGACGGTCCACTCGACGCCGTCGACGGACTCCGCGCGCTCCAGCGCGACCCGATCACCCGGGACGGTGCGTTCGTCGATCGTGACGCTGCAGCCGTCGGGGATCACGTTCCACGCCGACCCGCCCTCGATCCCGGTGACCGCGACGCTGCCAGTCACCCGGGTTCCGAGGACCGCGGCCTCCGGCGCCGGGAGGTCGCGCACGACGTCGACCGCGTCGCACGCGCGGTAGACCGCGTTCGCTCCCGTCTCGGGCTCGCTAGCGTGAGCAGCCGTGCCGGTGGCGGTCAGCGTCGACCCGCGCCGGCCGCGATGCGCGACGGCGACGTCGGTGGCGTCGGGCGCGGAGTAGCCGGTCGTTCCCTCGCCCACGACGGCGTAGTCCGGTGCGAACCCGTCGTCGATCGCGGCGCGGGCGCCGACGCCGCCCTGCTCCTCCCCGGCGAACGACGCGAAGACGAGTTCCCCCGCGGGGTCGGCGTCGCGGAATGCGACCATGGCGGCCGCGAGCGATCCCTTCATGTCCGCGGTGCCGCGGCCGTACAGCCGGCCGTCGCGCTCCTCGACCACGTACTCGGGATCGGGGTCGTCGGGGGCTCCCGACGCCAACTGCGACGCGTCGGGACCGACCACGTCGTGGTGGCCGACCAGCGCCAGCGACGCCGCCCCCTCGCCCCGGCGGGCGAGCACGTTGCCGTGGGGATCGCGGCGCACGTCGGCGTCGGTCGCCTCACGGAGCCACGACTCGACGGCGTCGCCCGCGGCCCGCTCGTCGTCGTGACTCGGGATCGACACGAGCCGCCGGGTCAGGTCCGCCACCGCCGCCGTGTTTCGACTCACACCCCGAGGTGGGACCCTCCTCGGTGAAAAACCTCCGGCGTGGTTGGACGATCGAGTTCAGATACGCGATTGCCGGCCACGGAACCGCCCCGGGTGGGGTTGGAAGGAGACGGCGGGGGCTTCCACGGCCGCTACCGCCGTCGTACGGGTGAATCCGTTTTTATTCGATTCGTCTTACGCCTCGACAGCCATCTCCTCGAAAAAGGCGAGGTCGTGAATCCGGCTGTCGGACGTGAGTTCGGGGTGGAACGCGGTGCCCACCACCGGGCCGTCGCGGATCGCGACCGGGTCGTCCTCCCACCGCGCCAGCACCTCGACGCCGTCGCCGACCTCGTCGATGACGGGCGCGCGGATGAACACCGCGGGGAACGGCTCGTCGAAGCCCGCCACGTCGAGCGGCGCCTCGAAGCTGTCGACCTGCCGGCCGAACGCGTTGCGGTCGACGGTCGCGTCCACCAGATCCAGGGTGTCGACCCGGTCGTCGTTGGCGTCGCTGGACGCGACGATCAGCCCCGCACACGTCGCGAGCACGGGCTTGTCCGCCGCGACGTGCTCGACGATCTCCCGGTCGATTCCCTCCCGCGAGAGGAGCCGCGAGATGGCGGTCGACTCCCCGCCGGGGAGCAACAGCGCGTCGCAGTCGGGGACGGTCCCGGACTGCCTGATCTCGGTCACCTCGACGTCCTCGCCGTGGGCCTGCCCCGCCCGTCGGATCGCCGCCGCGTGCTCGGAGACGTCGCCCTGGACGGCGACGACGCCAGCTCGTATCATACGCTACCGGAGGCGTCGCGGCGACAAAAAGCGTCCGTTCGGCCCGTCAGATCGCGAGGGTGTTCAGGAGGAGGACGCCCACGCCGAAGAGGAGCCCGAACGCCACGATGGTCTTCGGGTCGATGCGGATGGCGTTGCGGTCCTCGGCGTCGAAGTAGCGGACGAGTCCCGCACTCGACATCAGCCCGCCGCTGTTTTGGCCGCTGCTCATACGCTACGGTTAGCGCTCTCCCGTCTAAACGTTTCGGATCGGGCGCCGAGCGGCCGACCCGGTCCGACGGCCCCGTCCCCGAGTTTGATGTGTCTCCGCGAGCGTCGACCGGGTATGGGTGACGACGATTCGCTGTTCGACCGCGCTCGGCGGGCCGTCGTGGGACCGACACCGGCCGAGCGCGCCGCGACGCTCGACGACCGCGCCCTTGACGATCCGTCGGCGCTGACCGACGACGACGTGGCGGAACTGATCGAGTTGCTCGACGCCGACGACCCGGCCGTCGTCACGGACGCCCTCAGCGCCCTGACGTCGCTGGCGGACTCGCGGCCTCGGGTGGTCGACGTCGCCGTGCCGGCGGTGTTCGACGGGCTCTCCACACGACCGGCGTCGGAGTGGACCGGCACGACGTACGGCGAGGCGTCGCCGTCGTTCACGAACGACCTCCTCCGCGGATCGATCCTGCTGTCGGTCGCGAAAGCGCGCCCCGGCGCGCTGGAGCCGGTGCTGGACGATCTCGCGGCCCGGTACGCCGAGAACACGCTCGAACCGGGATCGACGTTCGCGTTCGGGTACGCCGTCGCGGCTGCGCCGGACCGGACGGACGTCGACCCCGCGTCGGTGGTCGCGGTCGTCGCGGACGCGCTCCGGGGAGCGGTCGAGCCGAATCCGGACGACGACGGGTGGGGTCTCGGCCTCCAACCGATGTCCACCGTGGGATACGTCGACCTGCTCGATTCTTTCGCCCCCGCCGCCCTCGACGCCGACGCGATCGCTGACCGGCGGGACGCGATCCAAACCGCCCGCGAGCACGGTGACGCGGAGGTCGCCGCGGCGGCGGCGGCGGCGCTGTCGGACGGCGGGTGACCGTTCTCCGCCCCGGCGAGCGACGGGTGACCGGTCCCGCCCCGGCGACCGCCCCTCGCTTCGCCGTTGTGCAAACGCTTATCAGACGGCCGGCGCAACGACGCACCGGAACGATGACTGTCCGACTACTGGATTTCTACGCCGACTGGTGCGGCCCGTGTAAGAAGCAGGATCCGATCCTCGACGAGCTCGAGGCGGAGTACGACGGCGTCGAGTTCGTGAAGATCGACGTCGACGACGAGCAGGACGTCGCGAACCAGTACCAGGTCCGGTCGCTGCCGACGGTCGTGATCGAGCGCGACGACGAGATCGTCGATCGGTTCGTCGGGTTCACCCAGCGGGAGGACATCGAAGCCGCGCTCGCCGGAGCCGCCCAGCCCGCCGGCGCGTGACCACTGCCGCGAGGCCCCGCCCGCCGTCCTTCGACCGTTCCGTTCGTGTCGACCGTCTCGCAAGGGTTATGCCCCCACGCCCGGAACCCGTGGGTATGCCCAAGAACGACGCCGCGGTCGCACGCGAACTGGAGAAGCAGATCTGTATGCGGTGCAACGCCCGAAACCCCCAGCGGGCCGACAGCTGCCGCAAGTGCGGCTACAAGAACCTCCGCCCGAAGTCGAAGGAACGCCGCGCGGCGTAGTCGTCCCGTCGCTCCCGCCCCCGACGGCCGGGGGTACTTCGGCTCCCGTCGCTCCGCCCGCTACTCCTCGGGGTACTTCGGCTCCCGTCGCTCCGCCCGCTCCAGCGCCCGCTCGACGACCGTCCGGACGGAATCCTCCTGGCCGTCGGGATCAGCCCGGTACACGTCGCCGTGGCCGGCGTACAGTTCCGACACCGTCTCCGGCAGCCGGTCCAGGATCGCCGCCAGGCTGTCGATCAGCCGCTCCCGGGACTGCCCGGGGTAGTCGGTCCGGCCGAAACTCCCGTCGTCGAACGCGCCGTCGTTGTACACCACCACGTCGCCGCTGAACACCCGCCGGCTCCCGACGAACGCGACGTGATCCTCGGCGTGGCCGGGGGTGTACACCACCTCGTAGGAGCCGTCGGGGAACTCGACCACGTCGCCGTCGTCGAGCCCGCCGGTCCGGCGCGGGTGGTCGCCGTAGGCGTACAGGTCGGCGTCGAACCGGTCGAGCACCGCGTCGAGTTCGCCGACGTGGTCGCCGTGCTGGTGGGTGAGGTAGACCGCGTCCACCTCCGAGACGTACTCCCCGATCACGTCCTCGATCCCCGGCATCGTGCCCGCGTCGACGAGCACCGGGGAGTCGCCCGCGAGCAGGTACGCGTTGCAGGTGAACCCGCTGGCGCCCTCGGTGACGGTGTGGATCTCCATACCCGAACGTACCCCGCGGCGAGCAAAAACCCTCGGCCGTGCGTGCTCTCGGCGCTCCGCGGCCGTCGGTCCCGCCCTGCGTGTGTTTTTTACTATCGTGTCTCATACCTATGTGTGTATGGGATTCGGGAGCTACGACGAGTCCGAACAGGAGAACCAGGACTTCGACACCGACCTCGACGACGACGACGGCGTCGCGACCTCCCAGGCCGACCACGGGGGCGACGTCGAGTTCGAGATCGGCGCGTCGAACGACGAACTTCTGGACCGGCTCAAAGACATCAAACAGGAGTGACGGCCGTCCGGCGGCAACCGGGGGACACGCCGTGGTGAAGCCCGGAACGCGGGCGCTGGGGATCGCCGAGTCGACGTCGGACGAGACGTGTCTGTTCTGCGGCGCCGTCGTTCGGGCCGACCGCGTCGTCGACGGCGTCGGCTTCGCGACCGCGACGGTCGGCGGACTCGACGCCACCGACGCCGTCCGGACGCTCCTCGACCGCATCGACCGCGAGGACGTCCGTTACCTGTTGGTCTCCGGGGTCGCCCCCGCGTGGTTCAACCTCCTCGACCTCGATCGGATCGCCGACGCGGCGGACCGCCCCGTGTTCGCCGTCTCCTACGAGTCGAGTCCCGGGCTGGCGCCGGCGATCGACGCGGCGTTCGACGGCGAGGCAAAGGCGGCGCGGCTGGCGGCGTACGACCGGCTCCCGCCGCGGACGCGGCTTCGGGTGAACGACGAGACGGTGTTCGTCCGGTGCGTCGGCGGCGACGAGACGCGTGTGACCGCCGACGGCGACGACGCGCCGCCGACCGCCCCGCCCGAGGCCGCGCGGGTGATCCGGGCGTACACGCCGACCGGCGGCCGGCCCGAGCCGCTCCGGGTGGCCCGACTCGCCGCCCGCGGTGCCCAGCAGTGGCGCGTGGCCGACTCGGACCGTCACCGGTAAGTCGCGGCCGTCCGCGGTTCGAGTATGACCTGCGGCGCGGACGAGGACGACGACGCGACGAGCCGCGGCGGGAGAGCGGCGGCCGACGGCGGCACCCCCACGACCGACGGCGCCGACGTGGTTTCGTGCGCGCGCTGCCCCCGACTCGCGGCGTCGCGATCCCGGATCGTCAACGGGGTCGGCCCCGACGACGCCGACCTGCTGTTCGTGGGCGAGGCTCCCGGCGCGAACGAGGACGAGCGCGGCGAACCGTTCGTGGGCCGGTCGGGGGACGTCCTCGACGACGCGCTCCGCGACGCCGGGATCGCCCGCGCGGACGTCCGGATCACCAACTGCGTCCGGTGTCGGCCGCCGGAGAACCGAGATCCACGCCGCGAGGAACTCGACAACTGCCGGGGCCACCTCGAACGCGAACTCGCCGGGGTCGACCCCGAACTGATCGTCACGCTCGGGAAGGTCCCCTCGGAACACCTGCTGGGGCGGTCGGTCGCGGTGACCTCGGAGGCGGGTGACGTGGTGGACGTGCGGGTGGGCGAACGGTCGTACCGCGCCGTGATCTCGGTGCATCCCGCGGCGACGCTGTACGACGGGAGCCAACGCGAGACGTTCGTCGAGACCATCGACCGCGCGGCCGACCTCGCGGGCGTCGGCGGCGACGGCGACGGCCAGTCGAGCCTGGACGCGTTCTGATCCCGTCGGCCATCGTCGCGTGACCGAGTTCGGCACCGAGAGATGAGAAAAACCTTCACGTCGGCGTAGCCGACAGTACAAGTGTGGTCGAACGAGTGACACTAATCGGAGTGGATCCGCAGTTCGATCGGGACACTCGGCTGAACCCGACATTTCAGCGTGTTATTGAAATAACAACAAAAAGGAAAACATCTTAGTACGGTAGCCGGTACCGATCGCACACACTCGGATGGACGCCTTTCCCGCGGTGAAGCTCGGTTACGCGCTCCTGTTCGGCGTCACCGCCTTGACCTGCCTCGGCACGATCCCGCGTGCACTCGACCGCTTGGACGACTCCGACACCCGGGTCGGGCTGGTCGCGCTGCTGGCCACGAGCGGGCTCTGGGCGTCCGTCTACGTCGGCCGGCTCCTTTCGGTGGCGCCGATGCTCCAGCTCGCGTTCTACGTTCTGGGGCTCGTCGCCGGGCTGGCCTCGGTGGGGGCGTGGCTCTACTTCTGTTCGGCGTACGCCGGCAAGTCGCTCCACGAACGGCCGCTGTTCCGGCGGCTTGCGGTCTTCGCCTTCGCGGTCGTCGTCGCGGTCAAGCTCACCAGCCCGGTCCACGGGCTGTACTTCTCGGCGACGCCGACGACCGACCCCTTCCCGCATCTCATGATCCGGCTGGGCGTACTCCACTGGATCGTCACCGGGCTGGCGTACGCGCTGTCGGCGGTCGGGTTCTACATCCTGTTCGAGGCGTTCCAGGGATCGACCCACGCCACTAGCCGGCTGAAGCTCCTGGCCGCGCTGGCCGGACTCCCGGTGGTGTTCGACCTGCTCAGTTACTCCGGGGTCGGCCCGATCCTCACGCTCAACTACGAGCCGATCGGCGTCGGGCTGTTCGCGGTCGGCGCCCTCTACGTTGCCGACGGCAGCTTCGTCGCGGTCCAGCGGTTCGGCCGGGAGCAGCTGCTGGACGAACTCGACGAGGCGGTCGTCATCGTCGACGCCGACCGGCGGATCAGGGACGTGAACGAGGCCGCCCGGAGCCTGTTTCCCGGGCTGGCGGGAGCCGTCGGCGCGACGCTCTCGGCGGCCGTGCCGGCGCTCGACGACCACCTCCCGGTCGAGGGATCCGAGGTGATCCAGGTGGGAGAGTCGACCCCGCCCCGGCGGTACCTGCTGTCGATGCAGCCGCTGACCGTCGGCCAGACCGCCATCGGGCGCGCGATGGTGTTGACCGACGTCACCGACCTCGAACGCCGGCGTCGACAGGTGCAGCGCCAGGAGTCCCAGCTCGACAACTTCGAGGAGGCGATCACCCACGAACTCCGGAACACGATCAACGTCGTGCAGGGAAACATCGAGCTGGTCGCCACGGAACTGACCCTCGACGACGACGCGACCCAGGAGCGGATCCGGACGGCGGCGGCGGCCGCAGACCGGATGGGAATGATCGTGTCGGACCTGGTCACGCTGGCGCGGCTGGGTCGGACGGCCGAGGAGATCGAGCCCGTCGACGTCGCGGGCGCGGCGCGTCGGGCGTTCTCGGCGGTCGCCGGCGCGGACCACTCCCTGACGACGACCGGGATCGGCGAGATCCACGCCGACAGGCGGCGGGTCGAGCGGCTGTTCGAGAGCCTCTTCGAGTTCGCCGTCCGGAACGGCGCGACCGAGATCGAGGTCACGGAGCGCGACGGAGCGCTGGTGGTCACCGACGACGGCCGGCCGCTGTCACCCGGCGACGTCGACCGGGCGTTCGCCTACGGCCAGGCCGTTCCCGACGCGGAGTCGGGGATGTTGCTCCCGGTGGTTCGGACGCTCGCGGCGGCCCAGGGGTGGACCGTCGACGTCGACCCCGAGTACGACGAGGGCGTCCGCGTCGTCATCGAATACTGACGGCCCCGTCCCCCGGCGGCGCGCCCGGCCGCCGCTACCGGTCCGCCGACGTCCCGAGCCACTTGCCGCCGTCGGCCAGGTCCCGGATCGATTCGAGCAGCCCCTTCGAGTCGTGTTCGGAGGGGCGGAGCCGGGCCCGGAGCCGCGAGGAGAGGAGCTCGATCGAGAGCACGAGGCCGAGAAGCGTCACCAGCCCGGCACCCGCGCGGAAGGAGTTGAAGAGGTTCAGGTTCTGCTGGATGTACTGTCCCAGCCCGCCGGCGCCGACGACGCCCAGGGAGATGGCGATCCGCGTGTTGATCTCCACGATGTAGAGCGTCCACGCGACGAACGACGAGGAGACCTGCGAGAGCATGCCGAAGTTGATGATCTGGAGCCGGGAGGCGCCGGTCGACGAGATCGCCTCGATCGGCCCCTCGTCGATCTCTTCGAGTTCGTCGGTGAACAGCCGGCCGAGGTTGCCGACGGTGTCGGTCGCGACCGCGAGCATCGCGGTCAGCGGCGACAGCGGAACCAGCGCCGCGTAGATGAACACCCACACCAGCGCGGGGATGGCGCGGATCGTCGACATCACGCCGCGGAACAGGAAGTTGAAGGGGAACGGCGTGACCCGCTCGGAGCCGAACACGCCGAAGAGGAGCGCGAAGGGGAACCCGAGGACGGTGCCCACGATCCCGATCGTGAGCGTCATGACGACCGCCGACACGATGAGGCTGCTCCGGAGCGACCCGGCGGTCTCGACGACCGTCATCGGGCGGGCGAGGGTCGCGAGGATCGCCGCCAGCCCCCCGATCTCCGCCTCCTGGGTGTAGAACGTGAGATCCACGAACGTGGGGCGGGCGTACTTCGCGAACTCCGCGAAGAAGAACTCGAACTGCGCGAACCGCACGATCTCCGGGACCGGCCGCGTGCCCAGGAACCCGGTGCCGAAGTAAACCACGAGCCCCGCGACGACCACGCCGAGAACCCCGATCGTCCGGCGGATCGCGATCCGCCGCTCGATCCGCGAGAGGATGCCGTCGATCGCGTCCGTGCTCACGGGTCGACACCTCCCACGCCCGTCCCGGGGCCGGCGTCGGCGCCGGCCGGCGTCTCCACCCCGGTCTCGGACTCGTTCTCACCCGTGGGGTCAGCGTCAGCGTCGAACCCGGCCTCGGCGTCGGCGCCGTAGTAGAGATCGTCGACGACGTCCATCGACAGCGCCTCCCGGGAGCCGTCGAACATCACCGACCCGTCGCGGATCCCCACGAACCGATCGCCGAACTCCCGGGCGATGTTGACCTGGTGCAGGCTCGACAGCGTGGTGAGGTCCCGCTCGGCGGCCGCCTGCTTCAGGTACCGCATAACGTCGCGGGCGGCCTTCGGGTCGAGGCTGGAGACGGGTTCGTCCGCCAGGAGGAGCGAGGGGTCCTGGACCAGCGCCCGCGCGATCCCGACCCGCTGCTTCTGCCCGCCCGACATCGACCCGGCGCGCTGTTCGGCCTCGTCGAGCAACCCGACGGTGTCGAGCGCCCGGAGCGCCTCGCGTTTGTCCGCGCGGTCGTTGAGCGTGAGGATGCTCCGGAGGTTGTCGGTGCGACCCAGCGCGCCGGTGAGGGCGTTGCGGTACGCCGACAGCGACTCGATGAGGTAATGCATCTGAAAGACCATCCCGACGTCGCTGCCGGAGTCGGAGACGGGCCGCCCGCCGATCTCGACGGTTCCGGTGGTCGGGGTCGTGAGGCCGTTGAGGATGCGGAGCAGCGTCGACTTCCCGGCGCCGGAGGGGCCGAGGACGACGACGAACTCCCCCGCGTCGATCTCCAGGGAGACGTCGTCGAGCGCGACGGTGTCCTCGCCGTATACTTTCGTGACGTTCCGTAGCGAGACGTGTGGCATATGTGGGTGTTCGTCGGGTTGAATAAGTATGTGGCCGAGACGGCCGAATTACGAGTCGAGCAGCTCCGCGGAGATCCCGAGTTCGTTCGCGACGTCGACGACCGGCTGGTAGGTGTCGTTGCTCGCCTCCCGGACGTCGCTGAACCAGAGGTCGTCGTCGGTGTCGGCCTCGCCGTCCTCGCCGAGGTACAGCGACTCGCCGGCGTCGAGGAACGCGTCGCGGACCGCGGTCTGCTCCTCGTCGGAGAGGTCCGGACTGACGACCACCGGCGCCCGGGGAATCTCCTCTTCGGTCTCCACGTACCGGTAGCCGTCGTACAGCTCGCGGTCGTCGTTGAGGCTGATGAACTGGCCGACGCCGGCGGCGGCGACCTGTCCCCGCTCCAGCGCCGCCCACGCCTCGGCGTGACTGGAGAACTGCGGCGTGAAGTCGGCGTCGCCCGTGTCGGTCGGGAGGTCGCCGATGTTCAGCCCGGCCTGCTGGAGCATGTACAGCGGGTACAGCGCCCCCGAGGCCGAGAGTCGGTCGGCGAAAGCCACCCGTTCGCCCTCGAGGTCGGTCAGCGACTCGACGTCGGAGTCCGCTTGGGTCGCGATGACCGAGGCGTAGGTCCAGGAGCCGTAGCCGAACCGCTGGAGGACGATGTCACACCGGTCGTTGGCGACGCCGAGCGCGGCCGCGAACGGGCCGGTCTCGGCGACGTCGCCGGTCCCGCCGGCGAGACTCTGGAGCACCGCGCTGTAGCCCGCGGCGTACTGGAGGGTCGCGGTGTCGACCGGGAGTTCACTCTCCAACAGCTCCTGCACCGGCGCGTACTGCGACTGCATCAACTCCTGCGGTTCGCTCGGCGACATGTAGAACGTCAACCGACCGTCGCCGTACGGGACCGGCGTGCTCGTCGCGGTGTCGGCCTGGGTCTCGGCCGCCGTCGACGGCCCCGACGTGTCGGTGCTACCGCCGCTGTCTGTGCCGCCGCTACACCCCGCTGCGAGGCCAGCCACCCCGACTGCCCCGGCGGATTTGAGAAACGCTCGTCGTTTCGTCATATGAACACGTGAATCTACGATATCAGCCGGATAAACGTTCTGCTCCGGACATATATAGTCGAGTATAGTCACACCGAGCCGGCGGCGGGGCGCCGGCTCGACGGGCGTCGGAAACGATTTGACCCATCGCCGTGAAACGCGGGTATGAGCGTACAGACGGTAGCGGACGTCGTCGTGGTCGACTACGGCCTCGGCAACCTCCGGAGCGCACAGCGAGGGCTGGAGCGGGCCGGCGCGGCCGTGTCGATCACCGACGACCCCGACGACTTCGCGGCGGCCGACGGCATCGTGCTCCCGGGGGTCGGCGCGTTCAGCGAGGGGATGGACAACGCGGGGCCGTTCCGGGAGCCGCTCGCGGCGGCCGCCGACCGCGGCCAGCCGATCTTCGGGATCTGCCTCGGCATGCAGATGTTGTTGACCACGAGCGAGGAAGCCGACCACGCCGGCCAGGGCGAGGTCGAGGGGCTGGACTTCGTCCCCGGGACGAACCTCCGGTTCGACACCGACCTGAAGGTGCCGCACATGGGGTGGAACGAGTTGAACGTCGAGCGCGAGCACCCGATCGTCGAGGGGGTCGACACCGCGGGATCGGGGATCCCGCGAGCAGACGGAACCACGGCGGGTGGTTCCGTCGACGGCGAGCACGCCTACTTCGTCCACTCCTACTACGCCGATCCCGACGACGCCGACGCGGTCGTGGCGACCACCGACTACGGCACCGCGTTCCCGTCGGTGATCGCGAACGAGGCGGGGAACGTCTTCGGGACGCAGTTCCACCCCGAGAAGTCCGGCGAGACCGGACTGCGGATCCTCCGGAACTTCGTGGAGTACTGCGCCGACCGGTAGCCGGCGGGTGACGGGGTCGGAGGTTTGGCCGGCTCGCCGTCGACCCCCGAGAGTTTTTACGACCTCCGGCAGTAGACCGCGCTATGCAGGTAGTCACGCTGGGGCCCGCGGGGACGTACTCCCACAGAGCCGCCCGCGCGGTCAGCGACGACGTCGCCTTCCGGGAGTCGGTGTCGGCCATCGTCGCCGCGGTCGACGCCGGCGAGTACGACCGCGGCGTCGTCCCCATCGAGAACAGCATCGAGGGGAGCGTGACCGAGACGCTCGACGCCATCGCCGACGCGGAGCTCTCGGTCACCCAGGAGGTCATCACGCCGATCCGTCACGCGCTGCTCGCGCAGTCGCCGAACTTCGACACCATCGCGTCCCACTCACAGGCGCTGGCGCAGTGCCGCGCGTACCTCGAACGGGAGTACCCCGACCACGCCCTGGAGGCGGTCGCGAGCACCGCCCGCGGGGTTGAGCGCGCCCGCGGGGACGCCACCGTGGCCGGGATCGGTCACCCCGACAACGCCGGCGACGACCTCACAGTCGTAGCCGAGGACATCCAGGACCGCTCCTCGAACGCGACGCGGTTTTTCGTGGTCGGGCCCACCGCCGCGCGCTCTTCGGGCGGCGGCAAGTCCACCGTGGTGGTCTACCCGAACGCCAACTACCCCGGGCTCCTGCTCGAACTCCTGGAGGCGTTCGCGGACCGCGACATCAACCTCTCGCGGATCGAGTCCAGGCCGAGCGGGAACCGACTCGGCGACTACCTCTTCCACGTCGACTTCGAGGCCGGGCTCTACGAGGACCGCGCACAGGACGCGCTGTCGGAGCTCGAATCGATCGCCGCCGAGGGGTGGGTCAAGCGGCTCGGGTCGTACGACAAGCGGCACGTGGTTGACTAACCCACCTTTTTACTGCGTCGGGTCGCGCTTCGCGCGACCACTCCTTGTAAAAAGCTGGACCAAAAACACCGCCGATATTGCGGCCTCCGGCCGCTCATCGGCGTGAACCGCTCGCTCCGTCGCCGGCGCGCCGCGCCGGCTTCCAGTGAGACCGGAGGTCTCGCTCGGCTCGCGGATGCTCGAAGTACGGATTCTTTCTCCCGAACGGTTCTACAAATGTTATTACAGCAGCTTATTTCAGCGAAACCAGGTTGAATTAGCCCTCAAAGCGTGTGTGCATACCGACCTTTTGCTGCGGGCGGCTTCGCCGCCCTGGCAAAAGCTCGGCCAAAAGCGCGGCGTCG
>Ga0207753_1000206_pt1 | contig 23633 bp, 25 predicted proteins | sample PonA233FremontCA_2_FD_187273 | JGI IMG/M metagenome (GOLD analysis project Ga0207753, IMG submission 187273) | Salt pond sediment microbial community from Fremont, CA, USA - Pond A23 Sediment 3 (SPAdes) | ecosystem: Environmental > Aquatic > Non-marine Saline and Alkaline > Saline | place: USA... | reverse complement strand
CGGGGCGTCGTCTTCCGTCTCGTCGTCGGACTCGTCCGACTCCTCTTCGGTCGTCGAGGACGAAGAGCCGTTCACGTTCAGCGATTCAATCTCGATCTGCGTATACTGCTGTCGGTGTCCTCGCTTTACGCGATACCGTTTGCGCCGTTTCTTCTTGAACACGATCACTTTATCGCCCTTTACATGCTCCCGCACGCGGGCGGTGACCGAGGCGTCCTCGACCGTCGGCGTTCCGAGGGTTACGTCGCCCTCGCCGTCGGAGAGAAGAAGAACCCGGTCCAGGGTTAGTTCCTGGTCGGCGTTCGCATCCGAATGGTAGGGGACGTACAACGTGTCGCCCTCCTGAACCTTGAACTGTTTGTCTTTGACGTCAACAACTGCGTACATAAGGCGTCTCTGCTTTGGAGCGCCGGGTTGGATACCGACGCGAGAGTGACCGATTTTCGCTTCTTTGTCGAAACAAAGCCACGCACCGCCCGCGCATCCGTTCCTCGTGACCGTTCACTCCCCCTTTCGTTTCGCATGAAGATCACCCTCCCCCACCGTTCCGATCCGGTTTGTGTCAGCAAGCTGCTCTGTATCGGCCGCAACTACGCCGACCACGCCGCGGAGATGGACCGCGACGTCCCGGACGAGCCCATGGTGTTCTTAAAGCCCCCGTCGGCGCTCGTCCGCTCCGGCGACACGGTCCAGCTGCCTCCTCAGTCCCACGAGGTGCACCACGAGGTAGAGCTTGTGGTCGTCATTGGGAAAGAAGGGAAGCACATTTCGCAGGAGGCGGCGCTCGACCACGTAGCCGGCTACGCGGTGGGCCTCGATATGACGGCCCGCGATCTGCAGACGAAAGCCAAGGAGCAACGGCACCCTTGGTCCGTCGCGAAGGGGTTCGATACCTTTGCTCCCTTGGGCCCAATCCGCCCCGCAGACGAGGCGGAGGCCCCGCAGGACCTCACCCTTCGGTTGGCCGTGAACGGAGAGACGCGCCAGCAGGCCTCCACCAATCGGCTAATGTTTTCGGTGCCCGCGCTCATTCAGCATTGCTCACAGATCTTCACGCTCTCGCCGGGAGATCTGCTCTACACAGGCACGCCGTCCGGCGTCGGGCCGGTTCAGGACGGAGACGAGCTGGAGGCCTCCGCGACCGGCCTGGACCCGCTGCGCGTCTCGGTCGAACGGATCGGGTAGGTCCGCCGTCCAAACCAGGCTTCTCCCGCACGCTTGTTTATACCCACCATCCTACACGGACGATGGCTCCGCCCCGCTACACGGATCTCAAAACCCTGCACGCCCACGTCTGGGACGACCTTGAGGCCGCCGCCCAGGATCCGGGGCATCCGTACCGGCAGCTCACCTTCGGGACGGTGCACCAGAATGCGCCCGACCTGCGAACGGTCATTCTGCGAACGGCCAATGCCGACGGGCGCGTGCTCCAATTTCATTCCGACCGTCGTTCTCGGAAGGTCGAGGCCCTCCGCGACAACGACCGGATTGCCTGGCACGCGTGGGATCCGGAGTCCCTGGAGCAGATTCGGCTGTACGGACGGGCCACGGTGCATCTGGACGACGACGTGGCGATGGCGCTTTGGGAGTCGCAGTCGCCCTCGTCGCTGATGGTCTTCGCGCGGCCCTCGGCGCCGGGCACGCCGCTGAGTGCCCCGGAGGATGGCCTGCGGGAGGCCGTCAAGGAGGAGCCCATCACCGAAGACGACGTGGCGCCTGGCCGCCAGTACTTTGCCGCCATCCGGACGGTGATTGATCGCCTGGAGTGGCTGCACCTCCACCCCGACGGCCACTATCGCGCCCAGTTCGAGTACCCGGACGATCACGATGAATTTGAGGCCACCTGGCTGGTGCCCTAAGCCGGCAGTGCTACGACAGGGCCGCCGGCTCGCGGTCGGCGTAGGACTGGAGGATGTGCACCGCCTGCTCGATGGCCTCCATCGACACGTCCCGGTGCGTGGTGGCGCGGATGGTGGAGGGGCCGAAGGGAGTGAGCAACAGCCCACGTTCTTCCAGGTGCGACACCACCTCGTCGGCGGTGTCGTCGGGGAGGTCGAACATGACGATATTGGTCTCCACCGCGGCCGGGTCGAGGGAAAACGACGGGCAGGCCGCAAGGCCCTCAGCGAGGCGCTGCGCCTTCTCGTGGTCGCGATCCAGGTGTGGACGATGATGCTCAAGGGCGTAGAGGCCTGCCGCGGCGAGGATGCCGGCCTGCCGCATGCCCCCGCCGAATTGCTTGCGGGCCCGGCGAGCCTCCTTGATGAGCGGGGCCGGGCCCGCCACGACCGATCCCACGGGGGCCCCCAGGCCCTTCGACAACGCGACCCAGGTTAGGTCGGCGGGCTCAACCAGGGCCTCCTCCGACACCCCCAGCGCCACGGCGGCGTTCCAGAGCCGGGCCCCGTCGAGATGGAGGGCGAGGTCGTGGCGGCGGGCCACCTCCGCCAGGGACTGAATGCGGTCGAGCGAGTAGACGACCCCGCCGGCCTTGTTGGCCGTGTTTTCGATGGATACCACCCGTGAGCGGGGGAGGACCTCTGCCTCCGGACGCACGGCGGCTTCTACCTGGCTGGGGGCGAGGCGGCCCCGGTCGCCTTCCACAGGGTGGAGTTGCACTCCGGATAGCAGTCCCGCCGCCCCAGATTCGTAGTTGAAGACGTGACTTCCCCGCTCCAGAATAACCTCATCGCCCGGGTCGGTGAGGACGTGGAGGCAGAGTTGATTGGCCATGGTCCCCGAGGGCACGAAGAGGGCCGCCTCCACGCCCAAGAGCGCCGCCACGCGCTCCTGAAGCCGGTTGACCGTTGGGTCTTCGCCATACACGTCGTCGCCCACCTCCGCCTCGTACATTGCCCTCCGCATGCCTTCCGACGGGCGCGTGATCGTGTCACTCCGAAGGTCGATGGGCGCCATGAACAAGCAGGGGGCTGCAGGGGAGACCGATCTGAGCGGTGCTACTACCGGGAAATGTTCTTGATCTTGAAGTTGACGGTGCCCGCCGGAACGTCGATGGCAACCTCCTCACCCTCTTCCTTTGCGAGCAGGCCTTCCCCGATGGGACTGTCCACCGAAATTTTGTTTTCCGAAATGTCGGCCTCCTCTTCCGAGACGAGCGTGAACGTCTGCTCGTCGCCGGTATCCAGGTTCTCGACGGTTACGTCCGACAGGATGTAGGCCTTGCTGTCGTCGACGGTGGATTCGTCGACGATGCGGGCGCGAGCGATCGTATCTTCAATCTTCTTGATGCGGGCCTCGAGCTTGCCCTGTTCTTCCTTGGCGGCGTCGTACTCGGCGTTTTCGGAAAGGTCGCCCTTCGCTCGGGCCTCGGCAATCTCGTCGGCAATACGGGATCGCTCTTTGGTTTTGAGGTGATGGAGCTCCTCCTTCAGCTCCTCAAGTCCCTCTTCGGTCATGTATACGGTCTCTTCGTCAGCCATGCTGCTAAGGTCCGTTGGTACTGGAGTTGCGCGTGCGAGGAAAGCCGCACCTGCCAAAAAAGGAACGCCACGGCCGGAGTCGGCAGCGGCGTTTTGCGGGACACTTCTCAGATACGGTTCCCTTTGTTCGGATCGGCGTGGCGAAAGTTCCTCCGCTCTGAAAGCAGGGGTGCGGGCCGGGGGCATGGCTCATCGCTGAACGAGCGGGCCCTGTGCCGTGATGGTGGCCTCGCTACTCGTGGCGCGGAGCCGGACAGGGACGCCGAGGGGCAACGAGCATCGTGGAAGGTGGTGGCCGTAGGGCAATCCCCGTACGACCGGGTAGGATCGATCGCCGAAGTAGTCCTGAAAGACTTCCGTCAGGGACAACGTGGGCTTCTCTGCGTCCAACGGGCCTGTTGAGAACGTGCCGAGCACCACCCCGGCCACGGCCCCGAGCACGCCGGTGTGCTCAAGGTGGCTGAGCATGCGGTCCACGCGGTAGGGCGCCTCCTGCACCTCTTCCAGAACGAGGACGGCCCCTGAAAAGTCGGGTTCGTAGGGGGTCCCGAGGAGGCGCGATAAGACCGCCAGGTTGCCGCCCAGAAGGGGCCCGGTGGCCGTTCCGGGGCGGCGCGGGGTCAACGTCGCGTCGAATCCAGAGAGGAAGCCCGGCGTCCGCCCCTCGCTCCAGGCCCGAAACGAGTTCAGAGTGGCGTCGTCGGCCTGTGCCCACTCGGTGACGACGGGGCCGGAGAGGCCCGCCCAGCCGGCCCGGGCGTAGAGGGCAAGGTGGAGCGCCGTTACGTCGCTGTACCCCACGAGGAGGGGGGGCGGCGTCCGGAGTGCGTCCCAGTCAAGGCGAGGCAGGAGACGAAGGCATCCGTACCCGCCCCGGACGCAGAACACGGCGCGGATCTCGGGGTCGTTGAGCGCGCGCTGCAGCGCCGTGGCGCGGTCGGCGTCCGGGGCTGAGAGGTAGCCGCGCTCCGTGCCGGGACGCCAGGCATGCCGCACGTCGTACGTTTCGCGGAGACGCGCCAGGCCGTCGGCGTAGGGCTCGGGCGACCGGGGCGGGCTGGCCGGGGCCACTACCGCAACGGGCGATTCGGGCGGGAGCGGCAGAGGACGACGAAGCATGGTGGGGCTATAGACGAGGAGCCCGTGAACTGTTGGCGGCTACGCGGTGGTAGAGCCCTTATCGCTGGAGGGGGACCGGCCGGACGACGGTTTAGAGGGCTTGATGGACGATCCCGAGTCCGAGGAGGCCCCCTTCTTCTCCAACTCCTTGAGCTTCTTCCGGGTGCGCAGCTGCTTGGGCAGGGTGCTCAGTAGACCCACGAGCACGCCGAACCCAAAGGTCAGAATCAGGATCAAGGCTGTGGACCCCTGGGTCTGAAAGAAGAGAAGGTTGACGTCCATGGTCTGCGGGTTCTGGAGCGCAAACACCACGGCCAGGATCGCCAGCAACAGCGAAAAAACGAGTCCGAAGCGCATGATGGAAGGGGCATAGTGAGAAGAGACCGACCGGGTCTGGAAGGTAACGTTCAGAGCGGCCCGTGTCTAGCGATCACAGGTCCGGGTCTGCCGGAGACGAGGGCGTTCGCGCCGAACTCGGCACGGAGCGCCCCTTCCATTGCACGCGGTCACTCCAGTGGTGCAGGGCGGAATCCAGTTGAAGGAGGAGGCCCAGGATGTAGGACACGGGGGCGAGCAGGGTGATGTAGGCGGGCATGCCGCTGGCCCGGTCCGTCACGAACTTGAGCCCGTACAACGAGACGAGGAACCACCCCGAAAGCATCGGTGCCACGAGCCACGCCAACAGGAACCCGGCGTACATCAGCACGAACTGCGGGACGGTGCCCCCTAGTAGCAGGTACGCGTTTTTGCGAAAGCCGCGCCAGGCGGCCCCAAACCCGTCGTACATGTGAATAGACACCAAGTCTTGCACATCTACGAGGGTAGGGGGGGAGCCCTGCTCTTTCAGGTAGCGACCAATGGCCACGTCCTCCAGTACCGCGTCCTTCACCTCCTCGTGCGGCTCGTGGGCGTGATACACGGCCCGATCCACCAGCCAACACTGCCCGTTGAGGGCGCTGAGCGACGCCATTTGGGTACGGGTCACGAGGGGCCAGGGCAGGCCCGACAAGATGGCGTTCGGAACGAGGCTGACCAGCAACAGGGCGGCCCCCTGAAGCCGCGGAAATCCCGACGACACGCGGGTGCCGGAGCCGGTGTGCCGGGCCACCAGCTGTCGAAGTGCGTCGGGACGGCGGAGCTCGGCGTCGGCGTCGAGAAACAGGTAGCAGTCGCCCGAGGCCTCTCGGGTGCACTGGTAAAGGGCATGCACCTTGCCCACCCAGCCGGATGGGGGATCCTCGCCCCGGAGCGGCGTGAGGCGCGGATTCTCCTCCGCCGTGAGGACCTCCCACGTGCCATCGTCGGACCCGTCATCCCAAATGAGGATTTCGAGGTCGGGGTAGTCCTGGGCACGAAGGGTGGGCAGCAGCCGACGGAGGTTCTCGGCCTCGTTGCGGGCCGGGATACAGACGGAGAGGGAGGGCAGGGACGACGGCTCAGCGGCGGTTTGATGGCGCAGGTATCCCAGGTTGGCCAGCAAAATGCCCCAGACCGAAGCATGGACCAGCACGAGGGGCGGAATGAGAAGCAGGCGGATCAGCTCCAGCGTCATAGATCGGGGACTACACGTCGGGGGGGGACTCCAAGAACTGGCGATAGAGCGGCGCCAAATCTTGCCGCAGCATATTCTCGCGGAGAGCCTGGGCCTTGTCGGTCTGACCGGCCTCCTCAAGGGCCACGCACTCCCAGACGCGGGCCTCCGTCACGGAGATGCCGGACACCTGTTCGGCCTCCACGATCTCCGCCAATCGAGCAAACCGATCCGCGGCGGTGTCGGCATCCTTCCCGGCAATGGCGGGCCGAAAGAGGAGGGACTGCCCCTCCACCAGCAGCACAAAGGGCGCTTCTGGGGCCCGCGCCTTCGCTTCCTCGAGGAGTCGGTTGGAGCGACGGCCGTACTGGACGACGGAAAAGATGGAGGCCTCCCCGGCCCGGTAGGCCCAGAGGCCCGAGAGAAGGGCGTACTCCTGTGCCGTGCCGTCCGAGAGGGACGACGGCAGATCCTCCAAAACGGATGCGTCCTCGGTCAATGGATACAGGCGATACCGCACGAGGAGGCTATCGGCCCGGGAGGAAGCCTGCTCGAACAGCCCGCGAAGCCGATCGGCGTCTCGTTGCGCGTAGGCAGTCTGGGTAGCTTCCGCGAAGGGGGACGAGAGCATGGCGAGAAGGAGGAGGGCGACCATGGGACGCTACAAGTAGCGCTCAAAGAAGGTGGACGCGAAGGAGAAATCCCACCACTCCTCCGGGCTCCAGTGTCCCCGCAGGAGCGTATGGGCAGGGCGGTCCCCGGGCGTCTGCAAGCGGTGCCAAAGGCGCTTGAGTCGGTTTCGCTCCTGCCCATCGGCGTCGTGGACGGAGCCGCCGGTGAGAAGAGCTGTCGGGGTGGCTTCGTTCCGCCACGTCACGTGTACGGCGTACGGCCACCAGGCGGCCTGCGGATAGAGGCGCGCGAGGCGCGGGGCGGCCGCGGAGTCGAACGTACGGATGCCCTCGTCGGGGGGGTGGAGGGTGCCCTCCGGGTAGTAGACAAGGAGTGGGTGAGACTGATCGCGAAACCGGCGCGCCGTCCGTCGGAGGGTGGCGGCCCGGCGCGCGGGATCGTCCGGCGGAAACGGCTGGGCCCCCACGGCGGCGAAAAAGGGAAATCGGTCCCAGTCGGCCATCCACAGGGTGGGCCGCCGGTCTAGGTGCGCCCGGAACAGAAGCCACGCCAGGTGGCCGTCGTAAAAGTGGTGATGGTTGGAGTAGGCGATGACGGGGCCATCGGGCAGGGACGGCGGAGATCCCACCCAGCAGACCCGTCGGAAGGCCCGGCGGAGATCCCACCGGAGGAGGGCAGAGACGATCCGACGACCAAGGGCCACGAGGGGGGAGAAGGCGGCACGTGAACAACGATGACGATCGCCGAGTCAGGGCGTGGTCCGGCTTACACGGTCTTTGCGGCCCGTGTATCCGTCGTAGAAGAGCAGCGAGAGCTTGCGGCGGAAAGAGACGTAGGCCCGGCGATTCAGGTTGTCGTAGTCGTTCGCCCGCACCTCGTTCATGATTTCCCGGTACATCCGAGCGGCAGCCTGGATGCCATAGCGACTGCGATAGGGGAGTGCCGCAATGCCCTCAAAGCTTTCCCGGTACCGCTGCTCGGCCGCCGCCATGGCCGCTTCCAAGAGCGCAGGGTATCCATCGGCGACGCGCCCCTCACGAAGGGCCTCCATGGGCACGTCGTGCTTGTTCAGCCATCGTTGTGGAAGGTACACCCGGTCCAACTCCTCGATGTCCTCCCCGACGTCCCGCACGATGTTGGTGATCTGCATCGCGATCCCGAGCTGTCGGGCCGCGGGCTCCAGGTCTTCGTGCCGCTCCGAGGAAGCGAGAAACGGAAGCATCATGGCGCCCACGCTTCCCCCCACGAGATTGGAGTAATCGATTAGGTCCTCCTGCGATAGGACCGGCCGGTCTTCAAGGTCCCAGATCGCCCCATCAATCAGTTCGTACATGGGTCCCCGGGGGAGGGAGGACTGGTCATGAACCTCCGCCAGCCGGCGCCAAAGAACGGCGTCCGAGGGCGGGTGTCCGGCCAGGGTAGCATCTAGCCGGTCGCGGACCTCCTTTACCTCCTGCAGCGCCCGCTCGCGCCCCACCTCCAGGACCCGTTGATCGGCAATCGAGTCGACCCGGCGACAGTAGAGGTACAGCGTGGCCACCGACATCTGCACGGACCGGGGCAGCAGGTAGGCCGCAAGGGAAAACGTGCGGGAGTGATACCGAAACGACTCCCAAATCCACTGGTCCTCGTCGGCTCGCGTGTCGAGGGAGAGGGTCGGCATGAGGTCCGTCCTGGGTGACGAGACGTGAGCACGTGAATCTACGCGCGGAGGAGCGATGCCGCGCGCCTCAGGGTGCCGGGGTTGTAGCGCCACAGGAGCAGAAAGGGCAACAGGGTCGCAAGGACTCCGATGACGCCCGCGAGGTACAGGTCCCGAAGCAGGCAAATGGAGACGGGAAAGAGGCAGTTAAGGGCGTACACCCACGGCGCCCATTCATTCTCGATGGGCTTTCCTTTCGCAATGTACTCGTAACCGAGGAGAATCACGAACGTGACCGTCGCCCATCCGACCCAATTCGAGAGGGGCATGCCAAAGAAAAAGCCGTCCACTCCGTATTCCCAAAACGGGAAGGCCCGGTTCATCGCGGGGTCGAGCGATACGTCCCACAGCACCATAAACAACGTGCCGAGCAGGAGCGCCCCCGTTCGTCGGGGTGTGACCCGCCGGGCCAAGTCAAGGGAGATGATCGACATCGCAAACCACGAGGGCGGAATGAAGTACGGCACATGTCCGGCAATCTTGGGGCCCAGCCACTGTGTGTACTGGTATTCGCCGAAGGGCAGCGCAATGCCCCCAACCGTGAACCACCCCGTGGTGCCGATCAGTTCACTCGCGCCGCCGATGACGCAGCCCCAGATCGCGATTAGACTCATGCGCTTCCAGCCCAGGAGCGGACCGTACATGAGCAGCGGCAAGAGGGCCAACATGACCATGAAGGTCCATGTCGGCGTCTTCACCAGCTTCGTGTAGATCGGCCCGAAAATCGACATCGACGACGGAACGAGCCGGAGTAGCAACATCCCGGCCACACTGAACGAGATCGCGCCTACGAACAGCCAGAACGCGAACTGAAAGATCAAATTATAATTGCCCTCCAGCGTCGGTGGGGAGGGGTCTGAGCTCGACATGAAGGGCCGTCGGTCGAATTGTGGGGTCGACGATGCGGGAGCGGCAGCAGCGGTGACTCGGTGTGCGCGAGCACAGGGGCGTCCGGACCGGGAGACGGTGGAGAGGACCCTCGCGTAGGGACCATCGCTCCCGCCAACGCGTCAGAGCTGAAGAGTGATTGTGCGAATACGCGTTCGAAGAGAATGGTCGCCGTGCAGCCGCCAGAATATTTTCCACGCCTGGAGTACATGGCGCTTCTTCAGCAGGTGGATCACTTCATTCTCGCCAACACGTTCCCGTATCGCGAGCAATCGTTCCAGAACCGTATCAAACTTCGCAGTCCGCAGGGATGGCACTGGATTACCATTCCCGTTTTTGGCCAGCGGGACGGCGCGCCGATTCGGGACGTGACCATTAAGACCGGCGGCCGGTGGCGCGAGAAGCACTGGCGCTCGTTTTTGTACAACTACCGGTCGACGATGTACTTCGAGTATTTCAAGGCGTCGTTCCAGCCGTTTTTTGAACACCAGTGGGAGCGCCTTAGTCCCTGCATCTGCCGGTCCGTCGAACTGCTGGCGGACCTCTTGGGCCTGCAGAGCACCGTCTCGCGGGCGACCGCACTCAGAGAGAGTCCGGCCACGGTGCCCGACGTCGTGCGATCCATAGGGGCGAACGAACTGATGGTGCCGGCCGACGAATCTCTTCCTGCCCTGCCTGATTCGGTAACCGTACGGAGGGTTTCGTACGACCACCCCACCTACCGGCAGAACTTTGAGGGGTTCGAGGCCGGTCTGTCCGCGGCGGATCTGGTGTTCAATTACGGCCCGGAGGCCCGCCGCATTCTTGCAAAGGGACGGTCCGTGGAGGCACCCGCCCGGTAGCTGTCGCTGAATGGGAGCGGGCCCGTTGGCCTTCCCGCTGGATTCTGGGTACCTTCGTTCCCGCCCTCCAACTGCACCACACTCGTCATCCTCGCCCGCGTCTATGATTCTTCCTGACCACCACATTCGCTCCCTCGCGACCAAGCACGACATGATCGAGCCGTTCGTCGACGAACAGGTTCGGGAAGATGTCGTCAGCTACGGCCTCAGCTCTTTCGGGTACGACATGCGTGTGGCCGGGGAATTTCGGGTCTTCACCCCCAACATCTACAACAGCGTGGTGGACCCGAAGCGCATTGACGAGCGGGCGCTGGTGGAGTACGAGGTGGACGACCACATCTTGATCCCTCCCAACTCCTACGTGCTCGGCCGCTCGATCGAATACTTCCGCATGCCGCCGGACACACTCGGGCTGGTGCTCGGGAAATCCACCTACGCCCGCTCCGGCATCATCGTGAATGTCACGCCGCTGGAGCCGGGCTGGGAGGGGCACGTGACCATCGAAATCGGAAATGGCACGCCCCTGCCGGCAAAGGTGTACGCGGAAGAGGGCATCGCCCAGGTCGTCTTCTTTCAGGGAGAACCCCCTGAAGTATCGTACGACGAAAAAGAAGGTAAGTACCAGAGCCAACAAGGAATTACATTGCCCCGCCTGGAGTAAATTCTTCGTCCTGTTTCCGCCACTGCGATCGTTCTTCTGTTCCAGTCATGGCCGACCCGTCCACGTCCTCCGGTGACACGACTGCTTCTCGCTCGTGGCGACGATGGGCCGCGGCGGGAGTCTTTCTCGTGTTTTTCGCGGTGATCCTTTGGGAAGTGATCAATCCCTATCGGGGCCAGCGCTTCGAGAAGATTCCGCACGGGGACCATGTCCATTTCGTGCCGAAAGATCGGAATCCGGACGTCCCGATCAGTCGCTTTCCCACCCAGCGCCCTGCCTCCGATGAGCAAATTACGCCGGATGGACAGGTGGTGCCCCGGTCGACTGGATCTCAGGAGTAGGCGTCCCTCAGGCGCCAAAGTCCTGAAGTAGGGGAGTGGCCTTCAGTTGATCGAGAACGTCCATGACTGCGTCTTCTTCCTCGTCGGTAAGGGGCGCGAGGGGCGGTCGGACCGGCGTCCACTGCGGTGCTTTCAGGTACTGCGACAGGACCATCTTCAGGGCAGGAATCGTCGGGAGCGGGGCAAACGCCGTCCGGAGGTCGGTGAGGGTCTCCTGAGTGGAGGTTGGATCGTCGCCGGCCTGCCATCGGGCCCGCACCGCCGCCGCGACAGGGGCCGTCACATTGGCCGTGGCCGAGATGCAGCCGTCCCCGCCGGCCTCAAGGACCCGGAGTAGCAGCCGCTCGGTGCCCGAAAAAACCTGCAGATCCGGAAAGTGATGGCAGAGGGCCTCCGTGTGATCCCACTCGCCGCTCGAATCTTTGATGCCGGCAATCTGGTCGGGGTACGCGCTCCGCAATCGTTGCATGAGGTCGAAGGGGATGGGGACGCCCGATAGCTCCGGAAAGTGGTAGAAGTAGAGCCGAAGGTCGGCGTGCCCGACGCCCTGAATGAGCCGGTCGTAAAACCGAAAGAGTCCCTCCGAGGAAATCTGGCGGAAGTGAAACGGCGGGAGCACCAGCACGCCCCCCACGCCTCGCTCTGTGGCCTCCCGTGTGAGATCGAGGGCGTCCGGAAGGGCCAAGGCCCCCGTCCCAACAAGGAGCCGCTCCGCCGCAACCCCCGCCGACAGCACGGCGTCAAGGCCGCTCAGGCGTTCCTCGACGGACAAGGACAGCCCCTCGCCCGTGGTGCCGAAGAGCAGTACGCCGTCACAGCCCTGGTCCAGGAGCCGCTGTGTGTGCTGGGCGAGAGCGTGCGGCGTGACGCGGAGATCGGACTGGAAGGGCGTAAGGCCGGCGGCGAAAACGCCGGCGGGGAGTCGTTGGGACATGGAAAAATACAGGGTTATGGAAGAGAATCGATGCCCGCCGGGCCAAGAAGATCCTAAAGAAGAATGCTTACCCCAGGGCCACGTCCAACACCATCATGATGGCAAACCCGCCCATCACGCCCAGAGTTGCGAGGTCGGTGTTGTCGTGGCGCTGCGATTCGGGGATGAGTTCCTCAACCACGACGTAGATCATGGCCCCGGCGGCGAAGGCCAAGGCGTAGGGCAACAAGGGGCGGACCCACATCACGGCCACGGCGCCCACGAGGGCGGAGAGGGGTTCCACGACGCCGGACAATTGTCCATACCAGAAACTCTTTGCCCGAGACAGGCCGTCCCCCCGCAGGGGCAGCGCGACGGCAATCCCCTCCGGAAAATTCTGGAGCCCGATCCCCACCGCGAGGGCAATCGCCCCAGCGAGGGTGGCTCCGGTGGCAACCTCCAATTCGATGGCTGCAGCCCCAAAGGTCACCCCCACGGCCAACCCTTCGGGGATGTTGTGCAGAGTGATCGCTAGGACCAGAAGGGTCGCCCGTTGCCACGAGGTGGACGGGCCCTCCGCGTTGGCCAGGCGGGCCCCTGGGTGAAGGTGGGGCAACAACGCGTCGGCGAGACGCAGGAATACGCCCCCCACCAAGAAGCCCAGTGTTGGGGGGATCCACTTCGTCGTGCCCTGCGCGGCGGCCATTTCAATCGATGGGGCAAGCAAAGACCAAAAGCTGGCGGCAATCATCACCCCGGCGGCGAATCCCATCATCGTGTCCAGGAGCCGCTGATTGACGCGGCGCGTGAAAAAGACGAGGGAAGCCCCCAGGGCTGTGACGCCCCAGGTAAACGCTCCAGCCAGCAGGGACTGCGCGATGGGGGACAGTGCTGCAAACCAGGAGGAGAGGGAGCTAACCACAGGATGGAAGCGCATTCTCAGCGTTACGATGCCGGGTCGTCTGGAAAACGCGTTGGGAAAAGAGACCCCTGCTGGACACCAATGTTCGATCAGCCAAGAGATCGCCCTTCACAAAGGGCCCCCGCAACTTCCAGCCGGAGCACGCGTAAGGCCGAAACCATCCAAAAATGACCACTGGTCTTTTGGACGTCTCAGTTGGGCCTTTCTGACAGGTCTGACTGATTTCTGCCGCTCTGCCCGCGAATCTTGAGTCCCTACCCCGTTCCCTCATGAGTACTCTCCCCGACGGTCAATATCTTCTCACCGATGTCCAGTGGCGACGGAAGGATCGAGACGAAGCGTTTCGTCCCCTGCACGGGTTCACCACGGGTCATCTCATGGTGGAGGGCGGAAGCATTGAGGCGGAGGCGCGGTTCAACGATCAGTTCTTGTCAAATCGCTTCAGCGACCTGGAAGAAGATCGCGTTCCGGTGATCCTGCTCGTGGAGGTATTGGAGACGGAGGACCCCTACACGCTCACGTGCTCGGCACCCACACTCGACCGGGCTGGGGCGTCATACCGGTTGGAGGTGGAGGGCGAGGTGTCCGACGTCGAAGGCGCGCCGTCGCTCTAGCGATCCGATGTCCTGTCGGACGGAGCCCCGGCGTGAGAAGCTGGTCCCGACCTACTGATGCCGGAAGTTGGGCCGGGCGGCCGGGGCGTTCTCCAGAATGTCTTCGACACGGGACTCCGTGTCTTCGTTGATCCGGTCGACGACGTCGAGCGCCTTCATGTTTTCCTCCACCTGTGCGGGGCGGGACGCTCCGGTAATGACCGTGCTGACGTCGTCGTTGCGGAGGCACCAGGCCAGGGCCAGTTGCGCCGTTGTGCAGTCGAGGTCCTTGGCGACCGCCGTCAGCGCTCGCGCCTTCTCCAGGTGCTCTTCGCGCAGGACCTGGTCCTGCAACCACTCGTAGCCCTCCGTCGCGAGGCGGCTGTCGTCCGGAATGCCGTCGTTGTACTTACCGGTCAGCAGGCCGCTGGCAAGCGGGCTCCAGGTCGTCGTTCCCAGGCCGATATCGTCGTAAAGCGGGGCGTACTCGCGCTCGACCCGGTCCCGATGAAACATGTTGTACTGCGGCTGCTCCATGGTCGGCGGTACCAGGTGCTCACGGCGCGCCACCTCGTAGGCGTGCCGAATTTGCTCGGCGCTCCACTCGCTCGTGCCCCAGTAAAAGGCGTAGCCGCTCTCCACCAGATAACTCATCGCACGCACCGTCTCCTCGATGGGCGTCTCAAGGTCGGGGCGGTGGCAGAAGACCAGGTCCACGTAGTCCATCTGCAGTCGCTTCAGGGCCGCCCTGGTGCCTTCTACCACGTGCTTGCGGGACAGTCCGCGGTCGTTGGGCCCGTCGCCGCCCCAGAAGATTTTCGTAGACACGACCAGGTCCGTCCGGTCCCAGCCTTTGTCTCGGATAATCTCGCCCATCATGCGCTCGGACGTGCCGCCGGCGTACGCCTCGGCGTTGTCGAAGAAGTTGACGCCGTGGTCGTAGGCGACCTGCATGCACTCGGCGGCCCGTTCCGTGTCAATCTGGTCCCCGAAGGTGACCCAGGACCCGAATGAGAGGGCGGAGACTTTGAGTCCAGAGGATCCGAGAGTGCGGTATTCCATGAGGGGGGATAAGGATTGATGTGTAGAGAGGGGGAAAAGAATCGGCTAATTTGAACGTCCCATCCACAGCATCGTGCCCGCCCACACTCGCTCCCGGATGAAGTCCGCCCAATATTCGAGCCGCGTCCGATCCGGCCGATGGACCTCCTACCAACGGGGGCAATCCTGCGCGGCCGCTAAGTGGTTCGGTTTTTGTGCAGTCGTTTGGGCAGATGTCCTCCGTGCAATCGTTCCCGCATGCCCCTCGTCTTCGATGGAATCTTTTCTGCGTCGCCTGGTTTTGGTCGCCTACGGCGTCCTCGGACTGGCGGGGCTCTTTGCGCTGGCGATCTGGTTTGGGGCCACGCACACCGGCTTCGCCATTTTCCTGACGAGAGCGATGGAGGGGCTGCCGTTTGACCGGGCCGTTTTTCTGGAACAGCTGCAAGACGCCGGAATCTTCTCTATCGGCTGGGGAGTGGGGATCACGGCCTGGCTCGCGACGGGGCAGCAGGCCGCTACGTATCTATTCTCCCGCGTCAGCAGGGCGTGGACCTTCTGGCGGCGCGGAGTGCTCACCAGTCTGCTGCCCGTTCTCAAGTATGTGATCGTCGGGTTCACCCTGCTTGCCCTCGGGATCCTCCTCATGCGGCAGCTTTGGGGGCTCTGGACAGGAGCGTACGACGCGGGCTTGGTCGCGGGGGGAATCCTGGGCGTCGTGTATTCGGTGGCCCGGACGCCCTCCAACCGGGCCCGCCTCGATTTCTTGGAGGCCAACCAGCGATACGTGAACGACGAGAAGGTCTCGGTCTTTACCGAAACCAAGAAGCCGTAAGGGCGCGGGCGCCGCGTTCCGCGGGCCCATGTTCTCTTGGAGAGCCTTTGGCGGAAGGACGAAAAAGACGCTGAGGCGCGGACTCGGGGCAAAGAGAAAGCCCATCCCCGCTGGGTCGCGGAGATGGGCGATCGGCCTGGAAAAGGAAGGGGTTTGCGTCTACTCGTCGTCCGACTCGCCGGCCTTCCCGTTGGTGTGGATGGACTTCAGGGCGTCGAGGTTGCCCTCATTCATGATCTTGTCGACGAGGCCGTAGTCCCTCGCTTCCTCCGCGCTCATCCAGTAGTTTCGATCGGCATCCTTCTCGATCTGCTCGATGCTCTTGTCCGTGTGGTGGGCAAGAATCTGGTAGAGGCGCTTCTTGAGCCACGCCATCTCCTTGGCCTGGATCTCAATGTCGGACGCCTGACCCTCGGTGCCGCCCATGGGCTGATGCATCATGACGCGGGAGTTGGGGAGGCACGCCCGCTGCTCCGCCTCGCCGCCCGCGAGCAGAACCGAGCCCATCGACGCCGCCAGGCCCACGCAGGTCGTGGCGATGGGCGCCTCCACGTACTGCATCGTGTCGTACACGCCGAGCCCACTGTAAATGACGCCGCCCGGGGAGTTGATGTACAGATTGATGGGCTGGTTGGACCCTTCGCTCTCCAGGTAGAGGAGCTGGGCCACGGTGAGGTTCGCAATCTGGTCGTTAATCGGCGTCCCCACAAACACAATCCGCTCCTTGAGGAGGCGGCTAAAGATGTCGTAGGCCCGTTCGCCACGGGTGGTCTGCTCCACGACCTTGGGGACCAGGCCCGACTGCGGCTGGTCGCCCAGCCCGCCTTGAAAAATGCTACTGGGTAGCGATGTGAGGCTCTTGCTGTACTGAAGAAAGTCGTCGGCGTCTGGCATTGAGGGCGTAGAAAATCAGAAGTCAAGATCAATGGGCCACTATGCACCTTCGGCCGGACGAATCGTTCCTTTCAGAGAGCCTCCCTGAAGGCGCCAGTGTAACCACGCCGAAAGAACTGAGGACCGAGCAGGCGAGCACTTGCCCCTGCGAGGCGTACCAAATATGTTGCGTCTGTCGACTTCAGTAACTACTTCGGAAGCGTCCCTCATTCTGGTGACCTGTTTTCACCGCTTCGTTGCCCGATCCGCCGCCCCTGTGATCGTGCTCGTCCTCCTCGCGGCGTGCCAGACGACCCGTCCCGGAGTGACGACCAAGGAGGCGGCGGTGCTCCAGGATCAGATCGATTCGCTGGAGGCCCGAACGGACAGCCTGTCCCGGGCAGCACACCTCCGAAATCCGCTCCTCCACAGCACGCTCTGGATGCAGACCGCGGTCGAGTATGATGGGGCAGCACGCCAGGCCTACACGGTGGCCGAGGTCATGATGCAGCGGGCCCTGGCCGACTCGGTGTGGACGGCCTCCCTCGAGCAGGCCCGGGCCGGCGCGGAGGCCTATAGCGAGAAACCCCCGGCTGTAGTTCTCGACGTGGACGAGACGGTGCTCGATAATGGCCCCTACCAGGCCCGGCTCATCCTTGATGATGAATCGTACGCGCCTGAAAGCTGGAAGTCGTGGGTCCGAGAAGAACAAGCAGGACCCGTGCCCGGCGCCTTGTCCTTCACCCAGGCCGCGGTGGAGGCCGGCGTGCAGGTCATCTACCTGACCAACCGGGATGGGGACGTAGAGGCTGCGACCCGCGACAATCTCGAGGCGCTGGGGTTTCCCGTAGACGACGCCCCGGACGCCGTGCTCACGCAGGGCGAACGCGACGGCTGGGCGTCGAAGGAAGCCCGCCGCGAGTGGGTTGCCGACCGCTACCGAATTCTTCTGCTCATGGGCGACAACTTTGGCGACTTCGTGGCGGAGGCCGATACCACCGTGGCGGCCCGGCGGGCCCGTGGCCAGGCGTTCCAGAAATACTGGGGCACGCGGTGGATCGTGCTGCCGAATCCCCAATACGGTTCGTGGGAGGGGGCGCTTTTCGACTTCAACTACGGCCTGTCGCCCCGCCGAATTTTGGAACGGAAACACGACCGCCTCGTCCCGAAGCGGCCTGAGTAGGTGGGCGCCTGGGGCATACGCCGACGTTCATCCTGACTTCCTTGCAGTACCGTGGAGATCGCCGACGCGACGTTTGTGGTGACGGACGTGGAGACGACCGGCACCACCGCCGACAGTGACCGGATTATCGAGGTGGGGGCGGTGAAAATCCAGGACGGTGAGGTGGTGGATCGCTTTCAGCAGCTCGTCAACCCTCAGCAATCCGTTCCCGGCCGCATCACGAAGATGACCGGCATCACGACGGGAATGGTATTCGAGGCCCCGCCCGTCGAGGAGGTGTTGCCCGACTACTGTGCGTTCTTGGCCGACGCGATCTTTGTGGCGCACAACGCCTCGTTCGACACGTCCTTCCTGAACGCGGAGCTGCGGCGAACGGGCCGCGAGACGCTGTCCAACGAGGTGCTCTGCACGGTTCGTCTCGCGCGGCGACTGCTGCCCGGACTCGACTCGAAGGGGCTGAGCCGTCTCGCTCAGTTCTACGACATTGACGTGGACGGCCGCCATCGAGCCCTCGGCGACGCGGAGGCGACGAGTATCGTCCTGCGACGCTTCCTCAGTCAACTGGCCTTCGAGCACGAGGTGGAGACCGTCGAGGCCCTGCTCCGCTTCCAGAATCAGAGCTATCAGTCCGTGCGGGAGGTGCCGGGGCACATCGAGGAGATTCGCGACGAGGTGCTCCCCGACGCGCCGGACGCCCCCGGCGTGTACGTCATGAAAAACAGTTCGGGGAACCCCCTCTACATCGGCAAGGCCAAGCGCCTGGCCGATCGGCTGCGCAGCCACTTCACGGCGGTCGAGTCCAGCGGCGCCCGAAAGCGAAAGATGCTCCAGAAGGTCCGCTCGGTCGACTGGACCACAACGGGGACGGAGCTGGAGGCCATCCTGCTCGAATCCCGCCGCATCAAGTCCGAAAAACCCCGCTACAACCGCGCCCAGCGACGCTACCGCAACCGCCCCTTCATTCGGCTCGATACGGCCGACGACTACCCCACGGTGTCCTGGACCCGCCGGCTGGAGGCCGATGGGGCCGAGCACTACGGCCCGCTTCGTAATACCGAGCAGGCGGAGATGGTGGTCGACGTCCTCGGGCGATTCTTCCAGTTGCGCGAGTGTGACGACGAGCGCCTACACCTCGGGCAGCGGTGCCTCTACGCCGACATGGATCGCTGCACGGCCCCGTGTGAGACCGAGGACCCGGAGACCTACGCCCAGGTTGTGGGGCGTGTGCAGGCCTTCTTAACCGGCCAGGACCAGACGGTTCTTGACCAGATGCGGGACCGGATGCGCCGTGCCTCCGAACAGCTCGACTTTGAGCGCGCGGCCGAGATCCGTGATCGGGTGGAGCAGCTCGAACGGATTCTCGAGAAGCAGCGGGTGGCGGCCGCGCCGGTGCGGCAACACCACGCCGCGCTCATTCACCCCGACAACGGTCGGGAGGGGGAGGTGGACGTTCTCCTTGTGCGCTACGGCCGCTTTGAGGAAGCACTCTCGTGTTCGGTTCCGCCTGCTCCGGATGAGGAGGAGCACTTGTACACCCGCTGTGCGTCGATCTTTGGGGAAGACGCGACCCCCCCTGATGCCTTCTCGAAGCGGGACGCGACCGAGATTCGTCTGCTCTCCCACTGGACATACGCGCACCGCGATGAGCTGACTGTGGTGCGGTGGGACGCGGCCTCTTCACCCTCCGACCTGGCTCAATCGATCGAAACGCAGATCGGGGGGCAGTTGCAGAAAAACGTGTCGTGACGCTTACTTGCCCGAGGGTCTGCTCGTCTCCGAAAGCTCTTCGAGAAGGTCTACGAGAAACGCGAACTGCGACGGTAGTCTCCGGAAACGACTCGAACCAGCACCGAGGCGCCCGGGTACCAGTTGCCAGTTGTCCGGGCCCCGAGCGCTGTCGCTCTTTCCTCCGGCACCGCTTCGTCGCAATTTGTCACCAAGTCGGATCGTTCATGTCATTCCCCCACGAGCGCGCCGCGTGCACCCTCGTTCCCGAAACCACCTACGGGGCCAACGGGGCGGCGTCGCCGGTGCGGGTGTGCGTCATTGACCTGGGCACCAACTCCTTCCACGCCCTCATCGTGGACGCCCATCCCAACGGGAGCTACCAGGTGGTCGACCGTCTGAAAGAGATGGTGCGCCTCGGTGAACATGGGCTCGACGCCAACCGACTTCCCGAGGAGGCGATGGAGCGAGGCATGCAGGCCCTCACGCGCATCAAGCTGCTGGCCGATGGGTGGGGCGTGCGCGAGTATCTCTCGTTCGCCACCAGTGCCATCCGGGAGGCGAGCAACGGAGGGGTCTTCATTGAGCGGGCCCGGGAGGAACTCGACCTTCGCATCCGCCCCATCAGCGGGGAGCGGGAGGCGCGCCTCATCTGTCAGGGCGTCAGCCGAACGGAAGAATTTCTGGAGCCCTCTCTGGTCGTGGACATTGGTGGGGGGTCGGTCGAATTCATCGTGGTGGACGACGACACGCCGGTGTTCAGCAGGAGCCTCAAGCTGGGGGCGGCCCGGATGACGGAGCAGTTCGTGACGACGGATCCGATGTTGGACGACGAGCAGGCGGCCCTGCGCGCCCACTTCAAGGCGGAGCTTGATGCGGTACACTCGGCCTGTCGGGAGCACGGGGTCGTCCGGATTGTGGGGTCGTCGGGGACCATGAAGAGCCTGGCGGGGGTGGCCCTGGATCCGGAGGGGGGCGCGGGCCGATCGCCCTTTCAGCAGACCATCCCCATTCCCCAGCTCCGGTCGGCCCTGCGCTGGGTCATGCAGGCGTCCGCAGAGGAGCGGGAGGCCCACCGCGCCATCGAGTCCCGTCGGGTCGACCAGATTGGGGCCGGGGCCGTGCTGCTCGACACCCTGTGCGGCGGGTTGCCGTCGGTGCGCAGCTTCACGGTGTCCCCGAATGCCCTGCGGGAGGGCATGGTGGTGCATTTCCTCGACACCAATTACGATCGCCTTCGACGCATGGCGCCGTTCCGCAATCCCCGGCGCCGGAGTGTCCACGAGATTGCGTATCGGTTTCAGTGGGAGGAGACCCACGCCCAGCACGTGGCGGCCACGGCGACCTTTCTGTTTGACGTCTGCCGCCCGCTCTATGACGGACCCGCAAGCGACGCGGAGCTGCTTGAGTTTGCGGCGCTCCTGCACGACGTGGGCTACCTCGTGACGCACGACGAGCACCACGAGCACTCGCACTACCTGATTGAGCACGCCGATCTTCAGGGGTTTCGGGCCGACGAGGTGGAGCTTATGGCGCTGGTGGCGCTCTATCACCGCGGGCCCCCTCCGGAGCCGTCCCACGAACACTTCGGCCGCTTGACGCCGGACCGGCAGCAGCGGGTGCGTCAGCTTGCGGGGCTGCTCCGGGTGGCGGAAAACCTGGATCGCAGTCACTTCCAAAATGTGGTCGCGCTGCGCACGTCCCTCACGGACACCGCCCTGCATATTCTGGTCGCCACCAAAGCCGATCCGCAGCTTGAGGTCTGGGCGGCCGAGAAGCACGGCGGCCTCTTCGAGGCGTCGTTCGATCGGAGTCTCCACGTGGCCCCGACGGAGATCGAAACGCACTCCGCGGAGGAGGCTGCGCCCGTCACTCCGTCCCCGATGCCGCCGTCGTAGCGGGACCGCACCCGCGGGCTTAGGCCGCCCAAATTTCAATTCATGCATGATTAACCGCCCCCAATCTTGCCCCTACGTTGGTGGCGCGTTACTTTGCGCCCGGTAGACATTCACGGATTCGTTCCAATGTGGCCACCGCGTGTGGCCGCAGACCTCTACGTAGAACGGTTTTCCCGTTAGGACAGCTGGGCTTATGGCCGCACCTTCCATGTTCTTCTTGCTGGCGACCGTGGCGGTGGCCGCCGCACTCGGGATGCTCATCGCCCGGAATCCGGTGGCGAGTGCCCTCTGGCTGGTGCTCAACCTGTTCTGCATTGCGGGGCTCTACCTGACGCTCAACGCGTCGTTCATCGGCGTCATCCAGATTCTGGTGTACGCCGGGGCCATCATGGTCTTGTTTCTATTTGTGATCATGCTGCTCAACCTCTCGGCCCTGCCCGAACTGGAGGACATCGAGTGGTCCAGCATCGGGGGCTTCGTCGTGGGGATCGTGCTGCTGAGCCAGCTTCTGTACGTGGTGGCGTTGCAGTTCGAACTCGGGGTCGATCCGGTCGCGGCGGAAACGGCCGCGGAGGTGGGCAGCGCGGCGACCCTGGGCGAAATTCTGTTCACCCGCTACGCGCTTCACCTGCAGGTGGCCGGCATTCTGCTCCTGGCCGCGACGGTCGGGGCCGTTCTCCTTGCCCAGCGGCGCTTTGAGTAGGGGCGATTTCTGCGGACGGCACGCTGCGGACCGGCTCTTCCGGCCCCGTCCACACAGCACCATGCGACCAACCAAGTATTTCCTGCCATGGACGTTTCTCCGAACTGGTACCTCGCCCTGAGCGCCGTGCTCTTCACGATCGGCACGTTCGGGGTGCTTTTCCGGCGAAACGCCATCGTGGTGCTGATGTCCGTCGAGCTGATGCTGAACGCGGTGAACCTGACGCTCGTCACGTTCAGCCAATCGATGGGGGACCCCAGTGGACAGATGCTGGTCTTCTTCTCAATTGCCGTGGCGGCCGCGGAGGCCGCCGTGGGGCTCGCCATCGTGATCGCCATTTTCCGCAGCAAGGTGACCGTGGACATCACGGAGATCACGCTCTTCAAACACTAGCTGCCCGCCCTGCGTCGCTGCGCCCGTCTTGGACACCGGACATTCTGCCGCGCTGATGACTTCTGCCGACCTGCTTCGTCTCGTTCTTCTCTTGCCGCTCGCCGGGGCGGTCCTGAACGGCGTGGCGCCGCTCTTTCTGAAGAACTTGCGTCGCCAGGAGACGCTGTTGGGCACGATCGGGACGGCGGTCGTGGCGATTCCGTTCGTCCTTACGGCCTACCTGTTTCTGACCTTTGGCGGCGAGCCGGTTGTCGCGGACTACTTCACCTGGATGGCGGCGGGGGACCTCGATCTGTCGTTCGCGTACCGGATTGATCAGCTCTCTCTCCTCATGACGCTGGTCGTGACGGGCGTGGGCGGGGTGATCCACCTGTACTCGGTGGGCTACATGCACGGGGATTCGGGCTATTGGCGGTTTTTCGCCTACCTGAATCTCTTCATCTTCGCCATGCTGAACCTCGTGCTGGCGAACAATCTTCCCGTGCTGTTTCTGGGATGGGAAGGGGTCGGGCTCTGCTCGTATCTGTTGATTGGCTTCTGGTACACGGACCTCAGCAACAGCACCGCCGCCAACAAGGCGTTTATCGTGAACCGGGTGGGCGACTTTGCCTTCCTGGTGGCCATGTTTCTGGCGTTTCAGGAACTCGGCTCGCTGAGCTTCGATGTGCTGCTCTCGGAGGGCCCGAATCTGCCGGAGGCGACCCTCAACTGGATCGTCTTCCTGCTCTTCATTGGGGCGACGGGAAAGAGCGCCCAAATCCCGCTCTTTGTGTGGCTGCCGGACGCGATGGCGGGCCCCACGCCGGTGTCTGCCCTGATTCACGCCGCCACGATGGTGACGAGTGGACTATATCTGCTGGCCCGCCTCTCGGCACTCGTGCTGGGGGCACCGGTCGTCATGGCGATCATCGCGATCGTGGGGGCGGCCACGGCCCTGATGGCCGCCACGATTGCCATCGCCCAGAACGACATCAAGCGGGTCCTGGCGTACTCGACGGTGTCGCAGCTCGGCTACATGTTCATGGCGGCGGGCGTCGGGGCGTTTTTCGTGTCGATCTTCCACGTTGTCACCCACGCCTTCTTCAAGGCCTGTCTCTTCCTGGGCTCCGGCAGCGTCATCCACGGCATGGAAGAGGTGGAGCACGACCTGGAAGAGCGGGGGCAGGACACTAGTGACTTCGATCCACAGGACATGCGCACCATGGGCGGGCTTGGTGCCTACATGCCCGCCACGCGCACGACCTATCTGCTCGCCACGCTGGCGATCTCGGGGATTCCGTTGACCGCCGGCTTCTTCTCGAAGGACGAGATCCTGTTTAAGGCCTTCGAGTTTGGCTACGACGGCCACACCTACGCGATGGTGGTGTGGGCCGTTGGCATCCTCACGGCGGTGCTGA